>Ga0302122_10000215_pt1 | contig 33522 bp, 27 predicted proteins | sample CB21_SCM_MG_FD_203115 | JGI IMG/M metagenome (GOLD analysis project Ga0302122, IMG submission 203115) | Marine microbial communities from Western Arctic Ocean, Canada - CB21_SCM | ecosystem: Environmental > Aquatic > Marine > Oceanic | place: Canada: Western Arctic Ocean | collected 2017-09-28 | reverse complement strand
ATCGTTCCAACGTTCGCATGCGGCTTTGTTCGTTCAAATACACCCTTAGACATCTCTATCTCCTTGACTCAATCTTCTCAATCCACGTATCGTTCTTCTTCTCTTATTTATTTCTGTTGACCAGCTAACTCTATGACCTTTACCCTCTGATATCTATCTACCTTACAGCCCAACTCAAATAACTAAAATGGAGCCCCCAATGAGAGTTGAACTCATGACCTCGTTCTTACCAAGAACGCGCTCTGCCACTGAGCTATGGGGGCACGATTGTTCTGGTGCACGGGGCAGGATTCGAACCTGCGTAGCCGTAAGGCGGCGGGTTTACAACCCGCTGGATTTAACCACTCTCCCACCCGTGCTAGCTATGACGTCTTAAATCAAACCCCTCTACTTAAATATTTTTTGCTGTCACTATCAGATAATGGCCCGATTCATTAAAACTAAATCAACAACAACCAAACAATCAAAATCTAATAACAACTGTAAAACAAAGTCGTACAACTGTTAGGACAGACTTACAAGTGTATGATCCGGAGCGTATTAGGGTCAATACAAGCTAGCGCAAAAGCGGAGTCCAGATAGTTCCGTCCGCAGTGTCATCCAGTGCAATATTTAGATTCAACAATGCGTCTCTAATCGAATCCGCTAGCGCAAAATCTCTGTTTTGCCTAGCGGACCCTCGGTATTGAACTAAAGCATCAATAATCTGATCTACCGAATTTACACTTATATCGAGATCGAACTTACCAACTAGGTCCTGCAACTGAACCACACTCACGTCCAGGCTATTATTTTTTGCACTTTCTAATGAAAATCCAAGGACTTTTCTTGACAATTCCTCTAAAAGCAGTTGAGCCTCTGACACATCGAACCCTTGGTCATATTTACGGTTAATTTCCTTAACCAAATCAAACAAAACTGCTACTGCTTGAGGGGTTGAAACATCATCATCCATTGCAGTCGTAAATCTTTCAATTACCAAGCGGCAATCGATACCTGATTTTTCAGCGCCGCGATTGCCCAGGTCAATCGCATTTCGTAACCGCTCAACACCTAGTACTGCGGCATGCATAGCATCATCTGTAAGATTTCGACCTGATCGGTAATGAGAAGACAATACAAATAATCGGATCGCATCACTTGACCATTGCTCCAAAGCCTCTTGCACTGTTACTACATTGCCTACTGACTTGGACATTTTCTCACCATCACGCTGAACCATCCCATTATGCATCCAGATCTGAGCAAACACATCAAGCGTATTAGCAGCGCCCTCGGCCTGAGCTATTTCGTTCTCATGATGAGGAAAAATTAAGTCTAAGCCTCCCCCATGAATTTCAAACTTTTCTCCAAGGTAACGACGTGCCATCGCCGAACACTCAATATGCCAGCCAGGTCTCCCCGCTCCCCAAGGCGAGGCCCAACTCGGCTCCCCAGGTTTAGCAGCTTTCCAGAGTGCGAAATCTAATGGATCCTCTTTCGTACTATCTACCTCGGATCGTGAAACACTTATCAAATCATCGATTCGTCTATGACTTAATTTGCCATAATCCGAATTTAAACGGACTCGATAGTACACGTCGCCATCACCAGTCGAATACGCCAATCCATGATCAATAATTTCTTGAATCATTTCAATAATGGATTCTATTTCTTGAGTTACTCTAGGTCTGACATCAGGAACCAATAAACCTAAGGCCTTCTGTTCCTCTTCCCATTCCTGTATATTGCGATTAGCAAGCTCTAGCGGTTCTATCGAGAGTTCTCGGGCTCGATCAATCAATTTATCGTCAACATCTGTGTAATTCGAAACGAAATTTACCTCATAATCACACCATCGTAAATACCTAATTAAAACGTCATATACCATGAGTGACATAGCATGACCCACGTGCGCACTGTCATAGGGGGTCACTCCACAAACATATATCCCAATCGCATTTTTACCAGGCATCAACTTCACTGAAGATTTCGAACCGGTAAGAGTATTAGAAATTTTCATGTTTAAGTGGTTGATATCGGCATTCACTTAAAAAGTGATGTGACTCTAAACCAGTCCCTTCGCTCTTATTATTCTTCATTTTTAGCTAAAAATTCTTCGATAGCGTTAATCCGATCTTCGACTGCTTCCAGTCTCTCCCACTCAGGATCAGGAAGTCTTTCAACAGTTTCATTACTGATTCCAACGACCGAAGTAATATGTCCAGGTACACCTACTACGGTAGCTCCATCTGGCACCGATGTGATAACAACTGATCCGGCGCCTATTCTGACATTATTACCAATTTTAACGGCGCCAATAATTTTCGCACCTGCACCCACTGTTACGGCTTCCCCTAATGTTGGATGTCGTTTTTCATGTCTAGTGGAAGTGCCGCCTAGCGTAACTCCCTGATACAAATGACAACCTTGTCCCACTACTGCAGTTTCGCCAATTACGACCCCCATGCCGTGATCGATAAAAACACCCCTATCTATTTGAGCTGCTGGATGAATTTCTACTCCGGTAAGCAATCGTGACAACTGAGAAAAAATCCGAGCGATAAGAAAAAAATTAGCCAGATGTAAAAAATGAGCAATCCTATGAAACCAAATAGCGTGAATACCCGAATAGGTTAGAGCCACCTCTAGCGAAGAACGTGCGGCCGGGTCAATTTGCCGGGCCAATGCCACATCCTCCTTCATTAATCTTGCAAACTTAAGAAACATTTCAAACCTAATCTCGCACTAGAACCCCTATGGAATGAAGTCTATTCGACAGTCTCCATCAAACTCACGACCGCCATCACAGCTATTGCCTCGCCGGAACCTAACGATCCTACTTGCTCATTTGTTGTTGCCTTAACATTAACCTGATTCTTCTGAATTCCCAAGGCTGTTGCCATAGATTCACACATAAGACCCAAATAATCTCCTAAACGCGGAGTCTCCGCGATCACCGTCGCATCTATGTTCACGATCGAAAAACCATCAGCAGCCACAAGTCGTTGTACCCGCCTGAGTAACTCTCGGCTGTCAATTCCTTCAGTCGCAGGATCGTCCGACGGGAAATGGCTACCTATATCTCCCGCACCAGCTGCGCCTAAGATCGCATCTATCACTGCGTGAATCAATGCATCACCATCAGAATGACCTAGCAAGCGCCGAGCTTCCTGAATATCAATCCCACCTAAACGAAGAGACAACTCAGCGTCAGCCTCAAACTTGTGTAAGTCATAGCCAATACCAGTTCTCATTTATGTATCCCTACTGAATGTTTTCAACATCTCACTTACCAGATCTAGATCTGATGGAAAAGTAATCTTAATGTTATCAATCGCGCCCTCAACTACGGCTACTCTGTCACCCAGTGACTCGACCATCGCTGAATCATCAGTGAAATTTCCTTCACATAGCTTATGTGCTTTTATTAAAGTTGAATAAGAAAAGCATTGAGGTGTTTGAATAAGTCGCAATTGTGCTCGATCAAGCGTCATATCAACAAAAGGAATACTAGTGTCGTCCGACCATCTTATAGATTTGACCGTGTCACTAATTGTAATTCCAGGTACCGCAGAGCCATATTTCACAGCGGCTGAAAAAACTTTCAAAGCCATTCCAACTGATACAAGAGGTCGTGCGCCATCATGAATTAATACCCACTGAGTCTGGTCAGATATCATCTCAAGTCCAGATTTCACCGAATCTTGCCTCAATAAGCCTGGCGACGCAAACTTGAATAAGGGTGCGCGAATAGTATCAATTCGATCGCCCAATACCTGCCTTATTTTTTCTTGCTGCTCAATTCTCGCAACAATAACTACTTCCGACAGATTAACCTTCTCAATAAAATCTTTATCTAACACCCAATCAAACGCATAATTGATAACAGGTACACCATTCACTTCAGCCCATATTTTATCAATTCCTGTCATTCGAGTGGATTGACCACCCGCGAGTAGAATTACAGCTGATTGTTCATAGCTAGACTCGCGATCAAACATAGCAACAAAAATTTCCGTTAACCAAAAACGACACCCACAACTATATTCTTAGTCTGCCTTGTCTCGCTCTCGTCTACTACTCTGGTTCAGCAATATATTGCGTCGTCATCCCGACTGCAGCAATTTCAGCCTCACTCGGAGCCTCGGAAGAATCTTCACTAAACGCCTCGACTTGTTCAAATTCGAATAAAAATGGAAGCATTAGGGACTCTGGAATAGCCATCTCCGGAATTTTTTCCGGGCGTACCACAACCACTTCAGCTTGAGCTGGAATGAGTTTCCCAATGATCACATTTTCCTTCAATCCATATAGGTAGTCGACTTTTCCTGCAACCGCTGCCTCAGTCAAGACTTTAGTGGTTTCTTGGAAAGAGGCTGCTGCTAAGAAAGATTCGGTTGCCAGTGATGCTCGCGTTACCCCAAGTAAAATTACATTACCCTCTGGAGGAGTTTTTCCTTCAGCCACTAATTCTCTCGAACGTGCTTCAAACCGGATGCGATCTACTCTATCTTCGTCTAAGTAATCTGAATCACCTGACTCTACGACTTCAACTCGTCTCAACATTTGCCTGACAATTATCTCAATGTGACGATCGTTGATGAAGACTCCTTGCGTTCTATATACGCGTTGAATCTCCTTAGTTATATAGCTTTGACACTCAGATTCACCTCTCATTCGAAGGATTTGCTGAAGATTTAAAGATCCCTCCATCAATTGATCACCGTAGCTTACAGCTGAAAATTGATGGAGCCCTCTGTACAAACCAGCTCGTGCCGCCCCTTGATAAGTTGATCCAAATACTATGTAGGTCGCCTTAGCACCCTCAACAAGATTAATTACTCCCGTGAAAGGAGATGAAAAACCTGGCAATTCCAAACGCGCTCTTGTTGTAGCTGGAATTTTTGTACCAGCTGGAACCGCTAGAAGAGCGCCTTGAGTTATGTCATCACCATCTTCTACCATTAAGTTCCAACCCTTTGGAACTTCCAAAAAAGCAAGCCGATTAGGATCAATTTCTCCAATAGTCTTTTGTGGAGAAAGATCTTCTTCAATTTCACGCCGTGTTGGCGGTGCAAATCGGTGAACCACTTCAGTAGGTAACTTACTGACTTTGGATCGGGTTATAGTCGCAACATCACCCTTAATCTCAACGTCACCATCAAATGGCATAATAATAGGAGCTGTGACAAGTGAATTACGCGGATTTTCACTTTCAGAAACCTCAACATGTGCCAAAGAATCATGCTTTTTAAGTTTAATTGAACCTTTGGTCTTTGCTGTCCATGAATATCCAAGCGGTAAGGGTTGCTCCCACACTTCCTGTTCAGGAATGGAGTGCAAAAGACTCACAGATCTTCCTTGAGAGGTCGTATATACCCAGCCATCATGCTCAGCCATAGGTGCTTCACCCTTAGGTGAACGAGCCTCAACTAACTCTTCCACTCTCGGTAACCCAAGCGTGATGTCTAGTCCAACAGCGCCACCGCCATGAAAAGTTCTCAAAGTAAGCTGAGTTCCCGGCTCACCAATGGACTGCGCTGCTATGATGCCGACTGCCGTGCCAGAGTCGACTAAACGCTTAGTGGTCATGGAATGGCCATAGCAATACTGACAGATACCTCTAGGTAATTTGCAAGTTGCAGGGGAACATACCGTGACCACCTGAACTTGACTATCTTCAATGGTTCTAGCTATTTCCTCTGTAATCTCAGCCTTAGCGCCCAATAAAACTTCACCCGTATCAGGGTCAATCACAGGTGAGGCGGTCCATCGACCCGCGATTCTCTCTGACAGGCCTCCAAGAATTTGATCATCATCCGACTCATATCTACTGATATCAAGTCCATTAATAGGTTGTTCCTCTGGAACACACCAACCTTCGTATACAACCACATCCTGTGCAACGTCAATCATTCTCCGAGTCAAGTAACCTGCGTCAGCAGTACGTAATGCCGTATCTGTAAGTCCTTTACGTGCCCCATGAGTGGATATGAAATACTCTCTCGCGGAAAGTCCATCACGCAACGATGAATATACTGGCGTACGAATTACTTGACCTTTTGGATCAGTCACTCGGCCCATAAATCCGGCCATCTGCCTTAAATTCGCGGGACTGCCCTTGGCACCAGAGTTCATCATGACAGCCAATGGGCCGGACGGAGGCAAATGATTAGCCAATGACTGTTGCACTTCTCGCTCAACAATTTCCCATGTATCAATAGTGCCGCGATAAAGATCCGCATCACCAACTTCACCTACTCCCCATTGATCTTCTAGTTCCGAGATTTTCTTCTCAGCTCCAGCAATAATTTTCTTTCGATCCTCGGGAGGGAGAATGTCACTCGTAGCTAAGGTAAGCCCAGACTTCGTAGCATAATCAAAGCCAGTAGTTTTCAAGTCGTCAACCAATTTCACAGCTATATCTTCACCATAATCTTGGTAAACAGTCGAAACAAGATCATTAAGTGCGTTTTTGCTCATAGTTTCATTTACAAAGGGAACCTCGGCAGGAATATTCAGGTTAAAAATAGCCCGACCAACGGTCGTTATTATTTTTTCTTCAGTTGATGGCTTTCCTCCCATTAAGCCATTAATTGCTCTGAGCTCAATAGGCGTATGTACATGTACATTGTTAGTCTCATGCCAAAGTTGAACATCAAGCAATGAGTTAAAGGCCTTTAACTGAACTTTGTTATCAGCAGAGGCATCCTCAATTAAGACGGATTTATCATCTCGAGGCTTGGTTTTCATGTCCGGCTCAAACAGAGCCGTTATCTCATCATCAGTGAGTAACGCTGGGCGGTCTCCAGGTGGGTTCAATCTCTGGTCATGAGTTAGGTAGTAGCAGCCAACTACTATATCTAAAGTCGGGCTCACTACAGGCTGACCATCTGAAGGCTTCAGTATATTCTTCGTCGACAACATTAACTGTCGGGCCTCAGCAACGGACTCGTAAGATAGAGGAACGTGAACCGCCATTTGATCGCCATCGAAATCAGCATTAAATGCTCCACAGACAGATGGATGAAGCTGAATCGCCGCACCATCAACCAAGACAGGCTCAAAAGCCTGAATTCCTAATCTATGAAGAGTCGGCGCCCTATTCAGAAGCACAGGGCGATCTTTCACAACATTTGCTAGTGCATCCCACACTACGCCGTCTGCCTGCTCAACTGCACGTTTTGCGCTCTTGATATTATGTGCCTGACCGTGCTTCACAAGTTCGAACATTACAAACGGCTTAAAGAGCTCCAGTGCCATTTTTTTCGGAAGGCCGCATTGATGCAATTTAAGCTTAGGTCCGACGATAATCACTGAACGACCCGAATAATCCACTCGTTTCCCTAAAAGATTCTGTCGAAATCTACCCTGTTTTCCCTTCAATAGGTCAGATAGTGACTTCAATTTATGGTTACCGGCCGAAGATACTGCGCGTCCTCTTCTACCGTTGTCTATAAGTGAATCAACTGACTCCTGTAGCATCCGCTTTTCATTACGGATAATTATCTCTGGGGCCCCAAGATTCAAAAGTCGTTTTAACCGATTGTTACGATTGATCACACGTCGGTAAAGATCATTCAGATCACTAGTAGCAAATCGTCCACCCTCTAACTGAACCATTGGTCGCAGGTCAGGTGGCAAAACTGGCAATGTCTCGATAATCATCCACTCAGGCCTATTGCCAGATCGTCTAAGAGCATCGACCACTCTTAATCTTTTTACTGCCTTCTTTCGTCTTAAATCACTTTGATCGTTCACTATTTGACTCTTAAGTCTGGCAGAAAGCTCATCAAGATCAGTTTTCTTTAATAGTTCTGAAATAGCCTCAGCGCCCATTGCCACCGAAAATACTCCAGGAAATTCAAGAGAAAACCGATCGGAATCCGCTGGCGATAGTGTCTGGAATTTGTCCTCGTTGATTGGATCACGAACAGCGCCAATGAAGTCTAACTGTTCTTTATAACGATCACGGATGGTATCCGTCACCTTGCCTTGCTCAGAAGTTAGGTCAGCAATTGGTTCTCGGAAACGACGTTCTACCTCACGAAGTCGCTTAGCAAAGCCAGCAGTTACTTTCTTGTGTTGTCTTAAATAGTTAGCTTCCTCACGACCCAAAGCTGCGGCCTTGCCATCCTCAAGTAAGCTTAATAAAACTTCGTCGACAATAATGCCGCGCTTTGCAAAAATTCTGTTTCCGAATTTAGCCGATTGCTTAAGCTTCAAATCCTGACCAATAAGCTTTTTAAAGTCCTTTAGATAGTTTCCAGCAACTTCCTCAACTGCAGAAATTTTTATTTGATACTCTGATTCAACCTCAGTTACCTCAGTCACCTGCTCAGTCTCAATGGCATTAACTTCTGTGTCTTTTTCAGTCTGCATCTCTGCAAGATTAAGAGCCACACCGCCGGATAAGGTATTTACTTCGGATTCAATCATCTTATCTAGGCGAGCCTGTTCTAGCAGCCGAGTCTCTTCGTCAACAGCAGTAACAGCGTAGGAATCGAAATAAACCACTGACTCAAGAATCTTCGGCGTTATGTCCAATAACAAGGCCAGTCGCGAGGGGATACCTTTTGTAAACCAGATATGAGTCACTGGCGCAGCGAGGGCTATGTGCCCCATCCTCTCTCGCCGAACCTTAGATCGTGTGACTTCCACACCACACTTATCACAGACAATTCCCTTATATCGCTGACTCTTAAATTTACCACAGGGACATTCAAAATCCTTCTGTGGACCGAAAATTCTTTCACAAAATAGCCCATCACGTTCGGGCTTCAAAGTTCGATAGTTAATCGTCTCGGCCCTTGTTATTTCGCCGTGAGACCAATCTTTCACTCGTGTCGGAGACGCAAGTGAAAGGCGGATCGAACTAAATTCGTTTACTTCAGACATAAAATATGCTCCTAATTCTTCATTTGGAAAATAGAAATATTCCTAGGCCCCGATTTCACGTCGAGAAAGATTTATACCTAATCGCGATACCGCTTCTTCAGCTTCTTCATTAGGTTCTTCGTTCGTCGGAGAATCTGAACCTAAGATATCTACTTGAATTCCAAGAGCTTGAAGCTCTTTCATTAATACTCGGAAAGACTCAGGCACTCCCGGTTCAACCGAGTCCTCGCCCTTAACAATTGCTTCGTAAGTTTTTACGCGACCAACCGTATCATCAGACTTAACGGTTAATATCTCCTGCAAGACATGAGCCGCACCGTACGCTTCTAAAGCCCATACCTCCATCTCGCCAAATCTTTGACCACCAAACTGAGCCTTGCCGCCCAACGGTTGCTGAGTAATCAATGAATAAGGTCCGGTCGACCGAGCATGGATTTTGTCATCGACCAGGTGGATGAGTTTGAGCATGTACATGTAACCCACTGTCACGGGTGAATCAAAAGTTTCTCCCGTTCGACCGTCAAATAATGTTTGCTTTCCCCACAGGGGAGATGCAACATTAATTCTCTCGGAAACAATAGTAGCCAAAGCTTCTAGTTCCTCGTATTCTTTCTTCCTAATATTAGATAGATCCAGCTCAGCAATATCTGTATGATCTTTGAAAGCCTCAAGCCACAAAGCTAAAGCTGCTCGACTCGCTGATCGACTCTCGCTGCCTCTAAGTACTTCTCCGGGATCAAAACCCGCATCCTTCAAATATGACTCAAGTCTATCAATGTCAACTCGTTCACCTATCTCGAGATCTCCTCCAATTTGAGAATTTGTCGTCTCAACTGCTCCAGCCTCCAAAGCTAGGTAGGCACGCGCAAGCATATCCTCAATCTCCTCATGACTCGCACCATCAAAGACGGGTGATATCGCTCTGAAACCCAAGGTAGAGGCGGCCCAACCGAGATGAGTCTCGAGTACTTGACCTAGGTTCAAACGAGAAGGCATTCCTAGCGGATTCAGAACTATCTCAACCGCACGTCCATCTGTGAGGAACGGCATATCCTCAGTTGGCACGATCTTCGAGACCACACCTTTATTACCATGTCGCCCAGCCATTTTGTCGCCAGCAGTAATATGTCTCTTTTGAGCAATCCACACTCTAACCGACGCGTTTACTTCCGGCTGTAATTCAAAACCACTTTCATCCCGCGAGCGCTTCGAAGATTTAACTTCATCCTTGGGGCGCTCTACTATTCGAACATCAATGACTTTACCGGCCTCACCATGTGGGACTCGAAGCGAAGTATCTCGAACCTCACGTGCCTTCTCGCCAAAGATAGCACGCAAAAGTTTCTCTTCAGGTGTTAGTTCAGTTTCACCCTTCGGTGTAATTTTCCCAACTAAAATATCTCCTTCACGTACCGATGCACCAACCCTGACCACACCCTGTTCATCAAGATGCGATAAGGCCATCTCACTCACATTAGGAATATCTCGCGTTATCTCCTCAGGGCCAATCTTGGTGTCACGTGCTTCAACTTCATGCTTTTCAATATGAATAGATGTAAATTTATCTTCCCTAACCACGGACTCCGACAATACAACGGCATCCTCATAGTTATATCCGTCCCACGGCATAATAGCGACCAATACTGATTGACCCAGAGCTAATTTACCGTCATCTGTACTTGAAGAATCTACGAGTGCTTGACCTTTTTCAAAACGTTCACCCGGAAGCACCCGAGTGCGCTGATTAATACAAGTGCCCTGATTTGATCGCACGAATTTCAGTAAAGGAAAGCGTTCAGATTCCCCGCTGTCATAGCGTACTTGCAAGAAATCTGCAGTCGCTGAAAGAACTTCTCCATTCTCTGACGCACATATTACCTGGGCCGAGTCTGCTGCTGCTTCTTTCTCAATACCCGTACCCACTAGAGGCGCTTCAGGACGAATTAAGGGAACAGCCTGACGTTGCATATTTGCACCCATCAGTGCTCTGTGAGTTAAATCATGGTCCAAAAAAGGAATCATCGCGGCCGCGATCGAAACAATTTGCTGAGCGGATACGTCTATGTAATCAACCTCTTCTGGACTTACCGTCTCATGCTCTCCACCAAACCTGACAGATACACGATCATCGATAATGTTACCCCATTGATCAATGTTAGTTCTTGCTTCTGCGATACGCTTGTCGCGCTCTTTTTCTGCTGTGAAAATTTCACGCTCTAGTGACACAAAAGGCCGAACCGATATGTTTGAATCCTTAGCATCTGATAATGCCTTAGCCAAATCGGCATCGATGAATGTCTCTTTTTTACCTATAGTCTTACCTGCCACGTTAACTACGTCAGTCGCCAGAATTCTATTAGTTAGATTTCGTCGTTGGCTTCTCGGAATATCCGTAACTACTCGATAATAAGGACTCTGAATAAATCCGAAATCATTAATCTCGCCATACATTGCCAGAGCACCAATTAACCCAATATTCGGACCTTCGGGAGTCTCGATTGGGCAAATTCTTCCGTAGTGACTGTAGTGAACATCACGTACATCGAATTTGGCTCGATCCCGTGACAAACCTCCTGGTCCAAGTGCCGATAATTTGCGCTTATGAGCAATTTCTGAAAGAGGATTAACCTGATCCATAAACTGTGATAGCTGTGCGCCGCCGAAAAATTCCTTCATTGCCGCTTCCACTGGTCGACTATTTACGAACTGGACAGGCGACATTTCTTGCAACTTCTCGGTATCCGCAATCATCAGTCGATCACGCACAACTCGTTCCATTCTACGCAAACCAATACGGAACTGATTAGCGACCAATTCACCAACTGGTCTAACGCGTCGGTTGGCCAAGTTGTCAATATCGTCAACGTAACCATCACCATGATTAAGTTTCCACATCAATTCGACTATACGAAGAATGTCGAAACGTGTTAACTCACGCTGATTCGCACTTGACTCAATATCTAATCGCTCATTCAACTTATGACGGCCCACTCGACCCAAATCATATCCCCGTCGTTCAAAAAACATAGCTTGAATCTGAACTTTTGCAGCATCAACCGCAGGTGGATCACCAGGCCGCATCACCTTATAAAAGTCAACTAAGCCGGAATACTGATCAGTTGCACTATCTTTCGAAAGGGTTAAATCAAGGTAATTGGTTGAAGAACCACCATCAAATCCATCCAGCAATCTATGAATTCGCTCGTCAGTTCCTAATGTCAACTCAAGTCGATTATGAAAATTTGCCGATGCCTCTTGCAGAGCACGGTCTGCCTCCGACATTTCAAGCTGAGCATCTGCTCGCAACTCTCCAATATTTTCCTTATCGCTCTTCCCACGTAGATCTTTGTTACGCTGCTGAGCAGTCGCAAGTCGCTGTTGGGCCCGTTCAAAATTTTCCTCATAGTGTTTTATTCGAGCCTTGTCCTCCGAAGAAAACGACAAAAGTTCTTCCGAATCAATAGCTCTTAGTAAAACAGTGACTGGGACTCGTTTTTTTCGATCTACCTTTACACCTATACCATTCCGAATAGAAGTTTCAAATTCGAGCCATGCGCCTCGATTAGGAATGACTTTCGCAGCCGCTAAAGGCTGATCAGATGCGGCCTCATCTTCAGCCGAAAAATAAACCCCAGGTGACCGAACAAGCTGAGAAATCACCACACGCTCGGCGCCGTTAATCAAAAATGTGCCGTGGGGAGTCATCATAGGAACAAAACCGAGCCATACAGGCTGCTCTGCGCCTCCGCCATCCGCAAACTCTAGAACTGCCTTCGCACCAAGTCTCCGTTGATAGGTGAGGTCGTTTGCGCGGCACTCAGCTTCAGTGCGTTCAGCATCATCAAAAAAAGGTTCAGTGATTGAAAATTTAACCCTCTGGCCGGCATCCTGTATAGGATTCATTTCATCAAGTAGCTCTTGCAATCCTGATACTTCAGTCGCGTCGAAATCTACTGGAACAGGGACAGCTCGTGTGAAGTCTGTTCCAAGGAATCGCGCATATGACTTACGAGGCATTTCAATAAGCCCCGGCAAAGGCTCAGCAGCACGCTTTGATCCAAATATTTTTTCTTGCTTCGGTAAGGCCCTTCTTGTTCTTACAATTCTCCGTGATCGGATGTCCTGATTTTCACCTGCTGTATTGCTGGTGGAAGTTTTAGAGTCTGAGGTCAAGTTGGTACCTTTCTGCTTTAGCTCAAAATTATTAATCGTGAACTCTAGTTCCAGTCACACGTCACGCCAGCAAACTATCTTCAAATCTAGAGAAACCTGTACGACCCTGCGAGAGAGAGTTCCAGAGCCGACCAGCAGTCGACTAAATTAACTTAGTTTCATCTAATATGAGTGAAATATTTGCCTGTCAGTTGTCATGCCCCACGCAACGATTCAACTGATAATTATAGAACGGTATGGAGACTAGCACAACCACCTAATCTAAGGCAGGGTAACAAAGTAAATCATACGGAAGTGCACCTTTTACGATAGTTGGCACTATGTCACCTGCTCTAAATACGCCTTTGACAAAGGCCATGCCGTCAACTTCGGGTGCGTCTCTAAACGACCTACCAATAGAGATTAAATCTCCGTCAGCATTTTCACCAGGTTCTTCACTTTCAATTAGTACCTCTATTCTTTCACCCACCAAATCTTTGGTTCTTGACGAGGAAATATCCTGTGCTAACGTCATAAGTCGACTAAACCTGTCAGCGACTACTGCTGAATCAACAGATCCTTCGTGTTCAAAAGCGGGAGTCCCGCCCTGCGGTGAATAGCTAAACGCGCCGATATGGTCAAACTTCCACTCTTTTATAAAATCTAATAGCTCTAAAAACTCAGATTCAGTTTCGCCAGGAAATCCCACTATGAACGTGGTGCGTAGGGCAATTTCTGGCATCGCATTTGTTAAAAGCTCAAGACTCTGATTTGCTTTTCGCAAAGAAGGTCTCTTCATTCTTCTTAAGGTGGCATCACTACCATGTTGCAATGGCATATCAACGTACGGAACAATATTCGGCAAGATCGACATAGTTTCAGCAAGCTTAGGGGTGACTTTACCTGGGTACGCATACATTAATCGAATCCACGGTACCTCTGGAACCGCTTCAGATAAGGCCTCTAGTAAATGCGCTAGTCCATCCTTGTCTTTGTTGTCTTCGCCAAAGGCAGTAGTATCCTGAGCAATCAATACTAATTCCTTCGCACCTGCATACGCATGCATCCTAGCTTCTGCAAGTAGTCTTTGCTGGTCATCCGACTTCATTTGACCTTTTATTTTAGGAATAATACAAAACGTGCATGGGCGATCACACCCATCAGATATTTTCAAGTAGGCCGATACAGAAGCGCCAGGCATCGTGGCCTCAGGAATGTCATACGACTCCTCCGACGGGCCAAGCTCCATTGCGATTGAATCCCACTCCTCAGCACCAAAGGTGTGATCAACGCCAGGAATCTCTTTTCTTACTCGTTCACTGGCGATTTGCGTGAGACAGCCCGCAACCCACAACTGTTGATTTTTTCCTCGATTACTGTCTAAATCTCGGATTGCATCTAGCGATTCTTGAGACGCCTCATCAATAAAGCCACAAGTATTTACGAGTAGCAGGTCCGCGTCTTGTTTATCAAAACTTGGAATATGACCAGAAGAGCGTAGTGCTGACTCCATACGCCATGAGTCAACGGTGTTCTTTGCACAACCCAAGGTTTTTAAATGATACTTCATAGACCCACAGCATAATCGAGTCTGTCTTTACTGGTAGATTACGTACGCCGGCGGAAAACTCAACCTCATCAATTCAGTCGGTTCAAGTAACGGGTCATCCCAATCAAAGAATAGTTTTATCGCTGGCCATTCGGAAGATGGTCCAAGAGAAAATTGTGAAAAGTCTGCTAGCTTCGCTGCGGGAGTACCCCAACCATCGGCGTCAATAATTAAATCTACCTCGGGAATATCGGCAAAAGCTTCGTCCGGAAGCATGATGCTGAGAAACTGATGCACCACCAAAGCTTTTCTCGGCAGATCATGGGTAATCACTAGGTCCGATAATATTCGCTGAACTGCATCGATCTCCGCGACCGTTAATCGCCCAATATAGTCACCACCGGGAGGAATTCCAGAGTACTTAGTAGCCCATTCTGGATCCAAAGCGAGATGGACATTCGGTCTACGGAGTAATGGTAAGAAGCGGTTTATATGCTCCGAGACGTCCCCCCAACCCACCTGTAAATCAATAAAAAGAAGAAGGCCTTCTCGCTCACAAAAATTAGCATATTCCAGTACATTCTCTAATTCTACATGCCGCACGTAATCACCCAGCTCACCTGGCTCGCTCTGAGCAATATCGGCGATGTAGTGAAGGGCTCCGACTGCAGACCTATCAGGACCATTTAACTCATCATACTGTCGCAAATAGCCATCTAGCACATCAGAGATTTCGTCAAGGGAAAGGCAACCTAATATTCCCATCTGACAGATGTTGTGAGCTCCATAAAATCCTACTACTGTTGATTCTTCAAATACCGAAAGATATCTACTTTCCTCTGGAAAGCCAGGGCCAGTCGAGAGACGTGGATTTACATCAGTCCAGCCTTCAGCTGTAAAAAAAGACGGAATCATTCTGGTCACACCTGTTTCAGTGTTACTGGTGGGCGACGGAGTCACTTGTACCTGTACATTGTCTCTCGTCTGAGTCACTAGGGCGTCACTATTCTTGATAGTTACTCTTGGCGTTTGCCTAGTCAACGAGTCTGAATGAACTGGAACAGTGCTAGTTGGAGCCTTTTCAACCACCATATCAATCTGGCGCTTCTTGTCGCTGGGAAATATCGAAGTTGAATTCGGAGCAACTTCTTGGTCAGATGTAGTATTGGTTTTTTTTGGGTTTATCGTTCCCAAGTAAAAAATAAAAATACACGCTAAAGCGGAGCTGACTAAAACAACAGCCAATGACACACCAAGGCTGGGGGGCCACAATCTATACGACTTTTTCAAATTATAGTCCTGCTACGTCAGATCAGGTCGACATTCTAATAGACGAAAATCTGAAATAAAAGATGTTTCTTATTCAATACCAATAGCTAGTATCGACCTTGTAACTTCACCATTTTTTAGCGCGTCGAAAGCTTCGTTAATCTCCTCGAGCTTGTACCTGCGAGTTACCAGTCCGTCCAGATTTAATTTTCCTTGTCTATAAAGGCTAAGAATGTTCGGCATATCTCGGTGAAAACGTGCTCCTCCGTAAAATGAGCCCTTAAGGGTTTTCTCCTCCAGCCATATCATGCCACTAACTTCTATTTTGTCCATAGGCGGAACCATTCCCACAACAACTGCCGTACCACCACGCTTAGCCATCTGATATGCCTGCTCGGCCGTAACCTTTAGACCGATAGCTTCAAAAGCAAAGTCCACACCACCACCAGTCAATTCTTGGAGTTTAGCCACAGGATCACCATCGCCTGCATCAATTACGTCAGTCGCGCCGAATTCACGCGCAGTAGTCAATTTATGCTCAACCATGTCGACCGCAATGACCTTTTCTGCACCCGCAAGTGCAGCTGTTTGAATAATATTCAAACCAACGCCGCCAGCCCCAATTACCGCCACCGTAGATCCTGGAGTAACTCCAGCGGTATTCACTACTGCCCCATATCCGGTCATCACTGAACAACCAACCAAAGCCGCTATTTCAAGAGGGATATCATCCGCTACTTTAACCAAACCAGATGCGTACGTGATTACATATTCAGCGAATCCTCCGACATTAGCCATCTGAGTGACCGCTTGACCATCTCTCATTAAACCGGGGCTCTCCCTTCGAGGCGCACCTTGGCTACATAAATTGGGTCGCCCACTATCACAATCAGCACAGTGCCCACATGGCTGAACAAAACCGATTATGACACGATCTCCGGCCGAAACATTTGTGACGGCAGAGCCTACTTCACTGACGATTCCCGCAACTTCATGACCTAAAACTGCCGGATGGCGCGTCGGATATGTACCTTCAATGAAATGTAAATCAGAGTGACAGACTCCAGCCGCTATTACTCGAATTATCGCTTCGGTAGGACCTGGTTTGTCAAGAGTCAACTCTTCAATACTTAATGGAGTCTGGGGTGAGTTCAATACTGCAGCTTTCATACTTAATCCTTCACTACTACTTCAAAGCTTAGTTCTTCTCAATATCGCCACTTCATAACTGTTTAGCTGACTGGTGTAAGACAAGTCGGATGACCACACCGACAGAATCTAACTCCTATCGAGCAATCACAAACGGGTCCGCACTCGCCACCTCGAAGAATCCCTCTCATCCCCAAAGCTTTGAGCACTACACCCACAGCGACCGAAAAAATTACAAAAAAGCTAATTGCCCGTCGCATATCTAAAAAGTATTCCTATCAAATTTAAAATGGCTCAACTGTGATTAAAGCATGATTTGATTTTTTTTTCAGAGCTGATTGAATTCCGTAACTGGTCTATGCTCACAAGATATCAAACAAAGTTAATAAATCACCAATCGAACTGGAGAGAATCATGGCAAAGTGCGGGTTTATCGGGCTGGGAATTATGGGTGAGCCAATGGCTCGGAATTTGTTAAATGCTGGTAATGAAATAGTAGTTTGGAATCGAACCAAATCAAAAACAGAAGCTCTAATTACAGAGGGAGCTCAACTGGGACTTTCGCCGAGTGATGTTGCTCAGCAAAGTGATTTCATTTTCATTTGTGTCACTAATTCCCAAGATGTAATCGACGTTGTACATGGGACTGATGATTTAAAAGGAATTATTGAAGGGGTAAAAAAAGGAACAATAGTCGTGGATCACTCAACAATTGCTCCCGAAGTAAGCAGACAGCTATCAGTTGAGCTCAAAGAACTAGACGTACCATTAATTGATGCTCCTGTGTCAGGCGGCGATAAAGGTGCAATTGGTGGAACACTTTCAATCATGTGCGGCGGTGATGAAAGCGCCTTGAATACCGTAATGCCTCTCCTTCAAATAATGGGCTCGCAAATTACTCATTGCGGACCGTCAGGCTCTGGACAAACAGTAAAACTTTGCAATCAAATTGCGGTGTGCATTAACAACTACGCATTAGCTGAAGCTCTCGTATTCTGCAATTTGAATAATGTTGAACCAGCCGTAATGCTCGAGGCTATCTCGGCTGGAGCGGCTGGTTCCTGGCAGATTAGCAATCTTGGTCCACTAATACTAAAGCGTGACTTCTCTCCCGGATTCAAGCTCGGACTGCAGAGAAAAGATTTAGGTTTGGCGATCGACGCTGCTGATTCAGTTAATATGCCGCTCTTCGGCACTACCCTCGTCGACAGAATGTTCTCAGTTGCTGAAAGATTGCATGGCAAAGATGCTGGAACTCAAGCACTGATCAGCGCATTAGAGACTCTTACAGATACCGAGGTCTCGGGGGAGTAAGTAGGTTATCTCGAACTCTGCTGACCCCAGCGATCCCAGTGGGTAACCTCGTCTACAGCCTGACGTTTGGGCTGCGACCATCGGCCACGGTTAGGGTAGCCAAGAGGAATGAGTGCCATCGTTAAGGCATCTTCAGGGATTCCGAGCAATTGCTTAACCTCTACTTCATGACCTGCGTACAGCGTTGTTAAGGTAGCTCCAATTCCATGCGCTCTTGCCGCCAACATCAAGTGCTGCACAGCACCGTATATCGATGAACCTGCTCTGGGGTTCGTAGATGAAGCAGTATTACGTTGAATGGCAAAAATCCAAATAGGAGCCTCTTGAATGTGATTGGCTAAATGTTCGGCACTCAAATAATTCTTCGGCCCTAGAGTATCAGCCGCATCTTCTCTGTCTAGAATTTTAGATCTACGAACTCCATAAGCCTGATTCCATCCCTCTCTATACCACTCAGAGATTTGATCTTTTACAGACTGATCCTTAACCACTAACCAAGCCCATCCCTGGCTATTACCTCCTGACGGGCCTCGGATAGCCGCATCTAAGATCTCCCACAATATTTCGTCATCAATTGGATTGTCTGAAAGGTATCTACGCGCAGGCGTCGAATGCAGCGCCTCAATCAAGCCTAACGATTGCTGTTCTTCATTTTTCATTTTGCTGATCCTAACCTTGCTGCGCTCTCTGACTTAATTCCCATACATTACTTGGTTACCACTTCTCGTGTATTAATCCCTAGTACAAGCCGCATCGCCTCTACATGCATCATCATCGTAGCGGTTTGCAATAATTCCTCTTCTAAGCATTCACGGATTTTTGAAATCGAGTTCGCATCAATCCCCAATTTTCCTAGCACCAAATCATTCGCTGATAGCGGTGACGCCAAAAAGCGCGATCCTGATTTTGAGTAGTAATACAGTGCTCGGGCCCGTCGGCGAAATTCAGGATAGGCTTGTAATTCCTTGATTTCCTCCCACGCTGGGCCAAGAAATTTAGGGAAATGAGCTAATGCCCGATATAAGTCGGGCGGCTTGTCGAGTCCCAACACACCAGCCATATCGCCCGATTCCTTGAATTCTTTTCCTAACGCTACTTCAGTATTTCTGTGAATTGATTCTCTTTCAGTGAGAGCTCGTGATTCAACACTGCCCGCACCCCCTACTGAGTCACGATCCAAAGCTTCCCGAAGCGCCGCCAAAATCAATAATATTTGAGGCTGCACATAGTGAAATAAATCTATTATCTGAGCGAGTTCTCTAGTCTCATTAGATGCTAAAGAGAAAATAGGCTCGTACACCTCTTCGGTCGCATCCATTGCCATATCAGCCATATAACAAGCTGAACTCAAAAATCCCACGGTATCAAGGGAAAATTTTAAGGCTGGCCACACATGTTGCAGATAATCCGGGGTCTCAGCCAATCTCTGGAATGCGGTTGGAACGAAAGGGATATGGAAAGAATGTTTAATTTCCCCGAAAATCAACTCCGACTGATACTCAGACACTCAGGAATCTCCTGAGTCGTCGGGAAATACGTCCTCGCACTCCCAGTACTGTGCCTGCTCGAGCCACCCAATATTGACATGCTTGACTATTTCCGACAATCAAGGGTGATCGCCAGTGCCGCAAAGATGAGTGTTCACTTCTAGACTTTCCAACACCCTCGTGTGCAGGGTCAAATTTTTCAAACTCAACCCACTCATCGTCTTTTCTTATCCATACTTCCAAATTAGCCGACCACGCTAAACATACGCCCGCTGCTACATCCCAAATTGACAGTGACCATAGTGGAACCGATGTAAACACCTTTGCCGAAACCATTGCTAATTCAAAAGCAGCACTACCAGTGACTCGATTGTCCCAATGAGGAGTGCTCCCTGGCGATCCCCCTGGAGCAGCCCCTAATCTCCGTTTAACCTGCGAAGGCGGATCTGACAAAGTTTGTCCGTTGAGATGGAGTGCGCTCCCGTACCGAGCATGATAAACACCGCTCCCCGTAAGGTGTGTTGTTGAACACCAAATAGCACCAACCACAGGAATTCCTCGATGAAGAAGACCGATCGAGACCGCAAACAAAGGAAATCGGTTAATAAAATTAGATGTCCCGTCGATGGGGTCAATGACCCACACCCAATCTGCATCAGGATTTGGAAGTTGTTGTTCTTCTTCTCCCAAAAGCGTATGTGTAGGAAAACGCTCGGATACTCGTTTCCTGACTTCCGCCTCAATATTCGTATCTATGACAGAAACCGGATCCCCAGGATCACCGTCTGCACGGGGTCTGCGGTGAGGGCCACGGGGCTTGTAATTGATTTCTGGCTCCGAGTTGAGAGCCTGCGATGCCTCAGCACCTGCCCAAGTTGCCAACTCAACCGCAAGTCTCTCGAGCTCTATCAGCTCGGAATCGACAAGCAGTGATTCAGTTTGTTTTGCCATAGTCTGTTCCAATAATCAGCAATCGTCGCTTTACTGTTTGTATGAGTCCAGTATTTTGCACCCAGGCTTGTGCTACGTCATCCGACGCATCCTGCCGTGGAGATCTTCCATACTCAACAAGCTCCCGGAATGACGGATATGCGACAAAAGTTGAAAATGTTTCATCACCTTGAAGCGCATTCGTGCCAAGGCCAATTACACGGGCCCCTTGAGACTCCAAATCAGGCCATATGTGACTCGCTAAAAGATCTTTGCTGGTTTCTGCGATTTCTTTGTTTTCGTAGGAAAAATCAGCCTGCTCAACTATCGATCCACGTCCAAAAGTTGCTGGGAGCTCACTCGAAGGACCATTTACCAACCGATAATGTACCTTTGGGCGAGATAACTCTTCGTCCATTAAAAATGGTGTCGCTTCCGAATAATTGACCAAACTTTCTCGCTCAGCATATGTGTGCATCAAATGCTTGAATCGTTCGAGTATCTCCGGATCTTCATAAAATGCTCCAACCTTTGAGCCTGACGAATAGCCAGGAAGACTTCTACGAGTCGCATACCAATGATCAAAATCCGCATAAACAGAATGGGTGACGACTACCTGACCTGAGCCGGAAAAACCCCATGTCCCATACGCAACCATTTGCATACCCATCTCTCGCATAGCGGGCCACAAACCGCGACTACTCATTCTCTCGAATGCCCCACGATGAGCTTTATCAACTTGAAATTCTCTTTGCACCAAAATCATTTTCTACTCCTACAGACAGCAAGTCCTAGGCACTGACTCTAACCCCTGAACCCAACCAAGTGGTACCATCCGTTTTGTATAGAGAGACAATAGTTGAAGTATAGGGGGGACTAAAGAATGACTACGCCTCAAAGACCTCTGCCAGAAGCCAGCCCTGAGACACAAGAATACTGGGATGGAATGAAAAGGCATGAGCTGCGAATTCAAAAATGTAATGACTGCGGAAAAGGGTATTTCTACCCACGACCGTTCTGCCCAGCCGAGGGATGCCACTCGCAGAATGTAGAGTGGTTCACTGCATCTGGTAAAGGAACACTACTTTCGTACGTAATACCGCATCGTGGTCATCCGGCATTTGAAACACCTTATGTCATTGCCGTAATAGAGCTCGCTGAAGGTGGAAAGATGATGACAAATCTCGATCTTGGTGGAGCAGAGGCTACACCGGATAACTTGCCGGTTAATGCACCTATGGAAATCGGCTACGAGGATGTTTCTGAGGAAATTACCTTACCAATATGGCACCTAGCCTAATAAACCTGAAAGATTAACTGGAGACTAATTATGCCTGATACAAGAAATCTCAGTCACAAAGTCGCAATCGTAGGAGCGGCTGAAACAGACACTGTAGGAAAATTACCTACGCATTCAACCCTACAATTACATGCCGAGTCAGCGTTCAATGCCCTCGCCGACTGTGGCCTAACAATAGACGATGTGGACGGGCTTGCCACTGCCGGAGTATCACCAGCCGCATTGGCTGAATATCTTGGAATTATTCCAAGATATGTTGATGGAACATCAGTCGGAGGGTGCTCATTTCTAATACATGTGAGCCATGCTGTGGCGGCTATTGCAGCCGGCTATGCCGATGTGATTCTTGTAACTCACGGTGAATCTGGTCGATCGCGTGTGGGAGTGGGTGGAGGAAGTGCAGGTCGTGCAACCCCTGGTGGGCAATTCGAAGCACCATTTGGCGTAGCCGGACCTCCAACGATGTTCTCAGTTCCTGTTGCGCAACACATGAAAAAATACGGTACGACTGAAGAACAACTTGCTGCTGTATCGGTTGCTACACGGCAATGGGCGGAGAAAAATACTCGAGCAATGATGCGAGATCCAATCACCATCAATGATGTGCTCGAAAGCCGAATGATTGCTTGGCCACTTCATCTCCTGAACTGCTGCCTCGTGACAGATGGCGGTGGTGCACTTGTTTTGGTTTCTGAAGAACGTGCGAAAGACTTTCCAAAGAAGCCCGTATATGTGCTTGGTCGAGGCGAGGCAATCGCTCACACTAATATAAGTCAGATGCTGGACTTCACCGAATGGACTAGTGCCTCTCGACACACGGGACCTGAAGCGTTCAAGATGGCCGGACTAGATCACTCTGCGATTGACCACGCTGAATTTTACGATGCGTTCTCACATCTACCTATCTACGCTCTTGAGTCTTTGGGATTTGTAAAACCAGGGGAGGGTGGTCCGTGGTTTGCGGAGATGAATTCAGCGCCTGGCGGCAAGTTCCCAATCAACACCAATGGCGGTGGCTTGTCGTACACGCATACCGGGATGTACGGAATGTTTGCCATTCAGGAGTCTGTCAGGCAACTTCGTGGTGAAGCAGAAGCGCAGGTCGACGGCGTTGAAACTTCATTGGTACATGCGCCAGGTGGAATGTTTAGCGCTACAAGCACCCTTATTTTAGGGAATCAGTAAAACATAAACTGTTTTGCGGTTTGCTAATTAATCTCTTATAGGGATACAAAATGAAAAGGCCACTGTTAACAGTGGCCTTTTCATTTTTCAATTACTTATCTGACTAGTTTAGGATATTGCTAAACACCCAAGCCAGGCTTACCTATCATGGTCACTGCCATATTGATCTGTCCATAATGCTGGTTGCCGTGATTAATAATTACTTGGCCAATGATCTGATATTTGGCTAGATCGCCGTTAGGGCGTATGTACATCTCTTCAAGCAAGTAGTCCATACTCATATCCTTAATTCTCGGAACAATAGCATCTCTGACGTCTGTGATATATTTCGCCAGTTCGTCTCCTTCGGGAAAAACAAGCGCATAGGCCTCTTCCGGAGTCATGGAAGTACCCTGATCTACCTTGGGAAGATCCCATTTTTCATTCAACTCTTGCTGGAGCCAGACTGGTTTATCTCGATCAAATGCGAAATGAATCAAATTATCAGCAGTTCGGCCGATATGCCACGCATCGAAACCAATTGAATTACACGGACCTTCAGGTCGATACTGCAATTCTGTAGCCGTAAGATCGGCGACTGCCCGAGCGGTACTCTTCAGAAGTACATCAGTATACTCCGCAAGATACTCCTGAATGCTTATCTCAGAACTCATAAAATCCTCCTTAATTCATTTTATCTTTTATTATTAACCTCGTGGCAATCCAAGGCCGCGAGTAGCGATAATATTTCTCTGGATTTCGCTTGTCCCAGCTGCAATCGTGGAACTCACTGACAAAAGGTAGGAGTTCGACATATCGCTCTCCATTACTGCCCATCGGCTTTTAGAGTCATGGATATTCGAATAAAGACCGAATACCCGTGTGCCTGTCAGAGCAATTCTCTGTGACATCTCACTGTTGAATAGCTTAGATACAGATGCCTCATAGTTTGGAATTAGACCATTGTCTTGCATTGAAATAATTCGAAAGGAGAAGTTATACATCACATCAGTCTCAATATATCGATCAGCTATCTGACGGCGATTAGGTTCATATCCTGGGCTTCTTGACTGACCTTCATCAGTTTGAAGAAAATCTCGAAGCTTATCCAAAGTTCTTTTCGAAGCCACAGCGCCAGTAATATTGGATCTTTCGAAATCCAACAGAGTCATTCCAACATACCAACCTCGATTCTCCTCACCGACCCTATTTGTCGAAGGAACTCTGACGTCTTCAAAAAAAGTCTCGTTGAAGTGATGTCGTCCACTCATATCAATAAGTGGACGGATGGTCACACCCGGGGCATGCTTATCTACGAGCAAAAAAGAAATACCTCGGTGTTTCGGAGCATCAGGATCTGTTCGACACAGAACATAAAGCCAATCAGCAAAATGCGCTAACGACGTCCATATTTTCTGCCCATTAATTACATACTCGTCACCATCTCGAATCGCTCGTGTTTGTAATGACGCAAGATCTGAACCAGAGCCGGGTTCAGAATAACCCTGACGCCAATCAACCTCGCCGGACAAAATCTTTGGCAGGTGCTCGGCTTTTTGCTCATCGGTTCCGTGCACTATCAAAGTTGGTCCAAGTTGTGATACACCCTGGCCTCCTACCGAAGGCGCCGCAGCTAGTGACATTTCTTGTTTAAAAATAAATTGTTCCATTGGAGAGAGCCCGGCCCCTCCGTACTCCTTAGGCCAGTGGGGAGCCACCCATCCTCTTTCGGCAAGTGCATCAGACCACTCAGTAGCTGCGGCTCGAGCATCAGCGTTCTCAGATCGCCGATCATGTTCCCAACTACCACCCGAAGCCCTATATCGTTCTGGTAACCGATCTGTTATTACAGTTCGTACTTCACTGCGAAAATTTGCTTGTATGCGATTATCCGACCAGTCCATATGTTGCCTCTCAAACGTCCTTACTATTCAGCGATTCGAGTGTCTCACGTGTTATTCAATATGAAAAGGGATAACAATACACTATCCAAAGCGGCAAGACGTAAGCTTAAAGAGGTTCGATAACAGCCGTCATCGACCCCTTCGAGTTTTCGATTCTCGGATCCGCACCATACGAATGGATCTGAGTTTGCATATCCTCACATAGAGTCTTCGAATCGGTATATACCGCTACTCGACCATTCGTATCAACTATCCGAGCCAATGCAAATGCCTTCTCCTGACTATAGCCAAAAATTTTTCCCAACATCTCTATGACGTACTGATATGTGTGAAAGTCATCATCTTCTAGAACAACCTGCCACACTGAATCTAGCTGCTCACTAGCCGAAATGTTAATGTCTGTAGTAGGAAAAGTTTCTCCGTGAACGCGCGAAAAGCTATTGCGGGGACTAAAGTTATTCTTGATAGATAAATCGATTGTTTTAATGCTGGAAGTTACCTGAAAGCTGCTTGCACTAGCTCTTTTGAAGGACTCATGGAGTTTGACGATGCCAACGGACGAAAAAATACTCGGGGTGATACTGACAGGCGGTAAAGCCTCTCGCTTAAAGCCGCTCTCAAATTTTTTCACGAAATCTCAAATTCCACTTCTTAATCGTCCGCTCATAGCATATGCGATAGATTTATTAGCCAGCGCAACAATTGATGAAATCGCTATAGTTACAAGCCCAAATGATCAAGAAACTGAGCTTATCGCAAAAGACTACAGGCCAGATTTAAAGATATCCACGCATGTTCAAGCAACGCCGATGGGATCTGGAGACGCACTTGCAGCGTGCGGGCCGATTTTAAAAAACCGACCGGTAGTTGTGGTAGCTGTTGATACGATTTTAAAAGAAAATTCACCCTTCACAAATCAACTTACTGATCAAATTCACACTTTTATTACCGGTGGATGGGATGCTTGGCTCCCACTTCACGAAACTGAGCGTCCGTCACAAATGGGAATAGTAGAAATAAACGCTAGTGAGCAAATTATTTCGATTGAAGAAAAACCCGAGGTGCCGAAATCTAATCTGGCGCTTGTCGGAATATGGATGCTGACCCATGAAGTGGTGGACCGAATTTGCTTAAGCCCCGAAATTAGTTCTAGAGGAGAAATTGAAATTACCGGAATGCTCGAAACTCTTCATCGGGAGAATGCTTCTATCGGCGGACGGGTCTGGAACGGGGCTTGGTTAGACACAGGTACTCTATCCGCCCTACTCAAAACTCAAAAGACACTTCTCGATAAAAATCAATGTCTGATCGATTCGTCTGCTGAAGTTAACAACTCTACAATTCACGATAATGTCGTTGTTGGACCAAATTGCCAACTCACCAATGTCGATCTAAAAAACGCCCTGGTAGCACCAGGTACAGTGCTCCGAAATATTCGTGCGCACGACGTAGTGATAAGTCCAGATGGCCAAATGACTTCAGTGATATAGATTGGGACAAATGACTCAAGAAGAAGTGTTGGAAGTAGATATCCTAATATGCGGAGCAGGAGTCGTTGGACTCGCTATTGCGATGACCCTCGCAAAGAAATATTCAGTAGCAGTTATTGAACAACACCCTGGGCCGGCTCGAGAAACATCATCACACAACAGCGGTGTAATTCACGCAGGTATATATTACGAAACCGGTAGCCTGAAGCACCGGCTGTGCCAAGAAGGTAACAGCAGAATATATGAGTGGTGCGAATCTCACTCAGTCGACGCTGTTCAAAGTGGAAAATTAATAGTGGCTTTTGATAATTCAGAACTTGACCAGCTGCAAGAAGTTTATCAGCAAGGTATAAAGAACGCTGTACGTAATTTTGAACAAATTACAATAAAACAAATTCACGATTTAGAGCCGGAGCTAAACGTTGCCGGAGCGCTCTGGTCTCCATGGACAGGCGTGGTAGACGCGTACAATCTTGCTAAGTCTTACGAGCGAGCAGCGTTAGAATCGAATGCCTTCATCGCATATCAACATAAGCTGACAAATATTAATAAACTAGGATCACAATTTGTAAGCACTCTGACAGATACAAACCAGCAGATATCGATTATCAAATCTGACATTCTCGTGAACAGCGCCGGTCTGATGGCGGATCAAATAGCCAGTATGGCTGGCTATCCTCTGAGCGGTGATGAGGAAAAAGAAATACCTGCATTGAGTCAGTCTATAAACCGAGGGCGCTACTACGACATCATCAACGCCGATATCTGTCGCTTAATCAGTCGCCCCATATACCCCCTACCAGATCATCAAGCCGGGGGGCTCGGAGTTCATCTAACGACTGACACTAACGGTGGGCTTCATCTTGGACCATCAATGGAATGGATGAACGAAGATGAACCTGCCCAATATCAAAACGAGCCCGATGAGGTCTGGTTAGCGGCATTTCTTGATGCCGGAATCAGATTCCTCCCACAGCTAAAAAAGGAACACTTAGCACCAGGTCAAGTTGGTTATAGACCAAAACTGCAAAAACAAGGAGAAGGACTAACAGATTTTCTCATATGGAAAGATGAAGGTTATATACACTTAGGTGGCATTGAATCGCCTGGTCTTACAGCATCGCTCCCAATAGCGGATCAGGTTAAGGATTTAATTGACTAGTCATATCCGCCTGACCACTGAAGATAGTTCATCTGACGCCAAATCCTACTTCGACGACCACAAGTGGTTCGCCGTGAAGGTAGACCGCTTTAAGAAATTCTTCATCTCTTGCATAAGATCGAAACGTGGTTCAGTCGACTAATCGAAACACGGGAATAGGAAATTCACCTTCATCTTGTTGCTCAAAATCGACCTTCACCCTCATACCAATTTCTATATCGGTAGTTGGGTCATCGATTCCAATAATTGTTGACAACATCCTAAAACCCTCATCAAGATCAATGTACGCAACTGAATAAGCGCCAAGTTCAGCGAAACTAGGTGACCTGTTTTGTCGCACAACCGAATAGGTATAGACAGTGCCTAAACCAGCCGATGTGTGCCACGAAAGATTTCCATCACCAGTAACCGTGGAATGCGCTCTAGGGTAGAAAATTACGTTACCATCTGAATCCTTTTGATAGCGGAGCTCGTTTTGCTTGCAGCCTTCCCAAAAATACTCGCTGTCTTGCTCGGGAAATGCTGGTTGGGGTCTATTCGGCATATGAATTTATCCTTTTCAATTACCAATGCTGTCTACTACTTAATCTGCTGCCAGAATGACTGTTCCACCGGTGTGCGTAGCCCCTAAAAGGCCACCATTTCCATGTGCAACCGCTAATTTAGCATTTTCTACTTGACTGGTTGATTCACCTCGAAGTTGCCTTACAGATTCAAGCAATAGAAATAAACCACGCATACCGGGATGGTTAGAAGAAAGACCACCACCATCCGTATTAATAGTCAGTCCCGGACGATCCCAGCGTAAATGACCGTCAGCTATGAATTGCCCTGCTTCGCCTTTTTTACAGAACCCAAGATCTTCAAGCATTACTGCAACTGTTATTGTGAACGAGTCATAAATCATTGCGATATCGATATCATCTGGGGTTATACCTGCTTGCTGGAACGCTATAGGAGCGCTCTGTGCACCAGCTGAAACCGTGATATCTCCGTCATTCTCTCGATACTTTGTGGCCTCGCCACTACCAAGTATCCAAACTGGTTTCTTTTTTAAATCAGCGGCAACTTCTGGAGATACGAATACCGCCGCACCACCACCGTCTGAAATCATACAACACTCAAGTAGGTGAAGTGGATCCGCCAGAATACGCGACTCTAGAACATCATTAACTGAGATTTCATTTACACCCACGAACTGTAAATCAGTCATCGCCTGGACGGCCTCAGGGTTCCTCATAGCATGTGCTCGCGTGGCAACTGATATCTCAGCTAATTGTTCCGTCGTGGTGCCGTACTGGTGCATATGTCGTTGCGCGACCATCGCATAGTTTGAAATCAACGTCGATCCATACATATTTTCCATATTACTAAGCCAAGTACCGCCACCCCGTGGTCCACCTGTTCCAATTGGTGTGCGGAGCGTGGCAGCTTTAGAACCATAAGACGTTACAGCAACTTTACATTTACCTGATGCAATATCTCTAAGCGCGTGAGCGGCATGAAATTCATACGAGGATCCACCTACTTGCGTCGTATCAATAACAGTCGGGTTCATCCCAAGATAAGCTGCCAAACCTAGTCCCCCACCGCCGCCTTCACCATCGCCGGCATCGTACAAACCATCGACATCTGCCCAAGATAATCCCGCATCATCAAGAGCGGCCTTAATGCTTGCGGCCTTGATCTGCATGGAAGAAACACTGGGATCTACTCGTTTCGGCCATTCGTATATGCCACCAATTGCGGCTTTTCGTTCCTGAGCCATACTGTAGTCCTCCTAAAAATTCGTAACACTGCGAACAATCGAAAGGTTAATCGGCTCGAGCCAAGTCCACAAGGGGGGTAAGAAAATCAATACTCCAGACCTTTAAGGTCGTATCTGTCCATCGCCCAACACTATCCATTTGTAAGATGTGAGTTCACGCAAACCCATTGGCCCCCGTGCATGCATCTTTTGAGTTGAGATACCCAACTCACACCCCAAACCAAACTCACCCCCGTCATTAAAACCAGTGCTGGCGTTGACAAAAACAGCAGCTGCATCCACCGATTTTAAGAAATTTTTTGAGCTCTCTGTTGAACTAGTGATAATTGCTTCTGAATGACCCGTTCCATGTCTCTCAATATGATCTAGAGCATCGTGCATATCGTCTACCAATTTGATAGAACAATTTAACGAAAGCCATTCAGTATCATAATCCTCTGGTTTTACCGGAAAAACAGTTGCGGCTTCATCAATCATAGGAATACTTTCCGAATCCGCATGGAGCGTGACTCCAACTTTTCCCAACATATTCGTTAAACGAGGGATGAATCGCCGTGCTACTTCACGATGAACTAGAACAGTGTCGAGGGTGTTGCAAACGGACGGGCGCCTAGTCTTTGCGTTTACAACAATATCGGTAGCCATTTGAATATCTGCGTCCGAGTGCACATATGTATGACACACACCTACACCGCCTGCTACAACCGGCATCCTAGCCTCTTTTTTCACCTTATTGATTAGTCCAGTACCACCTCGCGGCACTACCAAATCAATGTACTGATCTGCAGCCAATAAAGCACTGACTTCTTCACGATCTGTCGACTCTATAAACTGCAATATTTTTGGGTCAAGGCCAGAACTTTCAATGCCACGGCGAGCAATTTCTGCTAAAAGAGATGAAGTTCTATGAGCATCCGATCCGGATCTTAAAACGACAGCGTTCCCGGACTTGACTGCAATGGTCGCTATATCAATAGTTACATTAGGACGCGCCTCATAAACAGACGCCATAACTCCCAGCGGTACACGCATCTTTCCGATCTTCAGTCCATTCGGCCTCTCCGACATATCCTCAATATTTCCGATGGGATCAGGAAGACTTGCTACCTCTCTGACTCCCTCACAAATTGCGGCAATCCGCTCGTGATTTAAGGTCATCCGATCTACAAATGCCATATCAAGATTGTTCTCGGCAGCGAGCGTTAGTTCATCTTCGTTAACCGCAAGTATCTTCGACTCGGAAGTTGCAATTTCGTCAGCCATCAACTCCAATGCTCTAGTTCTGACTGCGTCAGTTGAATTAGCCAAATCGCGACTCGCTTCACGAGCTAAACGACTTTTATATGTCGCCTCCGAGTCTTCATAAACAGAATGGTCTTCGTTGTTCTTGAGGTCAGTCATGAAACAAGTCTACAGGATTAACGTTTCACAACAAGAGAACTCACCGATGTAGGATTCTTCTTGCCATGAGATTCACCAAGTGAAACTATTTCAGCTTTTATTTGTGATTTTGTTACGTCTAATAGCACTGCCGAACCGAGACGCCACTCCAGGTGATGCGGCAGCGTCGGAGAACCCGAGTTGATCAGTAAAACGTTATCCCTATACTCGAGTCGCGCAACATGTGTATCACCGGCAATTAAGACATCAATCATATCGATTGATTCTCCCGGAAATGCCTGATTGATCAATACATCCATCGGCCTATCTTCCGGTCTGAGCTCATGCACAACTCCAAATTGCCATCCCTCTAATTCGATTCGGATTTTGTCCGTTGCTCGCTCATCCTCAAAGTCATCATTATTACCCTTAGCACATATTACGGGTGCGAATTGTTCGCACCAATCGAGAATCGATGGCCTCACCACATCTCCCGCATGAATTATCAAATCTGTGCTAACTAAAAAATTACCTAGCTCTGGACCTAAACCATCTGGTGTTTTGTGAATAGAAGGCAAATGTGTATCAGAAATGATGGATATCAGCACAAATATTTATTTCTTAAACTATCGAGCAGACCGCAAGGTTCGGGCAGTACTTAGTATTGTCTTGCCGCCGACATAGAGCACGACAAGCCCGAACAATCTTGTCAGTATTGTTTCATCCAGATTTTGAGCTAAAGCTCCTGCCAAGAAACCAACTACGATTGCACTCGGGGCAACCCAAAGAACCGTCGGTTTGTCTACGAATCCAGCACGCACATTTGTGATTGTTCCAGAGATTGCTGTAAGCACGACCACTATTAACGACACGCCCTGAGCGTCCAACTGATTAAGCGATAAAAGCAATACGAGTGCCGGTACAAAAAGTGTGCCGCCTCCTATTCCTAATAATCCCCCAAATGCCCCACCCGTCAATCCAATCACTAGTGCAAGTATCGTTTCTTTACTTAAGAACTGCAGTTGTGAATCCGATATAACCTCTGGGCTGACCATTGTTATCATTCTTATACCCACTAAGAAAAGAAAACACGCAAATATTAATCTTAGCCACACATCCGGTAAGTTATGCATGGTGCGAGCCCCTATTTGAGCTCCCAGAATCGCTCCACCACCCAGAGCTAAAACCAGAGACCACTGCACGTGCCCTTCACGCAAATATGGAATAACAGCAGCTATACCTACAGAGATAACTATTGCGAGCGATGTCGCATGAGCCTGCCGTTGAGGCATTTTTAGGGTTCCGGTGAGTAAGGGTACCAGAACGGTACCGCCTCCAATTCCCGTTAAACCAGAGGCAGATCCGCCAGCAATACCAACCAACAGAGACTTTAATTTCATAAACCTAAGCGCTCCAAAATCGAACCACTATTTACCTGTAAAGTTCGCCTTACGTTTTTCAACGAAAGCTAGCCTTCCCTCACGAACGTCCTCACTCTTCCCAATTTGTCCCTGTGCGACCCATTCAAATTCAATTTGTTCTTGAAGCGAAGAGTCCCAAGTATGTTGCACTTCGCGCTTCTCCCACATCAGTGACAAAGGAGGAGCCTCGGCCAATTCGCGCGCGATCTCTAGCGCGTGATTCCTCGGATCATCAACCGACGCATTCGCTAATCCGATGCGCACAGCCTCTTCTGCGTCGACTTCTCGACTGGTATACATCAACTCAAGTGCCCTACCCTGACCGATTAGCCTAGGTAAATGGTAGGTTAGTCCGCAATCAGGACCAAGTGCTCGGCGAGTAAAAACAGTCAGAAATCTTGTGTCCGGGCCAACATATCTGATATCGAAAGACAATGCCAATGACATTCCTCCCCCGGCACAAATTCCGTTGATAGCGGCTATGGTTGGCTTGTCGATTGTTGCCATGGCCATCCCGACCTTGCTGACACCCATTGAGTCATGTGGCCCAGGCCTCGGATTTGATGAGGTTTCCTGCCCAGGATCTTCTGACGTTAGATCTGCTCCAGCAGAAAATCCACGACCTTCATGGGTGGCGACGATTACCCGTACATCTTCATCTGCATTCAACCTTCTACCAAGTTCGACAATCTCGTAAAACGTGCGGGTTCGCATCGCATTCAATTTTTCGGGTCGAACGATTTGCCATTCAGCAACCTTGTCGACTACTGTGACTCTTAAATCTTCAAAATCGTCGTACCGCATATGCCAGATTCTCCTAAAATATTTGAGTATGTTTCTAAATCGTAATTAAATGCTTGCCTAAGATAACTCTTATGACTAAAAAAAAACAAATGCCCAATAAAAAATCAACTAAGTTAAATCTTGCCGAATACTGCATAAAGAGATGGGCTGAGAGTGACATTGATAAGGACCGTACGGCATTCACTTTTGTCGATGCCGAAAATAAAGACACTCAATGGACATATGCAGAAGTATGGGAAGAGACCCTACAAATAGCCTATTCACTGGCAGGCTTAAGTCTTGAACCAGGCGACAGGATACTATTACGCCTGCCACATAACCCCGATCATGCCTTTGCTTTTTTCGGCGCCGTAGCAGCAGGTCTCGCCCCAATACCGCTCTCTCCGCAACTTACACGAA
>Ga0302122_10000214_pt1 | contig 33561 bp, 22 predicted proteins | sample CB21_SCM_MG_FD_203115 | JGI IMG/M metagenome (GOLD analysis project Ga0302122, IMG submission 203115) | Marine microbial communities from Western Arctic Ocean, Canada - CB21_SCM | ecosystem: Environmental > Aquatic > Marine > Oceanic | place: Canada: Western Arctic Ocean | collected 2017-09-28 | reverse complement strand
GTCGTGCACGACGGCGACGAGAAACTCGTGGACCTATCGCTCCTCGAGTTAGTACCACGTGGACGCTTCGAACCTAACCTACTCTACAGCTGTAGACTACTAGAAGTAGAACGAAGACGCGACCTTTAGCAATCTTTAGCTAAACTTTTATTCAAACTTTTGGAGCTTCTCTGGCCGCAAACGCACCGGTGCCGTCGAACGCTGCCGAAATGATGTTCGCCTCGTGCCCCAGCCCGGGCCGCCCCACCACTGAGAAAGTGATGGCCCTCCTCGCCGAGAAGATCGAGCAGCGCGTGGGGGGCATGGCCGCCACAAAAATAACAAGGGAGCTGCGCCGCGTGCTCGCGCCCGCCGCGGACAGGGACGGCTTCCTCTCTTCATCATCTCTGGCCGCCGCGCTGCGACGGACCTGGCTGGTGGGCGTGGAACACGAGGCGCTGGAGGCCTTCGCTGCGGGCCTCGCGGCCCAGCAGAAGCACGGCAAGCTCAGCGTGGACGCCTTCGCGCGGTGCGTGGCGCGGGCCGCCTCCGGGGCGGTTCCCATGGTCACGCCGCCCAAAGCAACGCTGCGCGTGCGGACACCGGAGGGTAACGGTACATACGCGGACCCGCTCCAGAACACCGCGGTGTATGAAGCGGCCGACGTTGAAACGTCGGGACGGCTGCGGTCCTTACTCGCCGACGAGTTGCTTCGCGTCGAGCGGGAACGCCTGAGCGAGTGCGCAAATGACAAGGAGGTCGACGACGCGGCCCGGGCGGCGTTGCAACGGCGGTGCCGGGCGCTGTGCGAACGCGGCGCGAAGCAGACGCAGCGGCGTTTACCGCTCGCGCAGTGGAGCGTGGCGCTGCGCGGGCTGGCCATAAGCGTGGGCCTGCCGCCGCCGCACGACCGGGACCTCGCGGAGCTCTGGCGGACCTGCGACCGGGGCGACTTCGCGGCCTTCGGGCGGGACGCGTTTGGGCACGCGCCGGACGACATTGTGTCGTGTCTACCGAGCCGGCAGCCGTCGCCCCCGGCGACCGCGTCGCCCCTCCCGTCGCCCCCGCTCTCGCCGCCGCTCAAGCTCCACGCCGACGACTGGAAACCCACCGTGCCTGAGCGGGCCGCGTCGCTCGGGGCGCCCTCCCCAATGGCGATGCACGGCTTCTGCGGCGACGGGCGCCTCGTGGCCTGGTCGAGGCCGGCGCGCACCATGCTGGTCGGGACTGGGTCCTTCGTGGCGGAGCGGCGCCTGGACACGACGGACCAGCGGCTGGAGACCGTCGCGGGCGTCACGTGCGTCTGTGCGCACCCGGTGAAGCCGCTCTGCGCGGCGGCGGGCGCGGACGGCCTGCGCGTCTGGTCCGTAGGAGCTCCAGGCCGCACCGTCGCGAAGGGTTTGTTCGCGAGCGTGGAGGCGCTGGCGTTTTTAGGAGCTGGTTCCTTGATAGCGATGGTCGGGACTTATGAGGAGCGGCCCCTCGTGGCCGTCGTCGACCACGAAAGCGGCGAGGTCCTGGGCGAGGCGCCCGTGGACCTGGATTGTCGAAACGGGCGGCTGCACGGCGTCGCGGCGGTTTATCAGTCGACGTCGACGGCCTTTGCGACCGTGGGAGACGGCTCGCACCTCGCGTTCTGGCGCCTGGTCCCGCGGGACCGGGGCGGCGGCCTCAAGCGGTCCGAGGCCCGCTTCCCGCCGGACACGCGGCGGCCTCCATCGTTCACGGGCCTCGCCTTCGACCCCCGGTCCGCGAAGACGTGCTTGGTGTGCGGCTCCGACGGCAGGGTGCGCGTGTTCCGGGAGAAGCACGAGGTGGCCGCCTTCGCCGCCCACGAGGGCGCCGTCACGGCCATCGACGCCGTGCAGCGGGGCTCCTTGTGCGTCGCGGTCACGAGCGGTCCGCGCCGGCGTCCTCGTTTCGCGATTCAACTCTGTCGCGGCGATGGCGTGGCTACGCCATCGACGCGACGCATCACGTGAGGCCCGCGCAGGCGCCGACGGCTGTGTCCGCCGCTGGGCCGGCGAGCAGCTGGGCTCCGCGGGCCGCTGCCGCCTCCTGAGGAGCGGCGCCGTCGTGGCGTGTGCATTAATTGACGACACCCAGGACGACTTTGCGCTGTGCGCGACGGAGCGGGGCACTATTCTCACGTGCGTCCCGGGCGCCGCGGACACGTCGCCCATGCGCCAGAGCCCGGCGAGGCGCGTCGACCAGGCCAAGGTCGCGGCGGTCGTCGTGAGCGGGCACTTTGGCGCAATTACCGCGCTTGCGGCGCACCCGGCTACGCCTATTTTCGCGACAGCGGGCGCGGACGGGCGCGTGCTCACCTGGGACGCTGATATGGGTGTTAAACTACACCAATCAACGCTCGAGCATTGCGGGAGCGCCCTCAAGTATGATGAAAAAGGGCGGTTCCTGTTCGTCGGTACGGACGCCGGAGCCGTCGCTGTATTAGATGCCACTACTTTAGAATGCTTGAGGACCACGCCCGCGTTCAAGTGCCCCGTCACGGCCCTCACGGCCTCGCCCGACGGGACGTTAATTGTGGCCTGCTCGCGGCGGGGGGACGTGGTCGTGCTGGACAAGGAGCGGGTCCTGGTGGAATTACGGAGCGGGTCCGGGGCCGCCGCGGTCGCGGCCGACTTCGGCCGCGACCAGAAGCGGCGCCTCGTCTTCCGCACGCGGGGCGACGACGGCGTCGTGGACTACTGGCGGCTGGACGGGCGGCGGACGCGACGGTTGTTTAGAATCGAAGACCTGCCCGGCGACCGGCCGTGGGCCTGGCGCAGCGGCTTCGCCGAGGGGCGGTGCGTGGCCTCCAATAACAAGGGCGTCGTGGCCGTGGCCGACGAGGACGGCCTCGAGCTGAGGAGCGGGGCCGGGGAGGCGCGTGGTACGTTCAGCGGCGAGCCGGCCTACGACGCGGTCGCGCTGACGTTCCTGGCCGACGGCGCTCGGTTGGTGACAGTGGAGCGCGGCGCGCGCGCGGCGGTCGTGTGGGACGCGGCGCGGGAGCCGGCGTCTTACACTGATGAGAACGCGGTCCCGCCGACGCCTCCGGCCGTTGCTGAGGATGTAGGGCGGGGCGCGGCGCCGCGGGATGGGGAATGGCCTTTCTAAGCAGCATTAAAACTAACATACAACGACTCGGAACAGCGAACCTCGAGTTTCGTGGTATTTGTCACGGTGCTAGGACAAGTGGGCGCGATTCATCGTACCACTGGGGGTGCGGGTTCGTCGAAACCACCGATTCGACGCGTCGAGCGCTAGCGCCGTGTACACACCACTGCTTCCAGCAGCCTCGGACGCACTTGAAAGCATATTTCGCAGCCTGGGTGCTGCCCTGCAGCACGCCTTCGACGCGGCCCTGCATCTTTAGCCCAGGAGCTGCCCTCAGCAGCTCAGCTTACGCTGCCCTTCGGGACCCGACGCCATCGACGCAACAGACAGACGCCATGGCGGACGAAGCTGCCGCTCTTCTGGGCGACGCACAAGCTGCCGCTCTCCTGGGCGACTCCGTCGAGGAAGTATATGATCGAGCGAGGAGTCGCGCGCTCTCGCCGTAGAAGGCGCAGGCGCTGCGGCACGCCCGATGGTGCGTCTACGCGTCGCAGTTCCTCCATAAAGTCGCGTGGGGGGCATACTCCGTGGTGTCGCCCTTCTACCTCGCGTTGTTCATGTCCACGGCAGCGGCGGCGAACGTCGCGACGGCCGAGTGGGCCGCGTATAGCGTCGGACAAGTATTGTGCACCCCTATACTCGGAGCTGCGACAGATCAGGCGGGCCGAAGACCCGTATTCGTGGTCTGCCAAGCGACAATCTTCGTCATGTTCCTTGTGCTGTTCTGGCCGAACCTCTACTGGTGGGCCGTGACCGGCTTCGTGCAGGGCTGCTTTTCGTGTACGTGGGCCGCGTCAATAACAATTTTAGTCGACTGCGTCTCGAACGGCGCGCCGCCGGGCGGTGACGACGACATCTTGCTGATGCGCGTCTTCCGTAAAATAGCCACGCCGGCCGCCGACGAGACGGGGGAGGTGCGCCAGGAGCTCGCGGTCGCGGTGACGGCCCTCTGGTTCGTGGCCGGCGCCGGCCAGGTCTGCGGCTACGCCGTGGGCTACGGCCTGTGGGCGGTCCTGCCGGCGTGGCTCGCCATGACCTCGTGCGGTTTTTTCCAGCTCCTCGCTTCATTAATCGTTTGGGCGTACCTGCCGGAGACGGCCCCGGACGCGTCCAAGACCTTCGATTCCAACGAGGCCGTGGAGGCCGCCCGTGCGGCGGTGCAAGCACAGACGCAAGCAGTGGCGATGGTCCTGCGCGACACGCGATCTACGTACTTGACGGCGTCGTACGTCCTGCAGTACTTTGCGCTGACGGGCGTGACCAACCTGTGCGTGTTCTGGGGCCAGGCCAAGTACGACTGGTCCGCCCAGAGCGCTGCTGTGTATCTGGCGGTCTTCACGATCAGCCCTGGTGTGGGGGCCTTGATTGGAAGTCGCCTGCTCTACCCGTCCCCTTTGCGCTACGCCAAGTCCATCGCGCTGATGCTCTTCTCGGCGGCCGTGGGGTGTACATTGGAAGGACTAGCGTCGCCGACTGTGACGTCGACGATCGGGCTCTCCATTTTTGCGACGGCCGGCGGGGGCGTGTACCCGGCCATCCTAGCTTTATTGACGCCCGACGTGGCGCCGGGCAAGCAGGGCCACCTGCAGGGGGCCTTGTATGCCATAGCTACCCTCGGAAGCGTTGCGGCGTTGGGTATCTACCTGGCCCTTTTCAACACCACGGAGAGCTTCTTGGACGGGGCGCCGATCTGGTTGCTGTCGGCGGCGTTCTTCGTGTTTGCGGCAGGCTTCGCGTACGCGGCCGGCGAGCGCGTGGCCATCGAACGGGGCCAGGCGAAGCACCCGGTGACGCCGCCGCGGCGGCGGGCAGGTGCGTAAGATACACAGCTAAGTATAGGGGAGGCCTAGTCGTCCTCGTCGCCGAGGTCGAAGTCCGCGTCGTCGTCGTCGTCCTGGTCCCCGGCGCCGTCCCGTTCGAGGGCGCACTCCTCGGCGAAATTTCTAGAGGTGTCGTAGCTCCCTGAGATGCACCCGTCGTCCTCACCCACCACCGCTCCCGTCACCTCATCAAATACGCCAGTCGCCGTTTCAACGACCTTCGTGATGAGGCCGCGGTCGATCGCGGCGCGCAGGCTGGCCTCGACCGCGGCGCGCACGGCCCGGTCGGCCGCGACCGCGGCCCGCCCCGTCACGACGCCGGTCTGCACCTTGAGCCGCGCGACGAGCGCCTCGACAGCATCCGACGGCGGCGAAAAGCATAGGTCCACCCGGAACCGGGGCTCGCCGTCGTAGGCGTCCTCGTCGCCCCTACCCATCTCGGCCAGGACCCGTTTTAAATCTGTCTCGAAGCGCCGCCGCTCGCGCGCCTCCGCCTCCTTCCTCGAATCCGCGCGGCGCGCCGGCTCCGTCTCTTCAACTTTCGGCCGCGGCGCGAGGAAGGCCTCGGCGAAGGCGTCCCGGTCCTTTTCTTCAATGGGCGGCAGGTCCAGATCCGCGAAGACAATAACTTCGGCCTTCTTGCCCTTTTCTCTGGTCGCCATGAGCTTCGAGCACTTGTCCGAACAGCGGATGTAGCACGCGGTGGACTGCTGCGGCACGCCGCGCGAAATCAGCCGCCGGCTCTCGCCCACGACCTGGCACGCGTCGGGCAAACAATCCTCACATAATGTAGTGGGGCAGGCCTCGCACCGGAACAGGAGGCCGCCGGCCGCGGACGTCGAACGAGCACAGGAAGAACACGCGTGCTGGGGGCAGCGCCAGCGGCCCGCCGCGAGCTCGCCCGAGTCGGCGTACCCGCCCGATTTGGCGCAGGCCTCGTGGAAGACCATGGGGCAGAACGCGCACTTGACGATACTCTTTTTGGACGCCTTCTTGCCAAAGCAACAAAGGGCCTCCGTCTCGTGCGCGTAGTCGCGGCCGGCGATGACCATGGTGCGCTTCGTGTCGACGAAGGCACTACTGTCCTGGCCCTGGAGCTCCCTCGCAAAGATGGACTGCTCGCCTCCATTCAAATCATAGTTGTTCGAATTGAGCACGGGCACACTACCCATGCCGACACCCCCAGAGACCATGACGATGCGCTGCTTCCTTTCTCTTTTCGTGACGCGCTGCCAGCTCTTGGCGATGTCCTGGCCGTCGGAGGGGCCGCTTGAAGCTTCGTCTATTTTCTGCCCAAACAGCTCCCGCGTCGACACGAAGGCCTCCGTGGCGTCGAACGTGTCGCAGTCGGCCTGCAGGCCGCCGTGCAGCGCCCCGGTGGCCTCGCCGAGCTCGCCCGTTCGACTGCGATCGATGATTTTGTCCAATTCTTCATCAGTCGGTTCCCTATTGGTCTCCCCCCGGAACATGGAGGCGGCACCAAACTTGAGCATGGACAGGACTTCGTTGCCGTCCAACTTGCCCATTTCTTCCTCTTCGCTTTCTACGACCTTCGCGCCCTTGCTATTGACCATTTGGGAAAGGTAGAGCTTCTTCTGGGACCGTTGTAATATGCGTTCTTCCGCGGTGCCCGCGGCGCACAAGCGGTACACGTGGACCGTCTTCGTTTGCCCGAGTCGATGCACGCGCGCCATCGCTTGCAAGTCCGCTTGCGGGTTCCAGTCCGAGTCGTACAAAAAACACGTGTCCGCGCTCTGCAGATTGATCCCTAGACCACCAGCTCTAGTAGTCATCAAAAAAATAAACAGAGGCGAACACGGCTCGTTGAAGGCCCGGCAATGTACCACTCGTTGCACCCGGTTCGTCGCGCCCGTCAGCCGACAAAAGGGCCAGCCCCGCAGCCGGCAGTAGTCGTCCAACATGTCGACCATCGTGCCGAACTGACTAAAGATGACCACGCGGTGCGACGCCGCGTGCAGCTTCACCAGCAATCTATCCAACACACGGAGCTTGCCGGACGCGGCCACCAATTCTTCCAGCGTGGTCTCGTCCGGATTTCCTTCAGCCTCCGGGAATAAAAAAGGGTGGCAGCACGTCTTGCGCAGCTGCATCAACAAGTTCATCAGCGACTTATAGGCGCCTTTCTTCGGAGCAGAAGTGCCGCCACCTAACGCCGCGCGGTCCTTCAACAATAAAGCGCGATACCAGAAGAGTTGCTGGGGCGCCAAGGGGCAGTGGACGACCGTTTCTAATTTTGGCGGTAGCCCGGTCTCGACGTCGGACTTTAACCTTCGCAACATGAAGACGTTCAACATGGCCCGCGCGTTGCATAGCGCCTCGGGGTCCACGACGCCTCGGTTCAGGTCGTAGGCGGCCTCGAACGGTGCTTTATCCGGGAAGGCCTGGGGGTACAGGAAGTTCAATAGCGCCCAGAGCTCCACCAGGTTGTTCTGGAGGGGCGTGCCGGACAGGATCAGCGCCGTGACGAAGTGCATCTTCCGCACGACTTGGGAGATCTCCGTCGCGTGGTTCTTGATCACGTGGCCTTCATCTAATACTAAAGTGCGCCAGTGCACGCGTTGCACGAGTGCGGAGCGGAGGGCCGGCGACTTGGCCATCTCGTAGGTGGTCACGACCACGTCGTAGGCCGAGACGTCGTCCACGACGAGCGACCGCAATCGCTCGCGCTCGCCCGGGTCTGAGGAATGGAGTTTCAACACGCGCAGCTTGGGGCACCAGCGCTGGCACTCGTTGAGCCACGTCGAGAGTACTGATAACGGACACAAGACGAGGGAAGCGCCTTCCAACTTCTTCTCGAACTTGAGCCACGCTAGGTAGGAGATGGTCTGTAATGTCTTTCCGAGGCCCATCTCGTCGCCGAGGATACAGGGCAAGGCGCCGCAGCGCTCGTGCAGGTCCGCGAACCAGTCCAATGACTGCAGTTGGTAGTCCCGGAGCTCCGCACCGATATCTTCGGGCTGTACGTGGATGCGCACTTTTCGTTGCCCCAAAGCCTTGCCTTTAGCTGCGCGCTTGAGCGCCGGCAGCGCGCTGCTAAAGGGGGCTAACAAAACCTTGTGTCCGTCGAAGAACTGGGCGCGGGCCGTCTCGTTTTTGGCGACCTCTGCTCTTAATCGATCGTTGCGCGCGAGCCTTAAAGCATCTCCCGCGCCAATGACCTTGGCGACGCGCGGGCGCTTCGTCGGTCGGGGCGCCGATTGCGCCGGAGCGGGCGCTGGGTCCACCGTCCCTTGCACGTAGTGCGAGGCGGTCACGTCATAATTGTTCGAGCGCAGGACCGTCTGGCCGTCGACTTGCACGGTGCGCGACGTGCGCGCTCTCCCGCTTCGGCGCGGCTCGGCCGCCGCCGGCAACGACGGCTGCGTCGCCGACGGCTGCGTCGCCGACGGCTGCGGCGCCGACGGCTGCGGCGCCGACGGCTGCGGCGCCGTGGTCGACGGCGCTGGCAGAGCAGCTAGCTGTGCCTGGGCCGCGGCTTGCAGCTTAGCGATCAAGGCCGGGTCAACGCCGCGGTCCTTGAGGTCGGCGAGCACTTGTGCGTCCATTTCTTTTGTGATGCCACGGCTGGCACGCACTTTTAGCGAGGCTTTGGACTTTGGACAAATTTTGACTGCACGGGTTTTATGCACGGGTATTCGTCGCCTCATCGAGAGTCTTGCAACTGCAGCGGCGCATCAGCTGGCCAGTCGCATTACAACTCTCCTGTCTTGCCGCGCATCACTGCTCTCGCAGCAATCGCAAGCTTGAGCCGCCGCTGATCGCACAACGCAAAAAAGAGCAAGCCTCGCCACAGCCCAAACGCGGCGTCGCACGCGTGAAACGCAATCAAGAATCAAAAGCCATCATCAAAGCCATGCCGCCGCGCAAGAAACGCGCCACCGCCGCCGCGCAACCGAAGGAGAGCTCCCCGCTGAAGAAGGCCGTGATCGAAGCGATCACCTGCCCGATTACGCGCCAGCTCGTCGTGGACCCCGTCGTGGCCGAAGATGGGAATACCTACGAAAGCGCTGCCATAAAGCAATGGCTCAACACCAACCGGCGGAGTCCGATGACTAACGAAATGATGGGCGACCGCTTGACGGCTTCGCGAAAGACTCGAGACCTGGTACAGCGCGGTGTCCGTTCACTACACTTCGTACGCCGTCGCCCCTGTGACCGCGTCGGCTCGATGGCGTGGAGGGCGAGCTACGAACCCGCAGGTTGAAGCCGCCGTCGACGGTGGAGATGTCGGGACCGAGGACGCCGCGCAATGGCATGTCAGCTCGGCCAAACTGTTGGCGTCAGGAGACGTACCAGGCGGCATTAGCGCGGCCATCGAGCATTTGAAGTTAGCACCAAAGTCCCCGGAGGTGGATCTGTTGCTGCGGTGCGCGACGTTGCGATCGCAGATGGACTCGCTCCGAGACGAAGGCGAGGAGAAGTCCGTGCAGGGCATCGACGCCTTCTTTGCCCTGACGCCCCGCGCCCAAGCCCGACCGAATGGCTGGCAGCCGCTGGAGAGCTTCGACCAGTCCCTTGACGGCGCGCTAGTCAAGGTGATCCCTGATCGCGACGAGTTCCAACGCCTCTGCGAGCGGCCAGCCCCCGACGCCGTCGAAGCGGTCGAGTGGTGTGACGATATGGAGTCGATGTGCGGGCGGTATTTTGCGGTCGAGGCGGTCTACGCTAATTCGTGCGGCTACGAACTCGCGGACTCGGACGCCGGGGACACGTTTGCTGTGCCCTTCGATGCGTGCATGCTGGTGAGCCGGGATACGTCGCCGGCGTTCCGGGAGCGGCACGAGGTTGATATCTGACGCCTCTCTCCTAATAGTCCAGGGTTGATTGTCTATAGCAGACCGCCGTCCGCACATGGCGCTGCGCTCCTAGGAAGTCACTTTATGGACAAACTTAATCACATTACACACCTACACTACAAAACCAACCTCCCCAAACACCGCCGCCAGCGCATAGTTCGAGAATAAGAACCCCTCCGGGTCCGTCAGCCGCAGGACATCGTCTGATATCACCGCGAGGCCCAAATCGATCGCTTCCCTGGCACCAGTACGGACGGCGGCCTCGTAGGGCGCGCCGTAGACGCTACGAACGCGCTCGAGACTAATGCCGCTCGACGTCCGCAACCCGGTCAGGAGCTCGTCCTCGAGGGCGTCGGCGCCGGCGGGCGGCATCGCCGCGGGGACGACCGCGCCGCCCTCCACCCAACTTTCATAAGCCTTCATGTCCCGCGGCCGCGAGAACCGCGCGCCGCGCGCGGACGAGGCGGCGCCCAGCCCCAGGCCGAGCCACGACGCGCCGGGTGCCCAGTAGCCCGAGTTGTGGCGCGAGACGTCCTCTTCGCTGCGCGCGTAGGACGACACCTCGTAGTGCGAGTAGCCGTGCGACCGCCAAAAAACACTGGCGGCCTTGTACGCGTCCGCAGACACCTCGTCCTGGGGCAGCGGCGGCCTTCCACTTGGCGTCGCGCCGTCAGCGTACCACTTCCCGAAGGCCGTGCCCTCTTCCACTTGGAGGTCGTACGCGGATACGTGGGGCGGATCTAATGAGTGAGCCTCTTCGAGCGTCGCGGCCCAGCCTTCACGAGTTGTGCCGGGCAGGCCCGAGATCAGGTCCAGGCTCCAGCCGTGCTTCGGATTCACGCGTTTCACCACATTAACAGCATCCAGCGCGTCCGCCCGCCGGTGCGCCCGGCCCGCCGCCTCTAATGCAACGTCGTCGAAGGACTGGCAGCCCAAGGAAACGCGCGTCACCCCGGCGTCCACGTACGCGCGGAGCCTGGGCTCGTCGAACGTGCCCGGGTCGCACTCGATGGTGATCTCCGCGTCCTGCGCGATGCCGTGCCTCTTTCGAATGGCGTCCAGGAGCCGCTTGATCAAGGGCGGCGCCACGAGCGACGGCGTGCCCCCGCCCAAGTACACCGTCGCCAGCGGCTGGTGCGCCGGCGCCTGCGCCGCGAGCTCGCGCTCCAGTAACTCAACGTAGTGCGCGACGCGGTCGGGTGCCCCGTCGTCGCCCGCGACGACCACGGGGAAGTCGCAGTAGAAGCAGCGCCGCCGGCAGAAGGGGAGGTGCGCGTAGAGGCCCACCGCGGTCGCGGCGACTGCTTGCTGCGGCGGCTGCAGAGTCGGTGCCGGCCGCAGCGCGCTCGCCGCGCCGAGCATCACGACGAGACGCCGCATCGATGGCGTTTTGTGAGTTATGTGTGCAGCGCGCCTCCGCGGAGCCGAGCAATGCCTCGCTGAGCAAGTCGTGAGTTTGGCCTCTGATGCCTGAACGCGTCCGTCGCCGTCTTAGCGATCCTCCAGCGACCAGTAGCGAGTGTGTGCTCTGCAGTGTCGCCTGGGTGCCCAGGAGTGGCGGCTGAGTGCAACCTTGAGTCGACGTCCAGGCGCCTGTGTGCGGGTTTTACGTGGAGCAGCATCGACCGCAGCGCTCGCCCAGCGACGCTAAACGCACTCGCGTAGCGATCGCACAAGCTTAGAGGCGCCTACGCCGTTGCGCGCTCACGCTCACGCGCAGACGCCGCAGCAGAGCAGCTCCAGCCTGCAGCGGAGCAGAGCGCACCCCCGGCCTTTGCGCTGGCGGTCCTGGCGCTCGCCCTCGTCGCCGCCGCGGCGCGGCGCGGTCGTGTATTCACGCGCCGCATGGCGTCGCTCGATAGAGACGCGCTGCAGGAGACGCACGAAGTCCCCGCTTTGCTTATTCCGGCGAGGCGCACGAGCGCCTACATGAAGTTGTTACGGAAGCATCTCGTGGACGTGCCCCGGTACCGGACGGTGGCCACTTGTGACGACGCGTCGCAGAAGAAGATCCTGCTCTCCCGGTTGCTGCCCAGAGACGACCCCGCGAGCGGTTTACCACAGGAAGCGCAAGCCTTTCTTCGCCAAGCGATTGATGATGGCGAGGCGTTGATTACTACCCATTCTATTTCTTTAAGTTACGACCACTTCACCGCGGAGGAAGTGCTAAGGAAGCTGCTACCGTCCAATATAGCGACACCCACAGCTTTTGAGCACGTGGGCCACATCGCCCACTTGAACTTGAGAGAAGAACACGCCCCGTACAAAGCGTTGATCGGCCAAGTGCTGTTGGATAAGGTCGCGAACGTGAAAACGGTCGTGAACAAAATAGGAGAGATCCAGAGCGAATATAGGACCTACCCCCTCGAAGTGATCGCCGGCGAGGACCGCACGGAGGTGGCGTTGAAGGAGCAGGACTGCGTGTTTAAATTCGACGTGCGAGACGTCTATTGGAACTCGCGGCTCCAGAGTGAACACCAGCGCCTCGCCGCAACCATCCCGCAGGACGCCCTCGTGGCGGACTGCACGTGTGGTGTGGGCCCTTTCTCCATTCCCCTCACGAAGCGAGGTGTCCAATGCTACGCGAACGACTTGAACCCGCGGGCCGTGGACTTCTTAAAGGAAAACGCCAGAGCGAACACGTGTTCTACTTTAAGGATAGCGGAGCCCTCCTGCGCTCGAAGCTTCCTCTCTCAATTAGAAGATGAGGGCTTTGCGTGTTCGCATGCGATTTACAATTTACCGGCCACGGGCATCGAGCTCCTGGACGCTTTTAGAGACTATAGTGGCGAGCCGCCCCTCATCCACTGCTACTGCTTCGGTCTGTCCCGGAGTGACGCGGGTGCTATTGCAGATATCCACGCGCGGTGCGAAGCCGCCGTCGGCGCTCCGCTCCCATCTCAGTCCAAGCTCCTCCCGTCGCCCGCGGCGAGGGAGGCTGCTGTCTTAGCGGAGAGCGGCTTCGCCGTGCGCTGGGTGCGGAATGTGGCGCCGTCCAAGGACATGTACTGCGCGTCCTTCCGCGCGCCGTCGCCGGCGAAGCGGGCGCGGGTTGGTTCTGGAGCGGAGTGAGTAACTGGGGGTTCATGTCGTCGCGAGGGGCCGCGTGGGCGGCGTGGGGCTGCCCGGCACGCGTGCCAACTTGAAGTTATTTGAATCCGGGGCTCGCCCTGGGCATGCAGGCCGTGGGGGCGCCGCCGAGGCGTCGTGGGGCCCCTCGAGAGCTCCCGAGATGCGCCCGCGCTCGTCACATGCCGGGCAAGTAACCTAGTTAGGCTAGCGAACCAGCGTCTGCGTGTGCTCCGAGGGCCCCAAAAGTGTCCGTGTTCCGCCGCTGGGCACAGTAGGACTGCGGGAGTGCGTCCGACGGCACCTGGGAGTGCTACGGGTCGTAGCGCGTACGACTTGGGGCGCACGAGAGCGCGCCCCGCAGCGATATTAAAAGAGATCTGCAGACCTCCCGGCGATATTTTGCGCAGAATGAGCGAGCTCGACGTCCACCTGGCCGCGGCCTACCTGAAGCGCGTCTCGTTGTCCTCGAGCGCGCTCGACGAGCTCTTGGAGGAGGAGGGCTCGCGCAAGCTGCGTCGCGTGAATTCGTCCAACAACTTGGAGACCGGGCAGAACGTGGGCTCGACGGGCGTGAGCCCCTTTGATGGCAGCCCCAAGGGCAAGCAGCCGCGGAGTTTGAGGAACGCGGAGGACATGCGGCGCGTCGTCTCCGCGGACGACATCCGGCGCGCCGCGCCGGGCTTCACTTCCGTAAAGGAGGAGACGCCGGAGATGATGGTCTCGGACGATTCTAATACGAGCGTTCCTGCGTCGTTGCCGCCGCCCACAAAGGAGGCCTTGGACGCCCTGCTTCAGCGCCTGGAGGAACGGCGCGCCCTGGGTCCGGTCGAATTGGGCCGCTGCCTCGAGTTAAAGGACGCCACGGACGAGTTCGTCAGAAGAGGGTTGTTTGATGCATTAGAATCCGCGCTCGACCGAAACGTCTGGAGCGAGCTCGGCGCGCTGGTCGACGTCCACCGGCGCGCGCGGCCCTACGACTTGCGCGACGACTTGCGGCGAGCCATCTGCGTGAATAGAGAAGTGGCCCTCAACCTCCGATTACACGGCGACACCGAGGGCGCCCTCGAGGCGATGCGCGAGCTCAAGAAGTGCCAGTGGCAATTGGTGCACGTCGTCAACTTCATGGACGCGCACGTCGCCCAGCACGGCCGCCGGTGACCTGTCACGAACCACCGGAATCAGGAATCGACCCCCCGGCGGCTGCTTTTGGATCGCAGATCCGCGCCGCAGGGCCCCTCCCTCCCTCCCTATCGCCAAGAACCCCTGTAATACCTCGTCTCAGTCACCACGTTCTAGCCACGCGCCGCGGCGATAGCGTTTAGGATGTGGCTACGGGGGCAACGCCGCGGGCGTCGATGGCGTGGAACCTCCACGCCATTGCACAGACGCGGTAACAACGGCGCGTGCGTAACGCGGCGCGCCCGCCGCGACGGGCGCGGTGCCTAGGCGCGTTGCTACTTCTAGTAGAAAGACAGGTACTTACGTGCGGCGGCGGTTCATTTGGCTGCGACCAGCACCGCGTCCGGCGTGACCGGGCGCGGCGCCTTCGACGTCATCTCTTCCCGCTCCCGGCGGTTCCGCGCCGTCGGGGGCTCCTCGGCCAGTACCCCGGCGTGCGTCAACAGCCGCGCCACCTGGTTCATGAGAGGATTGGCCCAGCCGTTCAGGATGCAGAAGTTGCAGTTGAAGGTCGTGTGGTGCGCCGAGTGGGCGTCCGGGTGCAATATAATGCGGTAGTCCTGCAGCGCCTCAATGAACGGGTAGTCTTTTAATAGACCCCGCTTTCTCGCGTGCGCTAAGAAGTGGGTCTGCTGCGTGGGCAAACCCACAATGAGTGCAACCAGCCACACGCGCGACGTCGCCTCCGGGATGTAGCCGTAATAGTAGCCCATGAAAAACAGGGGCCAGACCACTCGCACGTACTGGAACAACTGCATGAACAGCTCCAGTTGCGAATCCGAGGACGGAAAGACGGCTTCGTGGTGCGAGTGGAAGTTCCACAGGTACCGGTCCCGTTCGGTGGCTTTCGTGAACAAAGGCGTCTTCTCGAACTCTTCCACGGCCGGGACGGTCGTTTCAAAGTGCAGTCGTAATTCGTCGTCCTCCACGGTCTGGAAATCGAGGAGCATGTGGATGCAGCCCGTCACGAAGTCCGCCACGTACAGCGCTAACAAAAGTTCTACAATTGTGCGCGTGTACAGATTAGCGTCACTTTCGCCGAAGACCTTACCGGCGCAGGGGCCCGCCGTCTCAATAACGAGGCACGCGACCGCGAAGCCGGCCAGGCCCACGCACAGCAGCTTGAGCTCCAGCAACCAGCCCCACATCCTCTCGGGTCGTCCTCGCGGGGCTCGGGGGGCAGCTGCGCTGGCAGGGCCTCGTGCGTCGCTCGCAGCCGGAGGTCGGAGCGGGGCGCAGGACGTACGCGCTGCGGGGGTCCGGGCGGGCAGTTGCGGGCTCTCTGATGCGGCGGGGCGTTGCGGCTTCCACCGGCAGGCGCGTTGTACAGCCGCGAGAGAAGAAAACTGCGTGTGACGTCAAACGGAGGCCTCCCGGGCGCCGAGCTCTGTTTAGCGGCGCCCGCGGAGTGCCATAGCAGCTTTGGCCCGGGGGGAAACAATGTGCCTAAAAACGGGTTTCGCTGGGTACTTTACGAAGCTCCGGAGGTCAGGTTCAGGTGTACTGCGCTGGAACCGTCATCAATACCTATCGCACACGTGCCTCCAGCAGCATCTGCTGTAACTCGCTGCGCAGAGGACTAGATCCTGCCCAAAGCTGGGCAAGCGCACTCGTCGGGGGCAAGAGCCGTCGCGCGTACGCATAGGCTACCCCACGCAATCGTCGGGAGCAGAGCCGTCGCCGCTTCGTACGCAGCGATGGAGGCGCGCTTCCTCGACGCCGAGCCGCAGTCGCCCAAGGAAGAAGAGACCACGACGATCACGGCGCGCGTCGAGCGCTTCGCCGTGAACGGCACCGTGGCCACGTACGTTATAAGGGCCTCGAGCGGCCCGACGGAGCGGACGCTGGGCGTGACTTATGACCAGTGCCGCCGGCTCCATGAGAGACTCCGGGAGGACGGCGGCGTCTTGTACGCGGCGCGCGACGCGTTCCCCAAACAAATACGGGGTCAGCGCCTCGGTTTAAGGCCGACGCCGCGCCAGGCTTCGGACCAGTCGTCGCAATTAGATGCGTGGTTGCGGTTTTTAGTACGACGCCACGAGGACCTGCCCCTGGCGTGCCAAAAGGCCGTGAGAAGCTTCTTAGATCTGGACGCGAAGGGGCCCTGGACGACCTGCGACCGGGCGCCGCGGCCCTCGTTGTTTGGGCGAAATCCGGTCACGTCCCAACGGCGGGTCTTTCCTTTGGGTGATCCCCAGTCCCTGCCGGGCGTGACGCGGCGGGGCCGACTGGACTGTCTGCGGAACGGGGCGTGGCTGCCGGCCCACGTTTTATTGACGCACCTGTCGTTATTGGTCTTCGACCCCGTGGACGAGGGCGCGGGGCGCCTATTGCATCACGTGCACGTGACGGACGTGCTGTCTCTTTTGAGGCACGGCGAAAGTGGCGTGGACGCGCCGCCCCTGCACCACCGCTGTTTTGCATTAGGTGGTTTGGACGCGTCCAAGACCGTGGAATTGAGGGCGTCGAGCGCGCGGGAGTGCCTGGCGTGGTTGAGGGCGGTCGCGCGGGCGCGCGACCGCGCTCTTAGGGCAGTAGCTCGCTTGGACGCGCGGAGCCGGGGCCACGACTTGTGCTTGGCGACCCTTGTTGATGCCACACACAAAGAAACATTGGTTACGCGGGAGACGGACGCCTACGGGTGGCGGCGGCCGCTAAGAGTGGACGGCCGCGCGATGTTCGTGCGTCTGGACGTGCGCTGCGGCCGCGTCGATTTGGATGTGGCGGATCTCATACGAAGAGCGTCCTTCGACCACCGGCGCGGGCTGGGCGCGCCGTCGTCGATGGCGCACGCCGTCGCGGCGTCCAGGGGCGGCGCCCGGGGCGCGTTCTGGGCCGCTGTACACACGGAGGAGGACTCGGACGACGAGCGGGATTCCATACTCGAAATCCTGGTCGCCGTCGACGCGTCGTCTCTCCTGCATGCGTCGAAAAATGACGACGGGGCTTCAGTCCCGCGCTGGGCCGCGCTGTTAGCAAGGACGGCGTCTGATGTCATCAAGGAGCCGGCGCGGGCGCTCGCTTCTTTATTAACGCCCCACGCCGGGCGCGTTGTATCGGAGTCTATTGTAGGTGTGCTCTCGGTGGTCTTTGCTTTATACGTCGTGCGGCGGTTCTTCCTGGGCGAGGCGCTGGTCATTCTCCAAGAGAATAATGCATACCACCTCAAGGCGTCGCTCGGGTCCCTATTAGGTTTGGGCGTGCTGGTCCTCCTGGGCTCGGCCCTGGCCGCGGCCGCGGCCGAGGTCGACGCGGGCCCGGAGCCGTGCGGGCCGCTGCGCTTCGCGAAACGGCGGGGCGGCGACATACACGTGCGCCTCGTGGACTGGCGCTGGCGGCAGCAGGGTCCGACGCCGCGTCCGGGGCCTTCCGCGTCGACGGCGTCCCCTCGCCCACGCGAATCGGCAATCACCACCCACGCAGGCGCGGCCGAGGAAATCGCGGAGGACCGGCCCGAGAGCGAGGACGCCCGTCTGGCGCGGGAGGCCTGCGCGCGGGCAGCGGTGCCGCTACCCGCCGGCGTGCCTCAGCGCTTTTTATTGGCCGTACGAGGAAACGGGGACGAAGCCCAAAGACGGTGGAACGAGACCGTGGAGTGGCGCAGGGAGCACCACCCGACCCAGGTCCAATTACGGCCGCAGCCCCACTTCGACGCCATTAAAAAACGGCACGTCCACTTTCTGCACAAGAGGGACCGGCGGGGCCACCTGTGCTCCTACGAAGTGATCGACCGGCCCAATCATACCTTTCGGCAACTACAGGACGAGGGCGTCCCCATCGAAGCCATTGTGGAACACATGCACTTTGTGTCGTGTTGGACGTATGCCTCTCTATTAGACGATGTGGACGAGGTCGGCAAGCGGCCCCTGGACCCGGGCGGCTACTTCTTGAAGATCATCGACTGCCGGAACGTGGGTCTGGGCGACTGCGGCGGTTCTTCTCTTCGGTACTTTCAATTGGTCGGCGCGGTCAACCGGCACTCCCCGGAAAGGGTCTGGCGGACCATCGTCATCAACGCGCCGGCGGCCTTTGGCTTGGTCTGGTCCATCGTGTCGCCGCTCCTCGAGCCGCAGGTGCGGGCCAAGGTCACAGTGCTCCGCTCGGACTACGCTCAAACATTAAGGGTGCTCGTCGCGCCGGAGAACCTGCCGCGGGCCTTCGGCGGCGACGACGCCTGCGATGTGGGAGAGGCGCCGGAGGAGCTCGCGCTGCGGGCGTGGGTCGCGGAGCGCTGCGGGTCGGGCCTGGACGACGACGCGTCGTCGTCGCCGTCCCTGACGGAGGAGCCGGACGCTGGGTTCGAGCGGGGGGGGAAGCAATGTGGTATATAGTATGTCTGGTCTCCCGCTCCCGAGAGGGTGCCGGGCTAGTAGCTGCAAGGCGCCCTGGAGCATCGTGCGGGTTTATGATTCCCTATTTGGCTGTGGGCATTCGCAGGGCTCCCACCGAGCCCTAGGGCGGCACTCAGAAGACTCACGCGGCCGTTTCGAGAGCGATGATCTCGCGTCATGTTTGCTCTTTTTGCTCAGCTCACTCGTCATACGCTCAAGTTGGCAGTGTCGGTTGCACTGCAGCTTGCACAACAACACTCGTGATACTGTTACTCAGTTATCATTACCTTGCAAGCACTGCGATTCGACATTTGAAGCACCTGCAGAGCAAGGCAGCATAGCTGCACTGCATAGCTGCACTGCACACCGCCGACGCGCATAGCTGCACTGCGCTACAGGCCGTCGACGCGCAGCTTCGCGGACGCACGCAGCAGTCATGACGACGCGCAAAGCGCCAACGTCGTCGCAAGTGTCGAACAAGCGCGCGAAGATCGAAGGAGCTCTCGACACACAGCTGGACGAGCACCGCTGCCCCATCACGCTCGAGTTGATGGTCGATCCCGTCGTCGCGCCCGACGGCCGATTGTACGAGCGGGAAGCCATCACGCGCTGGCTCGCGACGCACGACCGGTCGCCGGCGACGAACCGCGTGATGACCGGCGAACTCGTCGCCTGCCACCCCGTGCGGAACGGCATCGAGGCGCTGATTGCGGGCGGTTGCGCCTCGACATCGGACGAGGGCCCCTGGCAGATGAGACGAGGCCGGTTCCTCGAGGCCCGGGGCGACGCGAATGGCGCCGGCGCGTGCTACGGGCGCGCGCGCGCCCTCGGCTACGACGACCACCAAGCCGCGCTCTCTCTCCTGGAGGAGGCCGCAACGTCCTGTCCCGACGCCAAAAGAGCGCTGGAAGAGACGAAGGGCGCCCCCTGGCGCGCGGCCGCCGGTCTCGTGTCGTGGGGCCCGGGCGCCTCCCGCCGGTACGACTCGCGGTGCCTCGACGTCGTGGTCAGTTCGGAGCACGAGGTAGATGTCGACTCGGGCTGGACGCTCGACACACGCGCGTCCACCAAGAGCGCGCTCGTCTGGCGGCATGACGAGCTGGGCACGGTCTGGTGGGTGAGGGCGCGGCGGCGGGCGATCGTCGCGTCCGATGCTGGCGCGGATTATTAACTAAATTGTCACAACACAACTAGCGTTTAGGAAACAGCGCCGCCCGCACGTCGACGCCCGCGTCCGCCAGCGCGGCGTACCACTCGGCGAAGCGCCTATTCGCCGGATCATATGCGGACCAGGGCTTCCGCGCGCCCGTGAAGTGGTAGTAGGCGAGCGCCGGCACGTTTTTTTTGCTGAAGAAGGGGCAGGGGAACGCCGCCCACACCTTCGATGATAATTGAGACCCGTCCTCTCGAGACGCGACAATTGATTCCTCCGCATTATAGGACACGATCTCCTCGGGGTAGATCAAGACCAGGTCCCGCGCAAAAAACCGGAAGTAGGCGTACATGTGGCCCTGGTTGCCGCGGGCGTCGAAGAAGTCCCAGCCCGTGGTCATCGTGCGCCCCAGAGCGTTCGTCCACGGTTTGAGTGGCATGCCCCAGCCCCTCTTCACGTCCCACTGCCGCGGCTTGCGCATGCCGCGGTACCACAACAGATCCGTCATGCGCTTGAAGGTCTCGCAATTCGGTGTTAAAGAGAACCACCCCGCGTTTAAGACTGAATCCTTGCCCGGGCAGCCCACGAAGCTTGATGGTATGGGCAAGTCGAACAACGCGTCCATGTTGACTAAAGGTAGGACGTCCGCGTCTAGGACCTGGATCCGCGCATACTCCGTGTGCTGCCAGGCCTGCGGCGGGGACGACCGGTGAGTCGTCGAGACGCCTCGATGGCGTGAACCGCGTCACCCAAGTTGAAGCAGCTCAACGTACGCCGCGTCACGGACCCACAGTTTATAATGGCCCATGTGGAAGCCTCGAATGCGCGGCTTGGGCACGTAGCGCCACCGCACGTTGGCCCTTCGTAACATCGCCTCCTCTTTTGGAAGCATGCGCTGGTGTTCTTTACCTTCTTCTAGTGCTAAAAGTGCGAGCACGTCCGCGCGCGAGCCCTTCTTCTGCAAGGCGGCTTTGAGAGCTAAAATAGGGTAGACCCACTTGGCGTACTTTCTCTCTTCGGAGATGGGCCCCAGGACCACGGCGTAGGCCCGCTTCGTCGCGTTTTTACCATTATAAACGCAGCGGAAGGACTTGTCCCACGTCGGGCTCCGCGGCGGCGGCCGGTCCCGGGGGCGGGCCTGCAGGGACGCCTGCCAGGCGTCGCGTGCGCCGGCGTCCGCACAGGCCAGCGCGGCGAGGACCGCCGCCCAGCGCAGTCGTCGCATGGCGGCTGGCGTACAAGAGGCCGCTCGCAAGCTCGTTCTCACCGCTGAACGCAGTTGGCACCGGTGTTGCTCGAACGCACGGATGAATTTCTGCTTTGCACTGCACGCCTTCGAGCCGTGTGAGGCTGTTAGCCTTGGCAACGCAAACCCGTTTTGGCGCCGTGTAAAACCCGTCCGTGTACAAACAGCGCACCGCTTGCTTGCTTCGACATACGTTCAGGCCGCAATCCGTGACGCAGCTCTCTATTGCCAACCACGGTCAGCCAACGCACCGCTGCACCGCTGTGGGGCTCAACAACACAACCCAAGTCGCTCATCATAGCTAAGCCACACGCGCCGGCGCCACGCACGAACCGATGGCCGCGCTCGAGACCGAAGCCTTGGCCGCGCTCGAGACCAAGCACGCCGAGGAGTGGGCCGCGTTCGAGGCGGACGCGGCGGCGGCGCGCGGGGGCGCGAGCAAGAAAAAACTCAAGCAGATAAACTTCGAGCTGGCGCAGCGGGAGTCGGACCTGCGGTACCGCCAGCACGAGGAGCTGGAGGGCGAGGGCGACGACGCCGCCACGGTCGAGGAGGAAGAGGTGGTCGTCGAGAAGAAGGACGACGAGGCTATTCAAAAGGCCAAAAAACTCGCCAAAGCCCGGAAGAAGAAAGAGAAACGCGAGGCCAAGGCCAAGGTTGATAAAGATAAAGCCCGGGAGCTTGGTGCGGAAGCGGACGAGGTGCGGCGCAGCTCGGAGCGGAAGCGAGAGTGCGAGAGCATCGAGAAGAAGCTACGAGGCGTGCAGCGACGGATCAAGGACGTGGCAGCGGACGGCCACTGTTTGTATCGGGCGGTCGCGGACCAGGCGGGCGTGACTTATGGGGCGGCGCGGGCGACGTGCGCGGATTTCATGGAGGCGCACGAAAGCGACTTCGCGCCCTTCGTCGACGCGGACTTTAGGACGCACTGTGCGGCGGTGCGAAGCAGCGCGGAGTGGGGCGGCCAGCCCGAGGTCCTCGCGTTGGCGAAAGCTCTGCAGAGGCCCATCGTCGTGTACTCCCGGGACGCGGCGCCGCTGACCATGGGGGGCGGCGACGACGCGGTGGTCGTGACCTACCACCGGGACTACTACGCCCTCGGCGAGCACTACAACTCGACGGAAGTGATTAATATGTAATGTGAGTATGGCGTAGGGGGGAACAACAGCCACCGTATACAGCCAGGGCCGCGCCGGAGAGACAAATAAGGAAACTTAGTCCGCCGCGACGAGCGACCCCTCGCGGACGACCGCGAAGAAGGCGGCGGCCCCCGACGCGTAAATCGCCGCGGTCAGCGCGAAGACGGCCCCGAAGGAGCCCGTCGCGTCGAGCACGCGCCCCGTGGCCACGTTCGCCACGATGCCCACGAGCACCCCCACCGTGTTCGTGAAGCCGAGGATGCGCCCGGCCGCCGAAGGCGCGACATCCGTGACGTGCGCATGCAAACCGGCCGACGAGAAGCTGTGGGCGCCCAGGGCCAGCACCAACAGAGCCAACGCTGACGTCGCGCTCGTGACCGTCGACAACGCCAATAGCGCCAGGGCCGGCACGACGGACGACACAGCGACCATCCTTTTTCGGACCTCAAAGGGCGCCATGCGCTCCAGGAGCGACGCCGACACGCGGCCGGACACGAAGGAGCCCAGCGCCATCGTCGCGAAGGGGAGGGCGGAGAATAACGCGGAGGACTTCATATCTAGACCGAGTTGCTGCGTGAAGTACGTGGGCAGCCAGGCCTGCATCACGAAGAAGCTCCAGTTGATGCAGTTGTGGACATGGGTTAACGCTAAGAGTTGGCGGGGAAAGCCCTTGACGAACTTCAGGTCTTTTTTCGCTTTGACACTGGCCGTTCGGGCGGAGAATTGTGTAGAAGCGTACAGTCCAAGTGCCACGCCCAGGGACCCGGCGACCACGGACAGCGCCCGCCAACCTAGTAAAGTCAATAAAGCGGCGGCGGACAATAATCCCGCGGTGGAACCGAGGTTGAAGCCGCATAACACGGTGGCTAAACTCGTGCCTCTCTGATTGGCGTCCGGTTCGTTACTCACAATAGCCAGGGACGCGGGCAGCGCGGGCCCCGAGGCCACGCCGAAGCCGAAGCGGCACAGAGCCAGGGCCGTGACGCCCAACGACGCCGCCGCGGGCGTCAGCGCAATTAGAAGGGACCAGACCAACAAACTCAGCGCCAGGACCCGGGCGCCGCCCACTCGATCCGCGGCGGCGCCTCCAATTGCATTCGTCAACCCATAGCCCGCCAGCTGGGCCGCCTGGAGCAGGCCCACCGTCTGAGCGTCGAAGCCCAAGGTCCTTTGCAGCTCGGGCATGGCCGCGCTGAAGAGCGTGCGGTGGGCGCTCACGAGCAACATGGCGCCCGTCGCGAAGGCGACCTCGCCCTTGCCGCCTCGCCCGGTGCGGCCGCCCGCGACGGGTGCGGCGTGGAGTTTCGGCGCGTGGCGCCGCCTTGTTGGTGGCATGGCGAGGGCGGAGGCGACGGCTGCGAGAAGTGCGAGGCGCGCGAGCATCAGTGCGGCTGCGAGCCTGAAAGATGCCTGAAGCAGTCCTGCGACCGCGTCTACACGTTCGATATCAATCGAGTGCTGCGAGAAACCCGAATTGAATTTTCAGCGCTCGCGAGCGCTCCGAACGTCCGCGCACCGACAAGCGCACCCCATATGGCGACCCTCATAATTTCTAGCCCTACGTACTTATTAAAAAGTCGGCGGCCTAGTCGACCTTAAATAAGGAAGCAGGAACCCGGCGTTTTTCGAGGCGTTACTTCGCCCGGGTCCCGCGAGGGGTCTCCCACGCGCCCCGCCGGCCGCGCACCAGTGCGGTAAAACCCGCCCGATTCAGTGGAGATGCAGAGCGAGCGTCGACATTCAAAAGTTGAATCTGACGACATAGAACGCCCTGTCCAAGCACCATGGTCCGCTCGTACGGCGCGAGCATGGCCCGCGGGCTCGGCATCCTGCTGCTCGTGACGCTGGCCAGCGAGATCTCGGCGACGCGCGCGTCGCAGCGTCCAGGGCTGCCCTCCCCCATCGTCACTTCGAACGCGGCGCCGCGGCCGCCGGCGGTGCGCCCGGGGCATAGCCGGGGCGTCTTCCGTCGCCGGGTACGCGCGCGCGCGGCGGGGGCAGCCGCCGCCCGGCGCCGGCGCACCTTTGCGAATCTCCGCGCCCTCGAGCACTGGACCACTCACGCCGTTGTCCCCACAGGCTCCGAGTTCAACGAGGACGACTGGACCTTCTACATCATCGCGGCGGGCATCTGCGCCTTCTTCGCCGCCTTCGGCATCGGCGCGAACGACGTCGCGAACGCGTACGCTACCTCGGTCGGCTCCAAAGCTATTACAGTAAGACAAGCGGTCATGCTCGCGGCCGTGTTTGAGTTTCTGGGGGCCCTACTCATGGGTAGTAACGTCTCCAAGACCATAAGAAAAGGCATCGCGGACGAAGGATGTTTCGTGGACAACCCGGGGCTCATGATTTACGGCATGACTTGCGTGATCATCAGCGTGGCCATCTGGTTGATCCTCGCGTCCTATTTGGAGCTGCCCGTCAGTACGACGCATAGCTGTGTCGGAGGTGTGATCGGCATGGCCATGATGACGCGAGGAACAAGGTGCGTAATCTGGAACCACACCAGGAACGACTACGGCAACGGCACGACGAACATGGCCTTCGAGAACTTCCCCTGGCTCGACGGTGTTGCTGAAATTGTAGCTTCTTGGTTCCTGAGTCCGATCGCCAGTGGTATTTGCGCCGCTATATTATACGGTATAGTAAAGTTCGGGGTCATGAAGGGCGACGCGTATTTTAGGGTGCGGATCTTCTTCCCGCTGATCGTCGGGGCCGTTGTTTGGATTAATGTCTGCTACTGGATCCTCAAAGGCACGAAGGGGCAGTGCGAAAGGTTCCGGACGTGTCGCTTGAACAGGGAAGCCAAGGCCGGGAACTTGGTGCCGGCCATGTTGGTGGCCCTGTGGGTCGCCATCGCGGGCGGCGCCGTGGCTGGGGCCTTGGTGCCTTATTTATCAAAGCAGATCGAGGCCGGGGATGTGGTAGGAGCGAATAGAGCCCTGGCCGAACGAGCCGCGGCCGGTGTGCGAAAGGAGGCCGCAGAAGCAGACGAAGAAAGGGGCGCCGAGCCCGTCGAAGAGAAGGAGAAGAAGACCGGCGCGTCGTACATCTCGTCCATGCTTGATAGAGATACGCACAAAGATATTGACACGGACGCCAAGGTGGCCGCGATCCACGACAACATGACGAGGCACGACCCGCGCGCCGAGCAGTTCTTCCGGTACGTGCAGATCTTCACCGCGATTGTGGATTCCTTCTCGCACGGCGCGAACGACGTCGCCAACGCCATGGGCCCCTTCATGGCCGCGTACGTCGCGTACAAAAAAGGCAAAGTTGTTTCGAAGCATGAGATGGACCCGGGGACCACTTTGTGGATCCTAGCTCTGGGTGGCGCCGGCATCGTGGTGGGTCTGGCCACCTACGGTTATAAGATCATGAACGCCATGGGCGTCAAGCTCATCGCTATTACTCCTTCGAGAGGTTCTTGCATCGAGCTCGGCGCGGCGTTAGTCGTGATCTACGGCACGGGCCAGGGCTGGCCTTTATCAACAACCCATTGCCAGATCGGCGCCACCGTGGCCGTCGGGCTCTTCGAGGGCCACCAGGGCGTGAACAAGACCTTGTTGTTACGCGCGTGCTGCGGCTGGATCTTCACCCTGGTGATCGTGGGCTGCACCACCGCCATGCTCGTCGGCCCGTCCCCCGAGCCCCTGAAGCACGAGTACTGCAAGGGCTGGGCCGCGAACAACGCGGAGCTCTAGGCCCGCCGCACCGCCCGTCCCCCTAACTATACATAATTCGTGTCTCGCGGTCCGAGGCGCCGCCGCGTGTCACGTCGCCGCGGGCCCGCGGCGGCGTGGCATGTCCCGTCGACGGAGTCTTTTTTGCGCCACTCCCGGCGGGGAGGAGACCCGGCGCTTGCTCCAGAACTACAGCAGCGGCTTCCTTGATAGAGTAGAGGATACACAGGGTTAGAGCACAGCGTCGTTTTTGGCAATTTACACGGATCAACAAGACGCCCCGAGCGGGGAAGGGAAACAGCTCGCTTCGAGACGTTGGGAGCTCACTTAGACACGCCCAGCTTGCCCATCTTGGCGTTGATCATGGCCTGCAGGTCCTCCGTCGTCGCCGTCTTCGCCGTCTCTCTATCGGCAAGACGCTGCTTGTAATCGCGATTAGCAGCTTCGACAATCGCCGCGGCCTCCTTCTTGAGCGCCTCGGGGTCCTGCGCCGGCACCACCGGCGCCTTGGGCGCCGCTGGTGCGGCCGCCACGACCTTTTTCGGCGGCTCCTTGGGCCGGTCCGCGAAGCTCTGCGACAGCCGCTTGTTGATGATGGCCTGGATGTCGTCGGGCGCCGTGGCCTTCTTCATGTCCGCCCGGCTCTCCTCGCGCAGCTTAATATCACGCTTGGCTTGGGCAACGATGGCCGCGGCTTCAGCTTTAACGGCGGCCTCGTCCTCGACCTCGGCCATGGGTTGGGCCATGGCTGCCATGTTGTTGTGCTGCTTGCGTTGCGTGGTAGTCTTGGGCGCGTAGTTTGCCCTATTCATGCTTGCTTTGGCCGCCCTCGCTGGACGAAACCCGCCCGAGAGCAAATCGATCACGCCCCGTAGGCGTCGCGCCCCGGCTCCCAGGACGTCCCTGCGACGTGTCCAGACGACCGGGACACCGCCGGGGAGGCCCCGGATTTGAATGACCGCTGGTGGTGCTGCAATCTAGCCGCAATCTATAGTACGCCGCGGTTCCACGCCGCCGCCCGACGTCCATATCTACCAGCATCAGTGTCGAAACGAAATTCCCGAGCAACGCTGTACGAGCCCCTAAAGTTAGCCCCCCCCGCTCAGATGAAGCAGTACAGCAGGTACTCGAGGTAGAAGTTGTCCCAGATGGACTTGTAGTAGCCCTTGACCGCGTCCTCGTCCTCGGCGCCCTGCTTCCTATAGCGGCGGTAGTTCCGCACTAGGAAGGCGGCTAGTAATGCATGGCCGCCGACCATGGGTACTTTGCGGAACGAACCGGAGAGGAGGCCCTGCGCAATGGCAGACACGTAGTTCACCAGTAACGCGCCCGTGGCCCACTTGGCGACGCGCCCCACGCCGAACTTCGTCGCTAGAGTTGGGACACCCGTCGCGATATCGCCAGCAACATCTGGGAGGTCTTTTGTGACGGCAATCACGCCCGCAAACCCGGTCATGAAGCGCGCCATGAAGCTAACACCAGGGGACCAGGTGAAGGGGACCTTCAGACTTTCTAGGACCGCGTAATAGACGCCAAAGTTCAACAGGAACCCGCGACAGCAGGCGATCGTCAAGCCGGCGAAGATCGGACCCCTGGACTTGAGTCGAAACGGCGGGACGCTGTAGGCGGTGCCCATGAACGTGCCAAACGCGTACAGCCCGACGATGAGCGGCGGGTAGAGCTTGAGCACGATCAACGGGCCCGTGACCGCACAGGCCGCCAGAATGAGCTTGGCCCGCCTCAGGCTGAGCTCGCCCGCGGCGATGGGTAAAAAAGGCTTGTTGATCCTGTCCACTTCTACGTCGTACAGCTGGTTGATGCCCACGATGAAGGCGTTGCCGCACAAGAGCGCGACGAGGCCCGCCAGGGCCTGCGGGACCAAGGACCAGGACCAGCACTTGGCCAGTCCGCCGGCGTCGCCGATCGCCTTGATCACTCCCGCGCCTGACGCGAGCATCGTGCCTCGTATCGTGTGGGGCCGCGTGAACTTGTAGAAGGCGCCCAGGAAGGTGTCTCCAGAAATGGAGTTCTCGTCCAGGGCTTTGGGTTTCGTTTTTGTTGTGGCCGGCGCCGCGACCGCCGCGACCGCTGGTTGGAGGCTGTCGAGGTAGTCGGCGCGCAGCGCGATTCGTCGCAGGCTCGGTCGCCGCAGTGCCGGTGCGCGCAGCGCGTGCGCGCAGGCGGCGAGCGCGACGGCTAGCGTGCTCGGCATTGTTGACTATTTGAGTTGGCAGGCTTGCCCGGCGGGCGCGCTGCCTATTGCTGCAGTTTTTTGGACGATTCGTGAACGCTGTCTAGGTAAGCTTCTAATTGTAGACCGTTGCGCCCAAATGCGAGTTGTGTGACGCGACGGAGCGTGCACGTCCACCGCCAGCTCATCTACACGGGTTTTTCGAGACACACAATTGTCCCCGAGAGCTCTCATGCTTGCGAAAATAATAAACTTACCCACACAAAAGCGCGTTCGGGTCAATCGGCCTTCGCCCGCTTGTCCGCCGCGTTTGATGCCAAGGACGCGAAGGCGAACGCCGCGAGCGAGGCCGCCGCCCCGACCGCGAAGGGCGCGCCCGGCCACCCGCGCGGGGCGCCCCACGCGAAGAGCCGGCCGAAGGCCTTCGAGGACGCGAGCACGCTCAGCGTCCCCAGGGCACCGAAGGAGGCCGCGAGCTCGCCGCGTGGCGGCGCGGCGGACGGGTGGTACTCCAACGCGAGTTGCTGCAAAATGGCGTCGGCGCCGAAGCCCGGCGAGCCCAGGGCCAAACCAAAAGCCATGACCCCCGGGTGCGTGTAGGAGGACCACACGACGCGTTGTAAGGTGGAGCACATATACCCCAAACGTAAAGCTTGGACCGCGCCGAAGTTCTTCACGAGCGGCCCCACGAGCAACGCTTGACTGGCGGCGAACGTCGCCCCGACCACAGTCATCGTTAGAGCCAGGCCACTGGGCCCCGCCTTCCAGACGTCGACCATGAAGGGCGAGTAGACCGCCGATTCTCCGCGACATAAAGCCGCGGACAGGGAGGCTAATGCTAGGAAGCGCAACGGCGCGCCTTCCGAAAAGAGTCTGAAAGGCGCGGCAAAGGGGTTCTTCAGGTCGTGTTTTTTTGAGGGAGGCCCAGAACTCGCCTCCGGCACCAGGAATACTTGACCTATCAAAGCCAAGACACCACCACCGATGGCCACGAACGATGTCCCGCGCGGCCCGTATTGGGAGGCGATCAGCGCACCCAGCGCCGGGCCGAGCAACATGCCCAACCCCATCTGCATGCCTCCTAATCGCGCCGCGGTCTTGGCGATCTTGGTCCGGTCGTGGGCGTAGGCGTCACTTATTGATGCCGAGGTCGTCGTCATAGCCGCCACAGTCGCGACCTGCCGCAACAGCCAGCAGCACCAGAACTGGACCGGTCCGATCACGGCGAGGTGCGCGAAGAGCACGGCGCACGCGCCTAACACGTTGCACAGCGCGCACGCCACTAGAATGGGTTTCCGGCCGACCCGGTCGCCCAGCGCGCCGCACACGGGCCCGATCATAAGTTGGACGAACGCCCCGTAGAAGATCCAGTCGGCCTGGTACGCGGCGACGCTCTTCTGGTCGCCTCCCAACGCACTTTTTAATATGCCGGGGACCACCGGTGTGAGGACCATGCCGCTGATGCTCCGGAGGAGACCGACGGCCAGCGTGCGCCGCGCCCAGTGGGCGGCCACGGCGTCGGCGTCCGGTTTGGGCGGGCGGCACATGGTGTCGACGAGTCCTGTTCTGTAACTTAGCTATATCGCAGTATGCGTGCGATGTTTAATGATGCTTGCGTTGCACGTTGCAGCTGTAACAACCCAGCACACGTGATGCTCGAGCTCGAAGAGGACTCGAGTCAGATTTCAGCCGGGTTTTATGGCCGGGTTTTTTCGCACCTCTAATCAAACACGGCCGTCGTCCGGGTAGTGCCATATCTGGCTCACTCCTAGGAGACCCGATATCACTCCGTCTGCGTCCTGGCGGCGTCCACGCCACCGACACGGGTTTGCTCGACAGCGTGGGGGGCGGGGCGTAAGCCGCGGAATTAGCCGCGGCTGTTATCAATAAACCATACTGTTAACACAAGGGCGTGGGGGTTCACCGCCGCTTCCGCGGCGGCGGCGGCTCCGCAAACTGGCCGAGGATGAGGCAGAAGATGAGGGAGAAGGCCCCGTAGATCACGAGCAAAATCCCGACGGCCGAGACGCCCGACGACTCGTAGACGTCCAGGGGGCCCTCCTCGCCGCGGGTCACGTACTCCTGGACCTCGGAGACCCGCTGCCGCGCGTCGGAACGACCCACGGACCCATAGGACATGACGTGTCTCGCTTCTCTCCCATCCTCGTCAAGTTTGACCACTAACTGAAACGAGTAGCCCAGCTTCCGGACCTGCTTCCGGCGCATGTTCTTGGAGTTGATCGCTCGGCCGCGCCTCACCCTGATAGCCTCCACATTAATTAAATCCTTGCCTGGGAAGGTGTGCACTATTCTATCTTCATCTTCCGTCAAAACTACTAACTCGCACAGGTCCTCCCGATCGACAGGACACTTGAGATGTCTCAAGTCCGTCGGAGTCTTGAGGAAAGCGATGCCCCACAGGATGACGCTTACGGAAACCACCAACCAGAGCCAGGACCCGCCCGTCGCGCACGTCGGCAGCTTTGGCTTTTGGAAGCTCGTCCGCGCCGGCCGGCCGCCATAAGCGTGCGTCGGGAGCTCGCCGCTGGAGCGCTTGCGGAACATGGTTGCGCGGCGGCGTCTGTGAGCTATGAGTTGCCGGTGCGCTGGTGCCGGCCTGGTGCGGCGTTGCAGCGCTCGCTAATTCTGCGGAGGACAGCTGTGCTCGGCGCAACGCTGTAATCGCGTTGCTGCTAGTAGCTGTGAGCTGTGAGCTGCACAGCAGCTGAGTCAAGTTTGCCGTAGAGGGCGGGTTTTTCCGCAGTGTTATACCGGATCGCAGCTTAAACTCGCCCACGCGTGCTTGCGAGACGTTCTACGTCGAGCACCGCAGTTCCATTAGCCCCTGTCGGCCCTCGTTCATCGCTGTCGACGCGCCGCTACAGCTGCGCGAGCTCCGGACTCATTTTAGGTACAAGCAGGCAGTGCACCGAGCCCACTGCGAGACGCTGCATCGCTGCGGCCGTGAAAATGAGCTACGACAGCGTCCCCCAGGCCATCGAAGTCCCACTACGCCGCCCGCGCCTGCCCTTCGTCGACGGCTCCCGCGGCCTCGCCTCGCTCTGGATCGTCTGCCAGCACTTCCTGCCGCACTCCACGGACGGGCCCCTCGTCAAGAGCCTGTGGCGGAGCAACGCGGCTGTGTGCTACTTCATCGTCCTGAGCGGCTTCGTCACGCACTGGGCGGCGCGCGGCACGTTCGCATCGTCAGCAAATCGCTTAAGTGACGCGAAGCGGTGGTACGGCCGCCGCTTTGGGCGCGTCTTACTGGCGGTCTGGCTGGCCATGGGCGTGTCCGCTTTGTTATTGCACGCCGGCGGCCACGGCGACCTCGGCGCGGCGCACCTGGCGCGGTGCGCTCTCTTGATGGAGCCGTGGCGTGCTCCCAATAGATGGTGCCCCGACGGGCAGTCCTGGACTGTCGCTGCTTTAGCTCCTTCGTGGCTGGCGTACCCCCTAGTGTACGACCCGTTCCTCTACGAACGGTCCCACTTAATCATAGTGGCACTCGTTCTCGCCATGCTCCCGTCGTGCGTCGCGCTCCTCTTTCTGTCCGGGCGCCTGGACGCCGGCGCCTCCTTTAACCACTCGCCGCACACGGCATTATATTTGTGGCCGCCAAGTCAAATGCCCGACTTCCTCCTGGGCTGTGTAAGTGCCGAGCTCGCGGCGCGGTCGACGCGCACGAGGACGGCGCACGTCGCAGACGGCGCGGTTCTCCTCATTGTCCTAACCGTGCTCCTGGTCCCAAACCCTGCCCTCGACTACCGGGCGCACGCCGAAATCCTGTTCGACCACGGTTTGGCGCCCCTCTTCGCGCTGTTCCTGTGGGCGGCGGCCCGGGACGCTTCCAATGGATCAAAAGCGGCGCGGGTCTTCGCGCACGCGACCTTGGCGTCCCTCGGCGCGTGCTCCTTCGAGGTCTACCTGTTCCAGTGGCCCGTTCATACAATTTTTGTGGGCCTGGGTCTGCCGACGACCGCGGCCGAGAACTTCGTGGCCTTTGCGCTCACGCTCTACGCGCTGGCGGCGCTCTACGAACACTACGTCGAGCGGCCCTACGTGCGGTGGCTGCGAAGACGCTTCGCGGCGCCGCTGCGGTCGGCGTCCCAGGCGTCGCTCGCGGCGTTCTAGGTGTGCCTGCCACAGCGCCGGGATTAACTAACTTGTTGTGTTACCTCCGCGGCCGCCAGGACGGGTCCTCGAGGGCGTGGAGCAGCTTCGCCCGCGCGCCGAGCGGCAGGAGGATCAGTTTCAAGTCCTCGGCGGCCATGCACCGCAACGTCTCCATGTCGGCCACCTCCTCCGCGAGCAGCAGCGGCAGGTAGCGCGCGAGGCCCGCCCGGGCCAGCAGCGCGACGACCTCGGCCTCGGCCTGGACCAGCGGCGGTTGCCACGCCAGCTCGGTGAGTTTCGCCTCGCGCTGCTGCCGTTTGGTCCGCGCGCGCTCGGCGCGCTCTCTTAGAACATGGAGCGGCGGCAGGGCGGCGCCGGCCGGCGGCGTCCGCTGCGACGGCGCTCGCGGCAGTGGCGCCGGCGCCGGCCGCGCCGGCGCGGCGGGCGCCGCGTAGCGCTCGTACGCGGCGCGCTGGCTCTGCTCGGCGCTGTAGGACTGCGCCGACATGGCGAGCACGCGCTGCAGTTCGGCCTCCTCCGAGAGCGGCGCGGCGGCTGCTGCTCGCCGCGACTCCGCAATGGCCCGCAGGAGCTCGGCGTCCTCGGGAGTGGTCGCTGCTGCCGGATTATAGTTGGTCGCTGCCGGCGCCGGCCGCCGCGGCTGCCCCCCATTATTGGAAGTGGTATTGGCTGCCTTGCGCCGCCGCGGACGCGGCGGCATCTTGTGGGGTAGTTGGTTGCGTGTAGTATATATGCGCGCACGCGCTGCCCCAGCAACGTGGTCGTCCGGACGCTTCCTTCGTTATGCTTGAGCCGCTCAACTTATGAGCAGTCGCGGTATACGAGCGTAGCGACCGATTCGGCTCAAAACCCGTGCGTAAAACCCGTGATTTAGCGCACAGTGCGAAAAAAGCGCGGCACGGCTAAAAAGCCGAGAGCTTAAACTACCTTGCATCCTGCCGGAACGCATCAATTCCTCCCCTGGCGAGCTAGCCAGATCAAAAATCGGGCCACCGCAGCCTTAATAGCCGGAGCACCAAACAGCTCTTCACCTGCACCTCAGTGCTCCGTGCGCTAAACGCTGTCGACGCGGCGACGGACCGGCGGAGGACACCGCATCACTGCCGGGGCCACCAGCCACGCTAGAATCGCCGACGCCCTGCCTTGCGCCGAAACCGAAGCGCCGAGCGCCACCGAAACCGAAGCGCCGAGCACCAAAAGACGCAACCATGCTCCGCGGGCTCAGCCCGCGGCGCAAGTTCAGCTTCGACCTCGCCAGCTTCCGCAGTTCGGAGAAGCGGCGGAAGGACAGTTTGGATGACGCGGCCTTCGCGGCAATGGTCGACGAGACGCTGGGCGAGACCAGCGCGCGGCCGGCGCGAAGCACGTCCCGCGTCGCGCGCGCGGCCTCCTTTTTAATGAGAGGCACGAGCCGGGAGCGCTCCGCCTCCAGGGACTTCGAGTCGGCGGCGCGCGCGGCCCGGCCCTCCCGGGACAAGGACCCGGGGCGCACGAGCTGGCTCGCGATGAAGGACGCGCGTGCGAAAGCGCCCGAGGCGAAGAAGAAGCTCACGTACGCTGAACGGATGGAGGAGAAGAAACGAAGCGGGAAACACCGGGAGCGCGGGCGGCGGCGCAGCGCGCGGGGCGACGACGCGCCGCGCATCCGCGACTTGAGTCGGGACGCGGCGAACCGCCTGCGGACCGAGCGCGAC
>Ga0302122_10000213_pt1 | contig 33583 bp, 23 predicted proteins | sample CB21_SCM_MG_FD_203115 | JGI IMG/M metagenome (GOLD analysis project Ga0302122, IMG submission 203115) | Marine microbial communities from Western Arctic Ocean, Canada - CB21_SCM | ecosystem: Environmental > Aquatic > Marine > Oceanic | place: Canada: Western Arctic Ocean | collected 2017-09-28 | reverse complement strand
ACCTGCGGCTCCTGGACGTGGTGCTGCGGGGCCGGCTCGCGGCGTCGTGCGCCGCGCTGGCGACGGCCTGCGGCGACGCCCTGGCCAAGGCCGACTCAAGCGACGCGGCGGCGCGGCGCGACGCGGCCGCGGCCGTGGCGCCCTGCGAGGCCGCGCTCGGCGCGCTCATTCACGTATTAAGCGCGGCGGAGAACGGCGGCGCCGTGTGGGCGCTGTGCCCGCGGGCTAGTGACGCGTTCGTTCAATGCTGCGCGGTGGCGCCTTTGGTGCATATTGTGGAGACGCAGCGGCTGACTTATATGTTAGCCCGGAGCCTCCAGGACGCCCCGGCGAAGCGGCCGGACGCCTTCGAGCTGAGCGCTCCTTTACCGGGTGATGAGGACGCGGGCCCGCCCACGAAGGCGGAGCTCTTGGGCGCGATCCGGTTCGTGGCCGAGCACGACGGTCCCGGTCCCATCACGCGCGCCGTCTGCGAGACGCCACAGGGCCTCGACTGTATTCTGAACGCCTCGTCGGACGGCGGCACGGCGGCGGAGCATGCTTTAGCTTTGCTGGCGCTCTTCGGGGAAAGTGCGAGGCCGTCGGCGTGCCGCGCGTTGACGCTCAAAAGGGCCGAAGTCCGTTCGAAACTCTGCGGCGACGGCGACCCGGCGCCGGCCTCGGCGGCCGCGCGCGCCTTGCTCAAGCCGGAGACGCGCGAGGTGACCTGCGCGTCCGTGGCGACGGTCGCGCGGCGGCTTAGAATCCTGGCGCGGACCACGGCGGACGGCGGCGCCCTGTCCTTGGAAGCGGACGACGCGTTGGTTACCACGTGCTGCACGGCCGCGGCCTGCCTCGCGCGGGACGTCGGGGAACTGGAACGGGAGGAAGCTTTTGATGTTTTAAGTTTTGGCCGGGAACCGTTGGACGCCGAGGCGGCTCTAAAAGTGGCCGTGTGCGGCCTCGCGGCTTTGTCCGCCCGTATTAAAGCGCGGAGAATTGTTGCGGCGCAAACGGGCGACACGGATGCACTTAGATCCTTAGTGGGCGCCGCGATCGAGCGACGCTTACTATCGCCGACGGACGCCAGTGGGGTGTTCCGCGTGCTCGCCGCGTGCGCCGCTCGAGTCTGTTTATTGCGGGGCGACGTGCCGCCGCCCCTCTTAGGTGATGTTTCGGATCAAGTGAATGCGGCCGCAAACAGAGTGAGTGCCCTGGGCGTGGACGGCGCCGAGGAGGAGGAGGACGAGGTCGAAGTGAATGTAAGGCCGGTCTGCAGCGAAGAGGGCTTCGACGCCCTGACGCGGTGCCTGGATGCGGGAAGTGCCGCCTGCGATTTAGCGGACGTGTTACTTGGTTCCATTAGATGTGCTGAGGCCTGGCGCGACGAAGAAAATGTCCTGGACGTGTTGTTGAGGTGCATTGGCAGCTTATGCGTGACCTTTGGGCCCCTGTTACATGAACGCGCGGGCGACGACGGCGTCGAGGACGAGGCGGAGGCGGGGCCCGTGGAGACGCCCCTGTACCTAAGGGCGAAGGACCTGGCGGAGGGCTTACTGATGCTCCTCCAGAAGTACTGGTTCCCGGCCAAGGCCACGGGCGGCTGGTCGCCTTCAGTACTATGCGAGGCGGTCGTCCGGTGCGCGCGGTCCTCCCCGGCCTGTTGGCTCGGCTGCGCGGCGGCCCTGGAGCGGTGCCTGCCGCGCCGGGCGCCGTGCCTGCCGCATCTGGCGGAAGACCTGACGGACGGCGACGACGGCGGGTTTGTCGGTTATTCTTTGGGGGCCCGGGATTCAAACGTTGGGGACGAGGACGACGCGTTGACCTTGCGGGCGGCTGCAAAACGGGCAGCGCTGCACGCGTGTTTGGACGGTAGAAGAGGCGCGCGAACTTTCGCGCGCCGCGCGGCCGAAGCTTCATCGAGAAAAGAGCGTAGTATCTGGGACGCAAGCGTGAGCGAGGACGTCATAAGTTTCGCCGTGCGGTGCTTGGAGAGCGCGGCGAAGGCCTTGCAAGCGATCGGCGCGGAACTCGTGGCCGGCCTCATTGATCTCGGACCTCTCACGGGCACGAAGACGGCCGCCTACCTGGTGCTCGAAGTCAAGGCCGCGGTCGCCTGCGGCAAGGCCAAGGACCCCGCGGCCTACGCGTTGCGAGCGGAGACCGCACACGAGAAGCGGGCCGCGGCCTTCGGCTCTTTGGAGCACTTTGAAGCGTGGCACCGCGCGGCGCGCCTGTTGACGGGCGTGCGCGCGGCCTGCTGCGCGTCGTCCGGACGGACGGCCCTCTTCGCGTGCGGCGCGCCTCTCGTTTTAGTGGACGCGTTGGCGTTGCCGAAGCCCGAGGTCTTGCGGCTCTCGCTCGATTGTTTAGCGGCATTGACCCACGACGCCCAGGAGCGCACGGCGTCGGACGATGCTGACAAATCGCGATGCTCCCTGGACGCGCTGCTCGCCGGCTACCCGCCGCCCGAGTGCGGCGACCGCAAGGGCTCGGGCATCTCCGCGACGTTTCTCGCGGCGTTCGCGCGGGCTTTAGCCAAGGTCCTGGCCAAATATCATAAAGCGGACGCGCACGTGCACTGCGGCGCCGCGCGGTGTTTGGCAATCTTGGCGCGGGAGCGGCGGAACGCGCCGCGCATTTTACGGGCACTAGGTGCGACGTCGTCTTCTTCTGGTGGTGCGTCGTTACTGACGCGGGCCCTCGCGGGGCTGGCTACGTCGTTAGAAGCGCTTCGCGAAGGCGGCCCCGAGCACGCTCCATCCGTACCCGAGGCCGACGCGACCGAGGACTTTAAAGCCAAAACGTTGAGGGAACGGCGCGCGATCTACGAGGAGCTGGCCGTGCGCGCCGCCAAGTTATTACGGGCGACGAGCTGGTTGGCGCGCGCCCCGGTCGCGCTCGCGTGGGACGCCCGGTGCGACCCGCTCGACGTCGCGGCGTTGCTTAAGAATGACGTCGCTGAGGCGTTATCAACGGCCGCGGGCTTATTTGCTGAAGGTCATGAGGACGCCTGGAGCGTATTGGAGCAGGACCATGCGGGCGACGCGTCTGATATCCTGAAAGCTTACGCGAAAGTTGCCAAGAGAGCGGCGTCGGATTTGATCGACGCGTCGCAAGCCACGACCACGGGCGAACCCATCGAAGAGGAGGACGAGGCCCTGGCGAGGCAGTCCGACGGGGACGTGGCCAAACGATGCCGGGAGGCCGCCGAGTTCATCGTGAGCGAAGTCGATAGGCAGCGGGCCACGTTGCAACGGTGGCACGCCGATTTAACCTGCGCGGCCAAGGCGGACGACGACGACGAGCCGCCGGGCATGCTCGGCGGCGACCGGGCCCACGCGTTGGGGCGCCACCAAGGTCTAGGTGGGTTGACGCGCGCGGGTCAAGGAATAGGCGAGCGCTTCGCCTGGGACGGCGAGGACGCATCGAGACCCTTACTCCGGTTATCGGCGAAGAACGTGCCTCTCGCGCACGTGCGGAAAGCCGTCGCGGCGGCCGTCGGCGAGAGCGAGGCCAACGCGCTGGCGTCCGACGAGGCCATCCGCGTGTCGGGCCTCAGTCAGGGCGGCTGGGGCTCGCGCAAGCGGGGCCGGCTCGCCCTGGGCAAGGTGCGCGCGGCGGCGGCGGCCGCGCCGGAGCCCGCCGCGCCCGCGGACCCGCGCGCGCGGCGGAGCGCTCCGGCGAGCGGCTTCTCCCTGGACCCGACGGCGCCGCCGCCGGCCGCGCCGGCGGACCCTCGCGCGCGGAAGCGCCGCGCGAAGGTCGTCGAGGCGGCGCCGCCGGCGGCGGAGGAGGAGGCGTCGGGCTTCTCGCCGGCGGTGGACCCGCGCGCCGCGCGCGACCCGCGGCGCAAGCGGCGGAAGGGGTAACGTTTATCCACAACGACACATGTTACTACTCTGGCAGTGCTCTCTAGCCTTCGCCCTCGCGCGTGTCGTCGTCGTCCCCCGCGGCGCCGCCGTCGCCGCCGCCGCGCACCTGGCGGTACGCTAGAGCCAACGCGAGCGTGCTGTTTTCTCGTTCCAGCTGCTCGCAGCGCTGGCGCAGCCGCTTATTTGTGGCCTCGAGGTCTCTGTTGGCCGCGAGGTGCGGCTCGACGACCGCGCCGGATTCGTGGTCCGCGACGGCGCGCTCGAGTTCTTCGACTCGTCGCTTCAGTGATGTGACTTCGTCGGTCTGGGACGCCATTTATGTGGTCTAGCTTCGCTGTGAGAGACTGCTCTGTTTAAGTGGCTGCTACAAAATGAGTCTTGGCCGAGCACCGGTCTGACCCTTACAGGTGTGAAAAACAGGCACCGCAGCGGTGAACGTGTGGTCGCGTAGGACGTTCTGCAGCCTTGGTAGTGAGTAGCTAGCTTGAACAAGTTGGGCTACCCCTGCCCTTTGAAACCCGGTTTGATGCCGAAACCCGCAACCAACTCATTTGCGCCAAATCTACCCACCACTGCGTGCTCTGACACCTAGATATCGCGGCTCTGCACGCTAGCGGACCTGTACTGATTGGTCTTTTGATTCACTGAACCGCTGCATATTGCTCCACTTCTGATAACACAAATTGCCCCTAAGGCAGCTGCTCTCTTGTGCTCCGAGTGCTGTAACCCCAGCACGAGTCACCGCAGTGCGCGCTACCCCCAGTAGCCATCGCCGCGACCTAGGAATCGACCGAGAAAAGGAACCATGCGTGTTTATGGACTGCTGGCGCTGAACGCCGTCGTCCTAGCGTTTGACTACAAATCCCTCTCGGTCACGGCGCCGCGGCGCGTCGTCAAGTACGCGGACGTCGACGCGAAGTTCGAGGAAGTAAATAAGCCGTACGCGCTCTTTCCCGTGGATGGGCCCGCTGCGCCCGGCCTTGGCGTGCTCGCGCAGATCTCGCTCACCGCACCGGCGTTCTCCTGGACGCGCGACAACTACAACATCGAGCTGCTCGAGGACCAGGTCGAGCCGTTCGGCTTGATCACGACTGAGCTGTGCGCCACAGGCGTGGGCGCCGGTGGCACGCACGCGTTTTCCTTCCCCGTGGACATCGACCTGCGCCTGAACCTCAGTCCCGACTTTAACGACCTGGAGCAGGGCACCACCTGCGCCTGCGTCGTCAACGTCCGGCGGGTCTTCGAGAAGCGGGAGGACCCGCGGACGCCCGAGGAAAAGAAAGCCATTATTGGGGACCGGCTGCGGGCGCGCGCGGTCAAGGACTCCGAGGCCCTCGCCGACGCGCTGCTCGAGACCGCGGCCCAGGAGGCGCTCGGGCCGGACTGGCGCGCAAAGGTCGCGCGCGACGAGGACGTGGACGAGGCCGCCGTGCCCGCGTTCCTGCGAGAAGCGTGCGACGTCCAGTACTTCGCGAATTACTTCGCTGCGTGATGAGTGTGTGTGATCGTTCGATATATTACTCAAAAATTCCGGAAGGCCCTGTGAATGTAATCGTTCGATATATATTTACTACTCACAAATTCTATTCCCCCTTGATTTGGTAGGTGCACTGCTCGTAGGTCGCGCAGCACTCGTCGCGGCACGCGTTCAGGCACTCGCTCCGCGTCTTCTGGAAGGCGCGGTTGGGGTCCGCCCGGCCGCACGTGTCCGCGCAGTTCGCGAGGCAGCGCAGGTACGAGCCGTCCTTCTTCGTGCCCGTCATGTCGCCCTCCTTGTTCTTCCCCTTGGGGTTCTTGCCGCTCACGTAGCGTTGGGCGTTCGGGTCCACGGGCTTACTAGCCGTGGCCACGGCGAAGGCGGGCTGCGCCGCGGCGGCGGTCGCGGCGGCGGTCGCGGCGCGGCCGAACCGCCGTCGCGCCATGGCAACGCCACCCGCGGCGGCGATTAACGCTGCGAAAAGGACTCGACGCATCATTGTATTGCTGTATAGCTGCTGTATTGCTGCTTATGATGAGTGCAGCCAGCGCAACCTCGTTTGTTAAGCTACTGCGTCACAGTGTTTGCAATTAATCGTTGGCGTACCGACTCTATCGCACCTAAGCTGCGGACCGCTGTCTCTGAATCTATGAGGAATAATGGCTGTTTTGCAAGTTGATGTCGAGTATTTGCCATCGCGCGGGTTTTATGACGGGTTTTAACGTTCGGGTATACGTCAGCGAAAGGATATTTCGTTAAACAGTCCTGCTCGACGGCCTCTGAGACGTTGAATCCGAATGAAGCCCTGTAGGAGCTGCTTTACATTGGCACTCGTCGCTTCGAGCTACGCCCTGGCGCCTGCGCCGCGCCCCAACGGCACACCTGCTCGGTCAGAAAAGCGGATATCGCAGGGCAGGGCGCCCTCCTTTACGAGCTCGGACCTCGCCCACCTCGTCGCCAGCGAGCTCGAACCCAAACCATGGCTGCGGCCGGCCCTAAAAGCGGTTGTGATCCCGCACTTCCCGAAAACCGTCGCAAAGGCAGCCGACCTCAAGGCGGACCTGAAGGAGCTGAAGGGCTCGGTGAAGGCGTCGGTCGCCGACCTCCGAGCGGCTGCGGAGGCCATCCCCATCTACCGGAGCGCCCAGTCGATCGCGGCCCGGGCCCGCGGCACGCGGGCGGAGGCGTTCCTCCGCGCCGATGATGTCGACGACCGCCGCGCGCTCGTCGAGCGGAACGGGCCCGCGCGGACCAGCGCCGCGAGGACAGAATACCGCAGTGGCCGCGCGCCCGGGCTGACGAGCCAGGACGTCACGGTCCTCGTCGAGCGCGAGCTGCCGTCGCGGAGGTGACGCGCGAGTCTCATTACCCTGATTGTACCCCTGCCGCGCGGACCCGTGACTCCCATTCCCCTGATTGTACCCCCATGTAAGAATATTTGACCGAGCTACTTACTCTTCAGGTCGATCACTTGCGTGTAGGGCGTCGGCACCGTCCACGCCTTCGAGCCGGCCAGGCAGCAGTTGGCCTGGTCGTGGTTAAACGACGAGTTCCCCAGGTCCCGGTGCGACTTCCAGGAATCCGCGTCGCACTTCGGTGCCAGGAACCACAGCGCCATGTTCTTCAAGTAGCGCAGCTTGTCCGTGCGGCCCGCCGTCCAGCACATGTGGAACACAAACGGACGAGAAGTTCCGTCGACGAACGACTGCATAATAGCTTTCTTGCGGTGGAAGACCTGGCCTTGCGGGAATAACATAGGATCTAATACACCGACCGTCAACCCATGTTTGGCCATGTGGTCTAGTAACAACATAATCAAAGCGTGCTGGTGCGACCGCACGGCTAAAACAGTATCATAAGCCAACAGCATGCGGTGCATGAAGAACTGGGTCCGCATGTTGTTCCGGATAAAGTAGAACCCGGAGTTCGTATAGAGCGGCGTATACCGCGATGAGCGCGCCCCGTCGTCCATGAAAAAACAGTCCACCTGGTCGTCCGCCTCCGTCGCGAAGTACGCAATGGGATCCCGGAACCACACCACGTCCGCGTCCTGGAATAACGCATGGCGGCCCGTGGCGATGACGGAGTAGACACTTGTGATTTTTAGCCACATCATCCGCACGAACGCAAAGTCGCCGTACGTCTTCGCCGCGCCTTCTGGGAGGTCGCCCAGGGCGGGGTCGTGGAAGGACGCCAGGCCGAACAGTTCTACCGCTTTGGACGTGGGTTCGTCGCCGGTGAACACTAGAGTTGAGAGTAATGCTCTTTGCACTTCTGCAGGACCCTGGCGACAACTACAGGCGAAGTTGGCCACGAGGTCTAGTGTACCCTGGTTCGTGGCCATGACAATAACCGTCTTGTGGTTCTGGTCCAGCTTCCTCGTTTTAATGATGTCCGCGATGCGTTTTACTACACTTGCTGCGGTGGCGCCGAACTTGGCCGTCGTCTGTAAGGCTTCTAACATGGAGTGCTTCTTGGGCAGCGTGTCCTGCTGCGCGATGATGAGAGAGCGCTTCGCTAACCGTTGCGGCGTGTAGGCTTCTGCGCCGGCGTGCGTGTGCAGCCGGGGCGCCTGGTCCAGCCGCTGCTTCTCCAGGACCGCGCCCCCGCTCGCGTCCGTCCGCAGCATGGTGTAGATCGGCAATCTCGAGTCGAAGACCGCTAAACAGACATCCGGACTCGACGAGGCAACCACCACGTCTATTTCTGAACACGTCGCCTTGGCCGCCGCGAGCGACGCGTTGGCCGGCTTGCGCTTCGTGAACAAGAGACCGCCCTTGGAGAGGGTCGTCCCCAGGACGTACGGCAATGAAGCGAGCGTCTCCTTCCACAGCGTCTCGCGCTTGAACGCCCGCACGGAAGCCCACTGGGTCATGTCCAGCGAGGCCTCGCCGCCGCTCGTGGACGAGGACCGGCTGACCGTCAGATCCCTAACCTGGCTCTCGAGCTCTTCGATTTGACTCACGGCCTCGGAGGCCGACTGGCACTTCGGGCACGCCCGCTGCTTTTCGATGGCTTCGAGGCGCGCCGTCGCCGCCTCGAGGGCGTAGCGCGTCCGATTCGCCTCCTGGTGGATCAAATGTGTTCTAGGTTGTGCTGAGCACGGCGGCCTTAGCGAACCGGCGTTGTTCAGCGCGGCGCTACTGCCGCACGCGTGCAGGCCGTGCACGTGGCCAAAGCTCCAGCCGCCCACGAAGCCGAGCAACGCCGTCGCCGTTGCGAGGAGCAGGTTCGGGTTGCCGGCGCCGCGCGACGGCGCGCGGGGCATGGCTGCTCTGCTAGCAACGCCGCGATTGCTGCTGCCACGGATGCAGCAGCCGAGTGCGTGACACACGTGTCCAGCGTGTCAGCGGACGCAGTGATGCTATGCTGCACAGCGTTACTTGGCCGAAAAATGTCGGGTGGTTTTTGTCGGCTCGAAACCCGTACAAATCAAAGACGGTTTCGCACTCGTCCTCCGGATTGGTATGAGTCAACGGGACCAGATCGTGACTGGCTGAGGCGCGCACAGGCTCGAGAAATAGTACGGGTTTTACCGGTGCTCGGCTGCTGCGCAGCTCGCATCTACGCGCTTACAGCTCAGTGGGAAGCAGGGACGCGCTCCTCTGGTGCCATACATTGTCCCGCTTAGGCTGCGCGCGTTTCGAAAAGAGCAGCGGCAGCGGCTGAGGAAACCTCCTGAGGAGGTTAGAGCTCCGACTAGCCATGCCGGGCGCGGGAGACGCGGTCGAAGCGATCGTCGAAGCGGTCGCCACGACGTCCAACACGACGACCACCGCCATGGCCGCGGCTGCCGCGAGCGGCGCCCTCGCGACCGCCTTGACGTACCTCGGCGCGCATGCCGCGGCCACGCGGGAGGAGGGCGCGCGCCTCTGCGCCGATATTACAGAAAAAGCGCTGGCGTCCTTGGAGCCGGAGACGGCCCTGTATGTCCAGGAGGTCGCGAAGGCGGCGGACCACGTCGGGCGGTGCGCCGCGCGGTTAATTGTAGCTCTCTACGCGTTCCTGCGGCTGGCCGGCGAACCGCTCCTAAGGAAGCTCTGCGAAGCTATTGCGGCCCAGCCGACCAACGTCAAGGCGGCCCAGGTCGCGCTCCTCCTCACGGCCTTTATCCTGTGGAGATTAGAAGCGTACCCGCGCGGCCGCAAGATGCTCAAGCGGTGGCACCGCGCGTTTGTTATAAGACGCGTCTCCTTCGACGCCAAGCGCAACAAGATCAAAAGAGCATATAGAAGAGCCCTGGACGGCATGACGGAGCGGTCGCGGACGTGCGCTAGTGTAGCGCCGCACGTCGCGTTCTTTGCGGTCGTTATCCTGGTGCGCCAGACGGCCCCGAAGGCCGTGGTGTTCTGGTCGTCGCCCTACGTCGTGGTCGCGTGTTTATCGTTCCGCTTAACAAGTGCGGACAGCGCCCTCAAGAAGGCCGCGGCCCTAGATAAGGTGGAGGACGTCGCCTACGGTTCCAATAGAAGGCGCTACTCCGAGGACCCGCGCGCGGCCAACGCGCGGGCGGCCATCACGGAGCAGCTCAAGTTCTGGAGCGTCGTCGGTTCTCTCGCGGCCGTACGCGGAGGACTACGGGCCCTGCCCTACGCCCTCAACCTGCTGGAGGACGACGTGGCCGTGTTGGAAGAACTGCGAGGCGTTTTACTCGTGTGGCTCCTCTACATGGGCACGGACCTCGCCCACGCCATTGTGGGGCGAATTGCAAGGACGTACACGACGCCCCCGGTCCCGAAGCAGACGCACCAGGACCAGCGCGACCCCTGGTGGCTGAACGAGGCCGTTAGAAGGACGCTTCCCCAGTTCCTCGCGAAAAGAGTAGGGGACGGGAGTCGGTTGCGGGCGAAAGCGCTTGAAATTTGGTTCGACGTGGATGGGTGGCGGGCGCTATTGGTGGGCACAGTGACGTTGATCACGGTGGGGCCCGTCTGCCGCGCGGGGGCCGCAATTGTTGGTTTCGCCCTACCGACGATCGCCGCTTTGCGGTGCGTCCGGGCGCCGCCGTCGCGGCCGTGCTACCGCGACCTTGCGGCCGCCACGGACGCGCGCGCGCGGCGGTACCTCGCTTATGGCGCCGCGCTCGGCGTGCGCGAAGTGTTGTTGCTGCACGACTCGATCCGCCAGTGCCACCACTGGCTCCCGTTCCGCAACCACGTGGACATCGTAGCCTTCCTCTGGTTGCAGATGCCGGTCTCGCAGGGCGCCATCGCGTTGCACGACCGGCTGACGCGGCGCGTGGCCGCGGTCGTGGAAAAGTTCCGCGACAAGGACTAAGCTCATTTGTCCGTAGCCAGTTTCGTAGTCTCGCATGCGTTACGACGTCGGTGCGGGTACTTTCCCGGAAAATTTCTGAGGTGAGAACAAAGACTTAATACCAAGTAGCAGCACAATACGTATTCGCCAAAGCGTGTACAACCGGCGCGAACAATGGGGCTGCGTGTCGCGCAACCGATGCGAGCGGTTCTGTGCGTTTGCTGCCTCGTGGGGGCTGCTCTGCAGCATCCAGAGGCCCCAGCGTAACACTGCCGCCACGACGCCGGGCCGCCCTGGGCCGACGACGAGGGACACTTCGGCAATGGCGCGTACTTCGACGGCACGCCGGCGGAGCCGCTCGGAGACTGCCCGGAGCCGCTCGCTGCGGCCTGCGCGGCCAAGGGCAAGAAGGCGGCCTTCCTCGATGGCCCCATCGACTGCGGCGGCAAGGGCTGGTTCTGTCGGATCACGCCGCAATCCGGCTGGCGGAATCCGGAGTACGACACCAACTTCGCTCTTTGCAGCGCGTCGGACGGGGACGAGCGCGACGACGACGGCCACTGCCACGGCTCTGATTCTGACGACACCTACAGGTGGTGGGTCAGGGATCACTGGTGGCGAGGCTACGCCGGAGAGCTGACGTGTAGTTGCGACTGGTCCCAGCTCGAGGGCCTTGTTAACCGCTGTGATTACCGTCGACATGTAGAAGAAGACGATGCGGGGCAGTGCCGCGACGCTAACGAAGACCACGGCAAGTCGTACGAGGACGGCTGTGCGAAGCACTCTGATAAGCAGTTCGTTGACCCGTGCGACGGGACAGACTCGCAGTGCTGGACGGTGGCGTCCTTCGCGGACCCCGAGAGCGTCGATGACGCTAGTGAAGGCGACGAGGAGGAAGACAACACCTGCAATAAGAACAACCGCTGCGAAGAAGGCTCGTTCTGTGCTTGCGACCACTCCCATTGCGGAACGTATTCCTCATGCCAGACGTGCGAGAGCTTCGGGCAGCCGAGCTTTGACACGAACACCGTCGCGTGCGAGCGTTACGAAAGGAGTTGCAAATACAACTGCGACGGGAGCAATTACGAAGAAAGCCAGGCGTGTGTCGGTGATCGCGTGTGGTGGGAGTGCGGCAGCTCCTGCGAGAAGATCTGTGGCGAGGAACCGGACGAGGCGTGTGCCGAGGTGTGCGTGTCGAGTTGCCAGTGCCCGGAACATACTGTGCTCGAGAGCGCCGACGGCGATACCTGTATTAAAAAGAAGGATTGCCGGAAGCACTCGGACGACGACAAGACGTATTGGGGCAGCGCTGACGACGACAACACGGCACAGGACGACGACGACAAGTCGGGCTGGTGGCGAGACGACGCCGATGGCGCGAAGGACCGCAGCACAGCCGACGACGACGAGAGCGAAGCTGCGACCGGCGAGCGAGGCGACGATCCTTTGACGACACCCGACGCGGCAGGGATAGGCTTCATGCTCGGCGTCACGCTTGCTGGAGTTGGCATCGGCGCCGCGTGCATGCACAGCAGACGGAGGCGGAAAGCGCCCGGCGGACCCGTTGTGGAATTGGGCCAGATCATCGTGGCCGAGGCAGCCGTGCTCAAGGACCTGCCGCGAGCCGACCTCGGGGAGCCGCTCCCGGCGGTGCTGACCGCAACACCTGTGTAATCAAAACTAATTTACCCTACCGAGGCACCCGGCACGCCCGCAGCGCCGCCGCGAGCCGCGCCCGGTCGACGACGCCCGCGTCGGACGCCGGGACGTGGCAGCGCGCAACCCTATCCTCCTCGAAGCGCGGCACGCTCTGCCGGTGCGCGTTCCAAGTGGCCGGGTGCACGACGACGCCCCGCGACAACGCGATCGCCGCGTAGGAGAACTGCGACCGCGCCGCGACCAAGACGTCGGCGCGCGCGAGGTGTGCCAGGGCCTCGAGCGGGTCGCCATCTAATACGACCGTGGCGTCCGGGAGTGTGGCGGGGATGCGGGACGCGTTGCCGTGCGCGTCCAGGAGCATGGGTGACGGCCGGTCCTGGGCGACGCTCGCGCCGAACGCGACGACGCGTATATCGGCCGTGATCTCCTGCAGCGCCTGTACCACCCCGAGGTAGTAGGCGTCGCCTAGGTTCAGGCGCGCGTGCTTGGCGTACCGTCGGCCGGGGAGGCGGTCGCCGTTGCGCACGTGGAGCGCCACCGTGAGCGCTGGGGTCGAAAAGTGCCGCAGGGGCACATACGCTCCCGCCGCCAGAAAGCGCGCCCGCAGCCACGCGGCCGTCGCCCGGTAGTCGTGCGACAGGAACGGCGCGTCACCGTGGCGCCGCTCGTAGTTGCGCGCCTGAAGCTCGAGCACGCCGGTTGCCGCCGACGCCGTCCGGTCGGCGGACGCCCACCACGCGTCAAAGTCAGTGCGGGCGGTCTCCGGACCCGCGAGCCGGACGCGGCCGCAGGACGGGGTCGCGGCCTCGGCTGTAGGGAGCGCCTCGGCCAGGCGCAGCAACTTGTCGGACTTCGCGGAGAGGCCGTAGCCCGCGCCCCGGCTGTAGAGGCCCGGGTCGTACAGGAGCGTCGCGTTCAGAGCCCGAGCCGCACGCAGGCACCCGTTGAGCACGCCCAGGCGGAAGCCAAAGCCCGCGTAGATGCGCAGCGAGCACTCGAGGTAGCGTCGCGCGCACGCGGTAAGTCGCCTCCGAAGCATGACCGGCTCGCCCGGCTTAGCACACGGGACGCCCGTCTCCTCTTTCCCTAAGAATTCGAAGCCCCGCCGGACCCAGACCTCGTCGACGTGGCCGCGCGTCACGCGGATCCGGTGCGCTAAATGGTAGCCCAGCGACCGCAAGTAAGCTTGCGGGCCGAACCGGTTGGCCTCTATAGAAATAATATCAACAGTCACCGCGTCAAAGTCGATGCCTTTCAGGACCTCGAGCTCGTGGCCCTCGACGTCCACCTGCAGCCAGTCGACGTGCGTGAGCCCTTCCTGCGACAGGACCGCTCTGCCGGTCGTGCACGTCCGGTTTGCCACGCGGGCCTTGTCGCGCTTCACGTTGTTACGCCACGACTTGTTCGTGGTCAGGATGCCGGATCGCGTCGAACCGGACCCCTTGCCGTACTCCACCCACGGCACGACACTGGTCGAGGACCCGAGGCACGCGTGATGCACGGCGCACGTCCGCCCGTACGCCGCGTAGGCCGGGACGTAGGCGGCCGACGCCTCGACGCACACGCCCCGGGCGCCCGCGCACGCGTCCAGGAAGAACGTCTCCGATGTGTGCAAAAAGTCGTTGCTGCCCACGTCGACGTACACGACGGGTCTCTCTAAATGCCTTAAATGCCGCCGCCACAACCAGGCGTCCTGGCCCCCCTCGCTCGGGAAGATCGCCGCGCCGTCGCTCGACGTCGCGCCTCTTTTTAATTTCTCGGCGAGCGCTTTTGCCTGGTGCGTCCCCGACCGGCGCTTCAGTTCTTGTGGGCCCCAGCACGGCTGGCGGGCCAGGGGCGGGTCGTGCTTCAGGGCGGCGCACCACGCGTCGAGCTCCTTCGGCCGCGCCGCGAGGGCGCCCAGCGCCAGTGTCATTGGAATGAGCCTCTTCATGGCTGTCGTAGCAACTGGCTAGTCTAGCGTGCGTGCCCGCTTAACTATTCTCCTAACATGGCTGCCCAAGCGTCGCATGGATGCTCGCTCGATCAGCGTTCGGCCCGCGGGCCATTCGCATGGTCGAGAAATGCCTTCTCGGTGCAGGGGGGCAGCCTTACTGCGGCGTCCGTCAATGCCGAGAAACTCGTCCTATAAAACCCGTGCGCTAGCCCGCCATTATGCAAAACTGGCACAGCCTGACGCCTGCAGCGCTGTGAGGCGCCGTCATCGATCATGGAATGCGTGCGCCGCACGGTGCCGAACGACAACAGCTGCCTCTTCTACGCCGTGGCCTACTTAGTCGAAGGCGCCGACGCCGTCTCCGAGGAGACGCAAAAAGAACTGCGCCGCATCTGCGCCGAAGCGGCCACGGCGGACCCCGACCCGGTGGCGCGCGCATTATTACTGGACTCGCCCGTCGACGAGTACGCGGAGTGGATCCAGAAGCCGCACAACTGGGGCGGCGAGCACGAGGTCGTCGCCCTGGCGAACTACTACCGGCGGCGCGTCTGCGTCGTGTCGGCGGACGCGACGCTCTGCTACGGGTCGGCGGGGCCCACGGTGTACATATTGTACACAGGGACACACTATGACCCGCTCGTGGGGCTGGCGGATGGCGCCGAGACGCCGCAGTTCCTCGGTGGTGCCGGCGAGGCGTTCGAGGCCGCCGCGCGGGCGATCGCCGTGGCGCACCGGGAGAAAACCGCGAAGCGCGAGGCGTCCGAGGTGATCTACCGCATCCGGTGCGACGGCTGCGGCGAAAAGCTCGTGGACAGCGCGGCGTTCCAGGCCCATTGCGGCGCGGTGGAGCACGGCGACGACTTCGCCTACGAGTGCGAGGAAATCTTCGAGGCCACGTATGATGAGGATGACGCCTAGTAGAGACCACGCCTAACTTGTGTTGTGTGAAAACCCGAGCATAAAACCCGCCTTTTAGAAGAAGGAGCATGTCGAGGAGCGATAGGCACCGTGCTCGCACCAGATTGCCGCATCGTTAGCCACGATCGAGCAAAAGCAAGAGAGGGATCTTATCTTGCATCGCTGCGACGTCCTCGGCGAACCGTGCTGCAGCGCTGCAAAAAGCACACCAGACGCCCGCCGACGATGAGCGCCGTCCAGTCCATCGGCGAGAGCGCCGCGCAGAGCGAGGTCGACCTGACGCTGGAGAACGTGAGCGTCATCCCCGGCTCGCTGTGCATGGCCTGCGGCGGCAGCGGGGAGACGCGGATCATGCTCACGGAGATCCCGCTCTTCCGGGAGGTCCTCCTGTCGAGCTTCGCGTGCCCCGAGTGCGGCGAGCGGAACACGGAGGTGCAGTTCGGCGGCGAGACGCAGCCCAGGGGGTGCCGGATGGCGGTGACGTGCCACAGCAAGGAGGACATCGACCGCCAGGTCGTCAAGAGCGAGTCCTGCACAGTGCTCATCCCGGACCTCGAGTTCGAGATCCCCGCGGCGACCCAACGGGGCGTCGTCACGACGGTCGAGGGCGTCATGACCCGGGCGGCCGACGAGCTGGCCGCGCTGCAGCCCCAGCGGTTACAAGCGGACGCGGAGTTGGGACGGAAGGTGCAGGTCGTGATCGACGCCCTGCGGGACCGCGCCCGGGGCGAGGTCCTGCCCTTCCAGCTCGTCGTGGACGACCCGGCGGGCAACTCGTTTGTGCAGCCCCTCGGTGTGCATGACGCCGCCCTAACCACGAGCCACTACGAGCGCACGGACGCGCAGCAGATCTCACTGGGCTTCCGGCCGGGCGGGGCCGCGCCCGTGGACGGTTCAGAACAAACGCCGGCCGCCAAGACCCTCGAGGGCGCCGACGCCATGCTCAAGACCAACACGGAAGATAGAGAAGTCATGAGCTTTCCGGTGAATTGCCCGCACTGCCAGAAGCAGGGCGAGGAGCAGATGTGCGTGGCCAACATTCCCTACTTCAAGGAATGTATTATCATGTCCTTCAGTTGCGCGCACTGCGGGTTTAGAAATGCGGAGGTCAAAGGCGGCGGCGCCATTCCCCTCAAAGGGTGCCGCGCGACGTTGCGATGTATTGATGAAGGCGATTTACTAAGAGACGTGCTGAAGTCGGACACGGCCGCGATTCACATCCCGGAGTTGGATCTGGAGCTGGTGCACGGTTCTTTAGGAAGCGTGTACACGACGCTTGAAGGGTGCCTGGAGAAGATCATCGCCAATTTAGTCAAGGGCAACCCCTTCGGGGACTCGGCGGAGACGGAGAACCGGCGGAAGTTCAACGCGTTTCTGGACCGATTGCGGTTACTGCGGGACGGCAAGGCCTTTCCCTTCACGTTGATCATCACGGACCCGCTGGCGAATTCGTTTATCGGGCCGCGGCGCGACAAGCTGAGCCTGGATCCTTTATCAGAAGCGGGCGCGGCGCCCCCTGATGAATATTTAGTAGTGGAGGACTACGACCGGACCTGGGACGAGGACGAGGAGCTGGGGCTGAACGACATCGACGACGGGACGCAGACCATTCTTGAGGAGGGCTCCGACGACGACCTGCCCTGCGTGGAGGGGCTCGAGGTCTCGAAGCGCGCCGTGGGCACGTCTGACCACGTCAGGCCGGGGCCGCGGAATACCGTGGACCACCCGAACCCCGACTTCGCGCGCGGGGGCTGCGAAGTCGGGGGCAACGACGACGGGGTGCGTAATTTGTTAGCGTTGTGATCACACGAATACCTTTCGGACCGCTTCCCCCAGGCCATCAACCCAGTCGAGGCGATGGCGTGGCGTGGTGTTCGAACAAAATGTCGAAGAGAGACATGCCATGCCGTGCCGCGCGCGGAGAGCTGCGCGGTGCAAGTCATTCAACACGGGTTTCTCAATTCTCGAAAATTTAATGGCTGCCCGGCAACTGCTGCCCGGCTAGACGTTGCTGACCTCCAGCAGCCCACACGACAAGCGCACCCATGTCCAACGTCCGCCTCGCCACGGGCGGCAGCTGGAACGTGGCCAACGACAAGGCGTGGCGGCCCAGGGGCGGCCGGCGGCGGCTCCGTTTTGTGGCGGTCAGCGTCCTCGTGGGAATAATTGTAGCCGCCGTCGCGCTCACGCGACCCAAGCCGAAGCAAAAGAAGCGGCACCGCCCGGCCCAGACCGACGCGGCGCCGCCCGACGGGCTGCGCGCGGCCGTGGCGGCCCTCGCCCGCGGCGCCGACGCGCGCGCCACGTTTTCAATGTTGCTGAGCGAGGAGGACCGCGCGCATTTGGCCTTGACGGAGACGGACGCGCGGGGCCGCGCCAAGAACCGCATGAGCGCCGCGGACCGCGCCCTGGTGTTTGTACTTTTGGCTAGGAGCGGCGGCTCGTTCCACCCGGAAAAGGTGCGGGGCGTGCGTGCGTCGAGGGCGGTCGTGCGGAAGAACTGCCTGGTCTTCGGGCTCCCGGGTGACGCCAAAGTTTGGACGACCGCGGGCCACCGGCTCGTCTTTTTGGACCACCGCGAGGACGCGGTGCGGGCCGCGCGGGACGAGGGCGTCAACGCCTACGTCGCGCGCTACGCAAGCCCGCCCAAGAGCGCCTGGGAGGCGAACCCCTACACGCATGAGGCGGCGAAGCTCGTCATCGACTCGCCGTCCTACGACGTCCGCGGACTCGTCGAGATCTTCTGGGACCTGATTGTGGTGGACGGCCCGGACTCGGTCCAACAAAGTTCGACGGGGCGGGCGGCGCCCGTCGCGCGCGCGGCGTCTATTTTACAACGCCAGGCCCTGAGCCACCCGGGCCGGCGCGTCGACGTCCTGGTCCACGACGCGCACCGGTCGCACGAGCTCGAATTGGGGCTGGCCTATCTTTCTCCTCTGGCCGCCTTCGCGAACTACCGGAGCCTGCGGGCGAGTAGAATGCCGAACAGCACGAGCGAGGTGCGCTTCGCCTGGTTCGCCCGAGACCCTCCATAACTAGTGTTTACTTACGACGAACGTGTTGATCGTGTGGGGCCCGATCGCGCGCAGGGCCAGGTCCCCGTCCACGGCCAGCTCGAACTGCGCCGCGGCCGAGGCCTCGTTCACGACGACCACCGCCACGTCGCCGCCCGGCCTTTCAAAGGCCACGCCCTGGAAGAAGGGCCACCCCGCCGTCACGCACCGCCCGTCCTCAGCGACGATGGCACCGCTCTGTAACGTAAACGCGGGCGCGCCGGCGCAGGGCTCCAGCATGAGGGGCGCGCCGTCCAGCGTCGGGTCGTGCCCTTTTCCATAGGTCAAACACGCGTCCGACGCCGTCTCCCGCAGTTTTCCGTTCATAAATTCAAACTCCCCCGTGGCGTCGCCCGCGTGCTCGCGGCCCCACTGGCACGACACCAAACTGACCGTCTGCAAATTAGGATCGTTCGCCTCGCCGACGCAGTACTGCTTCCACTTGTTGCCTTTTTGCGTGTGGTCAACCATCTCCAAATACGTCTCGTTTGTCAGGCGCCAGTTCTGCCGCGGCGTGGGTGACTGAAGAGGTCCCTCGCAGGGCCACAGGGTCAGCTCGAAGCCCACGGACGCCCGCGCGGCCGTGGTCTGGGCGCTTGCATCGAACGCGCCTCTAACATCGGTCTGGACTCTTCTAGAACCGGGCGTGATATGCCGCGAGAAGTGGCCGATGACGTCCAGGTAGGACTGGACGTGGACGCCCCGGAAGTCCTTTTCCGCGTGGATGGGCGCGTCGCAGTCGTTGCCCAGGTGGTTGGGCCCGCCGGAAAAGTCCAGGAGCAAATTCCAGTCCACCCAGCCGACGGCGCCGGACTTGAGGACGCGCAGCATGTCGTGAGCGTAGCGCTCCGAACGCAGCAGGTCCGAGTCCTTGACGCCCGGGCAGTTGCAGCCCTCCGACGGCAGTAATTTGGCGTCCGGGAACTGGGCGAAGGCCGTGTCTACCGTGTAGTGCGCCACCGCTCCATCTAAGTCGCGGATGAGGCCGCCCGCGTACCAATGGAAGGCCAATCCATCGACGTACTTGGCCGCCTCTGCGTCCGCGTAGAGGTCCCGGCCCCACTCCACGAGGTGGTCCCGGTTGTGGTCGAAGACGAACAGTAATAAGGACGGGTGGTCCTTCTCGAGCCGCGGCCCCAGGTAGTCGCGGACGAAGGCCGTCGTCGACGACGCGTTCCAGCGGCAGGCCTCCCACCTGCGCGCGTCGACGGTGAGCGGAGGCGTACTACGGCGCCGCGGTGGTCTTTTTGAAACGCACCCGTCGTCGGGGAGCGATGGCGTAGTGGTCCCATCAAAAAGGACGCCGCCGCAAACGGCGCGCTGAACTCGGGCTCGTTCTGCACCGTGAAGCCCCACAACGTCAGGTTCTGCGCCGCGTAGGCCGCGGCGAACTTGGCATAATATAAAGCCCAACTCTCAAAGGCCCGGGGGTCGTTCTGGAGGCCTAAAGGTTGCGCGGACCCGAGCATGGACCGGTTCTGATCAAAGGTGATCGTGGGCCGCATGGGCGGCACACTGTTGGGCGCCTTGAGCCAGGCCGGCGGGCTCCAGGGCGAGGCGAAGAGCTTGAACGCTTCGCCTCGTTTTTCCACCGCCTTTTTGGCCGCTTGCATGAGGGGTATCATGGTCGCCTGGTCGTGCTTGACTTCGCTATCGAAGTGTTCTAAATCGTAGTCGCCGTCAACGGGCGCAAAATCGTACGAGGACGTACAAAAATCACACGAATTCATGTGCACCCGGCCCAGCGTGTAGCCGGCGCCTTCTTCGCTGAAGTAGAGGTCGATAACTTTCTTCCGCTGCTTGGGGGGCAGCTTCATCCAGACGTTGGCCGAGGCCTCCGTGAAGGCGCCGCCGAAGCCGTCAATTTCTTGGAACCGCTTGCGCGTGTCCACATTAATATAACCGACGCCGTTCGCGATGGCGCTCTGGTCGTCGAGTTTTCTTAAGCCGAGCGCGGCGGCCGCGGCCCTTTCCTTCGTCTGCTTCGGCGGCGAGAAGTGCAGGCCGCAGTCCTTGAGCCAGTGATGCGTGGCAGTCCGGCCGCCCTTTGCGCCGCTCCTGAACTGCGTCTCGTAGAGGATGGCGCGGCGCGGCGCCTGGTCCTCGAAGCAGGCCTGGAGGTAGCTGTTCGTGGTGGCCGGGTGGACATAGATGCGCGCGAGCGCCGCGACGCCCAGCGCTCCTGCTGCTAGGGCCAGGCGCGTCCAGCGCGGCGCGCGGCCGCGCGACGCGTCGTCAGGCGTCTGCATCCGTACTGCTACGTCTGATGCCGCCACGCTTCGCGCTGGCAGCGATGCGTGCGATGGCTGTGCAGCATGGGGAATTCGGACTGCTGCCTTGGCTCAAAACGACGGCCCGCGGACAGGCTCAGCACGAGCATTCCGAAGGCTGAACTCGGAGAGGAGAGCCTTCGGAGCGTGCGCTCGCGACTCCCGGCAACCGTGAAATATAGTGCGGGTTTATGCGGCTCAGCAGCCAGGACAAAAGTGCTGCATGTGCCGCAGCCATGCTCCGCTCTAGTTGCCACGCGCTGCTGGCAGTGCTGTGTACGTTTTGCACGACTGCTATCGCGTTCGGCCCGCGGCGAGCGCTGGTACCGGCGCCTAGAGCACTCACCAGTCGCATCGCTGCGCTTCCTGTCCGCGGCGGCGGCGAGGTCGCGGAACCCATCGATGACGACGACGACGACGATGACGAAGGCGACGACGAGATGGAGGACGAGGACGACGACGCGGGCGACGGCGGCGATGGCGACGGCGGCGACGACGGCGACGACGACTCGGACGAGGAGGCGGTCGAGGAGGCCGACGCCGGCGACCTCGACACGGGCGCGCTCAAGCGCCTGCTCATTATGGGCTCCATCACGGTAGCCATGCACATTTTCCTGCCGAAGCCGCCGGCCGAGGCCGAGGAGCCCGCCGAGGAGGCCGCGCCCGAGGCGGCGGCACCAGAGGAAGAAGAGGCCGCGTACGCCGAGGAGGAGGAGGTCTACGTCGAGGAGGAGGAGGAGGAGGAGGAGGAGGAGGAGGTCGCGGAGGAGCAGGAGGCCGCGTAAGTATAATAGACTAAAATTAATTACCTCAGGCGCCGCTGCAGCAGGGCGCCGGCGACCACGGCGGCGAGACCCCCGAGCGCCGCGAGCGCGGCCCGCCGGTGCCGCCGGTCGCGCTGCCGCGCGGCCACCGACAGCGTCGCCGCGAGCGCGTGCAGGGCGATGGCGCAGGCCGTGGCCACGTTGACCGAGTCGACGTTTCCGTCCATCGGTATAGTGAGCCGCACGTCCGCGAGGCGCTGCGCGGCCTCCGTGAGGCCGGGCCCCTCGGCGCCTACTAAAACCGCGACGCGCTCGGGCCGGTTGCCCGGCTGCCACGCGTCGAGCGGCACGGGCGGGCCAATATCCGCATCGATGTCGCAGATCCGGTCGGACGACGGCGGCGTGACTAAGGCCACAACCACGTGGCCCGTGGATTTCGCCGCGGCGATGACGTCCCCGACGCCGCCCGTGCGGGCGAAGGGCACGTTCAATGCGTGGCCGCCCGAGACGCGGCAGGCCTTCCTGTACAAAGGATCGCAGGACTTGTCATCAAGTAAAACAGCGCCGCAGCCGAACGCCGCCGCGTTCCGAAAGAGACCGCCCACGTTGTCCAAGTTGTTGATGGTCTCGCCCAGGATGAGCGTCGAGTGGCCCTCGCTCGCTAAGGACGACGCCACCTCCAGGGGCGCGAGCAACTTGGGCCTTCGCCCACAGGCCAGCACGCCTCGATGGAAGTTGAACCCGACGATAGACGAGAAGGCGTCGGCCTTCAACACGTAGACGGGCACGTCGTGCGTCGCTAGTGCTTCGATCAATGAAGCCATGGGTCGCAGTCGTCTCTCTGACAAACATACGGAGACCAATGGCATGCGGCCGTTCCGCACTAAGTTCCGTACGGAGTTCTCGCCTTCCAAGATGAACACGTCGCCGCGGCCCGTCACGTCCCTTTCTTTTAGGTTTCGATACACTTCGACGCGTGTGTCGCCGTACTCGACGCGGACGTACGTTGACGCCGGCGGCAGCGGGCCTTCGGGTTTCTTCGGCGTCGCACTCTTCGTCCTACGCGGCGACGCGAGGCTGCTCACGTCGGATTTGACGCTTCCGGGCATCGTCCTAGCGTGGTCTCACGGCCGGCTCGGCGATATCGAGGGTCTAAGCCTTGAGTGCAGCAGAGAAGGCCCGAACAGCTGCCTCGGCAGTCAAGAACTTTGACGTGGGAGCGTTTAAACGTGCCAGTGCCTTGCGTAGACCTTGATTTGACGCAGCCCACCACTGATTGCAATCCGCAAGAAACCCGTACTGACGATTTGAGTAAAACCCGCACGCATCGGGCAACTTTTTGGCAGCCAATAAACACTCCTCTTAGGGACCGTCTTCCTGACGTGCTTCTCGGAGAATGTTGACAGCGCTGCCACCCGTCGCCGTGCAAAATTTGAACCGCTGCTTTCCTCTAGCGCCAAAGAAAAAGCTGCCGAGAAAATGGCAGCCTTCACCAGCGCACGCAAAAACCCCTACAAGCACCTCAGCGCCCGCGAGGGCACGCTGCTCACGCACCTCCCGCCCTCGTCTACCGCCACGATCGCGGCGAGCGATGCCTTCTACGCGGTGCCCTACCGCAGCGGCGGCGGCGGGCCCGTCTACATTGGGAAGCTCGACGAAAAAGCCAAGGTCGAGCCGGTCGAGGCCCTGTCCAAGTGCGTCCTGGGCCACAAGGCCGCCGTGCACGCCGTCGCCTTCTCGCCGTTCCACTCGGCGTTGCTCGCGACGGGCGGCGAGGATTGTCGGGTTAGAGTGGCGCCGAACGTCGGGGACCCGGCGAAAGAGTCCCTCGAGGTTGGCGCGCACGGCTCGGGCGTCCGCTGCCTCCAGTTCCACCCGGCCGCGGAGCACGTCTTGCTCTCCGCCGCGGCCGACGGCGGCTGGGCCACGTGGGACGCCGAGGCGCGCGCCAGGGTTCACGGGGGGGCGCTGGACGCCGCGATCACGCACATCGATTGGACCCGTAGCTTCTTCGCCGCGTCGTGCCGCGACCGGACCTTACGCTGCGTCGACGTGCGGACCGGGGCCGTCGCGTGGTCGGCGGTGCCGCACGGGGGGGCGCGGGCGTTCCGCGCCGTGTTTTCCTCGGAGCACACCGTGCTCTCCGTTGGCTCGGCGTCTTCCGGGGGTCGAGAGGTCGCCCTGCTGGACACGCGGAAGCCCGACGCTATTGCGGCGCGAGCTACCATCGACGCGCAGTCCGGCGATGTCCTCTCGCACTGGGACGAAGACGCTTCGATATTATGGTGCGTCGGGCGCGGCGACCGCGTCGTGCGGCGCTTCGAGTGCACGTCCTTATCCGTGACCCAGGGCGCCACCTGGCGGTCCGAGCAGGCCGCCTCGATGGCGTTCTGCGCGTTGCCGCACAAGCTCCGCGACGTCATGGACCTCGAAGTGTTTAAATGCTTGCGGTTGACCGACACGACGGTCGACACCGCAGACTTTAGGGTCGTTCGCACGCAAGACCACAAGGCGTTCTTCAACGACGATATCTACAGGGAGACGCGGTCGCGGTTTCCTTCTACCACTGCGTCGCGGTGGGCGTCGGGCGAATCGCCCCCCTCACTTACGGAGTCCTGCCAACCGCTCGGCACGCCGCTCCTGTCAGAAAGAGTCGTGGAGAAGAAGGTGCTGAACACGGTCGTGGTCAACGATTGCAGAGCTTCCGTGAAGGAGGACAAGGCCCAGGACGACGCTGCTTTAGACCGCCTCGCGCAGCTCGCGGACCAGTTCACTTCGGCCAACGTGAACCTGTCCATGGGGAACCGCGTGGATGCGCAGGTGGTCGACACGGGCGACGTGGACTCGGACGAGTGGGACGACTCGGACTGAGCGTGTGCACCTAAGTGCATTATGATGTACTCCCTAAATCACCGCTGACGAGTGGGACGACTCGGACTGAGTCTGAGTGTGTGCCTAAGTGTATTTATGATGTAATTAAATCACCGCTCGCCGCGACGACCTCGACGAACGCGCCCTCGAAGGACAGGACACCGTCCTGGTCGTGGGTCCGGGTCAGGCGGAACCGCACGAGCGTCCCGACCTCGAGTTTCTGGTCCCCGTTCCGCCAGCACGCGTCCGTCGCGTTGAAGGCGAGGGGCCGCAGCTCCGCGGCGGCGATGGACGCGTTGAAGTAGCCGTGCACGAGCAGCCCCACGTAGTTTGGCGCGATCGCGTTCACGCGGCCCGGGATGACGCAATCTTTCAGAGGCGAGAAGACCGTCGCCCAGAAGCGCACGGCGACGCGTATGCGCGAATCCGTGCCCTGCACCCGGCCATAAGTCTGGCCGGGCGCCAACTTCACGTCTCTAACAGCTAGGGGCACGCCTCCTATTTCGCTCGAGTGCCGCATCAACAACGAATGGAGCCGCCGTACCACGTGCCCCTTGACGTCGGTCAAGCAGTGCGGCAGCAACGCGAAGGTGCTGCGCACGCTCACGTCCCGGAAGGGCGAGTCCTTCTTGGCCTTTTTCTTCTTCTTGCCCGAGTCGTGGGCGGCGCTCTGGGCGCGCTTCTTGGCCATCGCTGCGTTGCTGCGGAGCCGCGCTCGCGTACGATCGGTGTGTGGTGCAGGTGCGACCAGATGTGCGCGCCCAGCAGTGCGTTGCGGCGGCGCGGCGACCGGCGGTGAGATGATGCTACTCTTGTGTGAGTGGAGCACCTCGCGTCGCGGCGTGTCGCTGCGGCGGTCGGGTGCCTCGTTCGTGACTGCTCGCGCGTCACGCGTGCGCACGGCAGCGGTGCGTATGATGGCTGTCCTACGACCTATTTTGCCAAGCTGCTTGGTCGCCGGAGAGCTGCGCTCGCCTGGGCACTGCTCACGCGCAGCACAGACGGTCTGCTAACCACACCGCGCCGCACAACTCCAGAAACTTGTTGACGTCACCACAGTAATTCTGCCGCTCAGCCTAGTCGCCGCGCGTTTCAGCCAAGCAAACCACTGTGCACAAGCAAAAACGCCGTCGCAGCGCTCGCGTCCACACTGCACGGTACTGCACGCAGACGCCGCGCGACGACAGCATGCAGCCGCGCTGGCGCCTCGCCGCGGGCGCCTCGGCGGCCGCGGTCGCATATTTCGTGCTCGATCGGTGGCGCCGCCGCCGACGGGGCTGGCGCCTCGAAGACAAGCTCACCGTGATCCTCTGCACGTCACCCGTGAAGAGCAACCCCTCTACCAAGCTCATCGAGGAGACGTATGGTAGTATGTGCCACTACGCGCCTGCCCTAAAAGCCTGTCGACTGATCATAAGCTGCGACGGCTACAAGACGCGGGACAAGGCCAAGTACCGCTCGGGCCAGGTCACGGAGGAGGGCGGCAAGAACTACGAGGCGTTCCTGGAGAAGCTCGGAAAGCTGGAGCTGGGCGAGATCGTGCGGTGCCAGGAGCGGGAGGGCTTTGGCTTCGCCCTGAAGAACGCCTTGGCGCACGTCAAAACGCCCTACGTGATCGTGGTGCAGCACGACCGCAACTTCGTGCGGGCGGCGCCCGTTGTAGACGTCGTGAAGTGCCTCGAGGCCAACGATAGTTGGCTCAAGTATGTCCTGTTACCCACGACGACGGTGCTGCACTACCCTAGGTATGTCCAGTCCAAGTACCAGCTGAAGCTGGAGAGTAGAGTGACGGCTTTTGGATTCTCGTTAACTCCTCTCCTCCAGTGGTACGATTCGACGCACGTCTGCTCCGTGGCGCACTACCGCACGTTCGTCTATAGAGGAGGTTTGGTGGCGCGGGGCGGCTTCGTGGAGGACAAGCTGGGCCAGTACCAGCTAAAGCGTATTAAAGAAAGGGGCCTGGGCGCGCATGCGGAGTTCGCGCAGTTCGTGCTGGACGACGGCGTCGCGGCGCCGATGGTCTCGCACCTGGACGGCCACGACTCGCGGGTCGAGGGGAAATTCAAGTTTGTGTAATTATATTGGTGTGTGCTTGTTGGAGTCTAGAGTTGGAGTCGTCGCGTCGGAGGCGCGGAGGGGAGGGGCTGTGAAAAATAAAAGACGGGTTTTCCCAGCTCGGTTTTCCTCACGCTGTTGCTCTGACTAGCCACCAATACGTGCGCGCGTAGTATCCACGAGAGTAGTATAGTACTGCAGGCGTCGGCTTTCGTGAAGAGCGAGTCAAACCGGGTCAGCGCGCCGAGCACTGATCTCAAAACTTGCCACCAGGAAAACGAGAGGAGCACGCGCGGCCGAGCACGCCGCCGCCGGATATGGGCCTCCTCTCGCGCTTCCGAAGCGCGCCGGCGCCGCCGCCCGTGGATCCCGCGGGCTCGCTACACCTGCACTTCGTGGCCACGGACCACGCGATCGTGATCGGGTCCGTCGCGTTGCCCCTCTTGGCGCACCTCATCATCGAGAAAGCGAAGACGCCGCCGCCAAGTTCGTAAAGCGCATGAGCCGGGCCATGGAGGTGTTCAGCCGGCGCTTCAGTTTGGCGGCGACGGCCAAGACGGAGGGCCGGCGCATGAGCTCGCTCGAGCCGCCCCAGCGCCGCGAGTCCGTCAAGCCCTTGGACCCGCACCCGAAGTGGACGAAGCCGGAACAAATTCACTGGCAGTTCTTCGCGGCGCTGCTCGTGGGCCTGGTCGCGGTCATCTTCGAGGGCAGCTTCCACACGGTGCACGTCGCTCTCGCTCCCTCGGCGTCCATCTCGGCCGGGGGCAAGGAACCCGCCGGGCGATGGGGCGTGCTCATCCGCCCCTCGTGGTCGCGGACGTAGTGCTCGAGGTTGAAGAAGCCGCCCTGGCTCTCGGAGGTGGGCGCTTGTGTGTTGGAGAAGACGACGCCGGCCAGGGTGTCCTCGCCGGCGGTGCTGTCGCCGCCCACCGAGGAGTCGGCGCGACATTCACTGATGAGTCTTACGGGTTGCCAAAGTACGCCAGCGATTAACGCCACCATGCACTGTCTAGTTAGTACGTTATAAGTACTCCGGCTTAGTTTTCATACATATCCGACGGAACTGGAGCCGATAGCCCGCGCTCGGAGGGCGGGAGAAGAATTCTACTAGACACCTCCCTTCGTTAGATGTTTTTACATCCCTTTGATAGTGGTAGAGTCCATCTAACCTATTAGAACGATTACTGAGGTAGGTTATGTGTTCCGTAAGCTCCGCGCGATTCGGCAACTTCGCGGCCCCACGTTTACGTGAATACGGGCACAATGCCTAGACCAGCAAGTATCAGCGACTCCACTACCCCGAGGGGCCGTGTCGCCGTTGTTCTATTCACAATCGACCGACTTGCCCGTTCCCCGCGGACGACGGTGCGTACGCGGACCTCCAAAAAGGCCCCAGACCCGTTTTTTATAAAATAAATTTGCGTTTGAGGCGCTTCGGTTGTGGGACGGTCCATCTGAACCGCCCGAACAACTCTTACATAGGAATATCGATTCCGTATGCTCCGCGCGCTTCAAAGACTCCGCGACCCCACGATCTGGTAAACCCGGGCAAATTACATGGACCTGAGGGCATCAGGGCTGGTACCATCACTATGGACCTTGGCGCGACCGTTTGTATTACAATCGACCGACTTGCCCGAGGTCCAGATCAATAATATTCAGACCCGAGCACGGGCAGCCCAAAGTACCCTTCTCGTGGTGTATAAGTGCAATATTTGATTTCCACTATCGGTGGGGTAGTATGGGGCCCAACGAGACCGCTATTATGATTCCTGGGGGCCCTCGAGTAATTGGCGTATTTGACGTTCACGGGTGCTATCGCGTCCAAATAAAACACTTTTTTGGGATGCAGACCGGCTCTCGGACTCCCTATGGGTTAGGGCTGAAGTTGGTTAGTCGCCTACACCGCATACGCTGGTGTTTGTGGCTCCCAGAGAGCTCTAAAGTCGAAAAGTTGTGCAAATTGGGCTTGGGTTATATGGCTGGCTGAGGACCTGTCTGACTTGTATCTGATGCCACAAGCGCCCGCGCATGCGGTGTAGACGATTGCACACGTCTAGTACCGAGCCTAGGCGACCCCAGGGAGACCTGCGGACCACGAATTGACAGCATTCCACCGGCGCGACTAACCACTTCAGCACCGCGAATCAAGAAATTAATTTTTTCGCCTCCCAATAATCGTCCTATTGATCTCTTTGGACCAGTATCCAACCGAACGATACTCAAAAAACTGCTAGTCGTGTTTCGCGGAAACCGTAAACGTGCTAAACGGGTTTCAATTGAGTCGCAATCGAGCAATTGAGCTGTGCGAGCCGTGTGAGGACAAGGTTGCTTGCACAATTCGTGAGTTGCTAGATACGACAGTGCTCCTCGTCTGCTCGCTGCCACAGCGCCGACGCCGGGCCGCAGCACACGGCATAGCAGCCACATTGCTGCAGCAGCCACACTCTGCTGGACAAGCCGTAGGCGCTGCCGCAGCGATCCTGCAAGGATGCAAGCTCACGGCCGCAGCCGAGCTGAAGAGGAGACCGCGCCACTCCCGCGACGGCGCGTACTGCCCTTCTGGGCCGCCGTCGGCGCGCTGGCGTGCGTCTGGCTCCACGGCTACGAGCAGCAACTCAAGAGCCTCGACGACGTGCCCGAGGTCGCGATAGACGTGCTTCGGAGATTCAACTGGACCGACGAGCTGGAGTACCACTTCGAGCGCAAGCGGCGGCCCTCGGAGGACGTCGACGGCGTAGCGAAGCACCCGCTCGTGATGGTCCCGGGTATTATCTCGTGCGGCCTCGAGCTCTGGCAGCCCGGCGAGTGCTTCGGCGACGACTTCTTCCGGACGCGGTTGTGGGGCGGCCTCGGCATGGGCCGGGCCATCCTGAGCAACTTTTCCTGCTGGCTTTCCCACATGACGCTCGACGCCGCGACGGGCCTCGACCAGCCCGGGCGCGAGGTCAGGGCGGCGGAAGGGTTTGCGGGCCGCGACTATTTTGCGCCGGGCTACTGGTTATGGGCAAAAATGTTCGCCGAGGCCGCCGCGGTTGGCTACGACCGCAACTCGATGCACGTCGCGTGCTATGATTGGCGGCTGTCTTATAAAAATCTAGAACGGCGCGACCGCTACTTCACCCGCTTGCGACAGGAGATCATTCTCCTTCACGCAACCGACGGCCACAAGGTCGTACTAGTCGGCCACTCCATGGGTGCCTCGCTCTCGTACTATTTTCTGAGCTGGGCCGAGCTCGTGGACCCGGGCTTCGCGGGCCGGCATATCCACGCTTTCGTGTCGCTCGGCGGCTCGTTACTGGGCGCCATTGGCCCCCTCGGGAACATGTTGAGCGGAGAGATGCAGGCCACCGCCGAGCTCGGTCCCATCAACGACCTGATCGACACGTACGGCAAAGAATTTTCGCGGGAGATGCGGCGCGACGTCGGCCGCAAGATGGGCGGCCTCGGGAGCTTACTGCCGAAGGGGGGTGATGCAATTTGGGGCGGGGACGTGATCACGCTCTCGAGCGACGAGACGCTTGGCCTCGACGCCATCGCGCCGGACCTGCTCGCGGCGCTGGGCCCGCACACCGGCGGCTACGATCTGGACGCGCGCCGGCCGACGCCTTCCCGCGCCGCGGACCCGCTCGACGCGGCGTCGGCGAACCCCCTGAGCACGGCCCTGCCGCCCGCGCCGGACATGACGGTGTATTGTCTTTATGGCGTTGGAATTTCTACGGAACGGAAGTTTACCTACACCGGCGCTCCTGGTGATGCCGCTTCGGAGGCCGCGCGCCGCGACCACAGCGAGCTCGGGACCATCGACCGGAGCGGCGCCGACGGCGGCGTCGGGACCGGCGACGGCGACGGCACGGTGCCGCTCGAGTCCCTGGGCTTTCCCTGTGCTGCGCTCTGGCGCGGAGAACTCGCCGCGCATTACAACCCGGCGGGGTCGCGGGTGGTCCTGCGCGAACACGGCGACGAGCCCGAGTGCTTCAACCCGCGCGGCGGCCCGAAGACCGCAAGACACGTCGAGATCCTCGGCAACTCCGAAATCATCACGACGATCCTGAGGATCGCGACCGGCGCGGCGGTGCGCGAGGACCGAGTCGTTTCGGACATCCGGGGGATGTCCGCGCGGATCGCGCGGCGCCTGGGCGGGCGGCTCTTGTGATTAAGTATTATTGATGTGACTTATTGCGTGGTAGTACTAATTGGTGTGATCTATGTCGTGGTAGCCTTCCGCGTGTCCAGAAAGAACCGTCGCATCGACGAATGCGCGGCTCGTTTCGCGCCGAGCGCGGTGCCGGCTTCGTTCCAAGCCTCCGATGTGGACAGGGACGTGCCGTTGCGCAGGTGCTCGACGTCGGTCCGCGTGAGGAAAATCTGGTCCCCGCAGCCGTCCCGCGCGCACGAGGGGTTCCGTGCGGCTTCCTCGAAATCGATTAACCGGACCGTGCCGTCATCTCCCAGAATGAAGTTTCCCAGGTGGCCGTCTCCATGCCGGAAGCCGAGCCGATGCAACCGATCAAGAGCAGCGGACGCGAGGTTCAAACGTTCAGGCCGGAGCCTCTCGAGCTTGCTCAGGGGCGTACCCTCGACGCGCTCCGCGAGCCCCACGAACGTCGTTGTCGGCTGGTCTGCGTCGTCGACGGCCATGTAACCCATCGTCCGCGGGGCGAGATCGGGCGCGGCCGTGTTTATTTCCGCCTGGATGCACCTCATTCGTACCGCGGACGCCGTCGCGTTGCTCCACGCGGCGGGGTACCGCCACGGCGACCTGTGCTTCTGGAACGTACTCTGGAGCGAAGCGGAGGAATTGGTGCGATTGATAGACTTTACGGTGGGGCGACCCTGTGACGCCTGCGACGACGATTTGATCATCGTCGAGGAGGAGAATCTTGACGAACTGAGTCGCGGGACGCCGATGACGCCGGACGAGGCCTGGGCAGATGCCGCCGCTATGATGGGCCCGGACCGATCACGGATGTACGCCTCGGACGCGAACGTCGAGCCGGTGCCCGGCCTCGGTTTTGGAATCGGTATTGACTAAGTCTAATATGCTATCCTCGGGGGGCGTGCCGGACAAACCGCCGCCACGATGGCGCCTCGGGAGTCTTAAGTTACAGAGTAGAAATTAGTCCCCCGTGATCCGCGAGAACGCCTTCCGGCACGCGTCGTCGAAGGCGGTCCAGTCGCTCACGTCCCACGCGCGCGTTAAGTCGGCATCGATCCGTTTCCAGGCGGCCTCGTCAGCCGGCGACGCCTCGCTCGTCAGGCGCAGGCCGGGCGGCGCCGCGTGTCGCGCCTTGGCGACCGCCTCGGGGGCCGTCCGCACGTCGTACGCGGCGGCGAGGCCGCCGATGATAAAAGAAAACGTCCCGACGCTCAGCAGTGTGCCCAGAGCGAGCGCGCGCGCCGCGGCGGCTCCCGGCGAGAAGCTCGTGACGGCTCGCGGCGCGGTGAGGCGGTACGTCAACAGACATGACGTGCCGGCGGCGCACAGCGCTGCGGCCGGCGCGTTTAAGCCGTCGCGACGGACCGGCGGCGGTGCGGGCTGTGTCGTGACCTCTGTGTCCTTTCGCGTCGACTGGCGTGCGCCCATTTTTGCAGCAATTGCCACAGCTGGTTTTATGCGCTGCTGGTGTCTTGACAGCTGTACCAAGAGAGCGATCACTGCGTGCTGAGCTTTTATCAGCAATACGTATCGATGCTGAATGGGTCGTATGCCACCGTATCAGACTGCTGCAAGCCGCACGGGCAAAAGTGATTGCTCGGTTGCGGGTTTTTATGGTCATGTGCCAAGCGCGCCAGTGCCTAAAACGGACGCTCCTATGAGCTGACGTACCGGCGACGCAGCGCACGGCTCAAGTGAAGCCATATACTACATCCTAAGAAGTGGCGTGGCGAGCTGGGACGCGCACAGGGACCCGTGCCTGAAAAGCTGCAAAGGACCCTCGTGACACAAGACATCAGTTTGATATAGACAAAGCGACACTACACTAAATGGCCGAAAGCGGCGGCAGAGCCCACCGCTGCGGCGACTGCGCCGGCTGCCGCCGGCGAGACGACGGCGGCTGCGGCGCGTGCCTCATGTGCCTCAAGAAGCGGCACGGCTCGGACGCGCAGGGCCGCCAGAGCTGCGCGCTCCACTGGTGCTCGCGCATGCGCGCGCACCACGACCGGGGCGCCGTCCAGGGCCTCGCGGGCTGGCGCGTCATCGCGGTGCCGCGTGCCGAGCAGGGCGAAGACTACTACTACCTCTCGCCGGCCGAGGGGCGGTTGCGGAGCCGCCACGAGGTGCTCATTCACCTAAAGATGGGCCCGGCGGCGCCGCCGGCCGGCTGGGACTGGGCCGCGCCGCCGCTGCCGGCGCGGCCGGCGCCGGCCGCGCCGCGGGCCTCGGCCGCGCACAAGGCGGCGCTCGTCCAGCGCGCGCCGACGGCGCCGCAGCTCGAGGCCGCGAAGGGGCTCTACGAGACCTGGGCCGCCCGCGCGACGGAGAACGGCACGACGGCAGGCGCCCCGCCCGTGCCCCCGCCGACAGCGCCCGCGCCCGCGCCGCCGGCACCTGCCCGTGCATCGCCCCCGCCCGTGCCGGCGCAGGCGCCGGCGCCGCCGGGCGCCAGCCGCGGCGCGCGGCGGGAGCGCCGCCGCGACAACTCCGAGTTCGACGGGCTCAACGAGGCCATCGCGCGGTCGCTGGCCGAGGCGGGCGGCGACGCGTCGGCGCCGCCATCGCCCGTGCCAGTTGCGTCGGCGCCCCAAGCCCAGGACCAGGACGACGACTGGGAGGCCACGGCGCGCCGTTTACTCAAGGAGATCCGGGGCGAGTGCGACCGGAACCACCACGCGAACCTCGAGGACTTTAGGCCCGCGCTGACGCGATGCGGCTTCAGCGGGTCGGCGCCGCCGTGGCGCGCCGGAATTAGCGGTGTGAGTGCACCGGCGCGCTTCCCGAAGGGCCCCCGCATCCGATCGCTCGTGCAGCTCGTACGCTACCTCAAGCGCGCGCTCGACGAGGCCAGCGACGAGGACGAGGCGCCGCCGCGGCCGCGCCGCGCCCCGGTAGCCCCGGGCGCCATGGACCTCGCGACCCTCTCGGAGGGCCAGCTCCGCGAGGAGACGCGGCGCCGCGGCCTGGACCGCATACCCTCGGACGGCAAGCCCGAGATGCTCGCGAAGCTGCGGGGCGAGGTGCTGCCGGGCGCCGACTTCATCCCCCACCTGGCGCGGGACGACTGGCGGCCCGGCGAGTGGTGCATTGGCGTTTGGGACCACGACTGGGCGCGCGACGGCGACGGCAACCCCCGGACGTGGTACGGCCTCGTGACGAAGGTGAACGGCGACGGGACCCTGGTGGTCGCGTTCGTGGACGGGGACACGGCCGACGACGTGCGGCCGCACGAGATCCGGACGCTGGTTCCCTCTATGACGGCCTGCTCGCGCGACGCGTGGTGGGCGCGGGCGCGGCTCGAGTCCCAC
>Ga0302122_10000212_pt1 | contig 33590 bp, 22 predicted proteins | sample CB21_SCM_MG_FD_203115 | JGI IMG/M metagenome (GOLD analysis project Ga0302122, IMG submission 203115) | Marine microbial communities from Western Arctic Ocean, Canada - CB21_SCM | ecosystem: Environmental > Aquatic > Marine > Oceanic | place: Canada: Western Arctic Ocean | collected 2017-09-28 | reverse complement strand
GGCGCGGGCGCGGGCGCCGGGACGCGGACGGGCGGCGCGCGCGGCGTCGCGCCGAGGTCGTCGGGCTGGAGCGTGGCCCACGTGCGGGTCGCCATGTCGAGGGCGTGGAGGCCCGCGAGCGGCCGCCGCAGCCCCGGCGCGAAGCCGCCGGAGACGACGATGGCGGCCCGGCCCCGGACGCGCGCGGCGCACACGGCCGCGTCCGCCCGCAGGACGGGCGCGGGGCCCCGGAGCGCGTCCCGCCGCCAGCCGTCGCCGTCCAGCGTCCAGAGCGCGTCGTAGGCGGTCGCGGCGCCGGCCGCCGCGAGCTGCGGCGGCGCGTCGACGGCGTCCCAGGCCGGGCCCCCGGTCCGGCCGCCGTCGCCGAAGCGCGCGAAGCAGCGGATGGTTTGACACGTGGTCACCGCATCCGACGCCGAGAAGCCGGCCGGCGGCGCGTCCTCGGCCGGGGCGCGCCGCCAGGTTGCATTGGCGCCGATGGCGGCGACGTAGCTATTTGTGCAGGGCGTGAAGGACGAGAAGTGGTAGCCGCCGCTCGCGACGAGCTCCGGGCCTTGGGGCCCATGCCGCGCGAACGCGGCCGTGGCCCCGATGACCGGCGCCGAGCCGTCCGCGACGCACTCCGGGCAGCGCCACCGCCCCGTGGCATTCGCCGCCGCGCTCGAGCACCGCGCGTGGAAGACCAGGTTGCAGTACGCGCACGCCACGACCCGGCCGCCCCCGCCGCACGCCTGGCACAGCGTGTTGTGCGGGTGGGCCCAAAGAACGTCGTCGTCGTCCGCGGTCGTGCAGGCGAGCTGCGCGAAGAGGGCGGCCAGCTCGCCGGAGCACAGCTCGGGCCGGTCCTCGCCCCAGAGCGCCGCGACGCCGGCCGCCGCGGCCCGGCCGCACCCGCGCCACACGGCCGCGTCCTCGATGGCCACGTAGTTCGCGACCGTCCGGAGCAGCTCCCACGGCAGCGTCGCGAGGCGGCCGCCGCCCACGGGGCCGCTCGGCGCCTTGCGCGGCCGCCGCGTCGGCGGTGCGACGGCCTTCGGCTTGCGCCTCGGCTGCTTCTTCTTCCGGGGCGCCGGCGGCTCGTCGGGCGGCAAACTTGGCGGCGCCTCGCTGGCCTCGCGGCTCAGGCGCAGGGCCAAGCGGAGGGATGCCATCCTTTCGCGGCGTCCGGGTTTTCCGCAGAGCAGTCTGGGGGATTGCGAATTAGGGAAGGAAGCTCCTTCCTCCCGCTGTGGTTGGCGGGCGGCTTGGCGTGACTAAAAATGCCCTAGCGTGTAACCGGGCACTCGCAGGCACACGGCACAAGGTGAGCGGTTGCAGTGCTCGTGCGGGGTCCTGCTTTTTTACGTCACGGGTTTTGACGAATTGTCGAGCTAGCGTTTCGGGCACCCAGGTGTGCTCAAGCTAGTAGTAAAGCTCTGTTTATTATTAGCCCAGTGTACTCTTCAGAAAGCCGCCGGTCTGGCGTCCGTGCCGCGCGTTTCGCCTTGCTTACTTTGACGCTGCGACCAGGATCCGGCTTAAGGGCGATGTAGGTGGGCAGCCGCCCGAGGGACGAGGCGGCGCTGAGCAGGCAGAATAACACGGGTTTTTGGCATAAACGGACATATACACACAAACTAAAAATAGACTTTACACATACCAAAGCACACAACTAAAGCTCGTCCCGCCGACCGCCTCCCTCCGAGACCAGTCCCCAGCTTGCCTCGAGGTGCGCGCGCGTCGCGGCGTCGTCGCAGACCTTCCGCATGGAGCCGAGCACGCGCCGCCGCTGGCGCGCGTCGTCGGGCCAGTCGCGCGGGTCCCGGAGGGCCGCGAGCTCGCGCCAGGTGCGCTCGAGCCGCGGCGCCGGGGTCGCGGCCGCGAGCGTAACAGCGGCGCCGCGCCGGAGCGCGGCGAGCAGGCCGCCCGCGGGCGCCGCGGCCACGGGCACGGTCCCGCCGACGTCGCATCGGGGGGGCGGCGCGCCGGTGCCACTATCCGGCAGGAGCAGCACCGCCGCGGGCGCGTCGAGCGTCGGCACGATTTCAGAAACGAGGCAGCCCGCGCTCGAGCAGTTCCGCACCGCCAGGGCCACGACGGCGCCGCGGTCGGTGACCGCGGCGCACTTGCGCACGTCCGCGAGGACCATGGACGCGGGCAGCCTCTCGACGCGCGCGGGCAGGCCCCGCGGCCCCGCGGCGACGACGCCAAGCGTCTCGGTGGGACCGCCCTGGAGGGTCCAGAGCGCGCCGCGCACGGTGTGCGACGCGAAGTCGAAGGCGTGCGACGCCCCGGGCCGGAACGCGGCCCGCACGAGCGCGGCCGCCTCGGCCTCCGTCGCGTCGACGGAGCCCACGTCCCGTGCCTTCGGCGTGCCCTCGTCGCACGAGCCGAAGACGAAGCGCGCGGTCACGCCGCGTTTCGCCGCGTGCTCCCGGAGCGCGACCCGTATCCGCTGCGCGCCCTCGAAGCCGACGACCGCGATGGCGACGTCGCGCGCCGCGGGGTGCCGGCCCAAAAACGCCGCGTCCTCCTCCGCCGGGGCCTCGGCGCCGCGCCGCCCGGCGTCCGTCTCCAATACGACGACGCCGGCCGTGCCCTGCGCCGCGGCCACATAGGCCTTCTCCGCGAAGCCGCAGCCGCCCCGCCGGACCAGCGCGACGCGCCCGCGCGCGCCCTGCACGTCGCGCGGGTCGCAGCCGTCGCCGTCCACTAGAAACGCCGGGCGCTCCGTGCAGGACGGCGCGGCGCCGAAGGCCGCCAGCGCGGCTTCGGCGGAAATTGTGCGGCCGCCCCGGCTCTTCCGGTCGCCGCCGATGGCGACCTCGACGCGGCCGCCGCCCGTGCCGCTACTGACGGTCGTCGCCGCCTGCGTCGGCCCCGCGGCGGCCTCCGCCGAGGCCGTCGGCCCGGCGTCGTCCTCGGGCTCGACCGGCGCCGGCGCCGCCGTGACCTCGACGTCCCGGCGGAACCGGATCCGCCGCTTCCGCGGCCAGTCCTCCACCAGCCGCGCCTGCGCCTCCCGGTAGCGCCGCGGCAGCGTCAGCTTCTTCTCCAGTCCGCCGCGGGGCTGCGCCTCGCCGTCGACGTGCGTGATCACGTCGCCGCTCTTCACGCCGGCCACCGCCAGCGGGTGGTAGGCGCCCCGTTTCCCAAATCCGACCACCGCCAGCTGCCCGTCGAGGTCGAGGCCGAGGGGGGCCGCAGCGATGGCGTGGTCGAAGTAGAGGTGCTGGGCCGCGACGCAGCAGCAGCAGCAGCAGAGGAGGGTACGCCTCATGATCGATGCTAGGCAGCCTTCATCAATGAGTAGTCCTGGGCTGCTCGGGTTTATCGACTAGTAGCCACCAGGCGCAAGGCACCGGGTTCAATGGGCTGCCTTTCACACAGCGAAACCCGTTTTGCAATGTCCGTGCGGGTATTCTTTCAACCTGATCTGTACAAGAGGTCATAAGAGGTATGACAGCGCCACCTGAGCCGGAGGCGGCTGGCGGCGCGGCATCTATCAGCTCATGCGTCTACAACCTGACAAACACGATCATCGGTAGCGGCGTGCTGGCGCTGCCGGCCGCGTTTGCGATGTGCGGGTCAGCGTTGGGCTCCGGCCTGCTCCTGCTGTTCGCATTGTTCAGCGCGCACGGCCTGCACCTCTTGAGCCTGTCGGCACAGATCATCGAGGAACGCCGGAGCAGCGCTGGCGACCCACCGACACCGGCCTCGTTTCGACAGGTGGCCTCGGCGGCGGCGCCGCGGTTCGCATCATGCGTCGACCTGGCCGTCATGATAAAGTGCTTCGGCGTCGCTTGTAGCTATTTGATTGTCGTCGGCGATAGTCTGCCTATCGTGGCTCAAAGAGCGCTGCCGGACGTACCGTGGGCGGGGCGCCGCGAGCCGTGGATTCTGTTCGCCGCGTTCGTTGTGACGCCGCTGGCGCTCAAGAAAAAGCTGGATAACCTGCGCCTGGTCAGCGCCGCGTCGCTCCTGTGCTGTGGCGGCATCGCCTTACTCGTCGTGACCGAAATGTTCTCGTCGGACCGAGCGGTGGACACAAACTATGTCGTGTTCGACGGCGCGACGCTCAAGAACCTGCCCATCTTCGTCTTTGGGTTTACGTGCCACCAGAACATTTTCGCCGTGAACAACGAGCTGAAAAATCCGACGCGGCGGCGCCTCGACGTCGTCGTCGTGTGCGCGATCGGCCTCGCGCTCGTATTCTACCTCGTCATCGCAAATGCTGGTTACGCGACGTTTGGCTCCAAAATAAAACCGGATCTCCTGAAGTCCTACGCCGCGACGTCCGCTGTAGCTTTGGCGCGCATCGCGGTGGCGATCGAGGTCACGTCGGCGATTCCGCTCCAACTCCACCCGTCGCGCATGTGCGTCCGGTCGCTCCTCGAGCAGCTGCGTCCCGCGCCGAGCACGGACTACGCGCTGATCGACGGAGAGGCGCCCCCGCGGCGGCGGTCCTCGTCCCAGGGCGACGACGACCGGCCCGCGGCACGGGACATCGAGCATATTCTCATCACAATGTCCTTTCTGACGGGCGCTCTCGCCGTCGCGCTCTCGGTCCGGAGCCTCGGCAAAGTCCTCGCGCTCGTGGGCGCCACGGGCTCGACGACGATCTCCTACATCCTGCCGGGGGGGATCTACTGGCGCGTCGGGCCGCCGGGCCACAAGCGCTGCATGGCCGCCGGGCAGTTCCTGCTCGGCTGCGTGATCATGCCGGCGGCATTGACATTCGTGTTCCTGAAGTAGTTGTTGTTGTAATGAGATTCTCTACTACCAACTAGACCCCATTAACCGACCCCCTCCTACGCCGCCGACGCAGTGTGCACAATCACAAAACACAAACACGCTGGCAGAGACGCTTAAAGCGCGGCGAGCTCCTCGAGGATGTACCGCGCGAGCCCGTCCATGACCGGTCGCCCATCAGCGGTCAACTCTAAGTATTTGATCAACTTGCCCGTCGGCCCCGGCCGCCGCTCGAGCGCCACGAGCTTGTTGTGCGCGAACGGCGTGCCCAGCGGCCCCGGGCTCTCGAACTCGACCATGACCCGCTCGAAGCCGACGTTTTCCAACGCCGCCGCCAGCGCCGAATACGCCGGCGGTAGTTCTTCTGCGTCGACGCCGTCGAGGTCCCGTATCAGGTATGCGGCGCCGTTCGTGGGGGCATCAGCATCGTGTAGTCGCATGCCCGCGCCCCGCAGCTTGTCGGCCGACGCCGCCGTGAAGAGGGCGCTCGCCGTGGGTACCATGAAGTCCCCGTTTGCGGACCCGTACGCGCGTCGCTTTGCAAAGAGCGCAAGTGCGGCAAGCGCCTCACCTTTTGAGAGCTCCGCCACCGTCGACGTCTGGAGCATGGCATCACGCGCGCTTTTGGCTATCGAGATGGACGACGGTAAAAGCCTGAGCAGCGGCGCGAGCGGCCCGTACTGCGTGAGCCGCGCGCCGAGGTGCGGCGCCGCCGTGGTGACGAAGACGGCCGGCGCGAGACCGGCGAACGTGTCCGCGCCCGCGTCCCGCAGCGTCCTCAGCGCCGCGCGCGCGTAGAGCCCGCCCAGCGAGTTGCCCACGAAGCTGATGGTCTCGTAGCGCGTGCGCGCCGCGGCCTGGCGCACCTCGTCGGCGAGACGCGCGCCGCCCGCGTCGACGCCGTCCAAAGTCCTTGGGAAGGGCTCGTTCGCGCCTGAGGCAAGCACGCTTACGCTACTATCCGCCTCGAGCCGTCGCGCCAGATAGCCCAGATCGGCTGCGGTGCCCGAGAGCCCATGCACTAGCACGACTAAGTGCTTTGTGGGTGGCGGGGTGGTGCTCACTGCGAGGAGCACTGTGCTGCAGAGCAGCAGTAGTTTCATGCTAGCTAGCCCTGGTTAGCTGCTCGATGCTGTTCTTCCGCAGGCTCCGTTAGCTAAGCAAATGCTTAAACTGCTGCACGTACGTACGTTCTCTGTACCGACGTCCTCTAAAAAACCCGTGCGAGCACTCATCTCCAAATCCCGTGGGACCTCCGCGGCGTAATATTCACTTAATTATTACGCCACCGGCGTTCCAGCACTCCACGCACAGACACCGGCGGCCGCGCGCCCCGCGGAGGCAGTGGCGCGCGACGCCCCGCGGGTCGCGCCGGATCGAGGACGCGTTCCAGCGCGCGCCGCGCGGGTCGCGTCGGATCGGGGGCGCGTTCCGGCGTGGCTCGGGCGGCGGCTTCTTCTTCGGCCGGGGCGCCTTCGACAGGGCGACGTTGGCGCCGCGCGCCACGGCCACGACCCGCCCGAAGTGCTTGGTGCGCTTGAGCCGCCCCACGACGCCGTCGAGGTGCGGCCGCAGGAGCCGCGCCAGCGCGTCCGCGGAGACGCGGCCCCGGGCGGCGAAGCGCGCGAGGGGCGAGGTCAGCGCGAAGGCGCCGATGAGCCGCGCGATCTCGCGGGGCAGGGCGAACTGGGGATAGGAGAGGAGTCGGAGCGTGCCCATGTCCCGCGGGAAGTCCGTCGGGTCGCACGCAGCCGCGCACCGCGCCAGGCCGGCCATCGTGCCGTCGCCGAAGAACAGGCCCACCAGCCCGCGCGCGAGCGTCCTTTCGCGGTGCGCCACGCCGGACCGGGGCGGCGTGGCCGCGTCGGCGTCGACCTCCCAGTGCCGCCGCGCCGCGGCCGCCGCCGCGGGCCGCGTCGCCGCGACGACGGCCAGGACCTCGTCCGCGGCGTAGCCCTGCTCCAGTAAGTCGTCGGCGTCCGCGGCGACGGCGTCCGGGGCGCTCGCGAGGACCAGCGCCGCCGAGAGCCGCAGCGAGGCGCACTCCCTCCTGAGATGGTCGAGGCGGACCTGTCGGGCCGCGTGCGCCGCGCCCGCCGCGCCGTCCGCGTCCAGGTACTCGTCCGCGCGGGCCATTGCCAGCGCGCGGTCCCGCGCCCGCGCGCTCGCCGCGGCGGCCCGGGCGCAGACGCGGCCGATGTGCAGGGCCGGCCGCCGCGGCGAGGCGGTCGAAGGTGACGCGTCGATGTCACAGCGCGGCGGCGAGGCGCTCAGTGGTGACCCGTCGGCAGCCGCCCTCGCGTGGCCCACGTCGCGGCGCGGCGGCGAGGCGCTCGGCGCCCAGGCGTCGGCGGCGGCGTCCGCGCCGAGGTCCAGGTCCCAGGTGCCGTCGCTGTCGGACTCGGACTCGAGGGTCCACGCCGTCACCGACGACGCCAGCTCCGTGACCGTGAGGAAGCTCGCGTCGTCGGTCGGGGACTGGGGGGTGGCTAGGCTGGCCATGCTGCCCTATCGCATGCTGCCTCCTTGCGTCGGGCAGCGCTGGTGGCGTGCCTCTGTTATGTGTACTGGTGGTCTCAGTGCGTGCCTCCGGTACGTCGCGTGTTCTTGCTCGACGCTTGCGCGCCGGCTCCGACCAAAGCAACGCTGGACTGCTGATAAGATTGTGGCCGCACAGGACTCGGTCCACCTGTCTAGGAGTCCTTCCCAGTAGCGATGCATAGGTGCGGAGGGTCGACCGACGATTTTTTGCGCCACCGCAGCGTGCGGGTGCATACTTGCCCTTCGCTCGCAAGACTCTACGCAGCTGTTATATACACCCTCCGGGCGCGCGCTGAGCACCCACTGTTTTTACAGACCCGCCCAGCTCTTATAGAGTGGTGTGGAGAAAAACCGCGCGCTGCCGAGCCGCTTGTACAGCGACTGAAGCTGCAGTAGCGACGATGGTCCGCCTTGCCCTTTTAGCGCTCCCGGCCCTCGCGCTGGTCCCGGCCCTCGCGCTGGTCCCGGCCCTCGCGCTGGTCCCCAGCGTCGCGCCGCCGCGCGCGCCGCGGGCCGCGCGCCTCTTTTCCGTCGTCGAGCGCGGCACGGCCGCGCTCGAGGACAGCGAGGGCCTCGGCGCGGAGTTCGAGGACGCGCTCGTCGACGACGCCGCCTGGGACACGGAGGACAGTGGCGACGAGGATTTGTTGGCGGGCTTCGATCTGGAGAACGCCGACGTGGGCGCCATCAAGGAGTGGGTCGTGACGCCGCGCGAGGTCTGCGCGCAGGAGCGGGTGGCGGCCAAGGCCGCGCACCAGCGCCGCGAGGGCGACTGCGGCTCCAGCGAGGTCCAGATCGCGCTCTTCACGGCGCGCATCAAGCACATCACGGACCACGTGATCGCCAACCCCAAGGACCACGCCTCGCGGCGGGGTTTGTTGGCGCTGGTCTCGAAACGGCGACGCCTGATCAACTACCTCCACTCCCGGGACGCGGCCAAGGCCGAGGCGCTTACGGGCGCGCTGGGGATCCGCTTCCGCTTCCGCAGCGCCGTGCCGGACCGCACGGAGAAGTACCGCCAGTACACCATCGCGGCCAACAAGAAGATGAAGAAGTAGAGTCCCTGAGCTTTCTCACCGTGTAACCTAGTAGCGCCTTAGTTTGGGTGGGGGCGGCGCATCTGGACGTGGCCCGCCCGCGCTTCCCGAGGGGGGATCAGTGCCCTACTTCCGTATTTAGCCGCCTGTCGAGTATAGACCACTCCCCTCCGAAGCGGCTCAATCTGTCGCACAGAGTACGCGCCGGCGGCTCCGAAGCGGCTCGTTCTGTCGCACCGGCGGCTCGAGAGGCGTGGTCTAAACGCGACAGCGCCCCACAACGTCCTGGCCCGGGCAGCGTCGACGTCAAGTTCGGCCACTCGTGCCCACTCGGGCACTCGAACCGAGCGTATGACGCAGCGCCGCGCCGACTCCTAGAAAGTCCGAAGACTAGTACTCCGATTCCGAGTTGCGCGTCGCGCCTGTGGACCCAAAGCCCTCCACCACGATCCTTCCGCCACTCAAGAGCACCCCAGTGGCAAGTACTAGTATTCCAAGTTACACGCGCGCCGGGCCCCTAGCGCCACTTGCCCTTCTTCTCGTCCGCCAGGTCCGCGTCCCCCAGCACGTTGATGAGGAGCGAGTCCGAGTTCAAGTAGACCTTGCCCTGGTTCCGCGACACCGTCACGGCGATCTCCTTGGCCGTGTCGATCTTGCGGAGTTTCACGAAGCCGGGGTTGTTCTGGATCGCCTTGCCGATGAGCCGCGCGCTCTCGGCCTCGCCCTCGGCCTTGACGATGATGGAGCGCTTCTCCTGGATGGCCTTTTCCACCACGTACCTAGCGCGCTCCGCGTCCTGCTGCGCGACCTGCTTGGCTTCGACGGCCGACGTGTACTCGTTCGAGAAGCTGATCTGGGTCAGCATGAAGTCGTCCAGCAGAATTCTAAATTCGGCCATGCGCTGGGTCAGGGCGTTCCGGATCTCGTTGCTGACGACCTCGCGCTTCGTCAACAGGTCCGAGGCGTTGTACCGCGCCACCACAGCTTTCGTGACCTCGTTCACGATGGACGGCAGGACGCGGTCGTCGTAGTTGTGGCCCAACCGCGTGTAGATCCAGGGCAGCTCCTCCTTGTTGGGGTAGAAGAGCACGCGCAGCTGGATGTTGACCATCTGCAAATCCTTAGAACCGGTGAGCGATTGCACGTTCCGGCCCCGTGATCTCACATCAAAGTGCACCGGATATTCAATAAGAGGGATGCGCGGGTGCATGCCCTCCCCGTACACGCTGGGCTTGACGCCCTGCACCCGCGACCACAGGACCGCGCGCTCGCCGCCCTGCACCGTGAAGAAGCTGTTGTAGCCCACGAAACCCACGGCGCCCACGCCGGCCGCGGCGCCGATCAAACCGGAGGGCGGGCCCTGCTGCGGCATCTGGTTGCCCAGGTCGTTGAGGCGGTCCCGCATGGTCGCGAGCGAGCGCCGCGAGGCGCGCTGGGCGTGGCGCGCGGCGGAGGCGGCGGCACGCATGATGTCGAGGCGTTACAGAAAGTGCTCGCCGGCACGCTGCGATGGCGTCTTGGCCGCTCTACGTGGAGGGCGAAGGCGTTTTTGCAGATGACAGTGTAAACCCGGGGGAAAAACCCGCATGCGGAGTTATACTATAGATGCACGCCGTCGCGGGACACAGTAGGAGACAGATAAAACAAGATTACACGCCATCATCCAACAAGGGCGCCGCCTCGACGCCGATCGGCCGCGACCGCAACGCCGACGGCTCGGCCTCCTCGGCGTAGGCGAACCAGCGCCGCGCGTCGCCCTCGAAGTCCACGGGCTCCGCGTGCGCGTACCACGCGTAGCTCTCGAGCCACCCGAAGGACGCCCGCTCCCACCGCCGCTTCATCTCATCACGCGACCGCAGGACCGCGGCCACAGCGAGCGCGAGCACGACGAGGAGCGACGACCTGGCGGCCAGGGTCGCGCCGGCGCCCGCGCGGGCTTCCTCGGCCGTCGGGGGCTCGCCGCCGGCGGCTGAGGCGACGTACGCCTTGGGCGCGGCGTCGCGCGACGCCGGAAGGGCCGTCGGCTCGCTGGTCGCCGCTGGCGTCGGCTCGCTGGTCGGTCCCGGTGGTTCGGGATGCGTCGGCGGCTTTGTCTCGCCGGTCGCCGGCCGCGCCGTCGGGCGCGGCGTAGGCGCGGCGAGGGGGGCGGCCGTGGGGTCGCCTGGCGCAACCGTCGGGGCAAGCGTCGGGCGCGGCGTCGGCTCTGGAGCGGCGCCGGGCGTCGGATAAATTGTCAGCGCCAGAAGCGACGGACCGCTGGGCGAGGCCGTCGGCAGTGCCGTCGGCAGAATCGTGGGCGCCAGCGTCGGCGCCGCCGCGGGCTCGCGCGTCGGATGGCCGGGCGCGGCTGACGGCCCGAGCGTCGGCTTTGACGTGGGTCGCGGCGGCGGCGGCGCGAGCGCGGGCGCGGCCGACGGGCCGAGCGTCGGCGCCAGCGTCGGCGGGCGCGGCGTCGGCGCCAACGTCGGCGGCGGCGCGAGCGTGGGTGCGGCCGTGGGCTCGCCAGGCCGCGCCGTCGGGGCGGGCGCCGGGCGTCGCGACGGCGCGGGCGCCGGCACCGGCGTCAGTGCCAGCGTCGACGGCGCGTGGCTCGGACCGGGCGTCGGACCGCGCGCCGGGGCGCGGGGTGAAGGTCCTGGTGTCGGTGCGTAAGTCAGAGCCCGCCCGGTCGGCGGCCGCGACGGCGGCGGCGTCGGCGCGACGACCGGTGCTGCCGTGGGATCGCCCGGCACCGGGGTTGGACGTGCCGTCGGCCTCAGCGTTGGAGACCGCGACGGCCTCCCCGTCGGCGCGAGCGACGGAGCCACTGTGGGCCTGAGGGTCGGTCCTCGCGTCGGAGCCAGCGTTGGTCTGGGCGTTGGTGATAGCGTCGGAGAGGGCGTGGGCCCGAGCGTAGGTCGCGGCGTAGGTCCCGGCGTAGGACTCAGCGTAGGCCCCGGCGTAGGTCCCGGCGTAGGTCCCGGCGTAGGTCCCGGTGTGGGCCCAAGCGTAGATCCCGGCGTAGGTCCTGGCGTAGGTCCCGGCGTAGGTCCCGGCGTAGGTCCCGGCGTAGGTCCCGGCGTAGGTCCCGGCGTAGGTCCCGGCGTAGGTCCCGGTGTAGGCCCTGGCGTCGGCCCCGGCGTTGGCGTCAGCATAGGTCCCGGCGTAGGTCCCGGCGTCGGCGCGGCCCTCGGTCGCGGTGTGGGCGCCGGGACCGGCACAGCCGTCGGGTGGCCGGGTTCCGCGGTCGGCGCCGGCGTCGTCGGCGCCGGCGTCGGCGAGGGCGTCGGCGCTGGCGACGGCGCCGGCGTGGGCCGCGGCGCGAGCGCGGGCGTCGGCGTGGTGGACGGAGCGGCTGTGGGGCGCGGTGTCGGCGCGAACGTTGGCCGGGGCATCGGGGCGGCCGTCGGGGCGCGCGAGGGTCCCACGGTCGGTCGCGGCGCGGGTGCCGGGGACGGCAGGGCCGTCGGGCCGGCCGAGGGCTGCGGCGCTGGGGCCGGCGTCGGCAGGACAGTCGACGGTTGCGCCGTCGGCCGCTGCGACGGCGCCGGCACCGGCATCAAGGACGGCCCCGGCGTCGGCGACGTGGTGGGCGGCACATAACAAAGACCGCACGACGCGTCGCAGTAGTTTGGGAACTCACAGGCCGCGCAGAAGAGGTCGCCGCAGGACGTCTGTGACGTGCCGAGGAAGGCGTCGCAGTGCTCGTAGGCGCCCACGCACGCCTCGCAGACACCGCAGAACGCGTCGCACTGGCCCGCCCACTCGCAGGTCGCGCAGAAACTCGCCTCGCACGTGTGGCCTGCCGCCACGTAGCTCGCGCAGTTGCCATAAGTGTCCGCGCAGCCGTCGAGCCGGCGCGCGGCGGACGCCGCCCGGAGCGGCGCGAGCAGCACCACCACGAACCTCTTCATGGCGGATGCGTCATATCGCGTCGGCTTCTGGGCAGCAACGCCGCATCTGAGGTGATAGAGCTAGTTTCCCTTTGCAATAGAGCTAGTTTTCTGTGCTCGCGTTGACATGTAAGGACTCTCACTCATTCCCGCTGGCAGCGAGCTGGCAGCGCGTCATTTAGGCAGCCGGGTCAAATCTGCCAAATACAATTCGGCCAAATGCTACCGGAAAAACCCGAGCCCACCGATGCCTCGCGCGATGCGTCGAGCGACCACTGCACTCACGACCACCTTCTTTTCGCGACCAAGAACAGGACTCCGACCGCGACCCGCACGCTGGCTGACTGGGCTAAAATCAACAATCGACGACTGCACGTCAAAGGCTGATTGCGACGGCACCAGACCAGTTGAGCTCTTCGACAGACTCGAGACATCGCTGTTTCCGGGTTTCTGACAGCTTCGGCAGTTCTTTCCTCGTCCGTCGCCCGATTGCCTGCCTACGTGCCATGGGCTTCAAAACGCTGTCGCTCACCGCCGTCGGCGCCGCAGCGCTCGTGGCGCCGCCCTCGAGGCCGGCCGCCCAGCTCACCGTGCGTCACGGCATCTTCGACGGCGTGAAGGAGGCCTTCAGCCAGGAGACGGGCGTCATCACGGACGAGGACCGCATCACGCCCTTCGACCGGTGGCTGGGCATCGAGGTGAGCAAGGAGGACCAGACAAACCAGGAGGGCTTCGCCGTGCCGGACGACTTCGTGGATTCTATGGACGAGGCGAACTACGTCTTCGTGGACCTGCCCAAGCCGATGGGTATCATCTTCGAGGAGAACGACCCGGGCACCGGGGGCGTCTTCGTCGCGTCGCTGGCCGACGGCGGCGCCGCGGCCGCGGACGCCACGCTCAAGGCGGGCGACCAGCTCGTGGCCGTGGCCGGTTCGACCTGCAAGGGCGCGGACTTCGACGGCTGCTTGGGAGCCATCCAGGCGTGCCCCCAGACGGAGACGCGCCTCGTGTTCTTCCGAGGGCCGGCGCCCTCGCTTTACGGCTCGCTGGGCGCCTCGGACGCCTGGTTCGCCGAGTTCCTGTCCAAGCCGGCGGCGCCGTAGGCTCCTGTAATATTAGCCTCTCGGTGTCTTCACATTACTTAGCCTAGTCCATGGACACAGTGCACAGCGACGACGCGAAGCGCGCCTTGTTGGCGTCGTCGTCCTTGTTGATGCGCGTGGAGTAGGACACGTACACGAGGGCGTTCGCCTCCTTGTCCACGATGCGCTTCACGCGCAGCGTCTTGAACAGGAGCGACTTGGACTCGCTCACGACGTCCTCGCCCTCGGGGCTCGTGTCGACGGCGCCCACCTTGATTGAACTACGCCGAGAGCACGCGAGGCCGCTCTGCGACGGGTCGCTGAAGAAGTCCTTCTGCATGCGCTCCACGACGGGCCGCTCGAAGTCACTTACGTAGAGCGTCACGCCCTCAACCTTGGGGTCTGCAAAGGCGTCGACGATCAATTTGTCCTTGAAGACCAAGCCGCTCGCGGTGATGGACGCGACCTGGCGCTTGTCCGCCGCGGCCGCGGGCGCCACCATGCTGCTGAGGCAGCCGACGCCGAGCAGTGCGGGTGCCAGTGCCTTTCTAGCAAGCGAAATCCATCCCTGCGGCTGCAGCGCCGCAGCTGATGTAACCAGCAAGAGCTTGAGGCAGCAATGCATCGTGTGGCGGCGTTTGACCTAGTCTTTTTTGCGGCGCGTGATGTCGCAGCTACTTCTGCTGTTATCAGATAACGAGCAGCGATGGCGCGGTGGACTTTGCGGCGCCTCTTACCACAAAAGAGAGCTTTTGACAGCTTCGTGCGGTTTGCAAGGAGCTCTAATCCTATTATTAGTACCTCTTGCGGTTTGACAGCTTCGTGCGGGTTTCGCGCGTTGGGGCCAGTCAAGAAGTAGTCACACACACGCACGCTCTTCCTTCTAGGCCGTGTACACCCGGGGGCGAAAGAACCCACCACCGTTTAAAACTCACAGGTTAAACCCTCCGTCGTGCCCGACCTCGACGGCCCCGTCCGGCGCGGGCGGCGGCCTGATGCCCGCGGCGTGCCGCGCCCGGTTCCGCATCTCCCGCTCGGACATCTGAGGCTGGTCCGCCGCGGCCCGGGGCAGCTGGGCCATGTTCGCCATGTCCAGTCCCGCCATGCCGGCGATGCCCGGCGGCATGCCCATCTGGCCCATCATCTCCTCGATGCCATGGGAGATGTCGGGGCCCACGCCGCCGCCGTGGTCCTTCAAACCCTTGAGCGTGGCCTTCAACGAGCCCCGATGCCGCTGGCCCTCGCGCAAGCGATGCATCTCCCGCTGCACCTCCAGCGGCTCCTTCGTCTCCACATGTAAGCGAACCTTGAGCTTGGCCAGGGCCGAGTGGTTCTCATCGAGTTCCAGCCCCTGGTCGCAGGCCGCTTCAGCATCCGGGTAGTCCCCCAGGCCGAAGAGCGCGTTCGCCAGGCGCAGGAAGCCCTTGGCCCAGGCCGGGTTCAGCCTTACAGTTTTCTCGGCGTCGCGCAGGGCGCCCTTGAAGTCGAGCTGGTGGCTGCGGCAGGCACTTCTATTGGAATACAAAACAGCGTCCAAGGCGTCGAAGGCCAGGGCATCATTATAAGCCTTCTCGGCGTGCGCGTACTTCTTTTCCGCGAAGAGCTCGTTGCCCTTGCCCTTGAGCCGCTCCGCCGGTTCCTTTCGTTGCAAAGCCGCGTCGATCGCGTACTTGCCACCGGGGTACGCGTGTACGTGCCGCACCTCGTACTCCCCGTCGTCCCGCAACTTGTTGAGGGCCGCCCGCAGGTACCCGTCGGCCGAATCGAGGGCCAATCCGCGGCGGCAGGCGTCCTCCGCTTCTCTTTTTAGAGAAGCGCACTCCTCTTTGCACGAGCGCGAGAAGCAGGTGGTGTTGGGCCCCGCGCTCTTGCCGATGGACCGCGCGGCCGCTTCTTCGTCGTAGTCGTCGCGCTCCCAGGCACAGTCCTTCTCGTGGAGCCACTTCTGGGCGCAGGCCGCGGCCACGCGCGCGTGGGCCTTGGGCCACTCGGGCGCGAGCTGCTGGCACTTGCGCGCGTCGCCCAGCCCGCACTCGAGCCAGCCCCGCTTCTCACTTCCCCACAGCGTCTTGCAGAGCTGCTCGCAGCAGGCCGCGCGATTCGAGTGGATCTTCTCGTTATTGGGTTCCAGTTTCAACGCCGCGGAGTAGGCCGTCGCGGCCTCGCCGTACTTCTTCTGGCGGTAGAGCGCGTCGGCCTCCGCTTTGCGCGGGTTGGGTGCGGCCATGATGGGTTCGCGGCGGTGCCGTGAAGTTGCAGCGCTGCACGTAAACGCTGCAGGACTCTAAAGACGATGAGTGCGCACACTCGCATTGCCTAGGAAGCAATGATGCGACTGTGTGCGCCGTCGATGTCGAAAATCGCGCACCCTGGTTAGACGGGTTTTGACGTGAGGCCCCTCGCGAGCTAGTCTTTTGTCTAGCACAGTCGTGAGACGTGCGCATAAACGCGGCCTCCTGCACACTACTGCTACAGCCGTGGCGACGCCCAGTCGCAGCGCCTGAGCAGCAACAGCGGGGCCAGCCAGCAGCAGCCTCCACGCCGCCGCGCGTCGACATACATCATGGGCGGCGACAGGAGAAGGCGCGACAGTCGATCCCGGAGCCGCGGCCGACGGCGGCGGGACCGCTCGCGGAGCCGCGGACGGCGGCGACGGCGCGGCGATGGCCTGCCCGACGCCAAACCGGAAGAAAAACGACGGAGACGACGGAGCTCGAGCAGCGACGACGACCAGATCGTGGGCGTGCCCCAGGGCCTCTCCCTGACGGTGGTCATGCGCGAGAACCCGAATTTAAGTGTGCAAGAAGCTTTGGCCAAGCTCCAAATCATGAAACAAATGGCCGGGATGAACATGGCCCAGTCCGGCCAGGCCCTGGCCTTCCAGGGGGCCCTGGGGGCGCAGCTTGGTGGTGTTGCTTCTGCGCCCGCGATGAATGGTTCTGGTGCCGCGCAGGGGTTTGCTCTGGCGGCGCAGTCCGCCGCGACCGCAACCGCAACGGCGTCGTTGCAGTCGAACAAGCCCAAACGGGAATTGTACGTGAAGAACGTGCCCTACGGGTGCACCGCCACGCACGTCAGGGCGTTCCTAGATGCCGCGCTGGCTACCTGCAAACCCGCGGCCAAGGGCGCGATCTCGAACTGCTGGGTCGCCGAGGACGGGTCCACTGCATTCTTAGAGTTGAGAAGTATCGAAGAAACGGACTCCCTCTTCAAGCTGGACGGTCTGACGTGGGGCGACGAGGAGCTCAAATTGGGCCGGCCCAAGAACTACGGGGACGGCATGGCCCAGCCGTTGCCCACCATGGGCGCCTTTGGCGCGGGCAACCCGGCGTCGTTGAATCCCTTGATGGCGCGCAGTAACGTCTTGATGCTGCTGAATTTGCCCGCATTTTTGGAAGAACTGGATGTGAAAAGAATAGTGTGTCCTTTTGGCGCCTTGGCCGAGTTCAACCTTTTAAAGGACCAGGACGGTTCGCTTAAGGGCGCCGTTGTGTTTAAGTACGAAGTGGACATCGCGGCGTCGAACGCGATCGGCGGCCTGAACGGCCGGCAACTGGGTGATGTGAAACTGGTCGTGCAGCGCGTACCCCCGCAGATGATCACGACCTTGATGGCCCCGACAAAGACGGGCGAACGGCCCAAGCCGCCGCCCCACGACCCGGAAGAGAGAACCAGAGTGGTCCAACTGCGGAACGCGGTCGAGGCGGCAGATTTGGAGGACGACGAGCTCTACGCCGAGCTGGTGGACGACGTCTTGCAGGAGTGCGGGACCTTTGGGGACGTGGACGCCGTGGAGATCCCGCGGCCGGACGGGGAGCAGAAGCACCCGGCCCAGGGGTCTATTTTTATTTCGTTCGGCGACGCGCTCTTCGCGGAGGTAGCCATCGAGGCCTTCGCGGACCGGTCGCTCAACAACAAGACCATCTTGGCGGGCTACTACCCCGAGGACCTCTTCAAGGAGGAGCGCTTCGACTCGATCCCCCTGCCGCCGATGGCGCCGGAGCCGGCGCCTGCACCGGAAGCGCCGCCGGACGCCGCCGTGTTGGCAGCGAGGGCGGTCGCGGGCCAGTACGCGGGCATCGGGGGCGTCGGTGCCGCGCCCATGGTCCTGGCGCCGCCCGTCGTGCTCGCGCCGGGCGCGCCTATGCCGCCGGCGCCGAGCGGGCGAGGCCGTGGCGTCTCGAACCTGCCCGCCTGGATGACGGGGCGAACGGACCTGGAGGCCGCGGCGGCGGTAGACGATATGGATTAAGTTGAGTTTTCTAAGCGAGGTGGTGGGAGCTCGGGGCGGGAGTCGGGACGGGTTTTTCGCTCTCGGGGGCTGTATTGCTCACGCCTGCCCATCGCAAGCACAAGCTCTGCAATGGTGGACTACAGCCGCTTCGACAACATCGACTGCAGCAGCAGTGACGATGAATCGGACGCTGCCCAAACTGTAGAGCAAACCACGGATGAGAGGGATAGAGAGGCCAAAAATGGGCAGCTGCCGCCGCCACCACCACCGGCACAGCAAACCAAGGATGGGCAAATCAGATGGGCAAACCACGATGAGGGGGACAGAGCGGCCAATAACGGGCAGCTGCCGCCGCCACCACCCCCGGCACACGAGGAGATGACGCAGGAGCAAGAAATCGAGCGCGTCATCAGGAACGTCGTCAGAGCTGCGGTCGGCGGCGACATACAATACCTCATGGATACGCTGTCCTTTATCCCAAAGCTTGACGACGAGTGGCGCGCGGCGTGGCGCGCGCGCGGTGGGCTCGACGCGCTTGGCTACGACCCGCGTCACCCAGAGTCAGAGATGATGCGCGTCACGCTCGAAGCGGGGTGCGCGAACCCGGCGCTCTGGCTCGACGGCGCGGAAGGCGTCGCGGCTCGTGCGAAATAGCCTCGCTACCACTATCCCGCACTATGCGCGGCGGCGATGGGCGGCGAGCGCAGTGCGGTCGAACTACTGCTGAATCCGGCGCTCGCCGGCGGCGTTGGGATCGCGCCCGCGTCCACGACTGCGACGACGATGCATATTAGCCACCGGGGAGGCTTGCAACGCGAGCCAATGTACCCACCGCTCCACGTCGCCGCGATCGAGGGCCACGCGGACGCTATTGAGGCGTTGCTAGTCCACGGCGTCGACGTGGACCAGCAGTCGTCGCGCAAGTGAGATCGCACGACGCCGCTCTTCCAGGCTGCACGCTACTCGAAGCTCGCGGCCGTGCGAATGCTGCTAAAGCACGGCGCCGACGTACACCTGCGCGATGCGGTAGGGCTCCAACCCGTGCATTACTTCTTGTTCGCGACGGAGGCGCCGGGCGACGACGACTGCGACGGCGAGTGCAGTGGCCCTTCGACAGTGCTCGCCACGCCGGCCGCACCGGACGGAGGTGCGCCGGACGACCGCTTTGCAGTAGCTCGCGCGCTCCTGGAGCGCGGCGCGGACCCACACACGCCAAACACGCACAAGGCCGAGGAGGGCGTGGAAACGCTCGCGGAGCAGGCGGCCGCGCCAAAAGTCTGGTGGGCCTCTTCAAAGCCCTCGCCCAAGGCTCGCGCGGGCCCGGGCAGTTCTCGCCGGCCGTCCTCGGCGACCCCGCGGCGTCGCTTGAGTCGCCGGAGCGGAAGCGCTTTGATCACCTTCGGCTCGTTGCGAAGAATGCCTCGTTGCGCGCTAGGAGTGTAGTCGAAAGCGACCGCGAGTACCGACGCGAAGAGTGCGAGGAGTGGAAGGAGGAGCGGGACGGACCGTACCCGGGCGATGTGGACTCGGGCGCCCGGTCCAACGTGCTCGACTGTGCCAACGCGGCGAAGATTCTAGAGGTCGTGGAATCTTACGGCCGCAGTCGCGGGTGGACTCCGCCGTCGCCGAAGCCCAAGCGCATGACGCGCAAGTCTACGGCCGGCAAGGTGCCGCGGAAGCAGCTCGCGACGAAGGCTGCGCGCAAGACTCGGCCGTCGTCGTCATTGGGGCAGACAGACTCGCACACGGAAGCAGCAGCAAGACTCGGCCCACCGGGGTAATATGAATTTTGTGGTTAACTAATCCTAGCACCGTACCATGTACTTGAAGGACACGGTCAGCTTGCCGTAGGAGAAGGACGCGGACGCGGACAGGAGGGACGCGGTCGCACCGTAACGATACGACTTGCCGTAGACCCCCGCCTGGTGGCAGGCCTCCTCGTCCGCGAAGGCGACGCTCATTTTCTCGCCGCTCGCCTTGATGGTCGCGGTGGCGCCGAAGAGCGCGCGGAAGACCTCGGGCTCGCAGTCGACGGCCGCGCGGGCGTCCGCAGGCTTTGTCATGTGCGCCATCGACTGCTTCCACGCCAGGCGCGCGGAGATCGCCGCGGAGAGCTTTTTCCGGCGGTGCGTCACGCGCCTCTCTAGAGCCTCCCCGACGAGCTCGACACGAGCCTTCTTTTGGGTGCCGGCGTCGTCGCTGTCGCGAGCGCGCTTCTTCGCGGGTGTTTTGCCCGACGCGTGGCTCAGAAGCCTCACGACAAGCTCGAAGCGATTCCCGGTCGTCCGGAGGCCCTGCTCTTCGCACTCGGTCTGGAGGTTAGAGCATGACATGTACTTGAGGGCCTCGGCCTTTCTCCCCTGCCAGTCTCTACACCATTGCCAGTGGGACGCGCATTCGACGTCGTTGCCGCGCTTCGCGACGGCGTAGTCTTCCGGGGTTCCAGTATGGGCCAATCGATGCTGTTCCTTCGCGAAGCGGTCCGTGCGGTCCGACGCGAGGAGGCGCTCCAGCTTCTTGGGCCGCGAGCCGGACTTGGGCAGCCCTGCGCTCTCGAGCAGCGTCGAGAGCTGGTCGCTGCTCAGCTTCTCGAACCAGTTGGCGTAGGATTTCTTCTTGCTCTTCTTGGGCATTGTTGTTAGTTGAAAACAAACCACTTGTGGGCGATCTGCCGTTGATTGGCTGCAAGGGCAGCGTTGATTGGCTGCAAGGACAGCATTGATTTGCAAGATGATTTGCGAGAGCTTTTGGATCGTACCGCGTACAGCTGTACAATAATTGTTGAGATTGTTGCTTTGAATAATATCGTGCGGGTGCAAGTGCCGGACGGCTCGCCACCCAATAGCAGGATACCCTCCGCCACCCAGTGACATGTGTGGCGGCCGCGCGGAGTGATCGGAGTGACCCGGTGCGCCGTGCGGGTGCGGACGTGTAAACAGTCCGATAAATTTGTTGTGCTCGCGAACGTGCGCCACCGAGCTGCCCCAAGCGCAGACGGGTCCCGGCACACGCCAACCGAGCTGCCCGGCACGCCCGGCGAAGCGGTGCACTAGATAATTGGCCTTCACGACACGCCGACAGAGGGCAGCGGGATTAACTGGTCATTCCACCCGCACGAGCGCCGCCACCTTGTCTCAGATCGAGCGTAACACCGGAAGGTATGGCCCAGCCCATCGCGCGCTGGCTCGAGGTCCACGCGCAGCTGGGGCAAGTCGACACGCAGACGTATGCCCAGCAGCTGAGCGCGCGCTACTCCTGCGACGACCTGCAATTTTGTGTGGAAAGAGACTTCCTCGAATGCGGATTAGAGGAGGGCCACGCCCAGCGGGCCGCTCAAGCTGCCGCGGCGCAGCGCTCGTCCGCGGGCGACTCGGCGCGGGGCCCGCGGACGCGCCTCCCGACGCCCGAGCCCGTGTTGAGCGACGGCGACAGCGTCGCGTCGCCCGACAAGGACGACTCCGTCTGCGTGACCCTGAGCGCAAACGGCGCGAGCGTGGCGTGTGACGTTTCCCTGGGGCAATTGAGGAGGGCCCTCCAGACCTTCGACGGGGCCGTGCGCCTGGAAAGGAATGGCACAACCATAGCCATCGACGCTATTCAAAGGAAGCCGCCGGACGTCATCACAAGCATGGCCCGCATGGACGTCTCTTCCTTACCGAGAGGGTCGCCGGCGGACGTGGCGCTGGGAAGTTTGGACGCGGACGTCGCGCACTGGCGGGCCAGTGACGTGGCGCGGTGGCTCCGCGGCATCGAGGCGCTGTCGTCGTACTCCCTGTCGCCTTCCACTCCTAGGGTGGACGGCCGGCAATTACTAAGGGTGCGGAGTCGGGACGACGTGGCGCGCGTGCTAGGCGTGTCCTTGGCGGTGCACCAACGCCTGCTACTCAGGGAGCTGGACGCGTTAAGAGCGGCCGCCGGCCCATTACAACCGGTCATGTCACAAAGGCGGCCGCGGGTGCAGCCGCGGCGGCGCGCCGCGCTGCGGGCGCCGGGCCGCGTCCAGCCCGACGGCGAGTTGCCTCCTCTACAAGTGGACGCCAGTGCGCCGTCGCCCCAAAAAGCGCGGATCGAGGGGAAGGGCGTCAAGCGGCGGCCCATCTGGTCCCGAGACGGGAATGACCCCAAACAGACGCGCGTCGAGGACAACGTCGAGAAGCGGTTGGCTTCGCTGACGCCGCCGCTCGTTGTGCCCTCGCCCAGGGCTGGGGTCGCCCTGAGGCCCCAGGCGCTGCAGATGGACCTGGCCGCGGTCGACCGCGACGCGCGGGACGCCGGCGAGGAGTCCTACGACTTTAGCGAAGGCGGGACGCTCATCGATTGGCGGAGAGGTTTGGCCATCAACACGATGCAGGGCGAGGGCGAGACCCGGCCGCGAGGCGCGTCCATTGTGGAAGGCATGCCTGATTCGGTCACTTCGATAGCGGCGGCCGATTTGATTGTATTGGGCGAGCTTGGAAGGGGTGCCTGTGCTTCAGTCAGAAGAGCTTTACATGCCCCTACTTTAACACTCGTCGCAGTGAAGATGGTCGCGGTCCACGATGACGCGCGGAGGCGCCAATTACTGCGAGAACTCGCTGCCTTGCACCAGCTGTCGACCGTGCCCTTGACGGACGACCAACACACGAAGAGCATGGGCGGCCGCGATTCAGAAGACTTTAGTGCGCATAGGGACTCTAGATCTCAAAAGGCATTACGAGCGCACATCGTGGCCTTCCACGGCGCCTTCACGAACCCCCAGGCCGGGTGCGTGTGCGCGGTCCTCGAATACATGGACGCGCGGAGCGTGCACGACGTCATGGAGGCGCGCGGCTGGCGGCCTCTGGAGGACGACGCTCTGGCGGTGGTCGCGCGAGGCTGCATCGCGGGCCTCGCGGCCTTGCACGCTGATAGACAATTGCACCGCGATGTAAAACCAAGCAATGTCTTACTGGACTGGAAGTGGCGCGTCAAATTGAGCGACTTTGGGGTTTCAAGAGCGGTGGATAATACGTTGGGCGTGGCCCAGACCTACGTCGGTACTTTAGCTTTTATGGCTCCTGAAAGAATAGTGGGCGGCGACTACTCGTACGCGTCGGATTTGTGGTCCGTCGGGTTGTGCTTCGCCACGTGTGCTTTGGGCAAGCTCCCGCTGCCCCAAGCGGACGGCTACTGGGCCGTGGTGAGAGCCATTTGCGACGGCGAGCCGCCGCAACTCGATCCAGAAAAGCACGACCCCGCGCTCTGCGACGTGACGAACGCGTGTCTGCGCCGGGACCCCGCAAGTCGCCCGACGGCGGAGCAGTTGTTAGATCATCCTTTTGTAAGAAGGGGCCAGAGCATTTATGCGGCCGCCGCCACCGAACGAGATCGGCGCGCGGCCTCATCCAACGCTCTGGAGGAGTCGTCGCCGGGCCGCTTTGGCTTCCCCGTGTGGCACCTGGCGGACAACGACGGGGCCAATATCGAGAAGAAGGCGGCGGACCTGCACGCCCTGGCCCGGAAGGCCACCGCCTGGCGCCGCACGCGGCCCGCGTCCTCGTCACCGTCCTCGTCCGCGCGGTCCGACACCAAGTGCGACTGGAGCGACGACCAGCTCGCCGCCCTGGCGGCGCAGCTCCACATGCCGGCGTCCGAGATCAAGGCCACGTTCGAAAAGGGCGACGTGGAGGCCCTGCGGCTCGGGGGGCGGCCCCTCCCGCCCTCGCCGCGGACGCCGGGGCCGCGATAAGACTATGTGATTTCTTACCCCTCCTCCTCGAATGATTCCTCGTACTCGTCCGAGCGGCGAACGTCGTCCTGCGGCGCCGGGAGGGGCGCGAGGACGTCGGCGTCGCCCGTCGACGGGCGCACGCGCGCCGCCTCGACGCCGAACTCCTCGTCGCCGTCGTCGAACGTGATGTCGTAGCGCCCGCTCGCCGTGCCGGCGACGACACCGGCAAACCAGTCGCCCTCGCCCTCGAAGTTCGCCTCGACGCGCTGGCCCACAGCGTATGCGGGCTCCTCCGCTTCCGGCGAGCGGGGCGCTTCCGCCTCGGGCGAAGACAGCGCGGCGTCAGCCTCCGGCGATGGGGGCGCGGCCGCCTCGGGGGACCCCTGCGGCGTCCGGTCGCGGCTCCGGCGCGACGACGGCGGGCGCGATGACGTCGGCGTCTTTGCCCGCTGCGGCGACGGTGAGGGCGAGGGCGCGTCGACCGGCGAAGCCGGGGGAGACGACACATTGACCGGCGAGGCCGGGGGAGACGACGCATTGACCGGCGAGGCCGGGGGAGACCCAGCGTCGTCGGCGGGTGACGCCGGCGGACTTGGCGAGGGCGATCGCGGCGACGACTTGGCCATGTAGGCCTGCTCCGGCCACGGCAGCGGCCCGTTCGCCGCGGCTCGCACGAACACCGCGCGGAAGGCGTCCCTGTCGAACGCCGCCGCGTCTGGTAGCTTAAACGCTAGCTCGCCGGCCGCAGCCGCACTGACGGGCGGCGGCGGGGGCGGCCCGTAGAGCGCAACCAGGTCGCCCGTCGCGTCCCGCGGCGCCTCGGGGAGGCCCTCGGGTTCCGGCGGGGCCGGCGCGTCCAGCCACACGAGGGCCAGCAGCCGCGCGCACGCCTTGGCCGAGATCCCGTCGCCCGCGCCACCCTCCACGCGCTCGCCATCATATAAAGCGTCGGCCACGGCGAGGGGCCCGTCGTCGCTCAGCGCGTCGCTCTGGGCCCGCAGCTCCGTTTGTAAACGCGCGACGCGCGCGCGCGCGGGGAGGGCCCGCTCGTACGCCGCGGCGGCGCTCCCCCGCGCGCGGGCGACGCGGTCGTCCGCGTCGTCCGCGTCGTCGCGCAGGTTGCGCACGTCGGACCGTCGACGGCGCAGCGCGTGGTCCAAGGTGGCGGCCTCGCGCACGCGGCCCGCCTCTTCTCTCAATCGCTCCTTCTCGTCCTGCAGCCTCGCGGCTTCTCTCCGCCGTCGTAATTGGTCGATCTGGTCCGGCCCCCGGCCCAGGTTGCCCGGTAGGGCCTCCACTTTTTCCTGCGCCACGGCCAGTCGCTTCAACGCCAGCGAACAGCGCGCCTCGGCGCGCACGGCCCGCTGCTCGGCTTGGGGCGCCTCGACTTTCAATGTCTTCGCGTCGAACGCCACGCGGTCGCGCGACGACCGCGGTTTAGGCGCCCCGCCCCGCTTCGCGGCCGCCTTCGCCACGGCGTTGAGGCGGCCGTCCCGCAAGGCCTGCCGCTCCCTCTCTAGTAGCTCTAAATCCTTGGCCGACTGCTCCTGCAGCTGTCTTAGCTCCCGTCGGAGGTGGCGCTGCTTCTGCAGTAACGAGGCCTTCCTTTGCGCCACAACCGTGGCGTCGGGGCGGTGCGGCTTTTCTAAAATATTGGCCGTGTCGTGGAGGGGCATGGCGGCTGCCCCGGGCGCTGCACGTGCGCGGCTTCCCGGTTTGGCAGCGTAAGGGTGTGGTTTTGGCAGTGCCGGTTCACAGTTCACGCTCAAACTGAGAGACCCGCGCGCGTTATACATTTGCCAGCGGGGAGCATCTAGAGGTCTCTGCGCAAGGACGCGCATATGAATCAAGGCGCGACCCTTCCGTGAGCAAAAATGCCCCGCCGAGAAAGTACCGAGAAATATATGACATGAGGAGAGCACAGCAAAAGCAAGGCACCCGAGAAACTTTCCAACCGCACCCGCCGCGGTTAAAGCGTACCATTCGTGTCACTTCACGTTGAGTATATTACCTTCTGTAAAGGCAGGCGCTGCCACCAAGACAACTACTCGGCCTCTTGCACGGTTGGCTGCCCCAAACATGGAGAACGTCTTGATGAGCGCTCCACCGAAAGTGAACGCGGAACCGCTCACCAACCAGGACTCGCCACGCGGCGCGGAGGACGTCCCGCGGACGGCGTCGGTGTCACCCAAGACGGGCACCGGCAAAGGAGAACGGGCGTCGACACCGGAGGACGGCGCGGCGCCACCCGGCAAGCCGGGCGGCCGAAAGCTTGGGCTCCGGGCGGTCATTTCCTTCGTGCTCGCCGCGGCCGCCGCGCTCGCGGTGACGCTCCTCCTCGCGCGCGGCGGCGGACGCGCGCGTTCGGCGAGCCGCGCGCCGCCGACCGCGCCGCCGACCGCGCCGCCGACCGCGGCGCCAACCACGGCGCCAACCGCGGCGCCGACCGCGGCCGCAACCTTGCCGCCGACGGCGATCACGTACCGGCCAGGCGAGCTGACCGCCTCCATGGAGGGCCTCCTGCTCTCGACGGGCTTGAACGCGAGTTTGATCGCAGCGACCGGCGTGCCCGTCATTAATAACAGCACGGCGTTCCATGCCAACCCCGACGCGGCCCTCACCTTTGCGGCCCCCGACGGCGGCTGGGTCTACGCCTCGAACAGCGAGAGCGGGGACTGGAAGGGCGGCGCGTACGCGTTGCGCTTCGATCGAGGCGGTGCGATCGTGGACTACTACCAGATCCTCAACGGCACGTCCAAGAACTGCGGCTGCGGGCGGACGCCCTGGGACACTTTCCTCAGCTGCGAGGAGCAGGATAATGGGGCCTGCTGGGAGGCGTCGCCGTTCGGTGACTTTGCGGCAAAACGCACGAACCTGACGCGCGTGGGGGGGCGGTACGAGTCCGCCGCCTTCCATTTGAACGGCACGCGCGTGTCGTACTACGTGACCGAGGACGTCAAGGACGGGCCCCTGACGCGCTTCGTACCCCACGATGTTACCAGTGTGACCGGCCCCGGCGCGCACGCGTACCTGCTCCTCGACCAGGGCTCGAATACCTTCGCCTGGACCGCGGATAGAGAGGCGGCCGCGGAGAACGCGAAGGACCACTACCGGACGTGCGAGGGCATCAATATTCAAGGGGGTGCGCTGTACATGGTCAGCAAGGAGCGTCGGGAGCTCTTCGTCCTTGATTTGCGCGCGAGCACTTATGTGAAAGTCTCGACGGAGTCCGGCTCGTTCGGGAACCAGCCCGACCAGATCCTCCGCATTCATGACGACGACCCCGTGCTCTACTTTAGCGAGGAGGGCAGCGGCCCAGACTCCGGTGTCCACGGCTGGGTCGAAGGTACGGGGGAGTGGTTCTCGGTGCTCGAGCGGGCGGGGTCGAGCGAGACGGTCGGCGTCGCGTTCTCGCCGGACGGCCGCCACCTCTACGTCGCGATCCAGCTGGAGGGCCTCCTCTTCGACGTGACGCGCGACGACGGCTTCGCCTTCGACGATCCTACCCTCGGCGTCGTGTACCACTAACAGCATGTGTCCTCTTAACGTATCCGTCCCGGTGCGAAACTTTTATTGCTTGTTTTTGTTACGGTGCTAGGACTAGTGGGCGGAGCCCGGGGGGGAGACACCGCATGCGCGCGGGTTTTTGAGCGGCCGGGTTTTTTCGCCAACTTGCAGCTGCCCAACTTGCTATTGCAAATCCGTATTAACTCACCATGCGTACCACGGCATTCGTACTGCTGGCCACGGCGTCCTGCAGCCATGCCCTCGCTCCCACGAGGAACCGGTTGCCGACACGGACAAAGCGCAGCACCTCTGCCTCGATGGAGATGCGCTTCGGCAAGAAGCAGCTCGTGTACCGCAGCAAGGTCAAGGACGCCCTGAAGAACGTCGGCAGCATCGACGACCTGGCCGAGGTGATCTCGTCGGACGCGTTTGATCTCGCGAACCGGCGCATGAGCTCCGTGCTCCTCGTCAAGGTCCAGAAGAAGGCCTCGGCCATGGGCTACACGATCGGCGTGATGACCGACGAGGACGAAGCGCTCTACGACGAGCTCTCGGAGGAGGAGCTGGCCGCGGAGTTTGCGGCGGCGGAAGCAGGCAACTAGGCGCCGGAGTCGGAGTGACAGCGCGGCGACGCCTCGCCTTCGACGGGCCCACCCTCGGCGTTCTGTACCACTGATGTGTAGATGTAAAGTTTATCCTTCAAATAACCTCAAATCAAATCGGGTTTGCTGGGACGGGTTTCTTGCAGCAGATAAGCATTGCAGCTATATTACGGCGCGAGTCTGCTATCACGTCACTTTAGCACTGATATCTCAACCTCAACCTCACCATGCGCGCCACGGCATTCGTGCTGCTTGCCGCGGCCACGGCATGCAATGCCCTCGCTCCCACAAGAAGCAGACTCCCAGTGCAGCGGACGCAGCGGAGCCGCCGCAGCGATTCATCGACGCCATCGATGCGCTTCGGCAAGAAGCAGCTCGTGTATCGCAGTAGGGTGAAGAAGGAGTTGAAGAAAGTCCAGACCATGTATGATTTAGCCGAAGTGATCGAGGGGCCCGAATTCTACCTGGCGAACCGGCGCATGAGCGCGCGGCTCCTGGTCAAGATGCAGAAGAAGGCCTCGGCGCTCGGCTGTACGATCGGGGTCATCGACGAGGACGAGGACGAGTTCCTCCCGTCGAGCGACGAATTGTCGGAAGAGGAGTTCGCGGCGGAGCTGAAAGCGGCGGAGGAGAGGGACGTCCAAAACGGGTTTCCCCCTTCCGGTGGCGCGGCGGCGGAGCCCGAAGCCGCGGCTCCCGCGCCCGCGCCGGCGCCGGCCCCCGCACCGGCCCCCGCGCCCGCGCCGGTGACACCGCTGTCGATCGCGGCGGACGTCGACATCCGCGTGATCCAGGCCATGAAGGCCAGGGACAAGGTCCTGACCTCCACGCTCCGCCTCATCAAGAGCGCGCTGACGAACGCCGCCAAGGAGTCGGGCATCGAGGCCGTGTCGGACGCGGACGCCGTCAAGGTCCTGCGGAAGATGTCGAAGATGCGCCAGGAGAGCATCGACATGTTCGAGGAGGGGGGCAAGCAGGAGGCCGCGGACGCGGAGGCCGCGGAGCTCGTGGTTATTTCGCAGTGGCTCCCGTCATTAGCGAGCGAGGCCACCATGCGCGGCTGGATCCAGGCCCTCGTCGACGGCGGGTGCGATAACCCCGGGAAGCTGATAGGCATGCTGATGAAGGACCACAAGGACGAGCTCGACGGGAAGCTGGCCCGGGAGCTGTGCAACGAGATGTGTGGGTAACTAGTGTTCTATATTTACTCCGCCGCTTCCTCCCCGTCGTCACGTGGTTCTCCGCGGGCGCACTTCCTCGTTCTCCACCCAAGGGCGTTCTACGAGGGCGGACGCTGGCGCATGTGCTTGTAATGGCCGCACGCCAGCTCGGCGACGATGGGTTGTGGTAAGGGCGTCAAACAACGTCGCGTACGCATTCGCGGCGCGATGGTGAGTGCCAGCCTCTTCATTATCATGCTTTATATTTGTAAGGGCTTGGGTAACTTTAACGGCTTGAGAACGAAGACGGTGTTGCGGGGCGGCGTCAGCAGGTCGATCGCAGCGCTTTGTTGTCCACCTTGTTCTACAGCCTCTAACTTTTCCTGAGCGGCGAGCGGCTTGTTCTCTATGGACTCGAGGGCTTCCATACTTTGGGCCTTCCATACCGACGGGAGTATGACGGCGCGGGGGTCGTGAGAGCGCGGCGCTGCGATGCTTTTGCGTTGTGACAGAGCGCACCTCAGAGAGGTGGCGAATATCTGGAGCGCTCAAGAACCAGTATTCTTCGAGTCGGCGGCATCCTTCGGGCCGACAGCACCGATGCTCGCCCCTTCAAGGCACCAGGCTTACGTGCGGGTTTCGTCCAGGCTTGATGCAAACATCGACGGCGCCTGCTCTCACTCGCTGCTCGCATTGCGTCAGCGCTCACTGTAACGGTTTAAAATACCGGTCTTGAGCTATACCTGGTAGACCACGAGCTGTCGTGCTCGCACTACAGCACTGCTCTCAGTCAGTCGCGAGCGTGTGAGACCACGATGCGGTCGTTGGCACCACTACTGCTGCTCTGCAGCGCAAGTGCTCTGCAGCCACCGGCACCGCGGCGCACGCACACGGTCCTACGCGCCGAAGAGGTCGAGTTCGTCGACGCGCGGCGCCAGCGCAAGCCGAAGACCGAGGCGGCGCCGCCGCCGCCGGCGATCGAGCCCAAGCCGCCGCCGGTCCGGGAGATCACCGGTCGCAAGCACTTCATCCGGGACATTATTGAAAACGATTTAAAAGAGAAGACGCACGAGCGCATCGTCACGCGCTTCCCGCCCGAGCCGAACGGCTACTTGCATCTGGGCCACGCCAAGTCCATCTGCCTAAACTTCGGCATCGCCCGGGACTACGGCGGCCGGACCCATTTACGGCTGGACGACACGAACCCCGATAAAGAACAACAAGTCTTCGCGGACGCGATTCTCGAGGACGTGCGGTGGTTAGTCGGTGATAGTAACGAGGACCCGTGGTACGACGGCGTGAGGCATGCCTCGGACTACTTTGATGTGTTGTACGCCTGCGTCAAGTTGTTAGTACGACGGGGCGACGCGTACGTCGATTCTCAAAGCGCCGAGGACATGAAAATGAGGCGCGGGTCCTTGACTAAACCGGGAGAGGACTCGCCCTTCCGAGACCGGACGGTGGACGAGAACCTACAGATGCTCGAGGCGCTGAGGAACGGCGACCTGCCCAAGGGCTCCGCCGTGCTGAGGGCGAAGATCGACATGGCCTCCCCGAATTTGAATCTGAGAGACCCGGCCCTCTACCGCGTCAAGGAGGGCACTCCTCACCCGCGGACGGGCGATAGTTGGAGATTGTACCCCATGTACGACTTCGCGCACGCCTTGTCGGATGCGTTGGAGGGCATCACGCATTCTTTATGTACGTTGGAATTCGAGGACCACCGGCCTTTGTACGACTGGGTCATAAATAAGTGCCCAGAGGTGCGGGACGAGGCGTGGGTTTTGGGCTGCCTCTCGAAAGCGGGGGCCGACCCGGAAGTCTATCGGGCCGACCTCGAAAAGCCTTCAGCTTTAGATAGAGCTCCTGCTGTAACCCCGCCGCGCCAGATCGAGTTTTCGCGGCTCAACGTCGCCCACACTGTCATGTCGAAGCGGAAGCTCGCGAAGCTTGTGGAGGACAAGCTCGTGAATGGGTGGGACGACCCTAGACTTCCCACCTTGTCGGGTCTGCGGCGCAAGGGCGTGCCGGCGGCGGCTTTAAGGGAGTACGCCGAAAGAGTAGGCGTGTCCAAGGCCGACGCGTTTATCGAAAGCGAAGTCTTGGAGGACTGCGTTAGAGATGTTTTAGATGATGTCACGCCGCGCGCCTTTGGGGTCTTGCGACCTTTGGCCCTTACGATTACGGACTGGATGGGAGATGACGAAGCCATCGAGCAACTCGAAGCCCCGCGGCACCCGAAGAAGGACCTGGGGGAGCGGCCGCTCCGTTTCGGGACCGAACTAGTGATCGAACAGACGGACTTCCACGACGTGGAACAAGGTCCTGCACCTGAAGGTTTTAACCGATTGGTAGAGGGCGGGCGCGTCCGGTTGCGCTACGCGTACGTGGTCAAATGCGATTCGGTAGAAAGGGATGACACGGGTCGCGTGTCCAGAGTCCTCTGCTCCATGGAGCGGGACACGCGCGCGGGCGCCAAGGGCGGTGGGCCCAAGTGCAAGGGCATCATTCACTGGTTACGGCGGGACGACGCCGTGTCCGCCTTCGTCCGATTGTACGGCAACCTGTTCACGGCGGAGGAGCCCGGTGGAGACGACGAGGCGGAGCCCGCGGCTGCCGTAGAAGAACTCATCGAGGCCCTGGTGGAGCGAGACGTGGTGGACCGGGCCTACGACGAACCGAGGAGCGTCACGCAATTAGAAAGGAACGGCTACTTCTGCGTAGACGCGGCCGGGTCGCCCGCGGTCCCGGGCCAGCGGCTGCCCGGGGCGCCCCTTATCTTAAATCGGTGCGCGCCCCTCAAGGTGTTTGGGGACGCGAAGCGGGCCTCGGCCCAGGCCCTGGCGCAGCCCAAGAAGCAAAAGGACCTCGAGCTGCCGGAGGACCAGAGCGCGGCGGCCCGGCTGGAGCTCCTCGTCGGAACGGTCCTGGCGTCGGAAGCCGTGGACGACTCGGACGGGCTGTGGCGGTGTAGTGTGGACGTCGGCGAAAGTGACCCGCGGACCATCGGCGCCGCGCTGCGCCACGCCTACCCCGAGGGACTAGTGGGAAAAACTGTCATCGTCCTAGCTAACACGAAGCCCCGGAAGCTCGCGGACTTCAAGAGCCAGGGCATGCTTGTTTGTGCCTCTCTGGATGAGACCACGAAAGTGGTGGAGGTCGACGCCGCGCCGGGCACGCGTTGTTTGTTTAGCGGGCTGCCCGTCGCGGACCCGGCGACGCCGAACCAGATGAACAACAAGAAGCTGTGGCCGACGGCGCAGGCGTCCTTGGGGACCGCGGGGGGGAAGGTCGTCCTCGGCGACGGCGTGCTGGAAACGAATGGCGTGGCTTGTTCCGTCGACGTGGGCGACGGGGCGAGCGTCGGGTAAGTAAATAAAATAGGAATCACGCGTCGCCCCCGACGAGGACTAGAGAAACATAAATTAAAAGGCCATCTTCTTGTAGAAGTACATCGTGCCCGTCGCCTTCTTCTCCTTCTTGGCCGAGGACTGCTGATGGTACCGCTCCTCGAACACCTTTTTGATGGCCTTGCGCGCCTCGCTCTTGCCCTCCTTGAGCCCCGACTCGTCCACGATCTTCTTCAGGTCGAGGTCGACCACGTACCGCGTCGGCATGAGGTGCGTGTAGTTGATGTACTTCAGGAAGGGCTTCATCTTCGTGCGCTTCTGGATCTTCTCCTTGGACATGGACCGCGTGACCTTGCGCGGCGCGCGGTCGATGCCCGCGACCATGGCGTGCGCGAACCGCCGCTCCTGGTTCCCCTCGTCGTAGGCCTTGACCACGATGGCCTTGCGGCCCGCGAACCGCCCCTGCAGGACGATCACGACCTTGCCGCTCTTGATGACGCCCATGGTGGACCTGCGTGTGTGTGCGGGTGAGCGGCGCGGTCTTACTGAGTATTGTCTCGTGGCGGGCGATTTGTCTTCTCTCTATGTGTGCTGGGTGGCTGCCACCGCGCTACCGAGCGCCCGGACGGCGGCCGCAGCGCTACCGGGCGCCCGGGCTGCCGCCGCAGCGCTACCGGGCGCGCAGGCTTTTTTGCGTGCGTGCGTCTCACGGTGAGCGATGTCTCGTCTCTCCGTGTGCCAGTCGGCGGCAGCAGCAGCACCGCGGCGGCCGCGGCTACCTCAAGGCCGCGCTAAGCCGCGTTTGTGCTGCAAAGCTAGCAAGGGCTGGTGCGGCGATGCCGCGGCCTCAGAGCGTCCCGTTTGCTGCTGTCGGCTCGATACGGACGTCTCTCTTGACTTGCTCGGTGTTGTTTCGCTTGGCGCGGCTACTCACGGCTTGTGCTGCGTCCTTTAATCTATTTTGCGACGCCATACTCGCTGAGCCCCGCACGAAACTTTAGACGAGAAAGAACTCCAAACTCGAAGTCAGACTTCAAACCACACCTCGAATCACACCTCAAACCAGAAACCACCGAGGACGAAACCGCAAAACCCGAACTCACGCTCGACGCCCTCGATTCGAGGCTCGACGGCAGCCCAAAGAAGATGCCACGTCCACGCACCAAAAGAAGACGGCAGCGATGATAAAAATCATCGCTGCGGCATGTGCGCTAACCGCCACCTTTGCGGAGCCCAGCTTCTGGATGCTCTGGCCCGACGCCTACGCCAGGGGCGGCGGCCTCGGGAACCAAATCGAACAACTGCTCGGCCGCGTGCAGTGCGCCGCGACGGGAAGTGCGGTGCGCACCATGGTGCTGCCCGACCTGCGGGCGGACCGGTCCGCGGCGGCGGGCGACCGGCGCCACTACGCCGTCGAGGACGTCTTCGACGTCCCGCACCTGCGTAAGGTCGCGAAGGTCGCGACGTGGCGCGACATGCTCCGCGCCTGCGATGCGAAGGTGAGCTTCGTGGTCGAGGGGGGCTCTAACAAATGCGACGCGTTTAGCCCGTCGGACGAGGCGACGACGCGGCTCCTGCGCAAGCACGCGCGCGCCTACGCATATCCAGAGAGGACCCAGCGGTGCGTCGTGGCGAGCGGCGCCGTCGCACGTAACGCGCTGCCGCGCTGCGCCGTGGGCCTGGAGCTAAGAGAGCTCCTGCTCCTGGGACCCTGTTCCCAAGCATCTACAAACAAACGCGCCGCCTTCAAGTCCGCGCGGCCCTGCCGGGGGCTGGACGTCGCGC
>Ga0302122_10000209_pt1 | contig 33684 bp, 23 predicted proteins | sample CB21_SCM_MG_FD_203115 | JGI IMG/M metagenome (GOLD analysis project Ga0302122, IMG submission 203115) | Marine microbial communities from Western Arctic Ocean, Canada - CB21_SCM | ecosystem: Environmental > Aquatic > Marine > Oceanic | place: Canada: Western Arctic Ocean | collected 2017-09-28 | reverse complement strand
TCGTGGCGGACCCGGTGCACTACATCGAGGACCACTGGATCTGGTTCGCGTCGGGCGGGGGGCTCCTCGTGCTGCTGTGCTGCCTCCTCTGCCTGTGCTCGCCGCGGCTCGCGGCCGGCCGCGGCGGCGGCGCGGCGGCGGCCGGCCGCGCGCCGGGGCTACCAAAGCGCGGGCTGCGCGGCAAGCGCGGCAACCGGAACGAGGCGTAGCGGGTGCGCCGGCCGCCGGGGCCGGGGTAAATACATTGGATTTTAAAGCGGCCGCTCGGAGGGGCTACGTGCGAGGTCTTATCTAGATAGGGCGGAAGGGTTCTCGGCGAATGCGCGTCGAGCGCGCCATGAGCTCGCCGGCCGCAGGCGCGCCGTCGGCCTTGCGGGACCTGTCCGCCAGGACGCCCAGGAGGACCTCGTTGTCCATGTGCTCGAAGGTCGCCAGCTCCTTCTGGTTGATGTCGAAGCCGATGCCCGTCCTGAAGTTGTTGTCGTAGACGTCCTGGAGGACGCGGGAGAACTCCTGCGCGTTCTTGAGGCCGCTGAAGTAGGGCATGCCGATGCAGTCGTAGCAGGGCGCGCCGAAGCAGAGGCACGTGCGCAGTCGAAAGCAGTTGCACGGGGCGACATTGAGCGTCTCGCCGAAGTAGGGGGAACAGTCAACACAGAGACACTTGGGCGTCTTGGAGTAGATGACGGGCGGGCCGCAGCACGTGAACGCCAGGCAGCAGCACGGGGGGCCGCACGGGCCCGAGCGGAAGGGCGGCTTGTCGAAGTACAAAATGCGGGCGTCGTCCACGACGCATATCTCCTTGGTGCAGCACAGGAGCGGCGCGGCGCGCAGGGCGCGTTGTACTGTAGCCGGTTGTCGTGGGCGTGGATGTACATGCGCTCGCGCACGGCGTCCCCGCAGCAGCAGAAGAGGCAGCTGCACGGCGCCGGCGCGAAGGGCTGGAACTCCGCCGCCGCCAGGGGCGTGGCCAGGTTCATGTGCTTGCTCGTTCCAAATTCGACGCCCATTTTTCACAGGTGGTAGTGATGCGTGTGTGCGTCTGATTGCAAACGAGACGCGAGGGGCAGCTGCAGGTGGCTGACTTTTGGCGTACAAAAAAATCTGAAAAAATCCAATGAAACCCGTACCATAGCGCCGCGGTTCACGATCACGTTTGATAATCCGCGGAGATAATCTGCGAAGCGCGGGGGCGTATGCACTGGAATTTCTACCGGAAACACCAGTGCCCAACGGCACGTGTTGTTCAATGTTAAAACAGGAGTTAGTCGTACGCCACCCGCGAAAAGGGCAGGGACGAGGTGAAGAACTGGTGGAAGTGGCGGTCGCCCTTCACGTGGTGCGCGTCGTGCGCCTTGGCGCCCCCGAAGACGCGCGGCCAGGCGCGGTGCGTCATCCAGGGCAGGTCGTAGCCCGAGTGGGCCTCGGCGAGCAGGTACGTCACGACCAGGTTGTGGAGCACGCGCGAGAGCGAGTGCTTCGGCGCGAGCGCGAAGCCGCCGCCCGCCCACACCACGGACGGCACGCGCTGCACCAGCACGTTCACGGCCACTTGCAATAGACCGTCCGCGTACGAGTGCTGGACCGTCTCGAGGGGCACCAGCGCCTTGCCCCGCCGCGCGGCCGGCCGCGCCTCGTGGTGCGTCCGGTGGATGCGGCGCCACCAGGCGGGGCTCCCCTTGCGGTGCATGGAGCCGTGGATCGGGGCAAACAACACGTCGTAGAGGTACACGCCGGCCCCGACCTCGAGCAAAACCCGGAGCGCCGTCGGCGGCGCGAGCGGCAGCGGGCCCTTGGTCACCACGCAGTGGAAGAGCTTGATCGAGCCCGCGTAGGCCACGAGCGGCAGGTACGCGCCCCAGAGGCGCTTGGAACCCAGCTCCCCCAGCCACTCGAAGGGCGCGACCGGCGGCTCCTTGTCGAACCGGAACTCCGCCGCCCGCCGCCGGTCCCGGAAGAACAGCACGTGGATCGAACTCCACAACGCGATGGCTCCCACGAAACCGAGCGTCGCGGTCCAGGCCTCGAACATGGGGGCGTGCGCCCACCAGCGGGCGTGGAGCGCCGACCAGAGCGCCGCGATGCCGGCGTCGAGGGCCTTGGGCATCGCGCATAAGGCGCCGATCAGCGCCAATGGCGCGAAGCGCATGGCTCCGCGCTGGACGCGGGCGGCGCGGCGCCAGTGCGTCGGCGGTTCATCGGTATCGTCTAGCGGCCGCGTCGGTTTTAGCGGCACCAGGGGCGCGTCGACGGTCAGCGTGGCGGGTAGAAGCGATGCCGCCGAGGGTTTCTCGCGTAGCGCGACGCGCGGCTCGGTGTCGACTGCCTCGGGTGGTAGTTCCAGCGTTGCAACTCGCGCCGCAGTCGTCCACAGCCTCAACTTCAGTTTGGGTAGTTGGAGGGCACAGGTGTTGCTAATGGCCACCGTGAGCGCTAACGAAATTCGGAGCATCTTTGACCGACAGATAAACGACTTCGCTTCTGTCAGCTTGCACGCCAGCCCGGCGTGGCGCGTTTGCGAGTGCTTCTTGTTGATGGCGGCGCGCGAAACCCGTGCTTTCAATCACGATGCTGCCGATACAACGTCGCAACCTGACCCGCACGTGTCGCGGTCGCTCAACAGCGCTAGTGATCAGCGTAAGAATCGAAACCCAACGATTAGATAGGAGAAAAGGGGAAGTTCACGAGCGCCGCCACTCATCAACAGAGCCCGAGCACGACTCCGATCGGCTGGGGCGGCGCGCAGGACTGGCTCCGGCGTCGCGCCGGCGGCCGCGGCGGCCGGCCCGAGGGCGGCGGCGGCGGGGGCGGGGGCACCGGCGCCCGCGCGACTGGCGGCGCCATGTCGCCGTACGTCGTCGAGAAGCGCGACGCCGGCGGCTCGGACCGCGACCGCGACCGCCGCTTGCGCGCGTTGCCATGGGCGAAGCGCACCTGGCCCGGCACGTCCAGGCCCGCCGGGTAGAGCGGCTCGACGCACGTGTCCAGAGAGGGCGCGTCCAAACACCAGATCACGGAGTCGCGCTGGCGGCACGACCCCACGCCCCGCCTAATCACGCGGACGTTCGGCTCCGTCCGCGAGAAGAAGGTGGGGCACGGGGCGTTCGCAAGGCGTTCTAGGGCGGCCGTGATGTTCGCCTCGGCGGCGCGGTGCTCGGGCTGCACAATAAATAATTGAGGAGCCGGGGCCCGCGCCAGCGAAACGATCGTCGTCGGCTCATGATCATTACAAGCGACGGGCAGGTCCGCTTTTTGAGATGGGGGCTTCGGATCCATCTCGGTGACGTTGGCGTCCCTTCCTCTAAAAAGTACGGCGTGGAGCGCCTCGGCGAGGGGCACCGTCTGCGCTCTTCTAGAAGCAGCGAGCGCCAGAGCGTCCGCGTCCTTTTCGGAGAGGACGTGGTGCTTTTTCAGGGCGACCGCGACCTGTTCATGGGAAGGCACGGGCAGGGTCCCGCACCCGCGCGCGATTCGCTCGGTCATGGACCGCCGCGCCTGCTCGTCGAGGCAGCCGGACGCGCGCGCCACGGCCTGGGCCGCCCGCTCCAACGCGAGGCGCTCGTGGCGCTCCGTCCGGCCGGGCGGTGCCGGCTCGTTATTAGCCGCCGCCAGGCAGCGCCGCGCCAGGCGCCTCCCACAAAACGAGCCGTCGCTCACCCCAAGTTGTGTCACGGCCTCAGCCTCCGCGGCCGTCAGGCGCGCCCCGCAGGATCTCAGTGAAGCGCCGCAGGCCGAGGCCTGGCCGCCTTTTTCATCGCACAGCCACCGCTCGCGCACCGTCTCGTTATCTAAGACGCGCGACACCTCCCGCACGGCCCGCCGGCCCGCGGCCGTCTCAATGAGATCCTCGCAGGGACTGAGCGGCTCGCGGAGGCTCAGCGCGGAGTGGTCGTCCGGGCGCGCGTAGGGCGGCGCCTCGCGGGGCGGCGGGTGCGCCGGCGGCACGGGCGTTATTCTATGAAGAGGTGGAGCTTGTGAGTCCGCTTTGCGTTCTACTTCTTCTAGGAAGCGTTCATAATCAACAGCAGGATGCGTCGCCTCGAAGTGCGTCGAAGTTGTGCGCCCGCGCTCGTCGTCCTGCCTTTCACCATGTTGCAGGGTCGCCTTCATGGCGTCGGAGTCCTCGGAGTCGTTCTGAGCCACACGTGCGCTCGCGTGGGGGTTGTAGGCCGCGCACAGCGCCGCGGCTTCGTCCGCTTCTAGCGTTTCCGCGCCGTAGTGGGCCTGGATGGCCCTTACAAAATCTCTAGGCGCCAAATGCCCGGAGCGGTGTATGTCCTGCCGCCGCAGCGCGACCCTCAACGGCGCCACCTCCGACGCCGACGCCATGCGCGACACGAGCCTTGACTCCGCGTCCCCCGCGTTCTTGGAGCCCCGCCGCTGCAGCGTCCGGCCCCGCACCCGCTTCTCGGGCGACGGCGCCTGGCGGAACCGGTCGTACCTGACCATTCCCTCTCCCGTGACACTCTTGAGCTCCTCCAGGCTCACGTCGACGCCGACGCTGCGCAGCGCGCGCCGCGCGTCGTGGGTGGACACGACCTTCTTGTTCCCGGGGTCGTAGGGCCGCCACAGCTTCCCGGCGCCCCGCTTGGACGCGCGCGTCCCGACGGCGTCGTCGGCCAAATGCGAGGCGCGGCGCAGGCCCTCCTGGATCAAGCGGTCGACCTTGTCCTTTGCCCGCGGCTTCCGCGCCCGCGTCGGCGGGACCACGGCGTGGTACTCCGCCTTGCCGAGGCGAAGGCCGCCGCGGCCCATCCTGCTTTGCTATCTCCCCGTGGTAGGGGCGCCTGGTGGCTTAAGGCTCCGTGTTTAGGCGCCTGTGGTAGGGATCTAGGCCCCGTGTAGGCTCCGTGGGCCCGGTGGCGTGTGCAGCAGGGGCGCGCGGGTGCGGGCTGCGGGTGGGCCGAGCTTGGTCTACGGGCCCCTCGTGCTATGCTCTGCGGCGCTCAAGGCGCTGCGCTGCGGGAGTTGTGGCGTTGATTGTCCCACCTTCGTCGAGAAGCAACCCGTCAAACGGGCCCGCTAGTGGCTTTTTCCGGAACGCACCCCCCAGGCGACCGGTGCCAATGGTCCTGACCGCAGCTACCCCTCGAGGAATGATTCCGCCCAGGCCAACGTCTTTTCACGGAGTAGTACTGGCATAATGATACTACACTTTTAGTTCACAAAGACGAGCGTCCATAAGCGCAACACTTGCACCGAGCTTGGAATCCGTGATGTCGACCGCACGCTGTATAGGGCGCAAGATGGCAAGTGAAGAAAACCCGCAAAGTAAAACCCGCGGCCAGCTTTTATGGTAAACGAGAACAAACAGGCAGCCAAAGGAGGCACAATCGGTAAAAACAGGACCATGGCCGGCGTGGCGACGCCGCCGCTCCTGCGGCTGTCGGTCCTCGCGCTGCTCGTCCTCCAGAACACCTCCTTAAGGCTCGTGATGAAGCACGCGCGCACCGTGAGCCCGGACTTCAGCGCGACGGCGGCCGTGTTCGCGTGCGAGCTGCTGAAGTTCACGGTGGCCCTCGCGGTGCTCGCGCGCGTGCGGCGGTCTGTGTCCACAGCACTGGTGGAGGTGCTGAACTACCGGGAACTGGTGCCGATGCTCGTGCCCGCAGCGCTGTATCTGTTGGCAGATCGCCTGCACCACGTCTCGACGCGAAGGCTAGACGTCGCCGCCTTCCAAATATTGTCGCAGTCCAAGGTCTTGACCGCGGCGTTGTTCGGAAAAGTATTTAGAGGAAGGGACTACTCAGGGCGCCAGTGGGCTTGTTTGTGCGCGATCGCCGTGGGGATCGCGTGCTGTCAACTCGCCGACGTTGGAGTGGACACGATTCAACCGCCCGATCCCATAGGCGTCGCCACTGTGATGACGACCTCCTTACTTGGTGCCGCGGCCGGCACGTACATCGAAGCGACCCTGCAGCGGGGGTCCGGGGACGGCGTCCTCTGGAAACGTGCCGCACAAATGGCTGCGAACGGGTGTCTGCTCGCCGCGGGGCCGGCGTCGCGGGCGAACCTAGATGGTTTTGTGTTTTCCGCCTGGCTCGTCGTCGCGCTGAACGCCGCCGGTGGCTTGTTGGTGGCGGCGGCGATGCGCTACGCGGACAACGTGTTGAAAACACTGGCCTCTTCGCTGTCCATCGTCGTGTCCACGGTCGCGGCGACGGTGTTCCTGGCCGCCCCGGCGCCGTCGTCGCGCTTCGTGCTCGGGAGCGCCATCGTCGTCGGCGCGATCTACGTCTACGGCACGGCCCCGAAGAAGGCCGCCGTGGAGTCGCGCGCGGAGGCAGCGGAGAAAGCATGAGGCGCATTGTTTAAATATATGTCACACACATGAAAATTACGGAGCTATACCGTTAGCTCCGCGCTTCGTGGAGCGCGTCGAGGCGGTCCCGCTCGAGCGGGGTCGCGGCGCCGGTCGCGAGGAAGGCGAAGTCGCGGGCGAGCGAAAGGGACATGGAGAGCGCGGCGGAGTCCTCGACGTTGAGGACGACGTGCCACCAGCCGGCGGGCAGGACGACAACCTCGCGCGGCCGCTGCACGATGACGACGCTCTCATCGGGGAGCGCGCAGTCGCTCCACTTCAGGAACCACTCGCACGCGGAGAACTCGTCGCCGTTCTCAAGGAGGAGGGCCGCGCGCGGACACGCGCCGGGCGGCAGCGCGACCCACAGCTTCGTTCCGTGGAGCAGCACGTTCCACGCGGCCGTGAGCGGGTGGTCGTGCACGGGCGTGCCGCTCCGCTTCGATGAAACGAGGAGCCAGGCCCGCGGGAGCGGGCGCTTCTTCTCGTCGCGCGAGCCGAGGAGCCCGGGGAGCGCGTCGTTGACAAAGCACGCGGGCGCCGGCACCAATTGCTCGCGCGCGGGCACGCCCGCCCGGGGCTCGAAGACATACAGCGGCGCGTCGTCGCCGTCGCTTCCATTGCCACAGTACCGCGCGTACTCCGTCAATGAAACCTTCGCCGACCCCATAGAGCGCCGCGCCGCGCCCGGCCCGCCATCCACCTCGAACGCGACGGCGTCGCCGAAGCGCCGCGCCAACCCCTCGAGGCTCCAGTCCTCGCGGAGCGCGGGCCACGCATCCACCAACCCCGTGACGACCGCCGGCGCCGCAGGGCACTCGGCGAGGCCGCGGCGGCCGTCGATGCGCTCCAAAACGTCGACGAAGACGCGCCCTTTTGCGCCGCGCACGCCGAGCCGCACGCGCCTGTCGCCCTCCCTCTCCAGCAGGACGCGGTCGGCGAGCCCCATTTTCCGCCAGAGCGACGCGGGCTCCGACCCCGCCAACGCCCGCTTCGCCGCCGCGATGGATAGATTCGCGGCGCGCTGTTCGCGGCGCAGTCGCGCGAGCCGGAGGGCCTCGGCCCGAATGGCCGCGCCGGCATCCGTCGCCGCCGCGCCGGGAGCGCGTGGCGCGTTCTCGCCGTCCGAGTCGACTCGTGCGGAGGCACCCGCGCCGCAGTGGGCGTCAGACACAGCCAGGAAGGTCATCACTTTGTGTATACAGTCATCGCCGAGTCTCTGCAGCCCTGGTGCAGAGCGCACTGTCTGCGTATTCGTGCACGCCATCCACAGCTTAGCGAGAGGCTCCGCGGGCGCATCGACGTACATGTACCAGCTTAAATCGACGATGACAAAAAAAACCCGTGCTGTAAAACCCGCTGGGAGAAACTACGGTACGAGAGCTCCGGGCCCCGCCCACTAGTCCTAGCACCGTAACAAAAATTTACGAGAGCTGGTATGAGTCATTCACAAAACCATTTTACGGAACCACTAGCTATCGTCGTCGCTCCCGTTGACGTAGACCCGCACGAGCCCCACGACCTGCTGGCCGAAGCCCAGGAAGGTCGCGCCGATCGCGCAGCACAGCACGACGATGGATATCGCAACTTCAATCTTCGACCGGTCGTAGGCCCGCCGCCGCACGCAGATCAAATCAAAATAACACGGAAAGATGAAGCCCAGCGAGGGCCCGAAGACGATGCCCACGACGTTAATAATAGTAGTCAAATCGTTCACCACGAGCGCCGTCAGCGCCGCCAAGACAACGAGCATCGCTCTAAAAGCGACGGACCACCGGTCCCCATCCCGTTCCCCTATAAAAGTCTGCTCGCCCAATAAGCTTTGCGTCTCGTCCTTCTTTACGATGCGATCCAGCTCCAGCGCATGCTCTAATTGCTGCGCCATAGGGAAGAACTGCATGGGGAACTTTAGAGCGACGCTGATGACCACGAGCCAGTTGGCCGCCGCAGGGAACCCCGTGACGCCAAACTCGTCAATAAGTGACACGGTGATCGGGTTCTGCGGATCTTGATACGCAAAGAAGCAGACGTAGCCCGTGGCGGTGAAGATGACCGCTAATCCCAAAAGGGAGGTGGTCACCAACTCGGACGCGCGGTCCGGTTCCTGCAGCGCGTTGGCCATCTGGCACAGTGTGGACGGGATGCCCTCGAAGGCGTAGCATAGGGAACCCAAGAGCCCGATGAGGCCCCAGGGCGACCCGGAGAAGGGCGCCGTGTTGTACACGTGGCCCTTGACCACCAAGCGGTGGATCGCGAAGAATCCAACCGTTCCCAACGCAAAAGCGTAGGTGACGGTGGCGAACTGGGCGACGACGCCCAGATCCCGCAAATGCTTCAATGTGCACGGGATGCTCACAATTGGGACTAAAACCACCGTGAATGCTGATTGCGAGGGCCCGTGGGGCCACAACGTGTGTAAGGTCGAGGTCATGAAGGAAAAATACGAAGCGCACACTCCGAACTGGAAGCCCACGACGCACCAGTCCACGGCGCGCGCGCCGTGGTCGCCGCCCAGGAAATCATAGCCCAAATCTCTATAACTCAACACCTTGATCCCCCGCTCCTCCACCGCCGCCTTCGCTCGGAGCAGCGCGAGCATGCTCCAGTTCATGCCGCTCACCACACAAACGAACATGATGGCGTAGGGCACGGTGCCCGTGGCCGCGATCTCGCTCGGGAGCGCCATGATGCCGACGCCCAATGACAGCATCATGGCCATGCTCAGCATCTGCGCGTAGGTCGCCCTGACGCCGGGCAGGGGCTTCGGGCCGAGCAGCGAGTCGCGGCGGGGCGCCATCTCGATATGCTGGGTTGCCGAGTGCTGCCGTAAATGAGGAGCCACGCGTCGTCGGCGGCGTGCGAGGAATGCTTTGGAAACCACGAGCTCTGTGCTTTAGGCTGGGTGCTGAGTTCGGCTCGGCGGCGCGAGGGGCGAAACGATTTGCTGCTGTGCCTGGGCCCGGGCGATGCCGCTGGATATATCAAGCGACTCTATCTGGCACGCAGCGTGCTTTTGGCAGCTTTTTTTTGCAGAGCTTGCTCGAAAAACCCGTTCCCGAACCCGTGCGGGCCTAGAAGACGACCGCCGCAGGCACTACTAAAGATAGTCCGCTGCCGTCGTCGATAAAATAGTGGAACGTGTAATCCTTACGCGGCGTCCGCGTCCCGCACCATCTGCTTCCAGCGCGCGACGAGGCCCTTGGCCGCCATGGCCACCTTGGCGTCCGCGGCCTTCTTGAGCGTCGCCACGGTCTTGCCCACCGTCGTCGTCTTCAGCAACTCCACACTCACGCCGTGGTCCGCCAGGCGCTTGAGGAGCTTGGCGGCGGCCGGCCAGGCCTGGCTCTCTACGGCCTCCCGGAGCTTCGCGTCCGCGTCCGCGACGTCCTCCTTGGACAGCGTCGGCGCGGCCTTCTTCTTCTTTTTAGGCGGTGGTTTTGCCGTTTTGTCGGGCGACGCCGGACGCTTCTTCACCTCGGGCGACGCCGGCTTCGGCTCGGCCGGGGTCGGCGCCGGCTTCGCGGGCGCGGGGGCCGCCTTGCGAATCGCGTCGACCCGCTTCCGTAATTCGACGTCGGGGTCTTCGCGGACGTCCCCGGGCCGCTCGGCGGCGTGCCACTCCTCCAGCACAGCGACGCACGACGGCAAACCGGGGCCGTAGCCGCGGTGCGTGTGCACGAGGAGCGCCTGGCAGGCGACCATGGTCGCGTGGTAGGACGTGTAGGCGTCACCTGCAGTATCCCAGCGGTGCGTCGCTGGGTCCTGGGCCCGCAATAGAAAGGCCATGCCCAGCTGCACCAGGGGGTCCGAATCCGTCGCGCCGAAGGCTCGTAGGCACTCCACGTACTCGCCGACGAGGTGCGCATCCCGTTCCCGCACGGCCACGCCCATGTTCTCTCGTATGAACAAATGCTCGTGTGGGAGTAATTCAGGCTCCAGGGCGAGCTCGCCCCAGTTGTTCAGCGTGAACACGACATGTGTTATTAAATAAGCTTGGTCCACGTAGGACTCCCAGCTGAGCTCGCCGGCGGACTTGTACGGGCGCAGGGTCGCCACCTTACGTAGCACGTCCGAATATTTGCACCCGACGTCGATCATGGCGCGTTCCGCGTAGAACGCGTGGATCAAGGAATTGCAAAGTGTTCGATAGACGGTGACGCTCTCGCCGGACAGGACCTCCGCGACGCCCTCCGGCACGTGGGTGTCGTTAATAGGGTCCCACCCGAAGTAGTCCTTGGCGGAGTAGGGTTTTAGTGCGTCGTCTGCATCGGGGCCCGTCAATTTAACAGCATGTAACACGTCCTCCTTCAGCTTGGGCGCGGACACGCCGACCCGTTCTAAGCAGTAGAGTCCGACAATGGCTTCCAGCACCTGCTGGGGCGTCGGGCGCCCCGACGACCGCCAGCCCCGCGCCAAGACGCGGTGGCGCCACCGCCGCGCGAGTTGTTCCACGAACATCAACGCGTTCGCCCTTACAGGATCCTCCGTGACTCTGGCAACGTCATAAAAACACTGGATCGCGTCGTTGCCGAACTGGTCGAAGTTCTGCGGGTCCGAACTTAATGAAAAAATGGCGTCGAGGCCGGACATCACCGCGCGCCGCCGCGTCTGGCCCTGGAAGGCCGTGGCCCACTGCTGGGACTTTTTGATCGTGAGCGCGTCCGCTTTTGGCGGCGGCGTGTACAAGGACTTCTTCCGGGGACTAACAGAGGGCCCGCCCAGCGTCGCGTTCCGCGTCATGACCGTCTCGTACAATGAGGCCCACTTCGTATCCACACTCAGGTCCAGCGCCCGGCACACGCGCCTCCGCTCGGCCTCCCTAATGTCCTCGCCGACGGCCCACATGCTTCTCCGCTGACTCAAGTCCGCGTCGGCCTCCTTTTCGAGTGCGGCCCGTTCTTCACTTCCTGTCGCGTTCCAGGCCGTCGCCAGCTTTGCCAAAACCTCCTGCGACGACGCCGCCGGGTGCGCGGCCTTCGTGGCCTCTCGTTTTTGCTGGACGAACGTCTGGTAGGCCGACAGGCGCCGGGGCGGCGCCGGCACGGCGACGTCCACGCCCGTCGCGTTATCTTTGACTTGCTGCTGCTTCTTCTTGGTGTCGCCGCCCATCGCGCTTGCTTTGGCGCGCGCCGCCCTCAGCCGTGCGCTATGCTTGCCTGCTTGACAGCGTTTTTTGTGGTAGGCAACGGTTGATCTTTTAGAGGCTGACGAGAGCTGTGCGCGCCCTCTCCTTCTGATGGCCCACCCTTGCAACGCGCGTCGATGGCGACAAGCGTGAGCAGCGAGCAAAACGCAGCTATTCGTGTATATACGGGTTTTTCGAGAGTGCGGGTACGAGATATGTGTACGATCTGAAAAGTTATTTCAGGAGGGATAGGCGCGTCGTTGGGGCTGACGATGCGCAGAAGGAACCTCAGGGCGCCGAGTCCTTGGTCTCCGCGTCGGAAGGGGAGCCGAGCCGCACGTCGCGGCTCGCGCCGGCCGAGGCCATCTTGCGCTTCACCTTGCTGGATGTGCGGCTTCATCAACCTTAAAGCCATGGTCAGCATAAACGCTAAGGAAGCGAAGTAGCAGACCACCGCCGAGAACAATGAGAAGTGGGCGTCCTCCACGGCCATGAACACTTGGCCGTGCGTCTGCGCGCCCCACTTCTCGTCGCGGCCGCCCGCGACCACATCAAAGAAGCCCTTGTGGCAGAAGTACACGATTAACGCCAGGAAGCCCAGCACGATAATTTCCCACTTGAACTGCTCCAATAGCTGTCTCGAAAAGTGGTGGTAGTACTCGCGTTCCACGTCAGGCAACTCACGAAGTCCGCGGGGTGCTCGGGCGCTTGGGTCTCGCGCGGCGCGGCTTCCGAATGGCCGGTCACGTGGGCCATCCAGGTCGAGGTCGAGCCGTGGAGGTGGCCCGTGTAGTGCCGCGCGTGGTGGTGCAAAATCTCGAAGAGGATCGTGATGCATAGCAGCGCCAGAATGACGAGGCCATCATAATAAAACTGCTCGTTGCGGCCCGTGCGGCGCCAGCCCTGCTTGCCCGCCGAGTCCTGCTCTAGCCAGAAGCGGGCGCAGGCGTTGAGCTCGCAGTCGTGGCACGCGTGGTGGCAGTTGCCGTACGTGACCGTGAGGGCGTGGCCGCCACTACTTCCCGCGGCGTCGTAGTAGCCGCACGCGCCGTGGTCGGTGCTCGGGGCGTCGCTCGCGAGGAAGCGGCGGTAGCGCTCGTCGTCCTCCGACAGGAGACGGTGGGCGTCCTGTGCCGTCTCGGCGTCGTGGTCGCACGAGGCCTCACAATGACAACAACCGGTCGAATTCGAGACGTAGCCCGGCGGGTACCAGTGGTCGGGCGCCGGGCAGTCCGCCTCCTTCACGTTGCATTTAATTGGCGCATCGTCGTTTGCCGGCGCCGCCGAGGCGAGGCGGCGGTGGGCGTCGTCGTGGCTCGTGTCGCAGGAGCCGTAGCTCGTGGTCGACACCGCCGGCGCCGCGGACGCAGCCGCCGTCGCGACGAGGGCCAGGATGAGGCCGCTCATTGCCTCGGGAGATATATTTCGATTTTCCTGGTTCGAGCTCTTGCTCTCTGTCACAGGTCAACCGCCCTACGTAAGCCCACTGCGTGTCAGACGAGCGCCTAAATCCCCCGCGCGTGTGATGCAACGCTAGTTGCCGGGAAAAACGCAGACGAGACGCGCCTATTCGATGGCAAAACGGGTTTTGCGAGTCATATCGAGGAGTAAGTCGACGCCGCCGGGTTCTATGAACCTTTTACAACGCTTCTCGTAGACATCTTCCCACGTCGAGCAGCCTAGTACTACCAGGAAATTCAGGGACAAGACTATTAGTTCGACGATAGGCGGGCCGTCATGGCTCCTCCTGGTAGGACAAGATGTTGTCGTACCACGCCTGCAGCTTGACGGGCGACGCGGTGCACACGAACTTGGCGATGAGGCGGTCGCCGCGGCGCACGGTGGTCACGCCGTGGGTCGCACCTTCCGCTTTTACAAGTAGCAAGGAATTGGGCGGCAGCCAGGCGCCGCGCACGGACCCGTTGGCGCGCTCCCAACGCGTGTGGCTGTCCGACGTGTTCTCGAGCGTCAGGACGACCTCCAGCTGCGGCTCCTCGTACAGCACTTCGTCCTTGTGCCAGCCCATGGACGAGCCGATCGGATACCTCCTGAGTTCGACCGGGAAGTCCGCGGGCTCCAAGCGCTCGTCGCCGCAGATTTTTCGCAGGCGCTCCATGGATTCCGGTCGGGACAAGGCCACAACCACAGGATCCCACGGCTCTAGGAAGCACCCGAGGCGCCCGACGGCGACACTCTCCAGGCATTCCGATTTCAGGTTCTTCGGCCGGCGCGCGGAGCGCCGGCAGGCCGCGAACGTGGCCGCGTCAAAAAAGTCCTCGACAATGCACAGGCCGTCGCGCGAAAACGCGAGGCGCGCCTCGACATCGCTGTCCTCGTAGCATGGTCGCGGCTCAGCGGTTTCCGGCAGTTTCGGCGGCGCGAAGAAGGTCGGCCGGCGCAGCGTCGGCGGCGTTAAGGCATGTGTCCTGAGCAAGATGACCAGCAGCGGGGCGACGCGCACCATCTCTGTGAAACTGGTTGCCTCAACAAAGAGCTATGCGATGCGGACAGGAGACTCTCGGCTGTCGCTGCTACGTTGTATCGCGCAGCACTGTCGCCGCTAACCTATTTGACTCTCGCGAATACTTTTGTAGCCTAATTGCTTCCGGTATGCGGGCCGACGCTGAAATACAGAAATAAAACCCGTGCCTTAATAAAAACCCGTCCGAGTAAACACCAACACTATCACATTATACAAGACGCAAAACCCCACGAACAACACCACGCACCGCGTCACAAAGCCGCGCGGACGACGAGAGCGACACGACGCCGTCCGCGACGGAGGCGCCGACGGCGACGCGACCGGTGGCGGCGCCGACGGGCAGCGCCGTAGTAACCACGTAGGCGCCGTCGGCGCCGAAGTCATCCTCCAATTGGGCGCCACCGAGCAGTGAGAGGAGCCGGCGCGGCGCCAAGGTCACGCGTCGCCGCGACGCGCATCGAGCCAAGACATCCAAGCCCTCGTCAAAGAGCGGCCACCGCGCCGCGCCCTCTTCCGACACCTCGCACAGGGCACACCCGACGTCCGCAGCGGCCGCCCAGTTCTCCGAGATAGCCAAGTCGGCCAGCGCCGCCGAGGCGATGACGAGCAAACTCCGCCGCGGCCGCTTCAGGAGGAAGGCGTGTTCCGCCGGAAAGCGGTCGACGCCTGCCGCATTCGCGGCGGCTTGGTCACCGTAGAGGCCCCAGGCGTCGCAGAACGCGTCGAGGGTCGATCGGGGCGCGGCCTCGCTGCCGAAGCGCGCCAGCAGAGGCGGCGGTCGCTTAGATGGGGCGGCGGTTATGACGCGAGGCCGCCGGCGCTTGCACGAGAAGCAGCGCGCGCGCTTTCCGAAGTTGTTCGTGCCGCACCCACAGAGCCAGTCGCCCTCGCGGACGGTCCCGTCGGCGGGCGGCGCTGCTGGGAGCGCGTCGGCCGGCGAGGGTAGCGGTGCTTCGACCGGCGAGGCAACCGATGCAACCGGCGCGGTCTCCGCCACCACGACGCGCGGCGCTTCCGGCGGCCGCCGCTCCCCCGAGCGCTCGAAGATCGCGACGAAGAAGCCGCCCAAGTCACAGGCTTCCGACGGCAGGAACCGGCGCGCGAGCGACAGCTGGGCCCGAATGGGGTCCGCAGGAGGAAACATCGTCGCCGAAACTCGGGCCTTTTTGGGGTTCGAGACTTCGTCAAAGCGCGTAAAGACCTCGCGCGTGGCGCCGTAAGACGCGCTCGGCACAATCCACGAAGAGAGGCCCGGCGCCGAGAGGTCGCGCGCCCACGCCGGCGCCTCCACGAGCGTGACGAGGCCAGCGTGCCTTCCCAGAGCCGCTGCAACAACCGATTCGTTCTCGATGGGATTAAGGCTGCACGTCGAAAAAACAAGCCGCCCGCCGTAGTTCAGCAACTCGATGCCGCGGCACAGGATCGAGAGCTGCAGGGTGTGCAGGCCGAGCGCGTGCCGCACGTCCCACGTCCGAATCACGCTCCGCTTCTTGCGCCCGGTGCCGTCGCCCGAGCACGGCACGTCGCAGAGCACTTTGTCGTACTTCTGCTTCCAGCCCGTCCGTCTCCTCATGCCGGGGAAGCGCCGCGCGTCCGCACACAACGCCAGAAAGGCGCCCTTCGCCGGAGACCGCCGCGCGCGGCGCACGAGGACAGCCAACCGCTTCCTATCGACCTCCGACGCGACGACGAGGCCGTCGTGGCCGATGGCGTCGAGCAGTTGCAGGGCCTTCATGCCCGGGGCCGCGCACAAATCAGCAACAATATCGCCTGGCGCCGCGGCGAGGATCGATGGTGGGATGCACGAGACCAGTTCCTGCCGCACGATTGCGCCTACTTCTTGCGCCGCGACGAGCAGCTCGCTGGTCGCGTCGACGACGGCGCAGCCGGCGACGGGTGCCGGGCGCAGGCGCAGCGCCGCCGCGCACACGGCGGCGCACGGTGAGGACTGGTTGACGCGCACCGCGATGGGCAGGCGCTTCGCGAACAATGCTGACGCGTCGTCGCTCACGGCTTGTCGTTTGTAGTAGTCGTCGAACGCGGCGGTGGCGTCGTTATTGGTGGTGTTGATGCCATCGCTGCCGCTTTCGCCGCTGGCATCACTGGCAGCATCAGCCTGCTGCTTCGCATTAGTTGGTTGTTGTGGCTCACGCATTGCCAGCGCTTAAGTGGCTCGATGAGCTGAGAGATGCTGTGCCGAGAAGCAGCGTTCTGCTGCACTGTGCAGTGCGCCAGGCTCGGCTGTGTGACGAGAGCGGAAAACCCGTGCCGGTACGCCATCCATCGAAACGAATAAACAAAAATCAAAATTACTTGCTCACCTTGACCGGGTAGTCATACTCCAGGTGCGTCCGGCCGTCCCCGTCCACAAACTTGTCGCTCGCGGTGTAAGTCCCCCGGTACATCATTCCGGTCGGCGCGTCCAACCAGTCGCGCCGCAGGAACTCGAAGACGTGTGCGGAACTCTGCGGCGCGTACGAACCGATGACCAATTCATCGGCGGCCGTCTTCATGCCCATCCGCTTCAGGCGATTCACGTATTTCAGGCCCGGCAGGATCTCGTGCTGCACGCGGAAGGAGAGGCGGAATTTGTACTCGCTTCCCTCCTTGACGCTGATCCCCGTCTTCTTCAAATGGTCCTTGCCGGCGCGCGTGTCCAGATGGAAGACCTGGTCCGGCGCCGCGGAATTGAACACGACGCGGAACTCGGTGACCACTAGTTTGCGCGGGTCCGACAAGTCGCCCCGGTCGCCCTGCGCGGCGGCGCCGAGCAGTTGCGCCTTGTAGCGCTGAAGGGATGGATCCGCGTCGTCCTGCTTCAGGATCGCGTCGACGTCGTTCGTGCCTCGCGGGACGTAGGCTTGGTTCCTCGCCGCCGTGGCGTCGAGCGAGGCCATGCGACGACCGCGTCGCGCTCCCCGACGCGCGCGACCTGTGTGGAAATGGGTCAGACGTACATAGAGGCTCGCGGGCGGTAAGGTCGTGAAGCCACTCCATAACGTCTCGATCACTCGATTTCGCGCGTTCGCACGGGCGCCAGCCCACGGTAGGCAGCGCTTCGCAGCGCTGCCAAGGGCTGTCACCTCTGCCATATCGGACGCGCTTGTTGATCGCTGGCGCTGGGTCTGTGCAGTAGTTTTAGCCGCGCTACTCGCCCCGCGCGCGGCGACCTCGTTGGCGCGCGGGGCCATGCAACCCGTTTTGCGAGACGAAAAAACCCGTCGCCTAATAATCGAGCGCGGCCAAGGCCAAAACAATCGCCAGGGGACCGAGCCGCGCCCGGAGTATTGACGACCGGGTGGTGACTGTCCGCATATAGGCGCATCACCGCTCGTCAAGGCCGGACCACGCGCCACGGAGCAAACGTGTTCAAAGTTGACATAACGACAAATTGACAATCAAATCTGCACGCGCGCATCAATGGCTGAGGACAACTCGGGCTCGGGCTCGCCACGGCCGCCGACCGCCGGCGGCTCCTCGAGCGACGAGGACAACAAGACCTGTTTAATTGTCTCCCGCGCCCTCGAGAACGCGGGGTGGACCCTCGACGAGTTCTGCAAAACAGATGACGCTCACCGCCTTGTGTGGACCCATATCAGCAGCGGTGCGCAGCGCATGCTCGAGCGACTGGTCGACGCGGCCCGCGCGGGCGCACCGGTGGTCTTACGCGGGCCCGGGGACGTGGCTCAAGCCGCTGCGCCCGGCTCGCCCGCACCGGCGTTGCCCGCGTCGGAGTGGGACGACAGTGAGCCGGGCCCCGCGCCGGCGCCGTCGACGCCGCTGCCGGCGGCGGCCATAAACACCAACGACGAGACGGTTCTACCTCCACCGCCGCCGTCGACGCCGCCGTCGCCGGATGAGACCCTTCCTCCCGCCTGGCTCGCAGCGCCGGCCGCCGCGTCATTGCCGGCGGCATTATACCCGACGTCGCCGACACCTGCCAACGCCGACGACGAGACCGTTTTGGATCCTCTACCGCCGTCGCCTGATGCGACCGTTCTGCATCTAGAACCCTACGAAAACTGCGGTCTGTATTCGCCTCCGAGAGCGTCGCAGCTCGCCCCCGTCTCGACCGACTCCGAGGACGACGGCATCTTCGACACGCTCATCCGCGTCGCAGTGATGCGCCTGACGCAAGGGACCGGTCGCTTCGGCGTCACGTTCGGCTTCGTGATCACCTGTTGTCAGGACGGCCACGGCTTCTCGATCCTCCTCTCGGAATTCATCGCCCAGTACGCGGGGTACACGGCCGCCTTCCTCACGCTCGCCGCCATTTGCGCCGCCAACGCGTGCCTCTTTGGCGCCGGCGTGCGCATCCCGCCGGCCGCCGCTGAGGTCGCGAAATAGACCTCGCTCACTCCCCTCCCCCCTCGACACTCGTAATTCTCGTTCACTAATAAACGTGCATACTTTATCTTCCCCCCGCTTTCGAGCGCCTCACGGGTCCGGCTCGCTCGCGCGCTTGAGCACCGCGGGCTTGTCGGCGTACGCGCCGGCGTACTCGACGCCCTGCTCGAGCTCCCAGGCCTCCTGGAAGAGCTTGTTCACCTCGGACTTGGCGTCCTCGACGCTCCGCGCGGGCACGCGGAAGCCGATGCGGTACTCGGCCGTCGCGTCCGCCGTCTTGACCCGCACCTCCAGCCCGAGGCGGTCGACGCCGTCGAAGCGCACGTTCGGGTCGCCGTCCAGACCCAGGAGCGTCGCCGCGATGGTCGCCCGGTCCTGCGCGTGCTTGTCCCCGTTCAGCGTCTTGCACAGGCCGATGGCCTCGTGGGCCACGTCGTCGGGCCGCGCCTCGACGTACTCGTCTCGCTCGACCCACTGCGTCCCGACCCCAAAGCCGCCCACGTAGAAGATCTGCTCCGGCTCGACGCGCCACAAATCAAACCGCCCGTCCGCCAATAATGCGTCGGCGTAGGGGTGCGCGACGCCGAACTGCGTCTCTAAGACCACGCGGTCGGGGGCGTCCTTCGACACCGGCGTGGCGACGCCCGCGAGCGTCACGCGCTGCACGGCCGCCGCCCGGTCGTCTAAACCCCGGGCCTGGAGCAACAGGCTACACCGCGGGTCGGCCTGCAGGTTTTTGCTGTGCTCGGCGCGCCGCGCGTCCAACAGGAGGATGGGCGAGCCGTCGCCGTCCAGCACAAAGTCGGCGAAGGTGCACAGCGCCGCGCCGCCCAGCTTGTCCGTGGTCGTGGACAGCGCCGCGCCGTGCTTGACGCCGAGCGCGGCGCAGGTCCGCGCGCGCTCGGCGGGCGTCAGGTCCAGCACGGACTGCGGCGCGTCGACCATCGTGGCCGCTGGCCTGGGCGGCGCGCGCGGTGTCGTTGCGGGGCCGGCGACGAGGGCGCGGGCGACGGCCCAGAGCGCGCAGAGCCGGAGTCGTCGTGTGACCATTGTGTTGAGCGCTGCTTTTGCAGCTTATGGCAAATCAGCTGCGCTGCGGCGTTTTTGACCGCTGTTTCGGCAACGCGTTGAGATACGTTGCAAGCTGTAGCTGTGCGTGTGCGGCCAGCGGCGGATCGACGCTTACTCGCGTGATTTCAGTGAGGCCAAGAGATCAACTCGCTTGGCTACACTGCTCCTAGTCAAGCCAAGGCACTTTGAGACGCCTCCGCACGCGCTGCCAGCTGGTACAGCAGTCATCCACTCACACAGAACGGGAGACGCCAAAGTGCCGTTGCGGTGTCGCGGCGACGCGCCAAAGGAGACCCTCGGCAATACGGAGCACTCCCCGGGACGGCTAGGCAATCTTCGCATTCTCTATAAACCGGAGGCACAGTACTTTCGTACTAGGAGCCAAGGAATTGCCGCGGACTCGCGGCCGGGCGCGGCAGCATGCTCAAGGGCAACACACAGGGGCACTTAGGGGGCACTGGGAGCGGACAAGACAACAACAACGCCACCGGAGAGAAAGGCGCCGCCAGTGGCTGGTGACATAACAACAAAATTTACACGTCGCTGTCCACCCACGCCTCCTCCGCCGCGAGCGCGATGCGCTGCCGCGCGTACCACGGCGCCCGCGAGCCCGGCAGGGCCCGGCCCCGCACCCGGAGGCGGGCAAGCCACTTGGGGTGGTAGGCCGGCGCCGCGGCCGCGGCGTCCCGCGCCGCCTGCAGATTCCCGCCGTCGATGTAGTTCATCGAGACGGCGATTGTGGGCGCATCGGCCGCGTTCCGGACCTGGTGCGGCGCGTCCACGGGCACGTACATGACTTCCCCCGCTTCCACGACACCGCGCCAGACCTCCCGCACCGTCGTCGCGTTAAGAGCGCCTTCGTCAAACAGGTCCACGGGCGCGGCGCCGAAGCCGTCGTCGCATAGTGGTGGCACCACCCCGAAGATGCCCGAGCACCGCGCGTCCCGGAAGAAGGCCCGCCGCCAGCGCTCGTCCGTGGCGAAGAGCCGCGGCCAGTCCCGCACGCCGACGACGCGCCACTCCTTCCGGCCAAAATGCACGCGCTGCCAGAACTTCGTGGACCCGGAGTCCACGTGCGGGCCGCCGCCCTCCTCCGCGAAGGACACGAAGAGGGACGGGCCGTAGGCCGCCACGGCGTCCCGGGCGAACGCCGGCACGTCCACGCTTTCTAGGAGTGATGGGCAGTACTGGAGCGGCCAGTCGAAGATCGCTGAGTTTTTGGACGCGTCATCGATGAAACCGCCGACCGTCGTCTCGTCGATCTCGTTCATGGCCGCCCAGGCGGTGGAGGAGGGCGAGCGCATCCGCGGCCTTACCTTCTCTGAGCCGCAGCGCTCCTTTATCAGTTCCAGGCTGAGACCTTTATCAAAGCCGGTCAAGATGAGGGGCTCGTTGTCCAAAGTGGCGTCGCGCCAGTGCCTCCGCGGCATGTCCTTGTACACGACGGAGCGCGTGGGTGCCCTCTGGACCTCGATCCGGCTCCGCACGCGTGCATGGTCTAATGCGAGTTGCGCGCGCCGCGTCTTCAGCGTCCGCTGTTCGTTCGCGTCGTCCGCAAAGAGGCGCCGGGGCAGCGTTTTTAGCGCGCGCGCGAACGACGCCTCCGCTATTTCTAGGTCGCCGGCCGCGACGTGCACGCGGCCCAGCCACGCCCAGGCGAAGGAGTCGTCCCTATCTCGTCGCACGATCTCGGCGAAGGCGCGTTGTGCGCGCTCCGGTCGAGCGTCTCTGAGAGCCTCGTAGGCCGCGGCCGCGACGGCGGCGTCGTCGAGGCCGCCGAAGGGACCCGTGCGCGCGCGCGCGGCGATCGCTGCGACGACGGCAAGCGCTGCACCAATGAGCCACATCGGTCGCCTCGGCTGCGTGCTGCACGGCTTTTTGGTGTGGTTTTTGTTGTTGCTGCTGCGACCCATTCACATCACACGTGTCCAAAGTGATCGCATAGCTCACTCAACTTGCTCGCTACGTGCACAATACTGTTGACGGCTGACTGACCAGTGGCAGTGCAAAAGCGGCAGGGTGCGAAACCCGCGCGCTAGACATCCTCCGCGACGAAACGAGTTACGCGCCTACTTCGTGACGCAGTAGCCGAAGAGCTTCCGCAGCTCGCCGTCGAGCTTGTCGAGCTTGGACGTGAGGAGCGCGAGCTTCTTGGGCGTGCGCGCGCCCGCCTCGTTGTACTTGCCCGCCGCCTCGGCCTCGGTGATATCTTGCAAAACGCCGCGCATGAGGCGGTCTACGCCCTTCTGCGTGTCCTCGTCCCAGATGGGCTCGAGCTTGTTGAACCTGTGTGGAAATTAACCCGTGAGTTAGGTTATCCTGAGAAGTTGCGAGAGACCTTCGTGAACCTCCACGCCATCGAGCAGACGCAGCTATGGGGACAACGCCGCGTCGATGGCGTGGAACCTCCACGCCATCGAGCAGACGCATTCATGTGATAAGATCGCGTCGATGGCGTGGGGCGCCTGAAATTTGATTTCCACACAGTGTTGAACGTCGCCCGGACCTTGACGTAGTCGTAGTCCTTCTTTAAGACTTTGGACGTGTCGAACTGGTCGTCCTTGGCCAGGGCCTCGCGCAGCCGCACGATGCCCACGGCGTAGTTCTTGAACTCGCCGAGCGCGCTCTGGACCGCGCCCGACCGGAGCGCTTCTTCATCGAGCACCACATCTTTGGCCTTTACGATCTCCATCGAGTAGACGCCCTCGTACGCCGAGGCCGTGGTGGCTACTAAAGCCGCGCCGCCCAGGAAGGCGGAGCCAAGCTGCCGTCGCGCCATCGTCTTGGGCGCAACCGACTGCGGTGCGAGGCATGCGGCGCCCGACAGCATCAATGCGACGAGGACTTTCTGCATAATGCTATCTGGCTGGGCTATATGTGCAGCGGTAACGGAACTCTCGTCCAAGTTGCACGTCTCCTGACTCTGCGGTGCGGGTCGTCCGGGGCGCGGCAAGCGTGTTGACCACGAGTCGCACGCACGCACCGGGTCGCTCTACGAACAGCAATAGGAAAACATAAAAATTGCCTGGCGGTCCCGTGACCGCCGCGCGGCGCGCTATAACCCACTGGCACTATACACAGTATAAACACACTCAAATTAACGCCCGAAGAACCGTCGCGCCACCGCCACCGGCGTCCGCGGATGCAGGGCCGGCGAAGACGCGGACTCTGCCGGCGACAGCACGCGCTTCTTCCGCAAATGCCGCGCCGACGCGCTGCCCAGGCGCTCGAAGGCCGCCGGCGGCGGCGGGGCGTCCCCCTGCAAGCGCGCCTCGACGGCCAGCCGGTACCACGCGAATTCCCCCGCAGCCCGCGCGACGCGCGCGTGAGCGGCGTCCTTCGCGCGCTCCGAGGCGCGCCGCGCGTGGGCCGCTAGGGCGTCGGCCGCCGCTTTGCCGGCGTGCGCGGCGTCCGCATTTGCTATCGCCTTTCGGCGCTTGACTTTCAACTTCTCGAGCGCCGCGGCGCCCTTGCGCCGTTCGAGGGTCAACGCGTCGTCCGCCGCGGCCAGCGCGCCGTTGAGGCGCGTGACCTCCTGCGCGCCCGCCGCGGCCGCGGCCCGCGCGCCCGCGAGCTGCGACGCCGCCTCGACGGCCGCCGCTAGAGCTACTTTCAATCGCGCGACCTCCGCCTTGGTCGTCTCGGCCTCGGTCCGCGCCGCCGCGAGCTGCGACGCCACGCGCGCGGCCTCCCGCGCCAGGTCCGTGGCCTTCCCGAGCGCCTCCTTCGTCTCGCGCCGCGCGGCGTGGACGTCCGGCGCGTCGAAGCCCCGCCGTGCGCGCGCGGCGAGCTTGGCCTCCGAAGCCAGGTGCGTCGCCGTCTTAACTTCCGCGACGAGCTCGGCGTTGCGCTTGACGACGGTCTCGCGCTTGCGGAGCGCCGCCTTGCCCCGGCACCGCTCCGCGGCCAGTTGGCGCCCGCGCTTCTCGAGCTCGGTGCGCGCCCGCGCGAGCTCCGCGCGCAGCTTCGCCGAGTCCGGGTTGCGCCCCGTCTTCCGCGCGTCCTCGCACGCGCCGCGCCAGGCGTCGCGGTCGCCGGCCGTCGCCACGAAGTCCTCGCGCAGCGCCGCCGCCTCGCCGTGCATGGCCTGGATCTGCGCCTCGAGCGCGATTGTCCGTTTCGATAGTGTGGAGCACTCGACCTGGGCCGCGGCGAGCAGCGTCTGGGGGCCTTCGTCCGCCGTCAAGTAGGCCTCGTCGACGCAGGCCGCGGCCGGCGGGTCCGGCGGGTCCGCCTTCTCCCACACGGAGGCGCCGCGGCCGTCGTAGCGGTACGCGCAGCCCGACTCGGGGTCGACGGCGCGCGTCCACGTCGCGTCTGGCGGCGCCGCGGCCTCGCCGGGCGCGGCCCGGGCGCGCAGCAGCTCCGCGCGCGTCGCGTCGAGGGCCGCCCGCGCGTCACTCAGCGCGGCGCGGGCCGCGTCGCCGCCGTCGTCGTTCGCCCGCGCCTCCAGCGCCAGCGCACGCGCCTCGGCCGCGGCGCTCTTGGCCTCGGCCGCCCCGCACCGCCGCGTCGCGGCCTCGAGCTCCACGAGGGCCCGGGCCTCGCCGTCGCGCGCGCGGGCGCAGGCCTGCTCCGCCGCGTGGCGCGCCTTGTCCGACTCCATGAGGCGCGCCGTGTGGTGGCCGAAGCGGGCCTCCATGGCCTTCGCCGCGGCGGCCGCGACGTCGGGCGCCGCCGCGACGACGGCGGCCGGCCGGCGCGGCGGCGGCGGCGGTGGTGCGCGCTCCGGCGTCGCGAGCGCCTGGGCGAGCGCCCGGAGCGCCTTGGAGGTCCCCAGGTCGGAGGTCGCGAAGGGCGCCGCGGCCGCGACGGCGGCGAGGACCTGGGGCGACGCCGGCGTGTCCGCCGGCGGCGGCCGCGGCGGCGTGCGCGGCGCGTCCTCGTCGAAGAGCCCGCGCCTCCAGGGCTCCTGGGGCGCTGCGGTTGTGGTCGCCATGCTATCGGCGCGTCGTGCCGCGCGCTGCGTCGAACGCGTTTGGGGCTGCCCCTGCACCGCCTTCAACGGCCGGTGTGGTCGTGTTTCGCCTGCAACGACGGCGCTTCGGCACAGCGCAGTTTGCCATGAGCGCTCCGACCGCAGCGGCTCCACGTAGTGTCCCGGCGCGTCCGACGCACACACCTGCCTGAGTGAGTCGCGAACGGGCTGAGGATCTTGTGTGCACGGGTTTTTCGATTTGGGGACGGCGCTTTTTGTATTTGACTCACCGCTGCGACGTGCACAGCCCATACGCGACCGGACGGACACACCAGGGCTGTCACTTGTCCTCCGCGCATCACGCGTACCGGATTTAACGCCCGTCGACGGGGTCCCGGGTCAAAAGACAAACCCAAGTGCCAAAAAGAACGCAAACCGCGACGGCACGCGCTACGACTCGCAAAGAGCGCACCATCCGGAACAAACATGGCGAACCGCACCGGCTGCTGCCACTCCTGCTGCAAAATGCTCAAGAAGTTCTCGCTCCTTTTGATCAACACGTGTGACGCGGCCATTGGCTGCGCGGCGCTGGGCCTGGCGATCTACCTAAGAAGTAACAAGGCCGGCGCCGAGGTCGCCGTGCAGCGCGCGGAGCAGACGGCGCTCTTCCTGGCCCTGGGCTTTTTATTGGGCGCCGCGCTCGGCTTCGGCGGCACCGTCTTCGACAGCCCCTGCGCCCTGCGCCTATCGGGCCTGCTGGCGCTGCCCCTCGCGCTTGTCGGCATAGGCGCGGGCATCTACATGGCGACGATGAAGGACTCGTGCTTGGAGTATGTAGCGAAGGCCGAGCCCTCCGAGGAGCAGAAGGCTTCGCAGTACTACTGGTTCGTGGTGGGCGGGGTGTTCGGGGCGGCGGTGCTGGAGGTGCTCCGCTTCTGGGTGACGCGGAACCTGAGTCGGACGCTCTCGCTCGAGAACGACGACCTGCGCGTCTCGCTGGCCGCGGAGGCGGCCGCGAGCAACGCGCGGCGGGAGGTCGACGACGCGGCGCGGACGGGGCGCTTCGACCAGCTCCGGGCGTACTACCGCGGCAAGTACAACCCCCCGGACGACGTGGAGAGCGTCGGGGCCGCGTCGTCGCGGAACCCCTTCGAGGACGACTCCGACGGCGACGAGGTGAACCCCCTGCACGGCGAGTCGCCCGCGAAGGCGCAGCAGCCATGGTACGCCGGAATGTGACCTCATTTCTCCCTGTATAATTCGTTTGGTTTCTAGACTAGATGTGTATCCTTTCCTTTAGGGGTATTCCTTCCTTAATTTTGTATTTACTAGAAGTATTTATTTATTAGTCTATCGTGCGGGTTCGATTTCTGGCGGCGCGGCGTCTGCTAAAAGCGCGTCCTACGCGTCCCCAATGTACTAACAAATATCAACAAAGGGCTGGAAAGTGTGCCACAGTGTGCTAGACTGTTACACGCAAGCGCTGGCGTCTAACGCACCGCTAGACCCAACTATCATGTTGAGGTGCAGTCTCCTGCTGGCGTGCGTCGCCGCCATGGCCCCGGCGAGCACGAAAAAACGGCCGCCGAAGGACGACCCGCGCCAGCGGAAGACGCCCGGGCTCTTCGATAGTGTGGAGCGCCCCGGCATCGACCTCCGCCAGAAGCCCGAGGTCATGGCGCCGGCCGGTGGCTGGCCCCAGCTGCGCGCCGCCGTGAACAACGGCGCCGACGCCGTGTATTTTGGGCTATCCACGTTCTCGGCGCGTGCGCGCGCCGCGAACTTCGACCCGGGCGACGAACTGGACCAAGTGATCGCGTTCCTGCGAGCCAACGAGGTGAAGGGCTACGTGGCGTTGAACACGTTGGCCTTCGACGAGGAGCTGGCCGAGGTCGAGAAATTACTACGACGTTGTTCGGAAGCGGGCGTGGACGCTATCATTGTCCAAGACATGGGCATCATGGCCTTAGCGCGGGACGTCGCGCCGGAACTTCCTATCCACGCCTCAACACAACAGTCCATCTCCAGCGCGGACGGCGCCGAGTTCGCGCGGGAACGGGGCGCCACGCGCGTCGTGGTGGGCCGGGAGCTGTCGACCAGTGAAATCGCGAGCGTGGCGCGCGGGACTTTTACGGAAGTCGAGGCCTTTGTGCACGGTGCATTATGCATCAGCTGGAGCGGCCAGTGCTTATCGAGCGAGGCGTGGGGCGGTCGAAGTGCGAACCGGGGCCAGTGCGCCCAAGCGTGCAGGCTGCCCTACGGGGTCGTCATCGACGGCGTCCAACGCCAGGGACTGCAGTACGCGCTGTCGCCGGGCGACCTGTGCGGTTTGGACGACGTGGCCGAGTTGATAGAAGCCGGCGTCTCCTGTTTTAAAATCGAGGGCCGGCTCAAGGATGAAAGGTACGTGGCCGCCACGACCCGATCCTATAGGGAGGCCATCGACGCGGTCTGGGACCGGCACGACGCCTCGGCGGTGGCGGAGGACACGGCGACGGTGTCGCGCAACGATTTGCGGCAGGTCTTCGCGCGCGGCCAGGACGCGGACGTGGACGGGTTGACGCCCGGCTTTCTGCGGGGGCCAAAACATCAGTCGCTGGTCGTGGGCAACGCGCCCAGACATCGAGGGGTATTGGCCGGGCGCGTCCTGCAGGTGACCGCACCATGTAAAACCAAGGGCCTGGAACTCCTCGTGGAGCCGTCAAAAGCGGTCGATTTGAAGCGGGGCGACGGCGTGGTCATCGACTGCGGGCCAGATAATGCAAAGGAGGAGGTCGGCGGGAGTTTGTACGACGTCGCCGTCCAGGCCAATGGGTATGTGCGCATCACCTTCGGCCGGGACGTGGCTGGGAAGCCCTGGCTGAAGGAGGGGGCGCTCCTCTGGCGCACGGCTGATACATTAGTGGACGCGAAGCTCAAGAAGCTCGCGAGCGCTTCGAATGTGAAGCGCACCGCTGTGGACGTGGCCGTGGCTATTGTTGCGAGTCGGCTCGAACTCACGCTGAGCGACGGCCGCCACACAGTCATGGAGACGACACCGGTGGCGCCCGCGACGGATAAGCCGCTCACAACGGACACGGTCGTGAAGGCCATCGGCATCATGGGGGACACGCCCTGGACGCTCGGGACCGTGGCCGTGGACCTGGACGGCGACTGGTGGTGCGGGGGCAAGGATATCAAACAAGCGCGCCGCGCGGCCGTCGAACAGCTTAAAAAGTTAAGGGCGCCCGTTAATAGAACGGCGCCGACGGTGTTCGGCGCCGCGCGCGCCCGGCGCAATCTGGCGGGCGCCGACGGCGGCTTGGAGGACGCCGACCTACTCCTCGTGAAAGCGGACACGGACCCGCGCGTGTCCGTGCTAGTGCGGGACCCGGCGCAGTGTCGGGCGGTCTGCGGCTTCCAGGGGCACCTGGTCGACGAGATCGTGCTGGACTACCTGGAGTTAGATAACCTGGAGGCCTCTTTGCAAATGGTGCGCGAGGCGGAGTTAAGGGCAGTGATCGCCGCGCCGCGCATCACGATGCCGGGTGAACTCGTATTGGACGGCCTCGTCGCGTTGAAACCGGACGCGTTACTGGCGCGGTCGCCGGGCCAGCTCCGGGCGCTCGATGAGAAGGGTGTTGAAATCCGGGGCGACTTCTCGCTCAACGCCGCCAATAGCATTAGCTTCGCCGAGTACGCCGACGAGGGTTTAGCACGTTTAACACCCGCACATGACCTGTCCGGAGCGGCAATAGCAGAACTGGCAAAGGCTCTATCCCCGGAGCGCCGGAATAAACTAGAGCCCGTGCTCCACCAGCACCTGCCCATCTTCCACTCGTCGCATTGTTTGTATGCGCGCTACCTGTCGAAGGGCGACTCCTACGCGAACTGCGGCCACGTCTGCGAGACGCACAAGCTCCACCTCAAGGACGAACAGGGCCAGGACCACCTGGTCCTAGCCGACATGGGCTGCCGGAACACCATCTTCAACGCCCAGGCCCAGTCCGGGGCCGACGCTTTATCACAGTGGCTCGCGGAAGGCATCGCGCGGTACCGCGTCGAGTTTGTGGACGAAAGTCCAGAGGGGGTCACGAACGTCCTCGGCGCCTACGCGGCCCTCTTCGCGGCGAGCGGTGAGGCGCCGGAGCCGCTCTGGAGCCTGTTAAGCGGCGTGCTTGATAGTAATGACGTGGCGCAGGGCGCGGGCCCGGGCTCTCTTAGAGTCGACTCGGAGCGCAAGTCTGGAAAAGCTGCCAAGACCACGGGCCAGCGCCGCTCCAAGGTCGCCGTCCACACCTTTCCCGAGAAGTCCACGGCGAACTCGCGCAAGAAGAAGCGGCGGCTCGCCCACGCCGACCTCTTCGGCGCGCCTCCGCAAAAGAAGGTCAAGGCCCGCTAACATTTTTCTGTGTGAATAGTGCTCAAGTGTTACCGGGGGAGGGAGGAGGAGGGGATGGGGAGGAACACGAGCGGGAGCTAGATCTATAGCTCGACGGCGTCCGCCGTGCGGTCCTGCTTGCCGCCCGAGAAGTCCGTGCCGGGGAAGTCGCCCGCGCCCTGCGGCTTCTGGCGGTCGAGCCAGCCCTCCAACACGTCGAGTTGGTCCTTGGCCGGCGCGTCGGAGTCGACCTCGGCCGCCAGGCGCCCCTCGGGGATGCAGACGGGGGCCCACCAGAAGCCCGAGTCGTGCAAGCCCTGCTCCCACGCGACCACCTCCGAAGCTCGCTCCGCGCCCAACTTCGCGGCGTCCTCCAAGGCGAGGCGCGAGTGCGACACGCCGTGCAGCGAATTCGTGTGGCGCTTGGCGCGCTTGTTGTTGTAGCAGCACCACACGACGAACAACAGCAACTGCACCGCCAGCTACAGATACGCCTGGGACAAGGCCACGATCAGAAACGTAATAACTAAGGCGATCAAAATCGCGTTCATGTGCTGCTTCGCATAAATGATCTGGAACGAGCCCTCCGTTTCGAACTGCGAGTTGTACACTTGCGGTTGCAACTTGCGCGGCACGACGCCCCACCAGAAGTACCAGAAGCATAAGAAGCTGACGACCGGTTGGATCGGCATGAAGCTCAGGCCGATAGTCATGATGAACGTGTCCAAGCCGCACATGTCGAACAAGAGCAGGGGCCCGGCCGGGATCCGCTTCTCTCTTTCGGTAAGAGGCGTAGGCGTCATGAAGATGTAGCTCAACACCCTACGCGTGATCTCGTCGTCCAGCCGCAACGCCGCCATGGGCGGGAAGAACATCAATTTCACGTCCTCGCGCGCTCGATACCGACGCCCGATAGAGCTCAGCTGGCCTGTGTTTTCGACGTTTCGAGTTCGGGTTCGAGCCGTTGCTGATCTCGCAGCTGTGGGATGAAAGGTAGCTAGGCCTCACACTAACCTTCGTCAGAGAGAACGGCGCGCCCAAAAGACTAAAAACTGGAAAAAACTTTGAAGGTCCAGCAGGGACGTCAGCAGGTGCTGCAGGGCGCCCAAGGGAACACAAGCAAGCAAACAAGGTATTACGCGGCGGCGCCGTCAAGGCACGTCCGACAGGAACGCGAGGTGCCGTCACGACACGTCCGACAGGAACGCGCGGCGCCGTCACGACACGTCCGGCAGGAGCGCGTACGAGTCCGGCCGGCCCCACTCCGGCCGGCCGTCGGCCCGCTCGGCGCCCGCGTCCGGCACGCGCAGCAGCACGCAGAGCACCGGGCCCTGGGCCGCGCGCAGGACCCGCGTCTCGCTCTGGCGGAACGCGAGGCAGGCCCCGGGCCGGTGGCGCGCCCCGGCCTCGTCGGCGAGCGCGCCCGCGGCCACGACCAATAGCCCCCGCTCGCCCGCGCAGGGCATGGACGGGCGGCACGCGGCCCCGAGCAACAAAACGCTCGCGTGGACGCTCTCGGACGCGGCCACGACGAAGGCCGCGGCCTGAGAGTCGCCGATGGTGTCGTGCGCCTCCCAGTGGTCCTTTCTCGAGGTCGTAAGAGCGAGAGCCGTCGACCCGAGCTCCAGCCCGGCCGACGTGCCCGTCATGTCGCGCTCGACCAGGCTCTGCAGCTCCTTTTGCGCCCACGCGTTCACGGACGGCGGCGTGGCCATGGTGCTCAGGCCGTCGTGCACGCTGCGCGCCCGCGTGAGAGCCCCGTCGAGCGCCTTTGCAAAGGCCTGGGGCGCCTTTACGTCGTCGTCCGAGTCCGCCTCCCAGCTCAGCACGCGCGTGCAGGCCCGTAATAACGCGGTGCGCGCGTCGTCCTCGTCGGCGTCGCGCTCCGACTGCGTATGTTGTTCGCGCGGGTAGTCGCCGCCCAACACGACGTAAATGAACACGGCGCCGCCCAATACACAGGCCAGCGTGGCCAGCGTGCTGTAGTCGTCCGCGTCGTCCATGAGCTTGCCCGTGGCGTTGGCCAGGCGGATCAGGCCCATGCGATGGCGTACCACTGAGCAGAGGCTTTTGAGATGCTTTTTGGTGCGCGAACGCTCGACCTCGGCGCAGGCGACGCGGTGGGGACCGCAGTAGTGTCGATAGACGCGGCGGGGCTGCCTCTCGCGGCTCGCGCGCTGGCAGGATCTGGTTTGTCCGAGGCAGTGCGCTGCAACTTTTGAGCAACATTCAGACAGAACCCGAACACGCCGGCGAGAACCACCGACGCGCCATCGATGCGACACGCGACGACGGCGGGGCGGGGGGGAGGTACCCCCGACGGCGACGCCCGCCGGGGGTCCGCGAGTCGAGTGTCGCCGACGCCCCCGATCACACAAACACCTTACTAGAGCTCGTCCCGCTGAGAACTCGTCCGCAGGAACCGGAGGTAGGGCTTGATCGCGTGGTCCCGCCGCGTGTAGAGGGATAAGGAGTTCCAGTCCGTCTCGTCGCGCGTCGGCTGCATTGGATCAAGGTCGTTCTCGAAGTCCGCCGTCAGGCGGAAGGCCTTGTCCGGCGAGCAGACGCCGTCCGGCGGCGCATTAAGGGCGCAGAGGATCGCGTTCAACGCGGTCTGCTCCTGCCGGTTATTGCTCCGCGAGGACCCGACCGGGTTCACGCAGTGGGGGTCGCGCATGCACTCTATGAGACGAGGCAGGACCTCCGCATCGAACCAGGACCCCTTCACGACACCGACGAAGGTCGTGGCGCAGTGCTGCCTGGAGAAGTCTTCGACGGCGCAACCCAGCATACGTACAGCATCCGGATGGTGGAACTGCGCAGTCGGGAAGCGGTAGGGGTGCTCCACGAGGAAGTGGCCTTGTGTATGGAGCCGGTGGAACACGCCGTCCAGGGGCCGTCGGAGTTCGCAGTTCGCGTCGATCCACAGGACGCTCCTTTCTGTGAGGAGCATGTCCGCGATGACGAGCATCTTGAAGGCGTAGGACGCGGGCTCCAGCGCGTGGGGCGGCGTATCATTTAATACCCGCGCCACGGCCGGCGCCAGGTCCCGCACTTTTACATTATTCCAACTTCCGACCCGGGATCGACTCTGGGGTGTGAACCCGAGGTCGTAAATCACAATGCCCAACCCCGGCTCCCAGAACTGGAGCGAGCCCACGAGGTTATTCAGCATTTCCCGCGACACGTAGCGCTCCGACGCCGCGGTTAGTAAACGGGGGCGCTCGTAGGCGCGATCGCCCCGGACGTCGACGGCTATGGTAACCGTGCAGTCCGGCGTGGTCGTCGCCCGGACCTCGGCGCGGCCCTCTACCAGGTCGAAAAACGTGACGGCGCGGCCGCACCGCTCCTCTTCATGGATCGAGACGCACGCCTCCGCATCTAATTCCACGCGGAGCGTAGACCCCACGATAGCGCCGTGGCGCGGCCGCAGGATGACGGGCCGCGCGCACGTCGGCGCCACGTCCACCGTCACCACGGAGCGGCTCGTCCGCGGGCCGGTACTTGGCACGCCCAGCGCCCCGCGCGCCTTCACGGAGACGGTGTAGCGGCCCGGCCGCGGCACGGCGAAGGTCGACCTCGGATCCGCGGAGCACGCTTCCGTGGCGTTCGCGCCGTCGGACACCGTGAAGCACACTTCTGGCACAACCTCCTCCAACAATAATTGCGCCGCCAGGCTCGCGATGGTGTGGCGCAGCTTGGCGCAGTTCTGCGCTTCGAGCGGCGGCGCCCGGAGGCAGAACGCGCTCACGCGTTCATGTGACGCGACGGCGTCGACCGCCTCGCCTTTACCGAACACATAGGTCCGCTCCGCGCCCGCGACGAGTATGGAGAGGCCGATGCTCGTCGCGTTCCGCAGCGCCGGGACGGCCGCGTAGCGGACGCGCGCGGTCGCGGCGATCACGCCGGGCCACGGAAACACTTGGCCGTTGAGCGGTTGTTCAATCTCGACCCAGTGCTCCTGCACGAAGTCGAAGGGCTCCATCTTGGCTGCCGCGGCGGCGAGCAGGAGTATGGGTCGCCATGCCATATGCTGAAACGAGTACCAGAACTGCGCAGGGATCGCACGGCTACCCAGCGCGCTGCTGCTATGCACTTAGAAGGCTGCCCATGCGAGCCGTCGTTCGTGCCGCATGCTCGTAAGCCTGCTCGTAGCTGCTCGTCTCACGCGTTCGGGTTTGTTGCCGCGTCCGTGCGGGTATATAGCCTCGCGCGCGGCTTGCGTGCATACGTGAACCAGAGCTCCCGTGCGAACCAGGTATATCAATACCTCGCGCAGAGCCACCGCCAGGCTCCAGCGCGGGCAGCACAGCCTGACAAGTTAAGGGCAGCCCATTTTGCCAGCAACACACACACGGTGACACACCGCGCGGCCAGCCACCATGTTCGAGGCGGCGCGGACGCAAATCAAGCGCCTGCAGACCAAGCTGGCCGAGCCCCTTCCGCCCAAAGATAAATATGAAAGGCGCCTCGACACGCGCAGCAAGGTCAAGCTGCTGGGCGTCGCCATGGTCCTTATCGCGGGGGCGACCTTCGCGGCCCAGCACTACGACGGCATCGTGGCGCGCAACGTGGCCTTCCGCTCCTCAAAGTTCTTAGATCTTGTCTTTCCGCCCGCCTCCAGAGACGTCGCGAACGCGAAGCTTATTGATACCTACATGGATTCCCGGTGGAACGTCATGAGGCAGAACCGCACGTACTTCGCGCTGTGGGACTACTGCGACCTGCGGGAGGCGCTAAAAAAGGCCGCGACGCGGCCGCGCTCGTGGTCGCAATTGGTGCAACTGCGCATGCGGCTGTGGGGCGATTTGTTGGACGCCAAGGACGACCGGCGCTTCACGATCGAGAAGGACAAGTGCGTCATGCTCGAGATGCTCCAGACGTTACAACTGCCGCACCCGAAAGTCAGAAGGACGTGGCGGAGCGTCGACGCCAAAGCCCTGAAGCGATACTTACTTTCCCAAGACTACCCGGCCATTATTAAAGTGGGCCACATCCACCAGCAGAAGAGCACGCTCTTCCTGAAAGACGCGCGGGAGGTCCAGAGGAACGCGGACGACTATGTCGCGTGGGTCCAATC
>Ga0302122_10000207_pt1 | contig 33841 bp, 19 predicted proteins | sample CB21_SCM_MG_FD_203115 | JGI IMG/M metagenome (GOLD analysis project Ga0302122, IMG submission 203115) | Marine microbial communities from Western Arctic Ocean, Canada - CB21_SCM | ecosystem: Environmental > Aquatic > Marine > Oceanic | place: Canada: Western Arctic Ocean | collected 2017-09-28 | reverse complement strand
CGCGGTCCACGCGTCCGCGGCGCGCGCGGCGTAGGTCGGCAACGGCTCGTGGTCCTCCGCGAGCGGGGGGCGCCACGCCACCGCGCAGTCCGCCGCCCAGGCGCAGAGCGACCGGACGCGCGGCGCGTGGTGGAGGGACGCGCGGTGCGCGAGGCCCAGGACGGCGCCGAGCGCGCCTCGCAATTCATCGTCTAGCACGCGGAGCTTCCGCGCCAGCGGTAAGCTGCCTTCGAACACGTCCAGGACCCGACTCGTCGCGCCGAACAGGTGATCGGCGACCTGCGCACCGTCCAGCGTTGTAGACTGCAGGGCGTAGCCTAAAGGTGCCAATAAGGCAGGGTAGAGCGCGACGACGAGGTCCACGTACGCCTCATCGCCATACGCCCCCACGAGTCGGTCGCAGCGCCGCGCGTACGTCTCGAGGTCCAGCGCCCGTCCCAGGGCGTCCCGCGCGGCGCCTTTAAGGGTACTGAACCGCGTCGACGCGCCGTCGGCCAGCTCCTCTCTTAAGACAACCAGCTCCGCGTCCCCCACCTCCGTCAGCTCGAGGCGCAGGCCCATGCCCGCGGTACAATTGCCGGCCGGTTGCGCCTTGGCGAGGCAGGCGTCCCGCTCGGTCCGCGCGTCCCGGGCCCCGAGGCCCGCCGCCGCGAGGCGCTGGAGCACGGATTTGCCGCTCATGCCCTTCTCCGCGAAGAGCTTCACGAGGGCCGTGCACACGGCCGGGGACGACGGGAGGGTGCCCACCTTCGCCAGAGTCAGAATCGACCGCCGGGGGACCACGTGGAAGGCCCGCCGCAAAGCGTGCCGGCGCCGGTTGTCCACCAGGGCTTCCGTGAGTCGGTCGAAGGCCGCGCGGCGGAACCCGTCCAGCGCGTCCCTATACGACGGGGGAAGCTCCGACGCGTGGTCCCCGCGCGCGAAAGCCCTCGCGGGGTCTATATCAGCGTCGAAGGCGGCGTGGCAGGAGTCGTTCGCCGCGAGGTAGAAGCAGGGCTCCGCGATCGCGTCCACCAGGGCCGCGCGCGCGTCGGCGCCCGCAACGTCCCGCGACCGCGCGACCAGCACCGGCAGCTTTTTTACGAACTTGGCCACGACGTCCGGCCAGCCCTCCCGCGTTACTGCGGGGCATTTTGACACGTCCCGGAAGAAGCCGGCGAAGAACGGGGCATTTGCCTCTGTGAGCAACTGCCCGAAGTCCGCGTCGAGGGCTTTCCTCAGCAAGTCCCGCGGCGCAGCGTCCGCGTCTGGTCCGACCGCGGCCTCATCCCTCCAGCGCACCTCTCCCGTGCCGTTGAAAAGGTAGTCTCGGCCAGTCTCCGGGTCCGTCGCGACGCGCCAGCCGTCCGGCGGCAACTTCGATGCGAGCGCTTCCGCGCGCGCAGCGATGGCGTCATCGGGCATGCGCGCCAGCCCGCGCGCCTCGCGGAGGCGGCCCGCCGCGGCGCCGTCGTCCGGGCTATCGGTCGTGGGACTGGCCTCATCAATGGCATCTTGGGACGGAATGCACAGCAGCGACGCGAGGAAGGGATAGCGGTGCGACTCCGGCCGGACTTCACCAAAGCCGAGCATCGCTACGCGCTCATGCTTTTATGCAGCCCTTTGCCATCCACATCTTCCACCATCGTCTCTCCAGAGTGGGTTCGGGTTTTTTAGCGCTCTCAGCGCTCCGGGAGCTAGCTAATCGGAAAGCGTGGCACTGCTGCCCGACAAGGCAGCGTACGGCCGTGAAGGAGGTCTACTGCATCCTCCAGGGGCTGCCCTTTCGCTGGGAGCGGGCGGTGTACGCTCCAAGAGAAGAGCACACCTTCTCACGCCCGCCGCCGCACTACTCGTTCGCCGCACCGCGACTCCGAGCATTGTCGAGTGTCGTAGTATCATATCAGTACTCGTAAGACCGGCGACGAAGCGCCGCGTACACGCGCCGCGTACACCGACAGGATGCCCGCCGAGAGCAAGGAGGCCGATGGAGCGATGGACATTCTGCCGAAGCTGCGCGGCATTCTGATGTCCAACGACTTCAGCAACCAGTTCGAGACGTTTGCCGAGAAGAACATCGACCCCTTCGTGCGAGTCTTGGACGCGGGCAAGTCGCTGACGCTCGAGCATGTGGAGTACGATCACGAATTACACGATATCTACCGCTTATACCTGGAGACCTTCGAACAGAAGATCGAGGGTCATATTGTGGAAGCAGGCTCGACGCTCGACGATTTTATGCGCGACGCGCGGCGGACGCTCCAGTGCGAGGAGGACATGTCGTCGCGCTTCTTCCTGGAGGCGCTGCTCGCCACGACGACGTTTGAGACGTTCATGGGGTTGATGATGACGGAGGCGCGGCGCGTGCGGGACTTGCGGGACGCAGCGCTGCCCACGATAGACGAGGGCGAGGGGAAGGAGGGTCATAAGTAACATACACTATTTACACATCCTTTCCCCGCAGCGCAGCCACAACCGACACCTTGTGGCGGACGGCGGCGAGCAAGTATTCGCGAGTGTCGTCCTCGACGCCAGTTCCGAGAGCCGCTAGCGCTGCCTGGGCGGTGCAGACCTTGACGTCCTCGCGGCCGCGCGTTCGTCGGAGCGGCGAGATTAAGTTGGCCTCCGTCGCGTCGGCGTCGTCGAGCTTCACTCGTCGCACCGACGGCGGTAATCGTCGCACCATGCGACGCGCGTTCCTCCAAGTCGCATCAACGACAATAAGCACCTCCGGCGGAGACTCGAGGCTCGACACGGGTACCGAGTCATCACCGGGAAAGAGCACCGCGGCGCCGCCTCGCGCGGTCGCGGCGGCCAGCGCGGCGTCGTCGGCCGGATGGCCCTTGACCAAGATTTCGCAATTCTCCAGCGCGTCCCGGAGCACGGTCCCCGTGTTCGACGCGCGCCCCCATTCTCGGTGGTGCATCCAGACGAGCACGTCAACGGGCGATCGCGCCGTCGCCGACGTGCACACGCAGGCCTCGCGGTGGACCCAGCACCGGGGACAGCCGCTCGGCGACCGCGCGCCGCGCTGCTTGAGATGTGTGCAAAGCGCCGCGTGTTTCTCGGCGCCGCCGACGTCGCTCGACGACAGGACCTCGTCGCAGAGGGCCTGGGACGCGTTGCGCTGCGCCGCAGCTGCGACAGCGTTGCTGGGAGAGTGCGATGCGCGTCGCACCGCTCCGAGGACGTCGTTTGGTCTCGAGAGCGCGGCCGCGGCTGCGCAGCCGAGCATAACCGGGAGGAGCATGCTCTTTTTCACCTTCGTTGTGCGCTGCCGTCCACGCGACTTCGTTGTGCGCTGCCGTCCACGCAATCTCGCGTGCTACAGTCCATTTATGCGAGCGGTAGCGGCTGTTTTTGCGTGAATTGGAACAAAACCCGTCAACTTAATGTGCGGGTCTCACGTACTCAAAATTAAGCTTTTTGCACTAGCAAACCCCCGCATACGCGCAAGAACACACGTCTGACAGCACGTAACAACCCTCAGGACGCCTAGCTCACTGGTGTTCGTCGCGCCGCCGCCGCACCACCTGTACCAGACCGCACAAGTACATCGGACACGCCAGCCGCCGCGCCCACAGGCACCATGTCCTTCTGGTCCCAGAAGACCGCGGCCATCGGCCAGAAGAAGTATGGGCTCGTGAAGAAGCAGGGCTCGGCGCTGGCGCCCAAGAGCACGGCGGTCGCGGCCATGTTTGGTGATAATGACGACGCGCCGCGCGACGCCAAACAAGAAGTCGCCCAACAGATGCGCGATTTAGGGGCCGCCCAGCGGCGACGGGCGGCGGCCTCCGCGGCCCAGGCCGCGGCGGTGGACCCCTCGATCTACGACTACGACGGCGTCTACGACCAGATGAAGGAGGACGAGCGGAAGAAGATCAGTGCGCGGAGCGGTTTGAGTAACACGAACCACTCCAAGCCGGGCAGTAGGTACGTGGAAGCGCTGAAGCAGGCCGCGAAGGTGCGCGAGCGCGAGTTCGACCGCGTCTACGAGCGCCAATTATTAAAGGAGCAGGCGGAGGAGAAAGAGGCCTACGGTGATACCGAAAGATTTGTCACCGCAGCATACAAGCAGCAGCTCCAGGAGTCGCGCAAGTGGGACGCCGAGGACAAGGCCATGGACGCGGTCGAGGAGCGGACGTCCGTGGCCGCGTCGGGCATGGCCTGCTTCTACTCCAATTTGTTGACGCGGAATGTGGCCGCCGGTGCGGACGTGGAAAAAAACGCCGTGTCGTCCTATACTCATGGTTCTCGTAGAAACGCGGTGGTCGACGAGGGTCCGGCGTCGGCACCCGTCGTGAAGCAGGAGGAGGACGCCGCGGCGTCTGCCTTAGCGCGCTTCGAGGCGGGGGCGCCGCCCACCGACGCTGAGACGCGCCGGGCCCGGGCGGCCTTCGCGGCGGCCCGGGGCTACGACGCCGTCGCCGAGCGCCTCGCCAAGGTCGAGGAGGAGGAGGCTCCGGCGGAAACAGCGCCCGAAGCGCCGGTCGTGCCCGCGGTCGCGCCGCGGGACGCGGCCGCGGCCGCGCGCGAGCGGTTCCTCGCGCGGAAGCGGGCGCGGAATAAGTAGTTTGTTAGTGTGTGTATCTCGCTCGGTACCCGTCCGGGTTAACTACGTGGCTTGCTTCTCCTTGATCGTCTGGCGGTACGTCGCCAGATACAACCGCAGCGGGTTGACGTACTCGTCGAAGCCCAGGTTCTCGAGTGCGAAGAGGAGGTCTTCCCCGTTGACGGTCTTGCGCTTCTCCTCGGCGGTGCGCTCCGCGGCCTCCTCGGTCACAAAACAGATGAACTCGAGCAGGCACTCCTGCAGCGCCTCCTTCGCGTCCTTTGCGATCTTCTCGTCGGACGGTAGTATCCGCCGTATGATCCTCTGGATGTTCGCCACCGGGAGCAGGCGGTCCTGCTCCCGGGGCTCGCCCGGGGACTTCGGGACCGCGGCCGGCGGCTGCGCGGCGCGTGGCGGCGGCGGGGCGTAACCGGGCGCGGGCGGCGGGAGCATCCCGCCCATCTGCCGCGGCACGCCCATCGGCGGGACGCCCATTGGCGGCACACCCATGGGCGGCATACCCATGGGCACGCCGACGGGCGGCACGCCGGCGGGTGGGGCGTGCGGGGGCTGGGCGCTCGTGCTCTGCGCCGCGTCGGACGCGCCGACGAGGGCTTCTAACGTCATGCCACGCGGTCGCGCCACGCCGCGGCTCGGGCAGGTCGGTGTGCGCATGGCCGATGCGCGCGTTGTCGATCGCGACGAGCGGGACTTCCTGGTGCGTCTTTTTGCCTGGGTGCCCGGGCAGCGGACGGACGCCCGCCGGCGGACCCGGTCTGCTCAAGTTGCGGACACCGCGGCGCCGCTCCCCCGCGACGTCTTCAAGCTCGTGCTCTCCTTCTGGATGCCGAACCGCGAGGTGTGGTGGAGCGACGATCTGTTCAGCCGGGTCAACCGGTACGACGCGCCATGGATGGGATAGGCAAGTAACACACTATTCTTACTGGTCCGGCAGCCGCTCCACCACGTACTTCCGCGCCTGGATGTACATGATCGGCACGCCCGGGATCTTCCGCAGCCGCTTCTTCAGGTCCTTGTCGCACGTCGCGACGATGAAGCAGCGGTGCACCTTGCAGTGCTCCACGATGTCGTCGTCGGCGTAGGTGCCCCGCTTCAAATAAGACGGCATGCGCAGAAAGCGCGGGTCCTTGGCCAGGCGCAGCGCCAACCGGTACTTCTTGCCCAGCTTCTCCAACTCCGCCATCACGCTGTCCAGGATGACCGGCACGCACTTTGCCAGTAAACAGTCGGTCATGCTCCGCACGAGGTCCAGCTTGTTCTTGATGCTGAAGTTAATAAAGTTCGTGTCCACCAGAACGTGGTATGGCGGGCCCAGCGCGGTGTTGTGCGCGAAGAACATGGACGACGGCGTCTGGTCCACGTGGTGGTCCGCCGCCTGCTTCTGTTTGGTCTCCTTCTTCTGCAGGGCCTCCTGCTTGTCTTTCAACCGGGGGTCGTGCTTCGGGTTCACGACGCGCTTCATGGCCCGGACCTTGGCGGCGCGGAACTTCTTGGCCTTGCCCATCGCTGCTACGGTCGGCGCGCGGTGGCTGGCGTCGCGCTTTTAGTGCGCGCGGCTGGGCGTCGCGCTGTTGTTTTTGTGCAGTCACAAGAGCTTTGTTTTCCAGGCTGTGACGAGCTAAGGAGTCGTGCAACGCTGTTGTCCACGTACTGAAACAATGCTTGCGTGTTTCAAGACGAGCACCACGAGCAATGCTAATGCGTACAACGAGCACGACGGGCGTTTTTACAGACTCATCGCTCTCACTCACAGGTTTTACGCACGGGTTTTACGAGCGCCCGTCTCGAGGCGTGCCTGCAGCCGTATGGCAAAGGCCGCACGGCCAAAGGGCAGCAAGCACCGCTGCGGTCAAGGGGCAGCAATTGGCGCCGCGATCGAAGGGCAACGCGATGGGCGCCGGCGCCAGCGCCTCCGAGCAGAGCCAGCTCCTGGCCGAGGCCCGGGCCGGCGGCGCCACGCAGGAGGAGATCGACGCTTACATGGCCGAGCACAACCTCAACCCGGCCCAACGGGCCGCACCCCCGTCGCACGCCGAATTAACGACCATGGGCTTCAGTCCCGACGCGGTGGCCATGGCGCTCAGCTTAGGACTCGAGTCCCTCGAGGACGCGACGCAGTGGCTCTTGGACCACCCCGATGCGGGGGGCGAGACGGAGGCGGACGTGCAGGACGAGGAGGCTTTGTTACACTACGCCATCGCGGAGTCGATCCTCCAAAAAGCGAAGGACGACGAGCTCACGTCGGACGAGCGGCGCCTCGTGCCCTGGGCCACGGAGGTCGTGGAGCTGCACGATCAAAGACGGCGTGGTAATCAGTTCGACGACGCGCGGTTTGGGGAATTAAGAGACGCGCTGAAACGAGAGCGCGACGCGATCGACCGCGATTCTATAAAAGGGGGCCGGGCGGACTGGGTCACGGCTTTATGTGAAGTCGACGAGTTGCGAAAGACGGACGCGTCCGCGACTCGTTTAGTGGCGAAGATTCGGGAACTCGAGCGGGAGCTCCTATCGGCCGCGGCGCGGCGGTCGGATGTCGACGAGCTGCGTAAACGAGCGTCCCTGAGCGGCGCCGATGCAGAAGAGGCCGAGCGCAAGGCGGCGCGGTGCGACGCGTTGTTACGGCGCAGCGACGCGGCCCACGTCGAGGCCGAGGCGCGGCGCGAGGACATCATGGCCTTCTGCTCGGGCCCCGGAAGCATCGGCAAGGAAACGCTGGAGCGCGTCTACCTCTATTTGAAGGACAAGGTGCACAACAAGGAGCCGCTCGAGGCTTCGGACGTGAAGGACGAGGTCTTCGGCCCGCAGGGCGTCGACGAGGACGCGGGCGCTGAGCTCGTGCCCAAGGTCCTGCAGCTTATTTTACTGGAGGAGGACGAGCTCCTTCTGAAGAATTTAGTGAAGGGCGTCTTCGAATGGGATACAAACGACGTCGACGAGAGCGACGACGAGCTGCTGGCGGCCTTTGGGGACGGCGTCGCGGAGAGCCTCGGTGCGCTCTCGACGTCGGAGGACGCGGCCGCCCTCTTGGTTGCGTTCCGGGACAGCGCGGCCGACCGCAAGCCCGTGCCGCCGATCGCGGCCGACGCCAAGGCCTTATCACCGGTCGCGGCCGAGGCCAAGTTCGCCGAGGAGGCGCACAGCATTTTCGCCGAGGAGGCGCGCGGCGCGGCGACGCTCGAGGAAGTATTAAAGGAGGCGAAGGCATGGGTGCTGCCGCCCGGCGAGGCCGCGTCGTTCCTCGACGCGCCGTGGACCCAGCAGTTACCGCCGGCCGATGTGCGCGCCGTCGAGGCGAGCCTCGCCGAGCGCGACCGCAACGAGAGGGACGCGCGGGACGCGTGGCACGACGCGGTCCGGGACAAGGCGTCCACGGACCTGCGGTTCATGGACGCGGCCCTGCGGCCGGTGGTGACGGCCGGCGTCGCGGCCGTGGCGGCGCGCACGCAGAAGAAGCGCGACAAGCTTGATCAATCGAACGTGGCGGCCGCCGACGCCGCGGAAAAAATAGAGCGCATCGATGCTGAAGGCGCCAAGGCCGAGCGCGACGCGCGCGAAGCGCTGGAACGTTTCGCGACGAGCGCGTCGCGCGGTCTCGAGCAGGCCGCGGCGCGGTCTCTGCAAAACAAAATCGCGGCGCGCGCGCGCCTGCGGGCGCGGCTCGAGAAACGCGACGCTCGCGAGAAAGAGTTTTATGCTCAATTGGCGCCCGGCGGGCAATTCGCGCGGGACACGGGGCAGCACGACGGAGAATGTCCGGGAGCTATCAACGCGCACTTCGCGCGCCAGGAGATCGCCCTCGCCGCGGTCGGCGCCGATAGCGACGGTGGCGTCTCGGCGGAGGACCTCGCGGCCGTCGTCGCCAATATGGCAGCTCGAGACGAGCGCGGCCGGCGGCGGCGCGCGGCCGAGCGGGCGGCCGACCGGGAAACGGCGCGTCGGAAGCTGTTGGAGCTGCTCGCGGCGCGCCCGTCCAACGCCGAGGGCGAGTTCCGCGCGTGGGCCGAGCTCTGCCGCGCGGACGATGCGGACGACCTGCGCGCGCGGCGGCTGGACGAAGCCGCGCTCTGCGGCGGCGTCTACGGCGAGTGCGCGTTCCGCAACGCGCCGATTGACGCGGGCGACGTGACGCGCCTCGCGCTGGAGCACGACGCCGCCCGGAAGCAGCTCTCGGACAGCTTTGCGCGCCGGCACGCGGAGAAGCGCATGCGCGGCATCGAGAGGGCGCGGGCGCACGACGTCGCGGCGGCGGACGCGGCCCTGGAGGCGTTGGACGGGCGGCTGGGCGAGGAGCGGAAAGAGGCCCTGGACGCGCTGGAACGGCGGCACGTGGACGCGCTGCGCGGGCGGTTACTTCTGGCGCGCGTCGACGCGGACCACGTGCTCCGGGTGCTCCCGGCGGCGGCGCGCATCGGCGACGGGCTGGTCAGGGCTGTCGCGGATCTTCGAAGTGATGGTTCGGGCGTCGACGGCCTGCGGGCGCAGGCGGCACAACTCATCGCGCGGCACGCCTTGGAGCACGAGAGGGTCGACGACATGCTCTCGGAAGCGAGACTCAAGCAGCAGGAGGCGCTGCGGCGGCGTGTGCGCGAGCGCATCCTGCGCCATGCGAATATTGCGACGGACGAGCTGGAGGAGTGGAGCGAGCTCGAGGCGGACGTGGACCGGCGCGAGGTCCAGGCGTGCGCCGCGCACCACGCGTTCTTCTGCGGCGAGGCCGTGGGCATCTGCCAGGCCGCGGGCGGCGCCGCGGACATGACGGAAGTGGCGGACCTGGTGCGGGACCACGACGGGGCCCTGCGCGCCCTCGCCGCCCGGCTCCACGCCGACCGCACGCGGCGTCGAGCGGACCTGCTGCGGCGGCTAAGGGACCGGAAGGGCCGGGCCGACGTCGAGGGCGACCTCGTCCAACTGGACGCCGAGCTCGAGGCGGAGCGCCGGTCTAAGATGCACGAGTTCGTGGCCCTCCGGCGGTCCAAGGTCCTGGACTGCGTGTCCCGGTCGGGCGGGACCTTCATTTCTGTAAAATCGCGCGGCGCCGTCGACGAGACGAAGAGCGACGACGGGTCCGACGGCGAGGTACCGTTTTTCATGGATGTCGGGGACGCCACGGCGTCCACGGCGAGGGCCAAGGAGGACGACTACCGCGCGCTCTTCGCGACGCTGCAGTCGAACGAGGCGCGGGCGGCCGAGAACCGGCGCGGGCGCCGGGCGGACGACGCCCGCCGGCACAAGGAGTCCATCGAGCGGCGCCTGGCGCGCCGGCGCAACCAGCGGACGCCGGAGACGCCGATGGCGTCGCCGATGACCGACGTCGTGTCCCAGATCGAGGCGGCCCGGGACGCGTCATCCATGGCGCGGCGGCTCGACGCCAACCGCCGCAAGGAGCTCGTGGCGCCCCTGGCCTACTCGGCCTCGACGGGCGCGGACGCGGTCCCGGCGCGGAAGTTCGGGAAAGGCATGGGCTTCTCGTCTGGCCCAAAGTCCCCCGAGGCGAAGCGGGAGGGCGCGCTGCCCAAGCGGATCCTGCCGCGCGCCGGGTCCGTGCGGGTGGGGGCGGGGTTCTCGTCCAAGCCCGACGTGGCCGAGGCGAAGGGTTAACTTTGCAATTTGTGTTTATTTTCTTGTAGCGTTGGGTGTGCCGATCGGACATCATACACTCCGATTACTCATACCACCAGAACGGGCTGGATGCGCATGCACCGCCACGGGAAAACCCGTGACCCTCTCAGAAAATGCTGAATCGCATTCTCCCGTGCTCTAGCATCCCTGAACACGATAATGCGCCACAATCAAGCCCTCACCGCCGCGGCAGTCGCCTTCCTCTTGGGCTGGTTCGACATCGTCGGCTACGTCCATTACGTCGCGTATTGCCGTACTTTTCGGAAACATAGCCTCCTCTCGGGTTTCAGAGTACGGCCCCTGTTCAAGAACGCGAGCCCAGCTGCGCGGGTAGGCCTACTATGGAAGATATGTTTAGAAACGCAATTTCCTTCAACCAACCGCTCCAAGCTCCTTGGTACCCGGGACTTGCATAAGATTATATGTGTGAGAATATCAAGAGGTACCCCCCGTCGGGTCGTTTGGTGGTTTTCTTTGATTTCGAAAAAAATAAGATACTAAGATAATCTTATGTTACTTATAACATATGCCTACCAAGTCTAGAAATCGTCGATCACCTAAAATGTTGGCACGGAAGAGGTTGTCAAGAAAGAAGGGCTCTGCGCGTGCGCGCAACTCAAAAAGGATGCGCGGTGGCGTCACTAGAATAGTGGCGCAAAACTCACTAGGGCCTGTGTGCCCCGTACCGTTAACGGTACGGGGCAGAGCTTCGGCGGCATGCGCGTCGTGAGCGAGGCATTGGATGTGCGGGGACTCGCTATGCTGGGCGCGGTCCCAACCGGCGAGTGGACCGACCTCTCGGATCGGCATCGCGATCTCGAAGTGCTAAACGTGCTCGCTTCTGAAGACGCCATCGCGTCCCCCAAAAAGGGCGCGCGGCATGTGTACGGGGACGGGCTTATCGCAGATGGGTTCAAGAAACTACCGAAGTCGACGCGCCGCGTGATCATCAAGGGCGGGAACCACGCCAGATTCGAGGACTATGGGATCCAGACGCACGACGGCGAGCGCACGATCAGCCACGAGGACCAGCAGGACCAGACAGTGCGCCATCTCGTTGGTTTCATGAAGCGGGTCCGGAAGCGCGGGTAGTGTGTGCATAACCTTGTGTTTCTCTCTTCGGCGCCGTCGGTGCAGAGGATTGTGCAGAGTAACATATTTCGTGGACTTGATATGTTATAACTTATGTGCCTCGGCGTACGTCTCAGCGGGGTATGTAAAGAACTCATAGTAAGCTAGTTAGACCGCGAACTAGCTACTGCCGGCCGTGACGAAGCGAAAGCGAACGATACCTCAGGACATGGCCGCCCAGCCCTCCTGCAGCATGCTGTCGTCCGCGTTCTCGATCTGCTTGCGCATGCCGAAGGCCTCGACCAGCACGGGCCGCACGTCCGCCGCGGTGCGCAGCCGATCTAACAACCCGCGGATGTCGTCCAGCTCGCGGTCGTGCGGGTCGTCGTACCAGGACTCGATGGGGATGGCGTTGTCCGGCTGGAAGCCGAAGACGTAGGGCGTGTTGTCCACGATGGCCACCTTGGACAAGTCCCTCCCGAGCACGTCCAGGTCCTTCAAGTATAACCCATCGACCGTCGCGCACGCGTCCCGGTACAAGCGGTGCTGGATGCGCGTCCGGCGCGGGTCGAGCTTATTCAATAACGTCTCCGCGTACGCTCTGTGGGACGCCGTGAAAATCACAACTTCGAAGCGCTCCGCCGCGTAGTCGAGGAACTCCGCCATCCGAGGCCTGGCTTTCACGTACACCGTGGACGTAATACCGCATAACTGCACGTCGAACACGAAGTCCGCGTCCTGCCGGGGCTCCATCTGCGAATGTACTAAAGTCTCATCTAAATCCAGTACTAGCGTAAAGGGGTTTCTTGTGGAATTGGGCGGCAGGCGCGGGTGCTGGGCGTCCCAGCCCTCTCTACACGCGGCAGACTTGGGCGGTAAGTGCTTCATGAACAAGTACGGGTCAAAATCACCGGCGGACTCGTCGTCCTCGTCGTCCACCTCCTCGACGTCCGGCTGGGCGGCCTGTTGCAAGTCCGCACTGTCGGCCTGGGCGCTCCTATGCCTCGAAGCCATGGGCGAGTTCATGTTCGGGCGCTCCGCCCTGGTCATCAATCTGGATGCATCAATAGCACCGACCGGCGTCGATGGTGCACCTCTTAGCGCTCTAAACGCCCGCGCGTCATTTAGATAGGCATCTAATGCCGAGCAGTAGGCCACGTCCACACTTGTTGTTCTTTGTAATTCCGCCGCGTACGCCTTGACCAGCGCCTTGTCCGACTCGGGGGCGTTCTTCCGTCCGGCGAAAAAGGAATCCAGGGCCAACGAGAACGAGGACTCGGGCGTCGCGCCGCCCGCTCGGAGCAACGTCTCGGCCTTGCGCCGGAGCGCCCGGGCCTCGGCCTCGTGCGCGACGGGGCCGCTGCCGGCGTGCGCTGTACTCGGGCCGCCGTAGGCGCTGCGCGGGACGCGGGTTAGGGGGTTGGGGCGCGGCGGTAGCGTGGGAGCGCGCGCAGCGTTTTTTTGGCGCCCTAGGTCAAGTGTGAAATCCGTAGACACTGGGGCTTACGAAGCCATTGGGACGCGCGCGCGGCTCGTCCACTGTCCTGAGTGATGCGTGCGAGCGGAGCAGCAGGCTATGCGGTCAGAGCGTGGCGTGTAGTGCGCAACAGGCGTGAGTCAAGCCAAACACCATCGCTCCGCGGGTTTCGAGTTTTTATATTACGGTCACATTGTTTACCCAGGACTCGTGCCCTCCCGAACCAGCCTTGCTATGCACGTCACAGGCCTCTCTCGCTTTTCGTTTCAAACTCCGTGCACAATTCACGGGTTTTCAGCGTGCGCGGCGCCAGCTTTAGCGCTCGCATTGGTGCCTCCTGGCCACCTAGCTCTCACACACGCACGTGTAGGTGGGCTCCCGACCTCGCGCTACGACGAGGGACGCGAGCGCCGACGCCTACGACGCGCACAGCCTCTCAAAAAGCAGCTTCGATTTTTTGCGCCCGCGCGCCGCCAAAGCGATGGCCACCACAGACAAGACGCTCGAGGCCCTCGCCACCTGGGCGCGCACCTTTGATGGCGCCGAGGACGCGTCCAAGGAGACGCTCCCCGCGGCTTTAGCACAAGTGTTCGCCCACCTGAGCGGCGCGCCCTGCGGCGAGCGCCAGCTCCTGCGCCAAGTCAAAAGGTTGTACGCGCAAGAACTAGCCAAGGACGTCTCCGCTTTAATTGATGAGGCCGACGACGTCATTAAATTGGGATCCTTGGTCCTGGGCGCGGCCGTGCAGAGTACGAAAAAGCAAGCGCACATCGCGACGATCATGCGACTCGATGAAGAAGTGCAGGCGGAGCTCATGGTCTTGGTGCAGCGCGCCATGAGTAGTACGGCCCAGGCGCCAAGTTGTTCGCTGAACGACGTCCACGAGGAAGATAGACGAGCCTCGCTCCAAGAGATCGCTCGGCTCAAGGACGCGAAGACCGAGGCCGAGACCAAGGGCGCCGACGATTTAGTGAGGGAGCGGCGCCGGTCCGTAGAAGCAACGAGTGCGCGGGACGAGGCGTTTGCTTCTAAAGCGACTGCCGAAGCGACGTTAAGCAAGGTCCGGTCCAAGCTGCGGGAAAGCGAGCTGACGGGCGAACGGCGGGAACGGGACAAGGTCGAGCTGGAACGGCGGTGCGAGCGGTTAGAAGCGTCTTTGCAAGCATCGAGCGAGGCACACAAAACTTTGGTGGACGAGCTCGACGTGGCCCGCTCGCGCGCGAGGGACGCCGACGGCGCGGAGGCGCGCGTCATGAAGTTGCGGAAGAAGCTCGAGGACGTGTCCACGCAGCAGCGCGAGCTGCAGGACCTCGACGACGCGAACGCGCGGCACGTCCAGGAGATCACGCGGCTGGAAGTTTTGCTCGCGTCGCGGGCGAAACGCGACGAGGACGTTGAACAAATGCGGGGGGAGAAGGCCTCGCTGGAGGCGCGCGTGCAGGATTTGCAAAGTGCATTGACGACCAAGGACGATGAACTACGGCGCGTCTCCTTGCAGAAGGAGGAGAGCGAATCGCAAAGGCGCTTCTTCGAGGACGAGCTCGCTTCACAAAGACCGGCGCCGGCGTCGCCGGAGCAGATGGCGCCCGTGTTTGAAAAATCCTCGTCGGAACTGCGGGATCGGCTTCGAAATGCGCAGCGTGACGTGGCTCGCCTGGAAGCCGAGGCCGAGGCGCGCCTGGAGCGCGAGGCGGCCGACGTCGCCGCGCTGCGCGACGAGGTGGCCGATTTGGAGTTCGAGCGCGCCCGGGATAAAGAGGCGGCCCGCGAACAGCCGCCGCCGGCGCCCTCGCTCGACGCGACGCAGCGCCTGCACGCTTTAGCACAACGCGACGCGACGATCCAGAAGCTGCGGCACCGCTTAGAGCATAATGAGGAGGCAGAGGAGCTCCGGAAGCGCTTTAATGAGGCGTCAAAAGACGCCGTGCGAGATAGAGAAGCGCAGGACGCGACCATCCTTGAGTTAGAAAGGCGCCTCGCAAGTGTCGCCACGGAGCGCGACGCCATCATCGGGGACCTGCAGCGCCACCTGGCGGAGGAGTCCACAAACACCTTGAACGCCGTCGCCGAGCAGGACAACACGATCGCCGATTTACGGCGGCGCCTGGCGAACAACACAAGTGAAGCCATCTCGGAACGGGATGCCGTGATTGTTGAATTGCGAGACCGGCTCTCGACGTCGCATAAGTCCTCGCCCGCCGTCGAGGACGCGTTATCGGATCTGCGCCAGCGCGTCGCCGAGGCCCAGCAGCAGACCGCCGCGGAGTTAGCTGAAAGAGACGCGACCATCGCCAAGCTCACGGCGGACCGGGTGGTCCTGGAGACGTACACGCAGCAGAACCTGGGCAACATCCAGGAGAAGTACAAGGTGCTGATGCAGACGTACAAGAACCAGATCCGCGACAAGCAGGAGCGCATCGCGCGGCTCGAGGGCGAGTTAAAACGCGACCGCGATCGGCACCGGCGGGAGCTGGCCTCGTCGGCGGCGTTCGAGCCTGCTCCCGCGCCCGACGCGGACGCGGCCGTGCGCGACCGGGCGGTCTCGGCCCTGCGGCGGACGCCCCCGGTCTCGCCGGACCGCGAGGAGACGTGTGTGTGATGTGTAAGAGAAGACTAAGACTGGTGGCAAGAAAAATCGTTTTTGTCACGGTGCTAGAAATGGTGGCAAGAGCTGGTGGCAAGAGGTACTAAGTTATAAGTACCCCTTGCTGGTGGTGCCGTTCGCGCGGGTTTCAACTGAAGTGGAGTTGGCTGAAGCGTGCTCCTGCCTAAACGCATCAGGTGGAGGGCATTTTCCGTTGCACATAAGCGTTGTAGATAGCCGTACTGCACTGCTAGGAAGAAGCGGCTCGCGCGGAGGCACCTGAGAGGTGCTTGCCTTCCAAAGGGCATCAATACTGACATGGCTGCTTCAGCCGTCCTCCTGACGGTCCCCGAGGACCTGGCCCTCTACGTTGCGAGCTACCTCGGCGGCCAGACGCTGGGGCGGCTCGACGCCACCTCCAAGGCGTGCGGCTCGCTCTACGCGAACGAGGTGGCGTGGGAGACCTGCATGCGCGCGCGGTGGCACGACCCGCGGTGGCTCGAGGTGCCCTCGGACTTCGCGCCGGAGCTCCGGCGGGCCCGGCGGCGGAGGCCAATTACTAAGCCGCGGGTCAACCTCAAGCAGTGCGGCGCCTCGAGCTGGTCGTCCGCGTACCGCGAACTCCACCGGCGCAACGCGCCGCCGCGGTCCTGGCTCACGCCGCGCCACGCGAAAGTCGTCGCACGGGGCCGCCAGGGCGCGTTGTCGGCGTGGGTCCTCGTGCAGCACACGCCGGACTGCCGGTGTGTCGACGGCACCGTAACGCTGCGCGTCGTGGTCCAGAACGTAGGGACGGCGGACCTGCTGCGCGTCGACACGGAGGGGCCCTCCCTGCTGTGGCTCGTGGCCGAGGAAGACAACGCGAACGCGGTCCTGCGCGCGATGGGCGCCAATCCGGGTCTGCCCGATAACGTCGTCGCCGTGCCGCACGCGGGCACGGTCCTCGAGTGCAAGCAGATGGCGCGCGGCCACGCGCGCCACGCGTGTCCCACTATGAACACGTGCGCGTGGCTCCAGCCGCTCGAGTGGGTCGCGCTGACGGTCAAGGTGTGCGCTCCGGACTGCACGCACGAGCACGACTTCCTCGAGCGCGCCATCCAGCTCTGCCTCAAGGCGCGCGACTGCTCGACCGTCGACCACCCGTCGACGGGCATGTACCTGAAGATGGGATTTATAGACGCGGGCGCGGTGCACCGCATGTACTCCGAGCTGCCGGGGGGCTACGTGGTGTTGGCGGAAGGGGTTTAGTTTATCTAAGTAATATGTACGTACTAATTACATGACTCCCCGCGCCGTGCGGCGGTGAGGCGCGCCGCATGCAATTGCACGGCCGCCGCGTATAACTTCGTGTCCTGGTCGGCGTAGTGGTGGAGGTTCTTGACGCTCTCGCGGTCGTACGCTCCAGGGCGCGTGTTGACGGCGGCCTGCTCCTCGCTGAACGGCGCCGCGCCTCGCATGGTCTGGGAGAAGAGCCACAACGACTCGCCCCACCGCTCCTGCAAGCCGACAAAGGGGAAACAAGTCTTGAGGCGTCGGATCGCCTCCTCGACGTCTAGACTGTCGTCCGGGCGCGCGGCGTAGCGGTAGATGCCAAGGATCATCTTCGTCTGGACGTTGCGGACCTCCAACCGCTTCGCATATTCCGTCAAACCTTGGGCGACCGGTAGAGCGCGGAGGCGCTGGCAGAGCCGGGCTCCTAGCGTTTTATCCAGGCTCGCGTGCGACGAGATGCCCATGCAGGCGGTGTACGACTGACGGACCTTACGTACAAAATCCTTGCCAGCCATAAAGAAAGCACTCGCGAGGCGGGCTCGGGGTTCCCGGAGCATGGCCACGCCGGCGTACGCGCACTCCTCATCAGGGACAGCGGCCGGCGCGTCCGCGCCGTCGCGCCGCGCCTGGTGCATGTCTCGTTGGTGCTTAGGGAAGAAAGACTTGTGGTACTTGTACGATTTTCCGTCGAAGGGGCGGGGCGCGCTCGCGTTGCGCGCGCAGCGCTCGAGACGCCTCGCAAGGGCGAGGTCCGCGGCCGAGGCGCTGCGCTGGCCGTCGTATCGCGGCGGTAGACCGCAGGAGTAGTCCACCAGGAACTCGCGCAGGCTCGAGCCCGTCTTCGGCGCGTGGAGCCAAAACAACTTGCGCGGGGCGTCGGTTTCGGCATCGGGCCAGCAGCTGGCGGCGGCCGCGGCCGCGAGGAGCACGAGTCTCATCTTTAGTACCCGAGCGCCCAGGAGACGACGATCACGAGGAGGACGACGAAGAGGGCCGCGTGGAGCCGGTTGGTACCGTTAGAGGTCTGGCTGTGGCGCTGCATGTCGACCCGGTTTCGCCTATCAATATTCAAACCCATCTGCCTTTTGTTTGTGTGAGACATCGAAATAAGAGCCGCCAACCTCCGCTGTTCCATTTTTGATGTTCTTTCTCTGCTGTTTACTACGCGTTCCTTTTCCTGTGGACTTGGCCATTTAGAAATATCCACAAAGGTGTTTTCGGTCGCGCCGCGAGACCCTGGACTAGTCGAGCAAACCCGGCAAATCAAAACGAAAGACCCGCACGAAAACTCGCAATACGGGTTTCGCAACTCAAACTCGATCGATCGACAGCGAAACAGTGGATACAGTTGCACGCACGCAAGCGTCACATCGCTGCCGGAGTAGCGAAGACGCTGCCGACGCACGGCAGCGGTCCTGCCCGTGCAGCCATGCCCAACGCCACATTACTCGGAGACGACGACGCCCTCGCCCGCATCGGGGTGGACCAGAACCTGCGGCCGCTCTACGTCGAGAGCGGGGGCTGGGAGGAGATCTGGATCACGCTGAAATTGGACGCGTGCATCTGTTTTTCTCTATTACTCCTCTTCGAGCTCGCGCGGCGAAAAACGAGCGTGTACCTGTGCCGCCTGAAGCACGCCCTGCCGGACCGGAGGCCCCGGGACGTGCCGCCGAAACATCCTTTTGCTTGGCTCAATTCGGCCAACGGTCTAAGTGATGCGGAACTCAGGCACTGTGTTGGATTAGATGCGTACTGCGCCCTGAGCTTCCTGAAGATGTGCCGCGGTTTGTTTGGCTGGACGTCCTTGGCGTCGACCGCATTGTTATTGGCGTACAAGAACGGCGCCTCGCACCTCCAGGGGTTCAACGGGTTGACCCTGGGCAACTGCGAGCACGTGCTGGAGGACCGGTGGCGGCTGTGGCTGGCGGTCGTGTTCACCTACGCGTTCACCGCGGCGGCTATATATTTAGCGACGCGGGAGGCGCGCCACTATTTGCGACATAGACAAGAATACCTTAGAAGGGGCGACGGCGCCGGCGAGTCGCCCCAGCCCCGCTGTTCCGTTTTAGTGGAAAATGTGCCGCCCCGCCTGCGAAGCGACGCGGCCCTGCGCCAGTACTTCGCAGCTCTCTTCGGTAATAGAGATGTGCACAGCGCCGTGAGCTTCGTGGACTGCGCGCATTTGGAGCAGTTACTGGACGCGCGGGACGCGGCGGCGGACGCCTACGCGTGGAGAAGTGTGTCTCAAGGCTATGGCTATGCGACGATCACGTCCGACGAGGGGTTAAGTGATCTCGCCGCGGTCCTCTCGGACAAAGAAGCCGCGGTCGCCAAGTGCCAGGATTCCATTAGAGAAGCCAAGGAGGCGCGCGCCCAGGAAGTGCTGGAGGCGCACGCTCTATTACCAACGACACCAACGGAGAAACTCGCGCACCGGCCCTCTATAGAGCAGGCCGCCTCCAAGGCCCGGGACGCCTCTTTACAAGCTATTTCCTTTTTGGGCGCCGTGGCCGGTCTTAACGATACAATGCGGCGCCACTCGGCCGAGGACGGGGCCTCGTCGACCGGCATCGTGACCTTTTATAGTCCGGCGGTAGCGTCGGACGCCGCTCAATTAGTACTCACCGCTCGGAGAGGAGACATCCACGTGTCCCTGGCGCCGCCGGCCTCGGACATGCTCTGGCCCAACGTGCCGACGCCCAAGGACGAGGTGGACGAGCGCCTGGGCGCCGCGAACGTCGGGCTCTTCTTCCTGGCTTTATTGTGGACGCCGCTCGTGGCGTCGGTCCAAGCTTTATGTAATTTGGAGGTCTTGGCGCACTACTGGGTGGCCCTGAAGCCGCTGGCTCGGGAGGAGCGGTACGAATCGCTACGCATCCTGGTGAGCAGCACGCTTCCGGTGTACATCATGCTCGCGTTATTAGGCGTGCTGCCGATCGTCTTAGACGCCGTGGCCGTGAGCTACGCTGGGGTCAAAACCAACTCCGCGGCGCACGCCTACGTGGCCTCGCGCTACCTCTACTTTCAGTTATTACAGATTTTTGTCACGGTGGCGTCCGGAAGTCTGTTGAGCGTGATGCGCGAGTTCCTGGACCACCCGAAAACGCTCCTGGATCTCCTGGGCAAGGCTCTGCCGGGCATGGGCAGCTACTTTCTGCAACTGGTGATCGCCAAGGTGCTGTTCTCTTTAGCTTTTGAACTGGCGCGGCCAACGGCGTTAATCGGCGTCGTCGCGCGGCAGGGCGTGACGCGATCCAAGTATTTCAAGGTGCCGGCGCGCGTGAGGCGGCGCCTGCGGCGCCCACCGGACTTCGACTACGGCTCCTATTTGCCGGACTTCGTGCTCGTTGTTTTAGTGGGGACGATCTTCGCGCCCATCGCGCCCGTCGTGGCCTTGGTCTGCTTTGCGTATTTTGCCGTCGCGGTCAGGGTCTACTCGCACCAGTTCCTCTATGTTTATGTGCGGGCGTACGAGACGGGCGGCGCGTTCCCGGGCCCGACGTTGGCGCGGTTCTTCTTCTTGGCGTTGGTGGTGGGCCACCTCACCTTGATCGGGCACCTGATCCTCCTGGACGCGACGCACCAGGCGGCGGCCTTGGCTCCTTTAGTGCTGTTCACGCTGCGCTCGCGCCTGGACGTGCGGCGGACGTTTGAATTGCCGGCGCGGTACCTCGATCGAGAAAACGCGGTCCGCTTCGGTCTGTACGAGACTCGAAGAGCGAATCGCGACGCGACGCCTAGACGCCGCCGGCGTAGCGTGGGCGAGTCCGACAATGACAGCGAGAAGGACGACGACACGCTGGCCGTGGACTACTACATCCAGCCGGCCCTGGCCGCGGGGCCTGTCGAGTTCGACAGCGCGCCCTCGTCGGAGATGGTGTCCCGCGCGCCCGTCGACCGTAAGCGCAGCTTCGTGTACGAGCCGGCGGAAGTGTAACCTTAATTTTGTGTATCTTACCCAGCATAACGTTTCGTCACGAGGCGCAGACGATGGCGTCAGGACATCTAAAATGAAGACCTCGCAAAACCCGCACTATAAAACCCGCACACGCAATCGAAAAAACAGCCGCGCAATAAACTACGTAAACTACGCCTCACTCGGCCGACGAGAGAGCCGCCGTACGTCGAACGTGTCTCCAGTAGACGCCCCTCGACGCACAAACGCGCCGCCGCAAGTGCTGTGATAAGTTAAAAGTGAGGATTTGCCTCTTTCAGTAACGCCGTCGACGCGCCGTCAATAAAATGGCCTCCGCGTCCGGCATCGTGCCCCAGAGCGGCGGCGTCGCCCTCCACGAAGCGCTCATGGATACCGAGGTCGCGCACGCCATCACGCACCTGCAGGCGGCGCGCGCGCACGCCGCCGCCGCCGGCCAGACCCTGGACCCCGCGGCGGACGCCTTCCTCGACGCCTGCGAGGGCACGGCGCCCGCCGTCGCCGCCATCGTCGCCGCCGCTGGCGGCAAGAAGCCGCGCAAGAAGAAGCCGGCGCGCGACCCGACGAAGCCCAAGCGCCCGCTGAGCGGCTACCAGCTCTTCATGGAGAACATCCGGGACACGCTCGAGGCGAAGGGCGCGGGCGCGATGACCGAATGCGGGTTGAAGTGGAAGGCGTTGGGTGATGCGGGGCAGAAGCCCTGGAACGACAAGGCCAAGCCGGGCCAGGAGAAGGGGAAGGCCGTCGAGGCGCGCTGGAAGGCCATGTCGCCCGACGACCGGCTGATCCACTTCCCGCCCGACGCGCCCGTGCCCAAGACCGAGCCGGGGCTGAAGAAGAAGCGCGACAAGTCCGACGCCGGCCTGCCCGCGTCCGAGAAGAAGAAGAAGAAAAAGAAGAAGAAGGACCGCGAATCCTCCATCTGAGGGGGCTGCCCCGAGCGGCCGCGGGCACGCGGTCCGAACCCTCCCCCCACGCCTCGGGTAATCGTGGGTTCGTCTCTGGGTCGCCGCGCGCCGCGCGCTTGTGGTCGACGCCGCTCCGCAGACGCCGATCGGTCCGAGGAAGCGTCGCAAAAATAGCCTAAGGATACTGGGAGTCGCGCGCGCGCCGGTGACCGTAAACGACGGGTTTTATGGTCGTCACTTTCAACTCAACTTTCAACTCAGGTTGTGGATACCGCAGCGTAGCCGCACCGCTAGGCCTCGGGACTGCACAGCTCGCCCAGACGCACTATAATTTAACCACTGCCCACCTGCACCGGTTGTTGAGGCCAGCAGCAGAAGCAGCGGCAGCTCTCAGGCGGCAAAAGCTCTCCATAGCAGCACAGCCGTGAACCGCGGCGCACCACAATCAACAACCATGGCCATGATCGCGAACATCGCGAAAGCGAACCCCATGGCCTTCGGCGTCGGCTTCAGCTGCGCCAAGACCAGCATTTCGGACCTAGTTGTGCAGGTCTTGATCGAAAGGCGTACAGAAATAGACTGGAAGCGGAACGCGGCCTTTGCGTCCTTCGGCTTCGGGTACCTGGGCATTGTGCAGTACTCCTTGTACGTCCCCGTCTTCAAGAAGTTGTTTCCAAAGGCCGAGGCCTTTGCGGCCAAATCCCTGAGGGATAAAGCGAAAGACATCAAGGGCCAGGGAACTGTGATAGCCCAGGTCTTCCTGGACCAGTGCGTGCACCACCCCTTCATGTACTTTCCCGCCTTCTACATGACCAAAGAATTGGTCTGCATGGGCAGCGACACGTCAGTCACAAAAGTCTACGAGCGGTGGTCCGAGAACTTCTGGCCGGACCTGTTCGCGTTGTGGAAGATCTGGGTGCCCGCGTCCATGCTGAACTTCGCGTTCTCGCCCATGTGGCTGCGGATTCCGGTTGTGGCGTCGACCTCGCTCGTGTGGACCATGATCCTTTCCACCATGCGGGGCGGCGCGGACGAGACTTCAAGTGATGTCAATTCCGAAGTATTACATGATAAAGATGAAGAGCGCGCCGGCGAGGTCATGCTCGGCTTCGGCGGCGTCGACGCGCGGTCCGCGGAATTATTCGCCCAGGGGTTGGCTCGCCGGGTCTCGAACGTGGAAGAGTACGTCGAAGGGTCGGAGATCGTACGCGCGTTGACGCGACGCGTCACGCCGGCCGAGAGCGCCGAGCCCGCACCACCTGTCAATGTCCAAGGTTTAGCCCATCTCTGCGTCACGGCGTCCGGAAGAGATAGAGTAGGTTTAGTGACGCAGCTCTCCAAGTGGATTTACGACCGGGGCGGCAGCATAACCGGATCGAAGATGTTAAGGATGAACGACGACTTTACCGTGGTCATGCACGTCATTTCGAAAGATCGGACGAGCGCGTCGCACCTCCGGGCGGATTTGTTATTGCGGGAGGGGGCCATCGGGGATCTGAGTGGCCTGCACGTCACGGCGCGCGAGATCAAGTCCGGCGGCACCCAGGGTTCGATGCGGGAAGCGAGGGTGCGGTGCACCGGGTACGACCGGCCGGGCATCGTCTATCAAGTGACAGAAGTGTTAGCGAGTGCGGGCTTCAACATCGACGAGCTCACGACGGACACGATTCACGTGGCGGGCAAGGACGGGGCGACCCGTCCGTTCTTCTTGCTGGAGGGCGTCGTGACGGCGCCGGACAAGGTCCCGGTGGAGGCGTTTGAGAAGAAGCTCGAGGGGCTGCGCTCGACGCTCGACGCGAAGATCACGGTCACGTGGACCTAGGGAGGGGTTCCCTTTTTCGCGTGTAAATATAGTCATATCCTTGCTCGATGGCGTTTCGCGCGGGTTTTATAGCTTGACCAAAATTCGATGCGCCGCGCAACGCTCCCCTCGCCTAAGCTCAAGAGCCAATACAACCTCGAAGGCTTGGCGCCGTTTACGCGTAGACGGGCGGGGGGGGTCGGTGTTTCCTCTCATTCTCCTCGATGCGCATCTCGTCCGCGGGATCCATTTGACTGCCACAAAGTCGCTCCAAGAGCGGAGTAGCCTTGCGCACGCACGGGCAGCACGCAGTCCATCGCCCGGTTGCGGGAGGGCAGCGCAAAAAGCGCGCACGGGCAGCCCCAGCGGGCAGCCCTCAATAGGATGGCCGCCGCCGACGAGGCCTCGACGCCCCTCGTGGACGCCACGCCGAGCTACGGCGCCGTGCCGCGGGCCGCGCGACCCCGGAAGTCCTGGCGGCGCGGCCTGGCGGCGCTCGGCGGCGCCGGGCTGCTCCTCGCGGCGGTCGCCGTCGCGCGCGCGCCGGCCCGCGGCAGCGCACCAACAACAACTGGAGGCACGTCGTCCTTCTCGATGATGGCCGGCGCCGGCCTGGGCGCCGTAGAGCCGGCGCGGCCGCGCGCCGCGCCCGCGAAGAAGGCGAAGACGGCCCTCGCGAGCCTCGGCGCCGCCACGGACAAAATGCGCCAGTACCGCGCCGTGGTCGACACGCTCAACGCCGAGGCCGCGCTGAAGCACAGTGTCGCGGCGGCCGTCGAAGGAACTGCGCCCTATTATAATAGAATACGCGGAAGTAACGCTGACGCCGGCGTCGAGACCGACGATGCTACCGACGACGGGGACGATTCCACCGACGACGGCGACGACGAATCGGACGATTCTACCGACGACGGGGACGATTCCACCGACGACGGCGACGACGAGACCGACGATTCTACCGACGACGGGGACGACGAGACCGACGATTCCACCGACGACGGCGACGATTCCACCGACGACGACGAATCGGACGATTCTACCGACGACGGGCACGATTCCACCGACGACGGCGACGATTCCACCGACGACGGCGACGATTCCACCGACGACGGGGACGATTCTACCGACGACGCGGACGACGACGAGACCGACGATTCTACCGACGACGGCGACGATGAGACAGACGATTCTACCGACGATTCCACGGACGACGGGGACGACGAGTCCGACGACGGCGACGACGACGAGGACGACTCGACGGATGACGACGACGACTTCTGGAGCAACTTCGCCCAGGCCGACATCTTGGGCGCCATGTGCGCCATGTCGGCGAGCCCCCTCGTCGACTGGACGGGCTGCGACGCCTTCGAGACGAGCGCCAAGGGCGGGTCCCTGCTCGAGGTCGAGGAAAAGGCGTTCGCGGACGAAGGTTTGACCACACAGCTCGAGACCTGTGCTACCGCCGAGAGCAGCGGCAAGCCCAACTCGTTCAACTGGCTGCGGCCCTGCGAGTGGCAAGCCGTATCAACCATGGACACCTTCTGCGCGGGCGGCTTTGCGCCGAGCGCCCCGTCCTTACTACCGGGCGTGTCCCTCCGGCCGATCAAGCCGGACGACGCCGACGCCTGCACGAAGCTCACGGACCAAACGGTAGCGTCGGACGAGTGCACGCTGTGCCAGGCGAACGCCTTCTGCTCGGCGTGCGGCGCCGATAATAAGTACTGCAACGCCTTCCTCCAGGCGCACCCTGACTTATTACGAAGTGCTACAAATGTGGGCACGGCCGAGGCCTTTTTTGTGGGCACGGAGCTGAGTTACTGGTGCGCCGCGGACGTGCAGACCGCCATCAAGCAAGGCACGTACGACCCATCGAATAAATATGACGTGCCGGCGGGCGCCGCTCTATACAAAGGCGCCTACCCTGAGAGCGGCTCGCCGACGAGTGTGACGGGCGTCTCCAAGACTTCGATAGCGGCGAAGACGAAGATGACCCTGCCGCAGCGGCACGCGAAAAACGGCGAGCTCGCCACGTCACGAAACAACGCCAGGGCCAAAAAGGCGAAAATCGACACAGCGCCGATCACGAAACAGGACCCGCGCACGGCCATCACGCGGCGCGCCCCGGACATTTCGACGAAGACCGACGCCCGGACCACGACGGAACAGGAGCGCGTCAGCGCCCCGGTCTCGGGCGACCACAAGGCCTGCACGTACGACGCGGCGATTGAAAGAGGCTCTTATGTCGCCATCGGCGGCTACGACACAGTGGCCTACTGGTCCCTGCCGGCCTCGAACGGCAAGATGCCCGACGGCACGACGCCCATGCCCACGCCGGCCGTGGCCGGCTCGCCGGACTTCGCCGTGAACCACGGCGGCCACGTCTGGTTCTTTGCCAACGAAGAAAACAAGCAGAAGTTCCTGGAAAGTCCGAACGCGTACGTCCCGGCCTTCGGCGGCTTCTGCACCTGGGGCATCGCCTACGAGACGTGGTGGGGCTGCGTCGGGGACGGTGTTTTAGTGCTGCCGCCGGCGGACCCGAACTCGTGGTACATCAAGGACGGCAAATTGTATTTCCTGCTCTTCTACGGATTGTGGGACTGGCTCGAGGAGGAACCCGGAGGCATCGACCAGTCGCTGGCCGTCGCGTCGGGCCGGTGGCGCCAGTGCTACGGCGACATCTTCGAGACGAGCTTCATGTTCGACGGCGTGCTCGAGGACCTCCTCCAGGGTACGTGCTCCATGCGCGACGGCTCGGCGCCGGTGCAGGACCCGACGGACGACGGGGGGTCCGCGCTGCCTTATTGATTCAATATATCTAGTTTTTGAAGGTCGCGGGTGGGTGTTGCTGCCCGATGGCGTCGACGCGCGTCGCTCCGGGGGGACATACTCACCCGGGGGGGGGCTGAACGCGCGTAGGGGGGCCATCGGTCGGCCTAATGGATAGTCTTAGGTTTAGCGAAAACCCGTTTTTAACCTTTTTGCGCACATCGCATCGAGCTACGCGCCGCGACACTCCCATAAGCCTTATCGACTCATTATGAGCATTACAAACTGCGCCGCCTGCGCCGCGCCACTGGCCCACGAGGCCCCGCGGTGTGTGAGGTGCAAAACCAGATACTGCAACGCCACCTGCCAACACGACCACTGGCGCCGCGGGCACAAGCAGATCTGTAAGAAGATACACCGCGGCGGCCAACTCGGAATAGTACTACGCCGACAACAAATACAAGGAGGCCGTCGCGGTCGCGGTCGAGGCGTGCGCGGACGACACAAATGGTCAGACGTGCTACATCTGCACGGAGGCCCTCCATTGGAAAACAAAGGAGGGTCTCGTGCGTGGCTGTGCGTGCCGGGGAACGTCGGGCTTCGCGCACGTTTCGTGCCTGGCGGAGCAGGCGAAGATTTTGTTCGCGGAGGTCGAGGAGAACAATTTGCACGACAAATTCGACGAGACGTGGCAGCGCTGGCACACGTGCAGTCTATGCAAGCAAGATTATCACGGCGTCGTGGAGTGTGCGGTCGGATGGACGTGCTGGAAGACGTACGTGGGTCGGCCAGAGAGGAGCAGGCTTCGGCTCAGCGCGATGTCGTTGCTGGGACAGCGCTGGGTGCAGTGGGTCGTAACGAAGAGGAACTTAGTATCCATGAGTCGTGTTGGGCCACTGAAAGCCGACGTGAAAGGCCGTGTCCAGACAAGTTGCTGGGCATCCAAGGCAATATTGCCAACTGCTACGAACAGCTTGGACGACTATCCGACTCTCTTCGTGTGCGTCGTGAGATGTTGTCGAGAAGGCGCAAATCATGTAAACTAGATGATCCCATGGTTCTGCACATCGTCGCCGATTTGGGAATAACACTCAATCGTTTGCACTTTTATACCGAAACGCAGCCTTTGATGCACTTATATCTCCCAGTAGCACGGCGCGTGCTGGGAAGTGACAACGAGCTCACGTTTATGATGATCCAATGTCTTGCGTCCGCAATTAGTCAAAATGGTACTGCGCCTCGTGGGGATCTGCTCGAGAGCATTTCACTGCTAGAAGAGCTTGTGAAACGCACCCAACAGGTTCTTGGATCTTCGCACCCGACTACGCAACGAACCGGACGTAACTTGGGGATCATGCGGCAGCACCTCGCGCGCTTAGACTAAAGACACTTGAATTTACCCCTGCTCGAACTTGCGTGCGTCAAGGAACTGCACGCCCCGCATGCCCGCCCGCGCACTGAGCAACTCCCCTCTATCATTCCGCTCGCCGGGCTTGGCGTGGCTTGCCGGGTGCTTGTCCAATTTCACAGGAATATCAGCATCCGTCTGCTCTAAATACTCGCGCAGCTCGTAGAACATGGGCTCGTCCGAGTCCGTCAATAAAGTGGACGCGACACCGTCCTTGCCCGCGCGGCCCGTGCGGCCGATGCGATGACTGTAGTTCTCGATCTTGAGGGGCATGTCGAAGTTGATGACGTGGGCCACGTCCGGGATGTCCAGGCCGCGCCCGGCGACGTCGGTCGCAATAAGAATCCGGAACACGCCGTTCTTGTAGTTGTTGAGGGCCTCCTCTCGTTTGTCCTGGGTCTTGCCGCCGTGTAACACACCGCACCGCAATTGGGCGTTCTGCACGACCTTGGACAACGCGTCGCAGCCCCGCTTCTCGTTGCAGAACACCAGATACTTCTCGTTGGGCTGTTTTCTTCGTAGTAAATCAATGAGAGCTTGCTTTTTAGAAGCCTCCGGTATGAACAAAACGTGCTGCCGGATCCTCTTATTTTTCCCGGAATCCTCGTCGCCGATGCACACGATCGCCGGGTGCCTCAGGAACTTCCTCGCTAATTTCTCCACGCCGGGCGGCATGGTCGCCGAGAACATGGCCGTGATCCGGTAGCACGCTTCGCCCCTGGACAACGCCAGGCGCTGCTGCTCGAGCAAAACTTCGTCCTCCGACATCAAGAGCCCGCCCATGGCCTCCAAAATAGTGTGCACCTGGGGCTCGAAGCCCATGTCGATCATCCTATCAGCTTCATCTAGTACAACATAATTCGCCTGGTTCAGCACGAGGTACTGGGACTCGAGGCAGTCGTTGATGCGCCCGGGCGTTCCCACGATGATCTCCATGCCTTCTCGCAATAAAAAGCCCTGGTCCTCTATTGAACGACCGCCCACGATGGTCGTACATTTGCAGGACAAATGCGCCGAGAGCTTGGTGATCTCGTCGCAGATCTGTTGCGCGAGTTCCCGCGTCGGCGCCAGGACCATGGCCAGAGGTCCATCTTCGGCCAAGGAAGCGATGCGCGCCGCGGGTAACTGGGCCACATAACTCAACAACGGCACGGCGAAGGCCGCCGTCTTGCCGGAGCCCGTCTCCGCCACGCCGATCAAATCCCGAAGCTCCAGCCCGACGGGGATGGCCTGCCGCTGAATTGGTGAAGGGTCCTTGTACTTGGCGTCCGCAATGGCTTTATGTAGACCTTTCGGCACAGTCATTTCATTCCAATATCTAAGAGGCGGCGGCGCCTTGCCGCCCCGGATGCGAATATCAAAATCTTCCTTCATGATGCGCCAGTCCCGCGCGTTCATCTCGGCCAAGGGTTTTTCCGTCCAATGCAGTAATTTTTTGCCTAGGGCCGTGGCTTCTATTTTCTTTTCTTCCGCGGCTAAAGCTTGGGTCAGCGCTTCTCTCTCCTTCTTCCGCAGGGCCTCGCGCTTCTTCCGCTCGGCCCGTGCCAAACCGTCGTGCTCCTCTTGGGCTCGCGCTTCCGATGCTCTTTTATCAGATAAGGATTGGCTAAAGGTGTGCGCTCTACGCTGCTCCCGCATGTCCAAGCCAGCGACGTAGCCTCGTCCGAGCATGGGCTGGATGGCATGCCGCCGCGCGTACAAGGGATTCAAGTCCGTGGACGTGTCGTCGTTCGCGTCCCAGTCGAACTGGAAGACGCGCGCGAACTTTTCGCTGGGCTTCGACTGCTTTTTTTTGCCCTTCTTGCCCAGGTAGTTCTCCCGGATCTGGGCCAGTTCCTTGTCCTTGGCGGTGTCATTGGTTTTCTTCGGCGCGTCGCGTACTTTGGCGTAGTCGTCGATGGCCTTTTTGAGGTTGGGTTCCTTCCGAGGTAGAGGCGCGGAGAACTTGGCGGAGCTCGCGTGGAGCTTGGCCGCGCGCTCTTTGCGTTTCGTTTCCAGGCGTTGTAAGGCCAATTTCTCCCGCTCCGCCTTACCGATGAACCGGGGTTTGGTGCTCTGCTCTTTTTTTAAGGCGGCGACCTCGGTCGCCGTCAACGCGACGCCGCGCTCCTTGGCGGCGCTCTGGGCCGCCGCCAGCGCTTCGGCTCTAACAGCCGTCTGGTGCAACCTTTCTGCGTCCTCCCGCTCGGCGGGCGTCATCTCCGCGCGCGTGAGGGCCGCGGCCTCGTCCATGCGCTCATCGTCTTGCTCGGCTCTCAACCGCTTCGCGGCCGCCTCGGGCTCCTCGCTCGCGCCGCGCTTCGTCGAGGCCGTCACGGTGGAGGCGGCGTCGGCGTCCATGATGGAACGCTTTTATTGTCCAGTTATTTGCGCGTCGCCTTTTATTGTTTAGCTATTTGCGCGTCGCACGCGTTCGCCTCGCTGCGCGTTAGCGCGTCGCACACGTTCGCCCTCGCTGCGCGTTATTGGGCTGTCGCAGGCGTTGCCGTTTGCGGCGCGTCTCGAGCGTAGTAGTCCTGTGCGCCGTCCTGAGCCTCTTCAGCTTGCAGCAGTCAGACAGCCGTGCGGAGGCAATATTGCGCCGGCAAAACCCGCTAGAGTGCGGGTTTCGCCATCGTGATTTCAGAGTTTTTATACAGCCCTCTTTACTGTACAGCACCTGTGCAGACCGCATCACTCCCAGCGTGCAACCTTGGCTCGCGCGAGGCCTGCCCTGTGCGCTCAGAGCTCTCATAAGCCAAAGCCGCAAAACAGCCCTCCGCACGCGATAGCCGCGGCCCGCCGCCACCATGGGCAAGAACCAGCACTCGAAGGACCGCATGTTCATCACGACCACGGAGCACGCCGGCCTCTACGGGGGCTACAAGAAGAAGAAGACGGTCGGCCTCGCCGGCGCGCTCCCCTTCGACTGCTGCGCTCTAAGCTTGCTACCGTTCGATGCGCCGGTCTGCGCCAGAGACGGCATCCTCTTCGACGCGTTACAACTCCTGCCGTACGCGCAGGAGAAGGGCGTCTCGCCGGCCACGGGTAAAAAACTCGCGGCCAGGGACGTCCTCCGCCTCAAGATGGCAAAGAACCAGGACAACCAGTGGCACTGCCCCGTCACGTGCAAGGTGTTCACGAACCACTCCAAAGTTGTCGCGATCGCCACGACCGGTAACGTGTTCTCGAAAGACGCGGTGAAGGAGCTCTGCTTCAAGCGGAATTGCCTGGAGGATCTGTTGGACGCCACGCCCTTTCAGATGGAGGACGTGATTAGCTTGCACGACCCGGACGACGCGGACCTGGTGAAGCGGCGGGACCTGGCGAACTTTTGGCATTTGGATCAAGAGAGAAAAAGACGAGATCAAGAGTTGGGGAGCAAAGGGAGTTTTTCACAAACAGACGGGCAAAAGCGCGTCCTGGCCGAGGCCAAGGCCAACGTGAAGGAACGGGAGGACGAGCGCTCTGCCAAAGAACAAGAACGTTTAGCAATATTGAACGCGCCGGACCACCCGGCCAACAAGGGCTTAACGGAAGCGTACTTACGTGTACGCATGCTGGGCGCGACTACGGACGAAGTGACAGGCGGCTCCAAGCTAACGTCGGGCGCCACGTCGGGCTCCTTCACCTCGAGCGCCGTGGACGTGTCTACCACCGCGGCGTTGCGGGCGGCGTCCGAAGGGGAACTCCAAACAGCAAGGTGGAAGTGCCTGCGGAACCTCGGGCAGAAGGGCTATGTGCGCCTGCGCACTTCACTAGGGGACCTGAATGTGGAGGTGCACGCGGACATGGTCCCGCGGGCGGCCGAGAACTTTCTGGGATTATGTAGGGACGGCAAGTACGACGACACCCTGTTCCATCGGGTCGTGCGGCACTTCGTTGCGCAAGGAGGAGACCCGACGGTGACCGGCAGAGGCGGTTCGAGTTTGTGGGCCGCGCCCTTCTCCGACGAGTTCGACAGTCGGTTGACCCACTCCGAGAGGGGAGTCCTGGCCTACGCGAACGACGGGAAAGACCGAAATAGGCAGCAATTCTACATCACCTTCAAGTCCTGCGGTCATTTGGACAACAAGCATACGGTGTTCGGGCGCGTCGTGGGCGGGCACGACGTGTTAGATAGAATGGAGCGGTGTGACGTGGATGCCGCGGACGACCATCGACCGTTGAAGGACGGCGTGAAGATCCTGGGGACGGACGTGTTCGTCGATCCGACCGTGGACGCGGATGTCAAATTCGAGAAATTGTTGCTTGCCAAAATCGCGGCGCGCGCGGATAACATATCGCCGGGCCTGCGGGCGCTGCCGGCGGCGCCGGCGAAGAAGCGCCCCGCGCCCGTGGACGACGGCCGCCTGCCTGTCGCGACGGAGCGCGCGAAGCCGAAGCGGGCGAGGCCGTACGGGGACTTTTCAGGATGGTAATATAGTTGAATTATAATTGGCTAGCCAAATTCATTCCGGCGGCGACGTGGAGTGTGCAGATGGGGTGCTCTTCCGTGGGGGGCCCGAGCACGCGAGAAGGCGGCGGCCAGAACGAGAAGACGTGGCGAAACGCGTCCCGGTCTACCGCGTCCAGGCGAGCAGGGGCGTCCGCAGCCACTTCGTCGTCGCTCGCTTCCGCGGTTTCGACGGACGGAAAGAGGCGGGAGAGGAGCGCATCCTCCGTCTTTGCTCGCCCTCGTTCGCAGAGAACGCGCAGATTGAGCATTCGAAGACGGTTGCTGTGGTTGCACCGCCGAGCGTAGGCCCGCCACCCGCCCGCGGAGCGGACGTCGGCGAGAAGGGCCTGGGCGCGCGTTCCATGTCCGGCGATCAGCGAGGCCTTGTGGCCGTATATGTCGCAGGCTTCGATATTTAAGCCGCGCGAAAGGAGGAGCTTCATCATGGCAAGACGCTCGGGAACATGGGGGACGACTCCTCTGAGTCTAGAGAGTCGCGCTCGGTCGGCGGCCCGCATGAGCGGTGTACGATTATCCTAGAGATGGAAGTTTTCCTGGAGATCCAACAGAAATGCTCCGGGCGTTTGGCCGCGTACCCAAACTTGCGCGAGACCCCAGCTTCATCGCATTAAAGTCCCTCGTCGGCGGCGTAAGCGCAGCCGGATCCTACGCGAAGTATGAAAATCTCGCGCGCAAGGAAGTTCTGGTCATCCGCGCGCTCGCGCTCAAGGACCGCGCGACGACGACCTACCCCGCCCTGCATTTCCTCGTCGGCGTTCCGAACGAGATCGCCTGGAACATTCTGTCGTTCTGGAATGTCAACGTTAAAGCTCCCCAGCCCCGGCAGACGCCGATGAACCCACGCTCCACCGCCACGCGCCCGCGTCGCCGACGTCCTCGGCGCGCCAGAAGCGGCACGAGCCCAGCACGAGGTCCTCCACGGGCCCCCGCAGCGCCGCGGCGAAGCGCCGCTCCCGTAGCACCTCCAACGCGCGCCGGGCTCGCTCGACCCGCGCCGTCGCGTTCCGCGCGTAGTACTGCAGCGTGGCCGCCAGGGCCTCGACGTCGTCGACGAAGGCGACGGCCTCGCGCCAGGCCTCACGCTCCACCACCGCGCCGCCGGCCTCGGCCACGACCACGGCGCCCGCGGCGATCGCTGGCAAGTAGCGCGTCGCCTTCCACTCGTCCGCGTCGCCGAAGTAATTCAGGGATAAAACGACTTTCGCGCGGCGCAGCGTCTCCCGCAAGTCATTCCCAAAAAGGAGCGCGTCCCGGTTGGCGTGGAAGACCGGCACGCCCTTTTTTCGTAACGCTTGTAACATACGCGACCGCCGCTCGTTCAGCCGACCCACGAACACGATATCCAGGTCCAGCTCAACATTTCCTGCATACTTCGCAAAGAGCGAGGCCGTGCTCCCCAGGGGCACGTGCCGCGCCTTGATGCTCAACTGTGCCAGCTTCAGTACAGAGGCCGCCGAGTAGTCCCAGAGGTGCCCCCTAAGGCCCCAGCGCGGGAAGATGGCCTCTAGTAATTGCTCGTCGTGGACGCGCTCAAAGTTGTAGAGCGCCGAGGTCTCGGGCGCGGGCCAGCCCTGCACCTCCCAGAGCATGCGATTCGTGCCGCGGTCGTCGACGTGGTACCGCGCTAAATGGTGCGCGCCCAACACAACGGTGAAGAACGGCGCTTCATGGGGTGCCGTGCAGAGTCTCGCATCCGCGCAGTACACGACGGGCGCCGAAGACGCCCCGAGCTCAATTAATGCATCCGAGACGCTCTGCGCCGCGTCCGCGAAGACCCCTCGCGTGGAGTCGTCGAGCTCGCCCTCGCCGAGCACGAGGACCACGAAGCGCGGCGCGCCGTCGCTATCGCAGCGTTTCAATGATGGCGCGGCGTCTATATTAAGTTTGGGCCTGGTCTTCAAGTCGGCCGCGGACAGGACGCTCTCGAAGTGCCCCGGTGCCAGCGTCGTCCATTGCAAGTCCGTGGGCTCCTCCGTTTGAGGAGGGAGTTCGTGGGACGTTGGTACGACGA
>Ga0302122_10000205_pt1 | contig 34144 bp, 24 predicted proteins | sample CB21_SCM_MG_FD_203115 | JGI IMG/M metagenome (GOLD analysis project Ga0302122, IMG submission 203115) | Marine microbial communities from Western Arctic Ocean, Canada - CB21_SCM | ecosystem: Environmental > Aquatic > Marine > Oceanic | place: Canada: Western Arctic Ocean | collected 2017-09-28 | reverse complement strand
TTTGAAGGTCGGCGTGGGCTGCGCCGGCGACGAGGTGACGCTCCAGCGGCGGTGCCCGGGCCTCGACGTACGCGGGAGCTTTTTTGATTTGGAGCGGCTCGCCAAGGCCAAATTCCCGAACCTGCGGTCGTGCGGCCTCAAGTCGCTCGTGGCGATTCTCGTAGGGAAGCGCATGAGCAAGGGCCAGCAGACCAAGAACTGGGAGCAGCCCTCGTATACGCCGGCGATGATACGGTACGCGGCCAACGACGCCGCTGCCGGGCTACTCTGTCTGGAGCTTCTCCTAGATGTACGTAGGTAACTGTTTTTTAATACAAAATCACACGAAGAAGCAGGGCCTCTTCTCCGCCGCCTCCTCCTCCTCGCTCCGCCCCCGCTTCCGCGGCGCCTCCAGGTCGTACACGAAGACCGAGGGCACGACCGAGTCGTCGCCCCGGCCCCGGCCCTCGCCGCCGCAGACGACAATATGCTTCGCGTCGAACGCGCATTGAAACAAAGGCACGGCGTTCCCCGCCGGGTCCCGGATCGGAGCGAACGCGCGGTGCGTCGCGTCGGCCTGTTTAAACGCGTCGGCGCTGTCCCAGAATGCCAGGCTCTCCGACGCCCACGACGCGACGAAGGCATCCGTCCGCGCCGCGAAGGCATCCGTCCGTGCCGCGCCGTAGCACGGACTGGCATGCGCGCCTTGCAGACGACCTAATAACCGCCAGGTCCGCGCATCCCAGACGCGGCAAGACCCGTCGCCATAGCACGAGGCGACGGCATCGCCGCCAAGCCATCCGACGGCCGTGACCTTACTATCGCCCGGCGCCCGCAAGATCTGCGCGTCATACGCCAGGCGCACATCGCGGACGCGTGCCGTCCCGTCGGACACCGCGCAAGCGATGGTCGCGTGTAACGCGTCGGCCGCGTCCGGCGGCGCCGGCTGCACGTCGAACACGTAGGCCGGGTCGCCCTTTGGCTCCTGGTACGACCACCGCCGGACCGCCTTGCCGGTGGTGACGTCCCAGACCGTGGCCGTCGCGCCGGCCGCCGTGAGTAGCCAGGCCCCGTACGCGTCGCCGCACGTCGACCACGCGCAGCCGTAGACCTGGTCCCCGTCGTGCGCGAGTCGCTGGATTGATGTCGGCGTGGCCCAGTCGTCGCCGCGCCACAAATTACACATGCCGTCCGCGCCGGCGACCGCCAACAGAGACGCGCCGCAGGCCTGCTCCACGACGCGCGGCGCCCACGCGACACGCAGGACTTCACCCTCGTCCTGCGCGACCTCGCCCTCGAGCCGGCCGTCTGACATCCGCCAGATCTTGGCCGTGCCGTCCTCGGACCCCGTGACACAGAGCGCGGCACCGTCACCTTGGCTGAGGTCGACGTCGAAGACCCGGCCCCTGTGGCCGGCAAGCTCGCGCTGCTTCGCGTTGATGTTGAACTCGGGGATGGCGAGCATTATGTTGTTTTTAATCCGCACCGCGTGTCGCGTGCGCAGCACTTGCAGATAGAACTGTGGACCGCTAGTCGCCGTGGCGTGTAAAACAGGCGCAGCTATTGTGACAGTATGTCTTGCACTCGCAGCACACGGCACCTCGCGGGGATTTCAACGCCTCCACGTGTCGCATGGATCACCGAATCGGTTCGCAGCGGGTCGTTTCACCGAATTCTGTAGCGTTTCCGCGGCGCAGTGGTGTTAGGACGGGTGTCGTCATAAAAACCCGTGCGTGTTCGAGTTTTCACTCTCACCTGGCAATCGGCCTCCTGCTCGTCGCTAAACGCGAGTTCACGGTGTGGTTGCTGACACCGAGCACATATTATTCCAGCCTTGTATCAATCTTGAGACCTGCTTTTGCGCCGGCTTCGAAACACTGCACTGCAGTCAAGGAGCGATATTTGATCAGCTTTGCTGTCGTAAAACACACAGCCGTCGAATCCCTCGTCGACAGTCAGCACGACAGCAGGCACGACCGACGACAACGACACAATGTCGAAAAAGAACTGCGTGAAGGCGCGGAAAGAGGCCCATGCGCGGCTCGTCGAGCGTGAGAAAGCGCAGAAGGCCAAGCAGGAGAAGAAGCGGATGAAGTTCGCCGCGCAGCCGCCCAAGGTCCGCGCCATACCCAAGGGCCTGGTGCGCGGGTCGACGCGCAACCCGGAGCAGTACGAGGAGGCGCGGCGCATCATGAAGGCGCGCAAGAAGACCGCGCGCTCGGCGCCCAAAAAGATGGAGCTCGAGGCCAGTGGCACCTCGAAGCGGCGCGCCGCGGCGACGGCGGGCCGCAAGTCCGCGCGCCAGGAGGTCATCGGCAAGCGGCGGTCGATGGAGGTCGACGGAGTGTGAGTAAGAAGAATGTTAAAATAGAGAAAATTGCGGAGGGGCTAGTGCGGCACCTCGAAGGCCGCCCGTCGCCGCTGAATCGCCTGGAGCAGGCCGCGGTCCGAAACCTGGTACCAGTTGCTCTTGGACGGGTTCCTGAAGTGCAGCGCGAGGACGTCCCGATCTCGCGTCCGCGGGTAGGACGTGTGCGAGTAGCTCGCGATATGGCGGTTCAACTTGACCACTCCTGTGCCGCCGTAGTCGAATACAGTGCGGCCGCGCGTGTCGACCACCAAAATGCGGTCTCGTACCACGACGATGCAACGCACGATCGGCCGTCGCAACGCGAGACGATCCGCCAGTGAACTTATACTCTCGAAGAAGGACCGACTCACATTCCGCTGCAGCACCTTCGTGACCGCCGCGCCGACGGGCTTGAGTTTGACGCAAGCGAAGGCTTCGTGCCCCGGCAGGAACTGCTCGTTAAAAGCCACGACGTCGCCCTTTACGAGCTCGGATACGTCCTTTGATCGCGCCGGCAGCGGGAGCTCGTCTTCGACCGGTGGATACGCAGGCGCCGCGCTACCGCTCGTCGCCAAGTCTACCACGTCGCCTTGAGCTTGTCCGAAGCCCGCCGAAATCTTTAAGGCGGCCGCCACCGGTTTGTGGTCGGAGCTTGTGACTTTCGGCGCGTTTTCGTGCATGACACAGGTCACGTCCGTCGTCGAGCCGGGCCGGAAGAGCACCCTATCGGTGTAGCTCGGCACGCGCTTCCGATTGTAGCGGAGGCTGTCGATGCCGGGGACGCATTTGAACGTCGGCAGAAAGGATATCGACGGCGTCCAGAACGCCGCGAGGCCGCACGCGTCGATGGCCGCTTGCGATTGTCGAGTGAGCTCGTCGAGCGCGGCGAGTCTTGGGATGTTCCGGTCATTGGCCAAGCGCACGACGGCGGCCCACGCGCCCAGCGCGTCTTGCAAAGCGTCGTCGTAGGTCGTGTCGATGCGGTAGTTCAAATCGCCGAACGTGAAGACGACCGTGTCTCCGGATAGAAGTGGCCGGAACGCCTCAAAGATCTGCCGCAACGCGTCGTTCCGCTTGGCGAGCTTCCCTTCGTGCGCCGGTAGGTGGCATCCGATAAACGCGAGGTGGTAGCTCTTGTCCGCAATCGCGCAGGTCAACGACGCGCAGCAGGCGCCCTTCACCAGACCGCCCGCGATGACGCGGCCGTGCGTCGCGTCCGAGACCTCCAAGTCTCTCCTTCTAAATACCAGCAGGAACATGCGGGCCTGCAGGTGCGTGATGCAGGCGTCCAGGACGCGCTCGTGCTGGCTGAGGTGCGCCTCGATCAATTCACCGACGCGCGCGAACGAGCTGCCAAGCTTTACTTCTTGGAGCGTCACCACCACGACGTCCGCAAGCACGTCTCGGTTGCCGTGGCGCGCGACGCGGCCGTGGTGCAAGAAGGCACGCAGTTCCACCGCCTTTAGCGGCTTGTCACCGCAATTCAAGGTCACCGCCAGCACGCGCAGCGGCCGGCCGCGGAACGACGAAACGGACGCCTCGCTGCTTCGCGTTGTCGAAGCGACGACGCGCGGTGGCATCGGCGGCGCGGCACGAAACGCGGCGGCGGCCGCCCGCCGCTCACTCTCTAACGATTCTAACATAACGAGCTTTTCGGTACAATGCTCCAGCGTCATGCGCTCGCGGACGTCGGACTGCGTGCAGCGACGCGCGACGTCGATTAAGCCATGAGTGGACGTAGGCGGCGCGTCCAACGAAGAATCTAGGTTGACGCTCGGCTGGCCCGCTTCCGAAAAACAATGACCGACGAGCAACGGCTCGGGCCGCGTCGGCATGTACGCCCGCTCCGCCGTCAACAGTTCGAGCAAAACAACGCCGAAGGAGTAGACGTCCGACGCCGGTCCCAACCTTCCGTGGGCGACGTAGAAGGGGTCCAAGTAACCCCTCGACCCGGCCAGCGTCATTGTGTGCTGCATGTTGCCCTCCATCCTTCTCGCCAGGCCAAAGTCCGCGAGCTTCGAAGAGCCTTGCGCGTCAAACAGAATATTGGCCGACTTGATATCCCCGTGCACGATGGCCTCGTTCGTGGCCCGGTGCGCGCAGTGGTGCAGGTAGTAGAGTGCCTGCGACACCTCAACGGCGCACTGGAGCCGGTGGTACCACGTCATCGACGCCGTGGCCCCGCTACGTAGCCGCTCCTCGAGCGTGCCGCCGGCGAGATATTGATAGACTAAGCACTTCTCGTCGTCTTTGGCGGCATAGCCCAACAACCGCACCAAGCGCGTGTCGCGCAACCCGGCGAGCAAGCTCAACTCCGCCAGAAACTCGCGCTCGCCCTGCCCGCCGTTGCTCTGGAGGCGTTTGATGGCCACGCGGCCGAACCGCGCCAGCTGTCCCTCGTAGACGCGACCGAAGCCTCCCTGCCCGAGCTCGCGCGACTGCCAGTTGTCCGTCGCCGCGACGAGATCACCGAGCGCGAGCTGTCCCGCGCGCGACCACGACGAGCGCGACCGCGTCCTGGTGGACGACGCACCCGGCGAATGCTGGTCCGGGAAGATGCTCGAGTAATTGGCGTATTTGACGTTCGCGGGTGCCATCGGGTCCAAATAAAACACTTTTTTGGGATGCAGGAAGGCTCTCGGACTCGCTATGGGTTAGGTCTGATGGTGGGTGGACGCCTACACCGTTTGCGCAAGCGCTTTGGGCATCCAAAGGCTCTCAAAGCTCTGGAACAAAAGTTCAAAACCATAGGCAAATTATACCTGAAACAGCTGGACTGCGGAGAGAATTGGTAGATATGATCCAAGCGCCAGCGTATACGGTGTAGGCGATTGCGCATGTCTAGTACCGACCCTAAGCGACCCCAGAGAGACCTCTGGACCACGGATTGACAGCTTTCCACCGGCGCGACTGACCACTTCAGCACCGTGAATCAAGAAATATATATATTATTTTTTTCACCATCCAATAAGTGTCTCATTGATCTCTTTGGACTGGTACCCAACCGAACGATACTCAAACAACTACTTGGGACTTGGCCGCCGATGTTGAAAAAAACGCACGGGTTTCTCACAAACACCGCCTTAATTTGGCTCCTGAAGTCTGGATAGGCCAGAGTGCGACCGACGGCTGTACTTTGGAGTTCTGGTTATCAGTCCTCGCAGCTGCCGCGTGCAAAAAACGTCTTGTGTGCTACTTCACGCATCGCTACGTAGCCTTACAGGCCTGGCGCACGTGCACGCTTTCCCGCCGCCGTGCTGCCGCTCTTAAGGCTGTCCAATACGTCGCACAGCTCTAGCACCGTTCGGAGATGGCGCGCATACTCTATCTCCTCGCGCTGACCAGCGCCCTCGCCCCACCAACCTGGGACGCCGCGAGGCACACCTCGAGCAAGCTCCAGCAGCAATTAAGCCAGTGCCCGACCGCGGACGGCGCCTGCGCGCTGCTCCAGAAAGAGGCGGCGAACGCCAACGAGGTGAATGTGGCCGCGACGCTGTTCTGCGCCACGCGCGAGGGCGCCGCGCCCGGGACCTTCGCGTACCTCTACGGCGCCTGCGCGTCCGCCGCGGGCCGCATGGCGCCGCGCCAGCTCGCGAACGCCGCGCGCGCGCTGCGCATCGCGCGCGACGAGGAGACGGCCGCGCGCGAGGCCGCGATGCTCGCCGTCTGCGCGTGCATCGCCATGACGCCCGCGAGGTCCTGGACAAATACTCGCGAGGTCGCCATGGCGGCGTGGGCCTGCGGCGACACGTGCGCGCGGCGCGGCGCCGCGGCCGAGAACGCCGCGTTCGCGCTCCGCACGCTCGCCGGCGCGGCGCCGGAAGGCTTCGCGCCCCGGGAGGCGAGCGACGTGGCCTGGGCTCTCGCCGCGGCGCGCGAGCGCCTCCTGCCGCCGGTGCTCAGCACCGACGGGGACAACGCGACTGTGTGCGACGTCGCGAGCTTCCTCGAGCGGCTGGGGGACCACGCGCGGTCCGAGGACTACGCGCCCCGCGACGTGGCCACGTCGCTCTGGGCCTGCGCGAAAATCGCGGAGCAGGACTGGCGCGCCCAGGCGGCCGCACTGGGGGCCATCGACGCGCTGCGCGACAACGCGAATAACATAGAAGGCCCGTGGCCGCCGCGCGACGCCGCACAGGCGGCCTCGGCCGTCGCTAGCGCCTCGGTAGACGCGCCGGAGGTCTTAGAGCGGGCCACGTCCGCGGCCACACGGGGCTGCGACCGCTGGTCGCTCAGAGACGTCGCCGATGTGCTCTGGGCCTGTGCGAGATTGGATCGACCGCCGGACGCCGATGCGGTCGCGGCGCTCTGCGGTTCTAGTGCCGTCCGGCGGGCGAGCGCCGAGGCGCGCCCACCTGCACGCCGCCGAGCCGAACTGTGCAGCGTCGCGTGGGCCGCCGCGTGTCTGGCCCACGCGTCCCCACAGCACTTGTCAGCGGCGGTCGTCGTCGTCGCTGCCGCCCACGACGCTCTCGCGGTCGATGCCGAAGACGACGGCGTTGGCGACGATTCTGGGGGGCCGCTGGGCGACGCGCCGACGCCGCCCGGCGCGCCCATGGCGCGGACCCGGCGTTTACGCGCATTGCACCACGCGCGGCTGGCGCTGGCGGCCGCGGGAGCAAACGCGAGACAGCTCGCCGCGGTCGACGCCGCAAACGCCGACCTCCGGGCAGCCGCTCGCCATGCCTGGATGAATCGGCGGCCCTCGGCGCCCTCGGCGCGACACGAGGCCGTTTCTCGCGTTTTACAGGGCATGAAAATTCAGCACGGCGTCGTCGCGAGGGCTCAAGATGAATACGGCGGCCTCGCGGTCGACGTGTTGGTGCGCCTGCCCGACGGCCGCGTGTTGGCGGTGGAGGTCGACGGGCCCTCGCACTTTTGTGTTGACGACCCGAAGCGGCCGCTGGGCCACACGCACCTGAAGCGGCGGCTGCTGGCGCATGCGGGCCTGGAGGCCGTGACCGTGCCCTCCTACGAGTGGGACCGCATCCCGCACTGGTCCTCGATGGAACGCGAGCGGTATTTGCAGAGGAAGCTCGGCATCACGGAGACGCTCGTGTACGACTCGGGCGACACTTCGTCGTTTAAAAAGCTCGAGGGCGAGCGCGAACCGAACCGGCTCGCGTAGGAGAGTAACTTGTTTTTGTATGAAATAACTATAGACAATTCGAGTAGTCCGGGAGGCATGATGTGTGTGTGACTGCTTAATTTGACGAGCCCCGCGATCGCGTGTGTGTTCCCCTAGTTTTTGTACGGGTTTCTTCCCGCGCCCTAATCACCGCGCGTGCGTGTCCGCGTACGCCAAACTGCCATAAGTCGCACGGCTGCTATATTCACGAAACTTTCCGAAGCGTGCGGACGAGAAATCCTGCGGCTTGGCCGAGCACGACCAGTGCTGTTGTCCTCTCAAAGAGCGCTGCACCACAGCGCGGCACAATGGCGCTCTTCGCCCCCCAGGACCGCCTACGTTTGACGAACGAGGACGCCGTGAACGCGTTAGCGTTCGCCCCGCCACGAGGCGCCTGGAGCGTCGAGGCGCACGCGCACTTCCTGCCGGCGCTCCGCAAGCGCTGCGCGCACCTGCTCAAGTTGAAGCCCGCGCACGTGCCGAACGTCTGCTGGCTGCGCGTTTTAACGTTCGCGCTCGACGCCAGGGAGGCCGAACCGTTGCTCGCGTCCGCCGCGGGCAACGCCGTGCAGTTGTGGCGGGGCGGCGCGCCGGCCGGACGGTTACGAGGCCATACCAGCATCGTCCGGGCGGTCGCGTTCGCGCCGCGCGGCGACGCTTTGGCCACCGCCGCGCTCGACGAGACCGTTAGAATCTGGCGCCGCGTCGACCCCGCGCGGCGCCGCGCCGCGAAGACGAAGATCCGGAGCGACGCGAGCGGCAGCAGTCCGCGGCGCTCGCGGTCCGCTGGCCCGCCCACGCGCCGGTCCGCGTTACGGCGAGCACCGTCGCCGGCGGTCAGCGACACATCAACAGGTGTGTCGGACGGCGAACTGCCGTGTCGAGCGAGAGCTGGCAGTTTTGGCGACCAGAAGGGCGCGTGCGTGGTCTGCGGCGTGCGCGACGCGGAGCCGGCCGTAGCTTTACCATGCTGCGGCCAGCGGTGCCACCGGTCGTGCTTGGTGCGGTGGGTGGCGCTGGCCCAGGACGCGCCGCTGCCGCGCGAGCCGCGCGCGCAGCGGTCGGTGGCGTTCGACGACGACGAGGCAGAGCCCACATGGGCCTGTACGGCGACCCTGCGGCACGGGTGCGACGTCTTGAGCGTCGTGCTGTCGGACCAGTACTGCGTGAGCGGCGCGCGCGACGGGGGCGTGCGCGTCTGGGCGCTCCGCGAGGACGACTGGATATGTCTCCACGAGAAGCGGGCCCCGCCGAACGACGAGACCGACGAGCAGTGGGGCGCCGTGCGCTGCCTGGCGTTCTCGGACCGTTGCGCGCGCGTCTGGGCCGGCTCGGACGACGGCTACGTGCGTCAGTTCGGGGTGAGCACCGGGGACCTGCTCCTGCGCTTCCGCGCGCACGCGTCGCGCTTGTACGACGTGGCGTTCTCGCCCGAAATGGGGCTCCTGGCCTCGTGCGGCCAGGACCAGTACCTGCGGCTCTGGAGCGGCGACCAGTTATTAGTGCACGTGCGGCACGACGCGTGGGTGCACGGCGTGGCCTTCGCGCCGGGCGGGCGCCTGCTGGCGACGGCCTGCGCGGACCTGACGGTGAACTTAGTTTTTTACGTCGACAAGAATAATCTGCGGGAGTGCGGCCACCTCAAGCGCCACGAGGGCGCCGTGACCTGCGTCGCCTTCGCGCCGCTCGAGGACGGCGGCGGCCTCGCCTCGGGCTCCGTCGACGGGACCATCGCGCCCTGGCGCCGCCTCGCTCATGACGACACGGACGCGACGGACTCGGACTGAGGTCGTCCACCCGCACGCCGGCGGCGGCGCGAATGAGTCGCTGCGGACCCCGTATAAGAATGTTGTAACAATTCAAAATTTACTACCGCTCCAGCTGCACCAGCCCGGCCTTTTCGAGCTTGGCGATGATGGCCCGGTTCTCGGGGTTCCGCATGAGTTCGTGGAACACGCGCGGGTCCGCGCACCGCTGCATGAGCTCCTGGGTCTTCGCGTCCATGAGGAGCTCCCGCAATTCATCATTCTTCAGCACGTCGTCGACCTCCTGCTGCTCCTGCTTCGTCTTGGCCGGCTCGGGGCCCTCGCCCCGCGCGCACGCCTCGGACACCTGGGCGCACAAGGGGCCCATCTGGGCCTTCTCCTTGTCGGTAGGTAAAGCGGGCGTCGAGGGCTTGGGCGCTTCGTCGTCCCCGGCGAGCTTAATCATGTGACTCCCCATGACCTCGCAGAATTCCGTCAAAAAGCGCTTCAGCTCCGGGTCCGAGTCGAACTGCTTCGCGCCGTTCTTCGGGTCCTTTTGCAGGGCTTGGAGCGCCGCCTGGTATCGCGGATTGGACATGCCCTTGGCCAACACGGGTCGCTTCGCCAGCTCCTGCACAAGCTCGGGCGTGACCCACTCGCCGCCCTGCAAGGCAGCAGCTAACGGATGCCGGTCCTGGGCCATGGAGGCCGCGATCTCCTCCTTCATGCCTTGGAGGAGTTCAGAAGGGTTCTTGGAGGTCTTTTTTGTTATAGTCGGCATGTCCGCTTCCTTCTTCTTCGGTGGTGCTTTCTTTTTACTTGGCTTGTCGAAGAAGCCTTTCTTCAGACCTTTCTTCATGCCGTCCCCGAAGGACTTCTTCATGCGCTTCTCGTCCTTGGCCGTTTTTTCTGCTCGTTCCGCCTTGTTCTGCAGCGCGTCGCCCATCATCAGATCAGCTAATGAAGGTTCGACCTCCTCGACCTCCAATTCCTCCTCCTGCGGCGGCGGCGGCGGCGCGTCGACGTCCACGACCTTGGGGCCGTCCGTCGCCGACGGCACGTCTATTACTAATTTCTTGAGGTGGCTGGAGCCGGTGGGCTCGGACAAGAAAGTCTTGTTCGTGGTGGCAGCCATGGTGGTGCGCTTTGCGCTGCCAGTAGTGTGCGTGCTAGCGCTGCTGATATTATACGATACGATCGATGCGAGCTGTGCGGTGGTATAGCTGTACGGCAGCGGTATAAGGCACACAGCCTGGGCTTGGCAATCGATCTCGATTTTTGCTTGGGGAAAACCCGTTTTGTGTGAATAGGGATTGATTCGGCGAAGAGGGCGGAACGAGGTGGTGTCCATGGGTGCGGTCGAGAGAACCGTGCCTCAACCATCACCGATGGCGTAGGGTTGACGTTATCCTATCATGATGTGGACGGACGTCACCGGGACGTGGAGTTGATACGAGTGAAACCTAGTAGTACCCGACATGCGCCCAGAACGTGACGAATTGCGCGGTGACTCGTATAGGGAGACGAGGAAACATGGAGGCAAACGTCGTAAAGAGCGCCCGCCGGTGGGCCTCCTCGTAAGCACGAAAGCCGCCGGCCGCGGCCACCTTGCGGAGGTACGGATGGTCTGTATCGGGCGGGAGCGTGGCCCCGCCGCGGAGGAGAACGTGGAGGATGGCCGGATGCGTCGGTGCTAGCCAGGTGGGATTCGCGGTCGCTCCCACGCCGCTGGCAAGTTGCAGCGGCGTGTGATTGAAATAATCATTCAAAACGCGTCGGTCCGGATCGGCCCCCGCCGCGAGGAGCAATAAAGCAACCTTCACTTCCCCGCGCGCGGCGGCACCACCCAGCGCCGTACACCCAGCATCGCCACGAGCGTTGACCTCGCCGGTGCCTCCGGCCTCAAGCAGGACCCGCAGAGCGTCCACATCGCCGGTGCAAGACCGGTCGAATATCGCCCGTGCCAGGGAGATCCCGAGGGACAGCTGGCGGCGCACGCCTTCAATGTCACCATTGCTGGCGGCTCGGATAATCGCGTTGTCGTCACCCATATCTTGAGACGGGGGTCCATTTGGGCATGACCATCCTTCACCTTGCGCCACATATTCTGAAGCCATGGCGACAGGGCGTTAGCACGCGGTACCGACCTGGGCCGCGAAACCCGTCCACAAGACCCGCTTACCTTTAGCGCTTAGACCGGCTCTGCCCACTACTTAGTAGTCCTATATAGCACCATAAAAAGAAGTAATGGCAAATATGACAAACAACAAACACTACGCCAACGCTCCGCGGAACTCCGGCCTTTCCCAGTCGCTCGCGAGGACCCGCGCCCGCAGCGCGGTGAGGCGTTCATCACCCTTTTCGTCGGCATCGTACGCCCCCGAGAGCTCGAGCAGCAAGTCGCAGTAGCCCGCGGGCAGGTGGTGGCCCAGGAGCGCGTTCGACACGAGGAGCCGCTCGTAGTCGCTCGCATTCGAGGCGAACGCGACGGGACCCCCTTCGCGCCGGTCGACGTGGACGACCGCCCCGGGCAGCAGGAGCGGCTCGCGCACGGCCGACTCCGTCTCGGCCAAGGCCGCGGCGATGGCGCGCGAGGGCCGGAACCCGTCATCGGCGTCGGGCGCCGCCACCGGGGACGGCGCCTCCGACAGGGTAGAGTTGATCGGCGCCGGCGCGCCCTTGGTCGGCGGCGTCGCGGGCGCGTCGACCGTGAGGCCGCTCAGCGGCACCTCGCCATCATCGGCCCCAGTTTCGGCGTGGCGCACGGACGCCCCGCCCCGCGCCGCCGGCGGCGTCGCCCCGAAGAGCAGCAAAGAGAGCCGCCGGCCCAGGCCCTGGTCCACGAGCTCGTCTAGTAGACCTTCCACGGACAAGACCGACAGCCGCGCGATGGGGTCCCGGCCGCGCACGGCGCCCAGGCAGAACGGACGACATGCTTCCGCCAGGTCCCGCGACACGCAGGGCCCGGCCGCCATGCAGAACACGCGCGTGGCCTCGAACGCCGGCCACACATCGTCGTCAAGATGCGCTAAAGCCAATAAGGCCGCGACGCTCGCCCCCATGGAGTGCCCGCACAGGACCAGGGCGTGGTCCGCATATTTTGCATGTGCCTCCCGTAAGGCCGGGAGCGCCGCCTTTTCGATGTAGGCGGCGCACCGCAGGAACCCGAGATGCGCGCGGCCTGTTCTAAACTTGACCTGCGACGCCGTCAGGTCCGCTAATAAATCCCGCGTGGCCACGGTGCCCCTTACACCAAGGACGACCCACTTCCGCTCTTTATCCACCGCGACAAAAAAGGACGGCTTGTACGCTTGGGTGGACCAGCGCGCCCCGAGGACCGCCTCCGAACTCAAACCGGCCATACAGCGCAGCGCCCTAGTGTTCTCCGACGCGCAGCAGTCCTCGGCCGGGTCGAAGTACGCCACCTTCTTGTAGGTGAATAAAGCCGCCGCCTTATTCACAGAATCCATGTGGCCCTCGTGCATCGCAAACCCATAGGCCGCCCGGCAATAGAGGAAGGCGTGGGCGAGGTCTCTTAGGTCCGATGATGGGACGTCGACATGCGCCTCGGCGAGCCACGCGTCGTAAGAGCGCTCGTGTGATTTGCGCACGCGGTACCACGACGAGGGGTCCATGGGGTAGTCCTGGAGGGGCCGCCGGCCGAGCGTCTGACTGATGACGCGCCAGAAGAGCGCAATCCCGTCCTCCTCGGCCTCGGGCTCCTCCTCGTTAGGTGGTGCCGGGCCCGCGTCGACGCAGTGCACCCAGACGCGCCTTCTACATCTATCCGTCGAGCGTTTGGCGGCGCGCCCGCCGTGCCGATGGTCGCCCAGCCGCGAAAAGGCCGTGCCGTAGCGCCAACCATTTGTATCCGTCCGTTCCGTCGCCTCGACGCGCCAGCCCTCGACGCCGGGGGCGCACGAGCGGCTGGCGTCCTCGAACTCGAACGGGTGCGGGTCGCCGCTGGTCCAGCACCAGCGCCACCCTAATAGGGGGTAGTGGCGCTCGCTCGCGACGACGCGGAAGGGTCGCGCTGCGGGCTGGGTGATGCGGGGCTGCATCAGGGCCGGGTACGGCGGCGTCTCCGCCATGGTCTCCGCGTGCTGGCAGCTCTGCTGCGGCAGCTGCGCGGCGTCGTATAGCACACCTTTTTGACCACCGCTGCGTGTCGCCTCGCGTCGTTCACACCTTTTTTTGTCCCATGAAACCCGTTTTGACGCTACCGTGCGGGTTTCGCACCGGCCGTGTCGACGCTACAGCTCCGGTTCGACTTACAGCTCCGGTACGCAGTCTAACCCGAGTAACGTGACCGAGCGCAATCGCAGTCTTTGCCACAGACTGCAGCGGCCGTTCCCACAAACGTCGCATTGCTTCCCTGCTGTCTGCGGCCCAATCCCTCCCAGCCTGCTGGAGCAGCCAAAAGAAATGTCCGGCTTCCGCATGAGCCTCGGCGCCGCGCCGCCGCCCCCGCCCGCGGCGGCCCCACCGAATAACACAGACGACGCGGCGACCTTCGCGACACTTTTAGCAGATATGGCCGGCACGAAGGAATCGATAAGGCACGCCAAGCAGTGGCTGCTCGCGCGACCGGGCCAGGCGGAAGAATTCGCCAAAGCGCTGCGGACCCACATTACTTCGGAGCCGGGCTTCCAGAAGATCTTGTTCGCGGTCTATTTATTAAACGACATCTTCTTCGCCGCGAAAACGAAGGAGGACCCCTTCCGCTCGAGTTTCGCGCCCGTGCTCCCCGAAGTCGTGCGGGGCGCATCCCGGGCGGCGCCGGACGACGGCGCCCGCGAGAAAGTCAGTCGAGTGGTCGAATTGTGGGGCGCTAAAAAGGTCTTCAGCGGCGAGGCCTTTGAAGCGTTGCGAAGAGCGTCCAAGAACGAGCCCGAACCCGAGCCCGAGAAGGCGCACGAACCCAGCGTCCAGGACCAGCGCTGCGATTTGAGTACGATCCCCGTCGGCGTCATGGCCGGGCTGGTCAAGGTCGCGCTCAACGGCGGCCACGAGCCCTGGCGGCCGCTCGATCTAACCACCATGCCGAATGCTACACCGGCACCCGTGGAGCCGGGACGATTAGAAGCGCGCGTGAAGGAGTTCTATCGGTTGCTGGAGAAGGACAAGCTGCGCCGGGCGGCGTTGCAGAAACCGCTTCAAATGGAAGAGGAGGAGGACGAGCGACCCCAGCAGCAGGACGACCGGAAGCGAAGGCGGGCCTACGAGCAGCTCGACTCGGGCTACTCGACGCGGCGCCAGGACGACGAGCCGGCGCGGGGCCTGGACGTGGCGCTCGGCGAGGACAATATCGGGCGAGGCATGCTGCAGCAGATGGGCTGGACGGAGGGGGGCCTCGGCGCGCGCGGGACGGGCATCGCGGAACCTTTGGACGTGCGGTCCAACCGCGACGCGGCCCAGGGCGTCGGGGCTTCGCAGCCGCCGCCGCAACAAGCTCATGACGAATACTCGAACTACCGCACGCAGCGGTCGTCGCAGTACCGGAGCCGGTGGGGGACCTAATCATTTTTAACCGCAACTGACTTTTTACCGATCGGTGATGGGGTCGCGGCTCGTGCGGATCTCCACCAGGCTCAACCTCGCACCGATGGTTGCACGCGTGCCATTACGCGTGCATGTGTATCCCTGAAAAACCCGTACATAAAACCCGCGTCGAGGCCATAGAGTCGAAAGAAGTGTCTGATTACGCCATACTCAATCCCTGCTCTGCTATATATCAGTTTTCTGATTGCATATCATCACTTGACTCTATCTGTGCCGTGCAGCGGTGCTGCAAAACTCTTTCCAACTGCGCACGTGCAGAGCCTGAGTCACGACCCTTTTGCAGTGGACTCTGTTATGGCGTCGAGAAAGCAAAAATAGAGGGCACCCACAAATTGGGCCACAATGAGTGTCGTCTTTATCTTCTCCCACTGGACCGCCCAGTTTGGCACCGCGATCGGTGGCATTGACCACTGGTGAGATCACTCAGGTGTGTGTATGCGACTTTTACACCTTGCCCATCTTTAATTTGCGGAAAACCCGTGCAATACGCCAAAACGGGTTTCAGACTTTGATCTGAGGCGTGTGCCAGTATAGCGCTCATCAACGACTACTTAACTGCATTGCACGCGGTCGCTGATACTCGTGTAGCACAGCCGAGCACGCTGCGGCAGCCGTGTTCAGGCGTTATAACTTACAAGCAGTGCGTGCTGTGAAGCATTACAAGCTGGGCACCAAGCAGCAAGCAGCACGATGCAAACACCATGAAACCTCTACTCGTCACCCTTGCGACGCTCGTCCGCGGTGCCGAACGGGTCGACTGGCCCGCGCGCGCGAAAGCTGTACGAGGCGCGCTCAAGGACTCGTTCCGCGCCTACGAGACATACGCCGGCGGCTTCGACGACCTCGCGCCGGTATCGGGCCAAGGCATTGATTGGTTGCACGCGCGCGCGACGCTCGTCGACGCGCTCGACAGCCTGTATGTGGTCGGTTTAAAAGAGGACTACGACCGGGCGGTGCGCGACGTGTTAAAGCCGACGTTCTTCGACCCGTTATCCATCGGAGCGGGCGCGCCGCCCTTTTGGGAGTCCGTGTCGGTCTTCGAGTACCATATCAGGGTCGTGGGCGGGCTACTTGGCGCGTTTGAGGTCTCAGGCGACCGCAGATTGTTGCATGCGGCGAGCTACGCCGCCGACCGCGTGCTCAGCGCGCTGCCGCGGTCGAAGCCCTGGGCGGCGTCGCGCAACCGGCAGCGCTTGGCTGACCCCTACGCGCGGCCGTTATTATGGCTGGTCGCGCGACTCGTGGACGAGGTCCAGGCGCGCTGGCCTGGCCAGCACAAGGACTGCATCTCCCTCGCGGGCGTCGGCAGCTTCGGGCTCGAGCTGCGCATGCTCTCAAGGGAAACCGGCGAGGCGAAGTACCGCGAGGCCGCGGACCGCGTCTTCCGCGAATTGCGGGACGGCTGGGCCGCGGACGGCGGCCCCGGGGCGACGAAGTGGCTCCGCGGGTTCTACGGCCGCGACTGCGATTTTAATCATCGCCTGCACGCGCGGCGCGGGCTGGTCTCGGGCGGCGACTCCTTCTACGAGTATTTGCTCAAGGAGCAGCTCGTCGACGAAGTACCGCAGCCGGCGCGCGCGGCCATGTACGACTGGGTCGAGGCGCGGCTCCAGCGTATGCCGCTGGGGGACGAGCACCTCGCGTTGTTCGCGTCGGGTATGCTCGCTCTGGGCGCGACGGCCCCGAAGCGCGCGCGCAGCGCCGCGAGCACCCCGCGGGAGCAGTCTCTGAAGCGCGCCCGGGCGCTCATGGAGGACCCCGGCCGCGCATCGTACCGTACGGCTACCGGGCTCGGCGGCGATACTCACAGCGACCCCAAGTACGCGCTGCGCCCGGAGTACGTCGAGAGCCTCTTCTATCTGTACAGGACCACCGGCGACGAGGTGTATAGGGACCGGGGCTGGGCCGTCTTCGAGGCGCTCGTGACGCACTGCCGCGTGCGCGGGACCGGGGCGTTCTCGGGCCTGAAAGACGTCAGACGCACGGCGAGTGATAGGATCGACCAGATGGAGTCGTTCTGGATCGCCGAGACCCTCAAGTACCTCTATTTGCTCTTCTCGGACCGGGACCTCTACCCCCTCGACGAGTGGGTGTTCACCACGGAGGCGCACCTGCTGGCGACGGAGCCGCGGTGCGCCCGGGCGGCGTGCTTCGGGCCCGAACGCGCGCAGTGGTGGCGCCGGCTCCCCCTCGACGCGCTGCTGCTCGCCGGCGTCGCAGCGCTTTGGATCCGCGCCCGGCGGCGGCGGCGCAAGGAGAGGACTGTCTAACGTGTATTTAAGTTTAACTGTGTTCTTACCCCGGCGCATCTAGCCGCCCGAGCATCCGCGCCCGCAGGATGAGCGCGGAGATCGCGTCCGCGGTGGCGCCGGGCCGCTCCCAGGGCGGCACGTTGCACGCGCCTTCAATAACCACGCGCTCCAAGTCGGGCACGGTCTCGACGTAGCCTCCCCTTTTATCTCGCCGCATGTCCGCCTGACCCTCGATCAGCAGCACGGGCTGGGGGATCTGCGTCGCGAGCTCGTCGAACAAGCCCCGCGCGCCGACGACGCCCGCGTTAAAAGTGAGCACGGGCTCTATCGACTTGAGACGCGCGTCGTCGTACACGCAGTCCCGGATCCACGCCTTGTCGCACGACCCGGCGAAGAGGAAGAGGTCCGAAAAAAACTTGATAAAAAAGGGACTCTGCACCAGTGAAGTGAGCTTCCGCCCTAGTGAAGACTGGAGAAATTGGAGGTTCTTGGCGACTTCGTCTCTATCTATACCGCCGGCTAGGTCGTCCCACGGCGGCGGCGCGACTAATGCTAAACCAGCCACTGCCCTTTCTCCGTCCCACTTGTCATTACTTTGAGACGCGAGCATCACGCCGACCGGCGCCAGGCCGCCCTGCGCCACGACGCAGCACGGCTTGCCGATCCTGATGCGCCACAGCTCCTCGACCTGCCGCTCGTAATCTAGAGGAAGGAACAGGCCGCGCTCCTGGGGGTCCCACGCGTCGCTGCGGCCGCAGCCGATGAAGTCTGGCGCGTAGACCTCGTTGGGGAGCTCGTTCATCACGCGCGTCCAGAACCACGAGCTCAGTCCGATGCCGACCGGGTGCAGCAAGACAACAGGCGGCTCGCAGCCGGCCTTGTGCCGGTACGCACACGTCCAGCCGTCGTGTTCATACGTCCCGTACGTGCCGCCCGGCACGTCGTCGCCCGTCTCGAACGTCGCGCGCGCGGCGACGCTGCGGCGCGGTCCGGCTCGGCAGGGCTGCAGCGCGGCGGCGGGCGCCCAGAGCAGTGCTGCGAGCAAAGCGCTGCTTTGATGCATTGGTGAGCGCTGCTTGGCGCGTGGTGAGCGCCTTGGCACGCGTGCTGTCTGTGTACAAAGGAGGCTCTGAGTGCCCTCCTTGGTTCAGCAAAGAGTTGTGTATATCGCAGCCTGCCGTGGTGTAGAGGAGCGAGCAATGCCGTGCAATGCCCCTATTTTGCAGGCTACGCGCAGCAACGCGTGCGCGTGCGACTGCAAATCCTCAAGTTTGCCACCTGACTTACTTGCACGGGTTTTAGTCACGGGTTTCTCAAAAACCCGACCTCACTCCACGCGTCGGACTTTTTGCGTAAAGCCTTATCTCTCGCACGCTGTTGTGGTGCCCGCGTGCACACGAAACGCACAGCAGCAGTCCTGCCCGCTCTCTCGCCGCACGACAAGCTGCAGAGCTGCACGTACGCTCTAGCCGACAGAACACTCCAGAGCAGCAAAAATGGTCCGCCCGCGCCCCGTCGCAAGACCGGGCGGCACGTCGTCGCCCAAGGACTGGCTCGAGGCGCTGCCGCCGGTCACGCGCGTCTGGTTCGTGGCCGCCTTCGGCACGACGTGCCTGAGCTACTTTGGGCTGGTCGACCCGTACCGTTTGTTGTGGAGCTGGCCGGCGGTAAGGCATCGCTTTGAAGTGTGGCGCTTCGTGACGCCGTACGTCTTCTTCGGCGGGTTCTCCTTCCCCTTCCTCATCAACATGTACCTGTTGGTGCAGTACTCGAAGGGCTACGAGCTCTCGCCGTACGACACGGGCGGCGGCGGCGACACCAGTGACTACATCTGGATGCTGTTTCTGGGCGCGCTTATCATGTGCGGAGCGTGCGAGGTCATGGGCGTCATCGCGCCGGCCCAGGGCCTGACCTTCATGGTTTTGTACGTGTGGTCGCGGCGGAACCCGACGCAGCAGGTCAGTCTGTACGGCGTCCCGGTCCAGGCGGTCCACCTGCCCTGGGCCCTCTGTGCTTTTCAGCTCGTCATTGGGAACCCGATCACATTACCATTGATGGGCATCGCCGTGGGCCACCTCTACTACTTCGCCATCGAGGTCTTACCGGACGCGTACGGCGTCGACGTTATTAAGACGCCGCGGGCCCTCGTCGACGCGTGCGGCGGTGGTGGCGGGGCGGCGGCGGCGCCGTCGGGAGCGGGCTTCCGGGGCCACGCGCCGCCGGGCGCGCGGCCGGCGCCGGCGGCGCCGCGGGGCGGCCACAACTGGGGCGGCGGGCGCGCCCTCGGCGAGAACTGAGCAGCGTCGGGCGCGGTCCCGCCTAAGCTATGTATACCATCGAGGAGTCGGGGACGGGTTTTTCACGCGGCTCACCTACGCGCTAGCTATAGCTAGACGCGGGCCACACCAGAGCCATCTAGCGGTTTAAGAGCGAGAAGGGCCGTTACTTGCCGCACGGACGATTGCTCTGGAAGATTGCCCATTCGTAGCATTACTTTGAGACTCAGAGAGGTTCCTGGAAAGAGCACTTAGAGCAGACTGTCCTATCTCTCACGTTGCGCGATGACGCGGCCGCTCCGACGCCTCCTCCTGGTGTGCGCAGTAGTAGTTTACGCGACGGCGTGGCGATCGGGCGGGCACGCCGACGCCGCGGAGGGCAAGGTGCCCGACACCGACGGGATTGATAGGCCTTCTCGCACACTCCATCTTCGAGTACTTCGATTGTCCGAAGTACCACGCGTCGGTGTATCTGACGCTCGGCTACCGCTACGACGAGGACACGGCGGTCTACCTCGTCGCGTCGCTTTGTAACTGGTTGTTGGGAATTTTGAGCTGAATCAAAAACGCAAACGCTGTACCGGTATCGTGCGGGTCAGGGCGCCAGCTCTGCATGCGGTCTCCTACACGCCCTATGCGGACAAAGCGCGGCGGCTCACACAACTGAGGCCTTGACTTTTTCCAAAAAAATGAGGACGAATCAGTTGTGCCCCCACCACTCGCGGCCGCCGCACGCACAAACAACCACACTCGTGCGTTTATTCAAAAAAATATCCTCGAAGGAGTCGGGTGGGTGGTGCCATGCGACACCGGGTGAGAATGGGGGTGCCGGCAATTAAGCCGGCGCGCGAGCGAGCGCTCAGTACTCCTGCGAGGAGCCGCCCTTGGCGGACTTCTTGCTGCCCGACTGCGAGGGGAAACGCGCGTGAGTGCCTTCCTTCGGCCGACGAGACAGTACGCGCGGCTCCCGCCACGCCATCGAGCAGACGATGGCGTGGACTCATCCAACTCCGACGGGACTTGAACCCGCAACCCCCAGATTCGAAGTCTGATACGCTATCCATTGCGCCACGGAGTTTTCGCGCGAGGGACGCCGGTCAGGGCCTTCTTGGGCAACAAGGTCGCGTGGATGTTGGGCAGCACGCCGCCGCCGGCGATGGTCACGCCCCCCAGCAACTTGTTCAGCTCCTCGTCGTTGCGGACGGCGAGCTGGATGTGGCGGGGCACGATGCGCGACTTCTTGTTGTCGCGCGCGGCGTTGCCCGCGAGCTCGAGGATCTCGGCGCAGAGGTACTCGAGGACGGCACCCATGTAGACGCCGGCCCCGACGCCGACGCGCGAGGCGTACTTGCCCTTGCGCAGGTAGCGGTTGAGGCGCGCCACCGGGAACTGGAGGCCCGCCTTGGACGCCGACGACGTCGAGGCGCCCTTGGACTTGCCTTTGCCGCGGCCACCTTTTCCTTTGCCAGACATGATGAAGTGGTGTTTGTTTTTGGTGCCTGCGCAACGGCGGCGTTGTGCTTGTGGGCAAAGTTGCTGGTGGGCTCCCCGCGGCGGGGGAGTTCGTGTGTCTGAGGCTGCGCGTCGGTTCGTACAGCGGGTAGCCCCGCGCCGCGCATAGCCCCTTGGCGTTCACAGCCACGGTAGCCTCGCGCCGCGCCCGCCGCCGCCGCATAGAAGCGGTTTGGCCCCCACCGCTTTGAATGGCTGTAGGCGGCAGCACAGACGCGCCGCGGGACGCGCTCTTTTGCATGCGCCGCGGCGTTGTGTGTGTGGTACGCAGGCGCGCCTCGCTAGCACGTCCGGATGTAAAGCGGCGCTGGATGCAGACGTTTTTAAAGTCGGATGTGACGCTGCTCGCTTTTCAAAGCCAGGGGGGTCGCCGACTGGTTGGTCCGACCGCCCAAGCTTCCCGAGCCTTCGTGTACGAGACGCTATCTACCGCCCCAGAGCCTTGTTGCGTTGCGGGCACAACGAAACCCGGAAGAAAAACCCGGACGCAGAGCAGAGCACGGCCGCGGCGTCTGCCAAGCACAGCCGCAGCGAGAAGAGACGGGACTTTGCAATGCCCTTCTCTAGTGACAGAGTCGAATCCACTGTCGAGGCCTGCGCAGAGGAATCGCGTGCTCTCGGCTGCAGCATCACATGGCACTGCCGCGGGAACGGCGCGCCCGCTCCCATAGCGGTGCGACGCTGGCCCCTTACGATGCGGCTCGCGCACGAGTCGGCGCCGGACGCGATTAATGTCGATTTCGTGCCAGTCATCGGCCGCGTACAGATCTTCGGCGCGTGTGGCGCGCGACGCGCACGCTGCGACGTCGAAGCGGGCGCGGCGGGCGCTGGCCGTCGGTTCGCCGCGCACATCCTGCAGCCGCTCGTCACGGGTGTCGTCGCCGATGCGACGCTGCTCGGGCTTCCCGAGTCGGTGCGGCGCCTGATTTACGACCTGCTGCCCGCGCCGGCTGTTGGCTTGGTCGCAGAGACGGCGAAGGCGCTGCGCGCCGAGGCGTCGGCCGACGCGACGTGGATGCGGCTCCTCCGCCGCGACGCCGACGCGCTGTTGGTCGACCCGCGGGACCTGCCAAACGCCGGTAGGACGCGGCGGGCGCGCGACATCTACGCCGCCTTAGTACAGTTCCGGAAGACTCGCCGGGGATTGCAGCAATTTGATCACCGGAGCGAACGGGACGAGCATGGCCGACTGCGCCTCTCCGCGCCGCGCTTCGGCGTATATGAGGACGACCCCTCAAGGTTTGGCATCATGTCTTTTATACCGATGGAGCAAGGCGTCTGGGAGCGGATCAACGACAGACAGGGCCTCGACTGGGCGCTGCGGCCTCCCAATTATCCGAGAGGCAGCGAGGAACTCAATAACTTTTACCGCGCAAGGGCTACCGGTATTCTACTTGAAGATGGGGTTATTAGGAACGCCGGACGGCCCGGGCCAACATGGTAGTCCCGCTGCCCGCTGTCGATACTCGACAGCACGCGGCGCAACGCCCAGAGGCCTGCGCGGAACGCGCCAACGGCGGCGATTCGGCCTCACTAACTGTGCCTGTGTAAGCCAACGTAAGAATATGGTGGGCTCCGGCCCTCCGGGAGTACCACCACTAGTAAATAAAATTAAAGCTCCGTCATCTTCGACTCGCCGAAGCCGTCGCCGTACCCGTCGTTTGAGGGCGCGGCCCCGTCCCCTAATAACCACGCGTGCTTCGTCGCAACGACACGGTCCGGCGACACCGTCGCCGTGCTCCGCGCCGCGACAGCGTCCGACCACTTCTCGGACTCCGCGTCGCCCTCCCGGACGCCGCGGAGGATGTCGGCCACCGACGGTGTCTTCGGCCGCCGCTTCGATATTTCCGCCGCGCCGCACTTCAGCCGCCGCCCCTCGGCGGTGCCGGGCCGCGGCACATTCGAGCGCGCGGACCGCTTGACGGCCGGCGTGTCGACGTCCGGATCTCGTTCGTGCGGCCTCGGCGATGAAAGCGGCGCCTCATCTATAAGGGAGGGGTTCGGCGCCCCCTGCATGACGGCCAAATCCTGCTTGATTTGGGCCAGCCCGCTCGCGTTCCGCCGGAACAAATCCTCGAGCTCCGAGTCCATCTCGCCCGAGCAGTCCTCCATGACCTCGGCCGCCGTCCGCGGTCTTCGCGTCGTCGTCGACCCGGTGATCTCCGCTAAATGGTGCGCTTGCAATTGGGCCTCGGCCTCGCCGAGGCGCGCATTCAAATCCTTATTCTCCCGTTGCAGCGTTTCGAAGTCATATGCCCTTTTCCGCAGCTCGCCGTTCTCCTGCTGCAGCTGGTACATGTTCCCGTTCTCCACCCGTAACGCGTCGACCTCCTTCTCCAACTCGGCGTCAGGCTCCTGCTTCGTCCCGCGCAGCTCGGCCTGCAGACTCTCCACGAGCTGGATCAACTTCCGGATCGTCACGTACGGGTCGGCCACATCTAACGCCGCCGATTGCGGCTGCCGGTGGGCCGTGGCTTCCCTTTTCAAGCGGGCCACGAACTTGCGCGCGTCGTCGGGCCGCCAGGCGTCGTCGTCTACAGGACCGCGCATGGGGTTCGCGAGGACCTGCTTCGCCAGATAGTCGACGGCGACCTTGTCGTCGTTCAACGCGTCCGCGGCCTCTCCGAATAAACGGGACTCGCGTGGTAATGATGACCAGTCGAACGCCGTGTCGACGCGCGCCGTGGCCCCGCCCTTGCCCTTCACGTAGTCCCTGGCCAGGTCCCGATCTAATGTTTGTATGGTGTCGCCGTCCAACGCCTCCAAGCGGGGCATGCGATTCAGGGCGTGGTGCCGGTAGCCCTCCTCCCGGGCCAACGGGTTGCCGTCCAAATCCAATTCTTTGAGCGATGCACACCGAGAGAGAGCATCCAGTGTGAGCTCGCAGTGTTCAATATGGTTCGCGAACAAACACAGCGTCCTCAGTTCTTTCAGGGAAGCGCAGCCGTCGACGTGCCTTATGATGTTGTTCGAGGCGTAGACCTTCTGGAGCTTCGTGCATTTGGACAAAAGTTCGAGCGAGGGTAACTGGTTAAAATTGACGTTCAATACCTCCAGCGCGGCGAGCGGCGTCAGCGATTCAACACTCGTGAGCCGGTTGTGCGACAGACTGAGCACCGTCAGGTGCGCGAGCCGCGGCGCGCAACCTATGCCGCTCAGCGCCTTGCCCCGTAGCACGAGCTGCGCGACCTCCTCCAATGATGTGTCCCCGCTCGCCTCGAGGCACATGGCCGCGTCGGCCTCGTTCGTCTTGTCCGTGGGGCTGCCGCACATCATGAGGGCGGCCATGGCGTTCGCGAGGCTGCCCGCGGCGCGACCGGCGACAGTTCTGGACTCGGCACGCCCGCGGTTGTTTCGGCGCTTGCTGCAAGCTCATACACAGCCGATCGATGCGACCGAGGCACCGGTTTTAGCCTCTGAACCCGCAAGCAATGTTCGCTTATGGCCTCCGAGGCACCGATTTCTCTCCCACGTATCTGCCTTGATTTGGACGTCATACAGACACCTCCTTTTAGCTTTGGTCCCGGCCTTGATTTGATGCTCTTGTCCTGAAGCACAGCCTGGCACTGCTCCTGTGATCAGAGCGAGGTCGCGGAACATGCAAGGAACGCAGACGTGCCAAAAACCATTCGTGCTCGCCAGCACCGCTCAAAACAGCGCCTCTTGTGGGCACACTGCTTGATTTGAAGGCAGTGCTCTCACTACCAAATTCACCGATTTCGCTGCAACGTAAGCGAACGCCGACTCTCCAGTGTAGACTCGCCGCGAACGCCGACGAACTACCGGTAGGCTTGAAGGTGTGCTCTCGCAGTACAATTCGCCGACGATGGCAGCAGCCGTGCACGCGGCCACGTGGTCGGCCCACCGCCCGGCCGCGGACCAGTACCGGCGCAGCCGCCTGCTGGACGCCCTCGATCTGGGCTGCTGCGCCGCGTCCACGACGCAGAGCAAAGTTAGTGAAAGGAAGGAGGCCACCGCCGCGACGAGCTGCCTGGGCGAGCAGCTCCCCGAGGTCCTGTGGCGCGAAATCTTGGATTATGTGACCCTCCTCGACCTGGACCGGTGCGCGGCGACGTCGAGAAGTCTCCGGACCGCGTCCATTGACCCGTCGCTGGTCGGGCGCTCCGCCATCGACGTGGACGCGGACTTGGCCGGCCGCGCGCTGCCGGCGGGCGCCGCGGCGAAGTGCCCGCACCTCAAGCATTTGCGCGGCGCGACCGGAGCGGTGGCCTTGCGGGCGGGAAACGCGGCGGCGCGACCGGCCCCTCTAGCGGAGCTCGAAACGCTGGAGTTGTACCACCAGAGCGGCGCCGCGCCCGGGCTCCTCCGGCTGTGCACGTTCCAGCTCGGGCTGGGCGGCTACGCAAAATTGCGCTTCCTGGAGATCGCGTGCCCCACGACGGGCGCGGACCAGTACGGCCGGGCCGCGCGACGCTCGGCGTTGGGAAACGATAGCGCCTTATACGGCTTTGTGGACGCGGCGCTCCGCCGGGAGGGGCTTGGGTAGACGTGGGAGACGCCGTTGCCTTCCTTGGAAGATTTGAGACTGATCCAGTGGACGGACCTCTGGAATCTAAGGGTCCACCCGCGGCGAGAGCCGCCGCTCGACGCGTTAGTAAGGACGCACCCCGCGCTGCGGCGGCTGAGCATGCCGGGCGCGCCCGGGGCGCGCCACTTGGACCGCCGGGCGGGGGGCGACGACGCGTGGCGGGACAATCTGCGGGTCAACGCGCTGTCGGGCGATTTATTACCGCCCCTCAAAGTGTCGTGCGGGCTCTGCGGCGCGACGTTGTACGACCGGGTGGACGCGTGTTTACTAGGCCCCGGGACACAGCGCCACATCGCGTTCGAACTGTACGTGGACGACGAGCCCTGTGCCACAACGACCGCGCAGGGCGCGCCGACGCAGCGGACGTGCGCCAACCGGTGCCACGCGACGCGCAACCAGTTCTTGCTGGCGGGCAGGGGCGGCTGCGTCTCGACGCGGGGCTTCAAGTGGGCCGTGGCGTGCGGCCCCGGGCTGGCCGTGTGCGCGGACGCGGCGAGCGGCGCCGCCGTGGACGCGGACGCGCTGCGCCGCGCCGCCGTCGAGGCCGTCGCGGCGCGCGGCGACAGCGATGAAGAGGAGGATGGCGTGCAGGACGACGCCGCTCGATTCCTGGGGCGCCTGCGCCGCCTGACGGGCACGCCCCAGGCGCGCGTGCACCGCACAGCCGGCGCGCGCTTATTAGACCGCATCTCGCGCCACATGCGCGACCTGGAGCGGCTGATCCCGCCGGAGGACCGCTGCTGAGGCGCCGTCCCCGTGCACCGTCGATGCGACGTGATGGCGCTCTTCCAGCTCCGACATGAGTGCCCCCCTAAGCCTAATTTGCCCGAATATTACACGTGGAGCGCCTGGATCTGGTTGTTGTAGACGATCGCGACCCACTCCTGGTGGGCCGTGGACCACTGGAGCTGGTTGACCTCGGCGTCGGCCGTGTAGGCGAGGATGGGGTCGTCCACGGGCTTGGGTAACGCGGTCAGGTCCCAGATCAGGGCCTGGTGGTCGTCCGAGCAGGTGCAGAGGTGGCAACTGGAATGAGGCGCCCACGCGACACTATTCACGGAGGCCGTATGTGCGCCCAACTCGGCCACCGGGATCGAGGGGACGCGCACATCCAAGACTACTATACGAGGATCATCGGCTAAGACGGTAGCCAGGTAGTTCGGGTCCTGCTTGTTCCACGCCAGGCGGAGGAGTGGCCTCAAACCACTCGTCTCATAAATTATTGTGGAGTGCTCGAGCGTCCGCAAGTCAAAGAGTCTCACACTGCCATCGGCGCCGACGGACGCGAAGATGTCCCGTCCTCGAGCGAACGCGATGTCGTACACCTCCTTGTCGTGCGCGATGAGTTGCGTCTTGACTGCCGGCACGTTCAAGTCCCAGATCGTACACGTCGTGTCTATGCTTGAAGTACCCACTAAAGAAGGATCGGACTCGTTCCAGTCGAAGCTGGTAAGCGGCGCGCAGTACTCGGAGTTCTTGTTGTTGTTCAGCAACGCCACTTGATTCACGACCTCGGCCTCGGCCGCCGAAGCCGCTTCTCGCTGGTCGGGCACGGCCCACACTCTTAAATAGTCTCCCGTTGTTGCGAGCAAATCCTTGTTCCCCGTCTTGTCCGGAGACCAGAGGATTTTTGTCGCCGGGTACGGATGTTCGAAGCCGGCGATGGCCACGAACGCTTCATTTTCGTCCTTGCCGGCCTTTTGCTGCAACGCTTTGGCCGTCCGGTCTCGCCCCACTCCGGTTCCTACCGCTTTCTCATAAGCGTCCCGTCGTTGGATGATGGAGACTCGGTTGGCGTACTCCTCCACAAAGGACCCCAGCGCCAGCCGGAAGCCCCTATCCGGCTCCTCCCGCTGCGACCAGCCCATGCCGTAGATGGTCCAGTCCGCGCTGTGCGTGTAGATCTCCTTCTTGGCGGGGGCGTCGCCCTTCTCATTACTGGTACTCGACGAGCGCTGCTCCTCCATCGTGGCGCGCGTGTCGTCGGTGCGGGATTTGCGGTCGCGCGGAGCGTGGGTGCACCGGTTGCGGCGTGCGGTGGCGCCGCGCGCTTAGTTCGGGGCGGCGCGCGTGGCGTCCGCGGCGCTTCCGCCCTTGAATGCTCTTGGGGCTGTGCTGGCCAACCCGGAAGCCTAATCAGTTACGGCTTTCGGCGTAGCGTTGCTTGTGTCGTCCGAGCGCTATGCCGAACCAATGCCACCACTGTTGGTGTAGCAGCGCTTGCGCCGGAGTGGCAACAGATGCAGCACTCAAAACTCATTTCTACAAACCCGCACCAAAACAGTTCGTGCGGCGCCCGTGGAACGACTCCTCGCACGAGACTCTCGCGAGTCGTGGCGTCCCGATGCTACGGCGCCGGGCTGAGGAACCCGCTTTGCATTCAGAGATGACACAGCGACAGTGAGCTTGTCTCTATTGCCGCATAGCTACAGCACCGTTGCTGCGGAGCGCTGCACCTGACGACATCCATCGTCGTCGTGAAGCATAAGAAGAAGTAACAACGCATAAAGATGCTCCTTCGCCGCGCGACCCAGCGCCTCGCGCAGCAGTCCCGCCAGCGCAGCCGGAGCCTCGCGACGGAGCAGGGCGATGTGGTCGGCATCGACCTTGGCACGACCAATTCATGCGTGGCGATCATGGAAGGCCGCGCGGCACGTGTTATTGAGAACGCCGAGGGCGCGCGGACGACGCCGAGCGTCGTCGCGTTCGCGGACGACGGGTCTAGACTCGTCGGGTTGCAAGCGAAGCGCCAGGCCGTCACGAACCCGGACAACACGCTCTACGCCACGAAACGCTTGATCGGCAGAAAAATTAACGAGCCGGCCATCGACGTTATTCGACCTTTGGTGCCCTACAAGATCGTCAAGGCCGACGCAAGTGAGGACGCCTGGGTGGAAGTACGAGATGGGACGAAGTACTCGCCGAGCCAGGTGGGGAGCATGGTGCTCAGCAAGATGAAGGAAACGGCCGAAGGCTTCTTAGGTCGGGACGTCGCCAAAGCGATCGTGACGGTCCCGGCCTACTTCAACGATTCGCAGCGCCAGGCGACGAAGGACGCCGGGCGCATCGCGGGGCTCGAGGTCCTGCGCATCATCAACGAGCCCACGGCCGCGGCGCTGGCTTATGGCCTGGACAAGGCGGACGACGGGAAACTGGTGGCGGTCTTCGACCTGGGCGGCGGCACCTTCGACGTGTCCATTCTCGAAATTAGTGGGGGCGTCTTCGAGGTCAAGAGCACGAACGGGGACACGATGTTGGGAGGGGAGGACTTCGACGAGGAGCTGCTGAAGCACTTGTTAAGTGAGTTCAAGAAGGACTCGGGCTTGGACCTGTCGTCGGATCCCCTGGCCATGCAGCGCTTGCGCGAAGGCGCGGAGAAGGCCAAACGGGAACTCGACGGGCTCAGCACCACGGACGTGTCTCTACCCTTCATCACGGCCGACGCCACGGGCCCCAAGCACCTGAACGTGAAGCTGGGCAAGGCCCAGTTCGAGGGCATTGTAAGTGACCTGGTGAACCGGACCCTGGAGCCGTGCAAGAATTGTGTAAAGGACGCGAACGTGGACAAGGCTTCTATTGATGAAGTTATTCTGGTCGGCGGCATGACTAGAATGCCGAAAGTGCAAGAGACGGTCGAAGCCTTCTTCGGCAAGAAGCCCCACCGGGGCGTGAACCCCGATGAAGTCGTGGCGATGGGCGCGGCCATCCAGGGCGGGGTGTTGCGCGGCGACGTCAAGGACGTGCTCTTGTTAGATGTGACGCCGCTCTCGCTCGGCATCGAAACGTTGGGCGGCATGTTCACGCGGCTGATCAACCGCAACACGACGATCCCGACCAAGAAGTCCCAGACCTTCTCTACTGCTTCTGATAACCAGCCCCAGGTCCAGATCAAGGTCCTGCAGGGCGAGCGGGAGATGGCCGCCGAGAACAAGCCGCTGGGCCAGTTCGATCTCGTGGGCATTCCTCCGGCGCCGCGCGGCACGCCGCAAATCGAAGTTTCCTTTGACATCGACGCGGACGGCATCTTAAACGTCTCGGGCAAGGACAAGGGCACGGGCAAGGAGCAGTCCGTCGTGATCCGTTCGTCGGGCGGTTTGTCGGAGGATGAAATTAACAAGATGGTCGCGGACGCGGAGGAGAACGCGTCGGCCGACGCCGAACGGAAGAAGTTAGCGGAGGCCAAGAACGAGGCGGATGCTTTAGTGTATACGTCCAAAAAGTCCCTAGATGAGCACGGGGACAAGCTGGACGAGGAGACCAAGACGGAGGTCGCGGCCAAGATCGCTGCCTTGGAAGGGCTCGGTGACGAGGCGTCCGCGGACGATTTAACGAAAGCCATCGCGGAGTTACAGGCCGTGGCCCAGAAGATCGGCGAGCAGGTCTACGCGGCGTCCCAGGATTCTTCGGGCGACGCGGCCAAGGACGCTGATGCTTCTGATGCCGAGTTCGAGGAGAAGCCCAAGGAGGGCGACGAAAAGAAGAAAGACTAGTGCGGGTCCGTCTCATCTCCACCAGGAGGCCTCTCGCCTCGCACTTGGCGAGGAACGAGACCGCGCCTCATTTATAACAACTGTTCTTAATTTGGTCTCCCCGACGGCGTCGAGGTGGGGCAGATGACCCACTTCGGATGCCATCGAGGCGACACTCGCACAAGCTACACACATTAACTAGGCCTCGTCGCCGAGGGGCGGCCGCGTCTGGTACTCGTGCCGCAGGACGCGCAACCGGCGCGCTTCGTCGTTGGCGAGGAGCGTAGTCATCGCATATCTAGCCGCGGGATCGTCGCGAAAGTGTTGTTTCAGCGGCGCGCACTCCCAGTAGGCATACGTCAAGGGCGTCGCGGCGCGCGCCGTCGTCTGGCGGACTACGAATTCGCCGCCCAGCAAACCTCCTACTGCCGCCGTGCTCCCGGGCCCAATCTGCTCGACGACTATGCCGTTGCGCGAGACGTCGACGCTCCCTTCCATGAGTAGAACTACACGGCTATGCCGCTTTCCTTCGGTGGCGAGGACCGTACCGGCCGGACAGCTGCCCCACCGAATTCCGGCTCCCAACAGAGATTTGTATGCAGATAAATCAACCTCGTACTGCTTAAACACGAGGTCGTACAACTGTCGCTCCTGAGCGGTCAAGTGCCGGCGTCGCACTGCCAAACGCTTCTTAGCGAGGTGCGATGTGCGGAACCAGTGGCCCGCCAAGAGTACGACTTGACACGATGCTCCGGGCCAATTCACAGAACTTGTCGTTGAAAGGGCACCCGCGAGGTTGTTACTGAGAAAGAACACGGTCGCAGCGAGGAGCGAGGACCGCAGCGCTAACTGGTCGTTGAGAGTCGTCGTCGATAATAATAATGCAAAGCCCACGTTCGACAGGGCGTGTGGCCGGCTCTGCTTGAGCAAGGCGATCCGCCGCAGCGGGCCGACGGGGCCGCCGAGCGACGCGGTCGCGCCGGTTGCGAGAAGTGTCGACAGGATGCGTTTCATGGCAATTATGGCAGCTGCCGAATGGCGGCGACAATCAACGCAGTAATAGCTGGCGTCGAGGCGCGTAAAGGGGCTTTATGGCATTCAGCGCTCCTTGGACGAGAACTGGTGCGTGTGGTGCTGCACACGACGCCTCAATCTGCCGAACAAAAAACCCGTGCCGCCAACGGTGCGGGTTTTATGTGCGGGTTTCGACAAGCAAACCAGCTGCCTTACTGCCGCATATCGCCCGCACAGTTGCTTGTTCGACGCAGAGCCGCGTGTTTCCAACATCATTCCTACCAGGGGTCCAGTCGCCGTGCATCAAATTTCCGTACGCAACACCTTAGAGCACCTCGCTGTCAGGCCCAAACGCGACGCCGACGCACCACACCGTTCACCATGAACGCCGTCAGCCAGATCCCCGAGCACCAGAAGCCGGAGTTCATGCGCAGCCTCGAGGCCATGCAGACGAAGGACTCGCTGCGCATGTACAACGACCTCGTGGAGCGCTGCTACCTGCAGTGCGTCACGAGCTTCCGGTCGCAGAGCCTGAGCGACGGCGAGAAGACCTGCGTCTCGAGCTGCGCCGAGAAGTACGTCAAGCTGACGCAGCGAGTCGGCTTCCGCTTCGCCGAGCACCAGGCGGCTCAGGGCCAGGCGGCGGCCCCCGACGCGTCATAAGGTCGAGAAATGTTACCCTAGTCCTCCGCGTAGTTCACGGACTTCCCCCGCGAGGCCCGCGGCGGCGGCGGCACCGCCGCGAGGACGTCCTCCTTCTCGCCGTCGTCCTCGATGCGCACCGCCGCCAGGACGTCCTCCTTGGCGCCGTCGATGCCGCCCGCGTCGACCTCCGCCATGTTCTCGTCGTCGGCCTCGGTCTCGCCGCCCGCGCCGAGCATAGGAGAAAGAATGGAGGGCCCCCCTGCGCCCTGTTTGGGCGAGAAGCGCTTCTGCATCTCGGGGTCGACTAGCGTGATCCAGCCGTGCGAGATGTCGTAGGGGATGTCTGCGCGGCGCGCGCCCAATGATAACAAGTCCCGCACGCACTCGGCGCCCTTGTACTGGTCGTACAACAGGGCGGACTTCGTGCCCGCTTTTTTCGGGTTCCGCTGCTGGCACAGGATCGCGTAGTTGCCGTCAATGAGTTCTTGCACGTCGGCCGCGTCCAACTTGGGCCGCGGCGCCGCGAACTGCCAGCCGTAGCCGCCCGCCTGCGGGGCTTGGCGCCGGCAGCAGGAAATAATCTCCTGCGGATCGCTTACCGTCGGCAAGGCTTCTACCGCTCTCTTCGCAGAAATGAACCGCCCGACTTCCAGCCCCGTCTCCAGATCGATCTGCAAGACGGCTCGATGCGCCGCCGCCTTGTTCGCGTCGGAGACGTACTTGGACTTGATCGGGCCCCGGTGCTTCCGGTGCCAGTCCGACTCCGGGGGCCGGTCCCACATCCGCACCCTGGTCACGGGGATGTCCTCCTTCTCGCCGTCCAAAAAGACCACCCTACACACTTCGTTTGTGAGCTCCTCGGCTTTGATGACGGTCCCGGGGAACCACTGGCCGAAGGCACTCCCGCACCGCGCGAGCACGGGCGTGTCCGACGCGTAGGCGTCGCCCTCCGCTCTTCTCCCCGTCCGCGGCGCCCGCGCGTGGAGCGCATCCTGTTCCGCTTTGATCGTCGGCGGCGGCGGCCGGTCGTTCCGCTGTTTTGGCGCCACCCGCGCGCCGCGCGTCGCGTGGCGCGCCTCGGGCGCCTCCTTCTCCTCGACCGGCGCGGGCGCGGGGGCCGGCGCCTCGGCGCGCGCCGCGCGGGGGCCGGGCGCCTCTGCGCGCGCGGCCCGTCTGCTAGGCGGCGGCTCGTTTTTGTCGTCGTCCTCCGCCTGCTCCCAGTCCTGCAGGTCGATGAGGCCCATTGTCTTGTGGCGTGCGTAGATGCTCTTGGCGCATTGATCGTAAAACCCGCGCGCAAGATGCAAATCGGGTTTTACACGGCGCCAGTCGCTGAACGCGCACGCGTCGGTACGCTCGGTGATTACCAACACGACGGGTTTCGCGCGCATTGCTGACTGTAGTGCTGCGCGCAGACGTGCTGCACTTCGTCGAACAACCTTGGCTTGGGATTTACTCGGTGTAACACAGCTGCCACCGCCACAGGACGTGAAACAGGGATGCAACATACGCTGAGCAACGACGCCGCCGGAGCGCCGCGGCACGACCCGAGGGAAGCGAGCGCCGAGGACGACGCCTGGATGCGCCGCGCCCTGGACCTCGCCGACGCCGCCGTCCAAAACGGCGAGGTGCCCGTCGGCGCCGTCTTCGTCGTGGACGGAAAGGAGGTCGCGCGCGGCGCGAACGCGACGAACGCCGTCATGGACGCCACGCGCCACGCGGAACTCGTGGCCGTGGACGCCGCGCTCGCGGAAGAGAAAGAGGTCGACTGGGCAAGGGCGACGCTGTACGTGACGTGCGAGCCCTGCATCATGTGCGCGTCGGCCCTGGCGCAGCTCGGGCTGAAGAAGTGCTTCTTCGGGTGTAGGAACGAAAAGTTCGGCGGCTGCGGGTCCATCCTCAGTCTGCACGAGCGCGCCTTCCCCTGCGTCGGGGGCCTGCGGCAGGAGGAGGCCGTGGGCCTGTTCCGCAAGTTCTACGACCGGGACAACGCCAAGGTGCCGGCGACGCAGCGCGGCGACACGCGCAAGCGGAAAGCTCGCGTGGGCGAGGGTTCGTCGTAGGAGTTGTTGTGCGCGTAATGTGTTGTGTCTGCTGTTCCTCGTTACTTTCTGTTACGGTGCTAGGACTAGTGGGCGGGGCCCGGGGGGGGAGACACCGCGCGTCGCCGATTCATCGGCGGCGGGCGCGGGCCGCGTCTTTCTTAATAGCATACTTCCTTCTAAGCAAAACCGCCTCGGCGAAACTCCCCGAACAGTGAGCAACGTTCGCGCTGTCGATCAATCTGTCGCGCGACTTCCTCCCGAGCCGGCGCCGATCGTGCGGGTATTTTTGATATTATGAATTGCCGTCGGGATTAAGCCAAGGCGCGTCGAAAAGGTAAGCTCGCACTCAAAACGTTTCGTCTGTCTTCAAGACGAGCAAGCGCAACCTTCGGCGAGTTGGTGGCGCTGGCTATGACCTCGTAACGTAAGGCTTGCATTGAGAAAGATTTCCATTCTTCATTACAATGCGCTAGCCCACGAAGTCCGCCGTGAAACGTACCAGTAACGGCACGGATCAGCCACTTGGCCGCGAGCCACGCCGCGGCAAGCGCAACGCGTCGTCCCGGACGCCCGCTCAAGACTCCCGCCGGCGCTGCCGCCGGGCGAGAGAATTCGCGC
>Ga0302122_10000204_pt1 | contig 34183 bp, 21 predicted proteins | sample CB21_SCM_MG_FD_203115 | JGI IMG/M metagenome (GOLD analysis project Ga0302122, IMG submission 203115) | Marine microbial communities from Western Arctic Ocean, Canada - CB21_SCM | ecosystem: Environmental > Aquatic > Marine > Oceanic | place: Canada: Western Arctic Ocean | collected 2017-09-28 | reverse complement strand
CCAAGGGCAACGAGCCCCAATCCGAGTCGCCCACGACCGGCGTCGCGGCCACGGTGGCCATCGCCCTCTTCTCCGGTTTTGCTTCGGTCTACACGGAGAAAGTGATCAAGATGCACACGGCGGTGGAACGGAAGGACGTGCCGCACGGGCTGGCCTACATGCAGGTGCAATTAGCTTCGACGTCTTTGTTAATAGGAGGCACCTGGGCTTTGATGGCCGACGGCGACGCGATCATGCAGCGGGTCTTGTGGGACGGCTTCGACTGGAAAGCGTTACTGGCGGCGGTCAACTCGACCGCCGGCGGTCTGACGGTGGCGGCCGTCTTGAAGTACGCGGACGCGGTGCTCAAGGGCTACGCGACGGCCATCTCCGTGCTCCTGACCGGGGTTCTGTCTATGGTCCTCTTCGGGACGGAGCTGAGCGTCGAGTACGCGCTGGGCATGTCCAACGTGCTCGTGGCGGTGTTCCTGTACAATGCGCAGGACCTCGAGAAGCACGCGTGGTAGAGGCCAACGTACTCATCCCGTCCTAGAACACTAATATACGGTCGTTAAACAAGAGTCCTCGGCGCGGTGACAGGGCAACTAGGAGCTCCGCATGAGCTCCTCGAACTCGCCCAGGAAAGCCGCCGCCTCGGCCGAGAGGGGGTCCGTGGTCCCCCGGAAGGGCGGCAGATCTCGAGGAGGCGCGTAGGACCCGTACGGCGCCAGGGAGTTCGCGCGCTGGCGCTCAAACTCGAGCTGGCCCGCCTTGCGCCAGTGCACGGCGTCGGGCCCGTCCGCTAACCTCAAACCGCGGCCCGTGGCCCAGATGTGGGTCAGGGGCGTGTCGCCGGACACGCCCGCGCCCCCGTGTAATTGCATGGCCCGGTCCGCGATGCTTTGTAATGTCGCCGGCACGAGGGCCTTCACCAGACTTAGACGCTGCCGCGTCTCTAAATCGGTGTTGCCCTTCAAATCCATCAAGGAGGCCGCCTCTCTTACTAAATGGCGGCAGCCGTCGATCTCCGCCCGGCACTTCGCCACGTCCTCTAAGACCGAATCGCGCGCGGCCAGCGGCTTGCCGAACGCGACCCTACTCATCGCTCTTTGAGCCATGGCGCTCAGGGCCCGCTCCATCTGGCCGATGCAGCGCATGCAGTGGTGTATTCTACCAGGACCTAAACGCCGTTGGGCGATCTCGAAGCCCCGGCCCCGCTCCCACAGTACTGAAGTTTTGGGCACGCGCACATCGTTAAAACTCACTTCGAAGTGGCCTTTGGGAGCATCGTCGTCCCCGAACACCGTGAGCGGTCGCACGAGTTCAATGCCGGGCGTGTGCGCCATGTCGACGAGTAACATGGACTGCTGCCCAAAGGCCTTGGCATCTGGGTCCGTCTTGCCCATGAGGATCATCACCTTGCAGTGCAAGGAACCGGCGCCCGTCGTCCACCACTTCCTGCCATTCACTATAAAATCGTCGCCGTCGTCTCTTATATCAATAGATATATTGGTAGCGTCGGAAGAAGCCACGGCCGGCTCCGTCATGGCGAAGCAACTTCGAATAGACCCGTCCAACAGCGGCGCGAGCCACCGGGCCTTTTGGTCCTCCGTGCCGAACCGCGCGATCGTCTCCATGTTCCCCGTGTCGGGCGAGGCGCAATTACACGCCGACGCCGCGAACTCGAAATGGACAGAAGTGCCCATGGTCTCACATAAATCGGCGTACTGCAGGTTCGTTAATCCTCTTCCTAAATGGGTCGCGTTCGACGGCGCTAACTGAGCGCTGTCCGCGGGCAGGAACAGGTTCCACAAGCCTCTCCTTTTAGCCTCGACCATCAGCTCCACTTGCAACGGCGGGTGCGTCCACTCCTTGCCATCTTTGCCGATGGACGCCTTGCTCTGCTTTAAAAACACCTGCTCGTTGGGGTAGACGCGCTCGTGCATGAACGACGTAAGTTCGTCCTTGATGGTCTGGAACTCGTCGTCCGAGACGGTCTGGGGCACGGCTGCGAGGGATCTGCGCGGCAGGCGCCAGGCCAGCCGTGCCGCGGTGGTGCGCAGCAGTGCCATCTGAGCTATTGATGCGTTCGCACTGGGTCTCCGGTGCGTAAGCCAACAGTACGATGCAGTGAGCCAGCTCAAGCTGGCTCTGTCGATTTTTGATCTGCACGGGTTTTCCTGCTGTAATAGATCGCGATAATCCGTCAGGAATCGTGTGGAGGCTTCTAGTTGCTTCTCGTGAAGTTTGAGACAAAATGGTGAGGCCCGAAATCAGTGAGATGGCTGGAGCTCCGCGAGACAGCGGCCGTCTAAGCTCCGTACATTCTCGCGGCCCGGCACTATACGCGCACGTGGTGTCAGCGTCACTGCGCACAGCAAACTCACGAGGAAAAACTAGACCAGGAAAGCCCAGGTGTGCCGGTAGCCCTCCACTGCCAGCAAAAGAGCTGATCTAGCTGCTCTAATCATGGGTAAAAGCGACATCTTGCTCGGCAAGAAGGCCACGTGGGGCAGCGACACCGACGAAAACGGCGAGGAGCCCCCCGCGTCGCGCCGCCGCGCGGCCGCGGGCGACTTCTCCGAGAGCGGCGAGGACGAGGCGCCGCCGCCCGCGCCCAAGGCCGCCTACGTGCCGCCGCATTTGCGCGGCCGGAGCGCGTCCAATGACGACGGGAAACTGACGGTGATCAAGCCGGGCACAGAAGCAGAAGCGCCGGCGGAGGCGCCGACCGCGCCGGCGGCCTCGTGGGCGAACCTCGCGAAGCAGGGCGGCCCCGCGTTCAAGGAGAAGGAAGCTAAGAAGGAGGAAGAGGAGGCAGTCGCCACGCCGGCGGCGCCCAAGGTCTTCAAACGATTAGCCAAGGGCGAGGGCAAGCTGACGGGCCTCTTCGGGAGCGCGCGCCGGCGGCGCGAGCAGAAGGCGGGCAAGGACCCCGCGGCCGACGCGGCGGACGCGGCGCGGGCCGCCGACGCGGCCGTTGAGGCGAAGCGAGCCCTCGAGGCGGAGGACGCGGGGAGCATCACGACCGAGTCGAGCGAGGACGACTCGCCCCTGGCCCGGGCGGCGGCGATGGCCTTAGCGAACGCCGGCGACCGGCCCTCGACGCCCGTGGACGACGACACGCCGCCCCGGCCCAGGGCCAAGAAGAACTTGAAATGGGACCAGCACGACGACCGCCGCGGCGCGGTGCAGGTGCGGGGCTCTACCAAAAAAGAGGTGCGGAACCGGTTGTCGGGCAAGGACCAATTCGCGAAGGATGTGCGCAAGGGTAAAGATAAAGGCAAACAGTGGGGCCACGACCACTTCGACAGGCCCGCGTCCGGTTTTAGAGTCATCGCGCCGGCGGGCTCGGGGTTTAGGGTATTAGCGCCGCCGCCGGGCGGGTCGCCCCTCACGCGCAAGAAGGCGCCGCACCCGAAGGCGGACCGCGCCCAGAAGAGCGAGCGCAAGCGCGCCGTGGTCGTCGACGTCGTGAGCGGCCGCGCGTCGAGCGGCCCGCCGGCGGGCTACGTGTGCAAAAAATGCGGCGTGGCGGGCCACTTCTTCAAGGACTGCCCGCAGTACAACGAGCGGCCCCAGAAGCCAAAAGGCCCGCCGAAGCCGAAAGGCCCGCCCGAGGGCTACACGTGCCACAAGTGCGGTATTTCTGGCCACTGGATCATCAACTGCCCCCAGCTCGGGGACGCGGCGGCGCCCGCGGCGCCCGCGGCTCCCAAACTGCGCCGCGCGAAGGTGTCTGACGAGAGCCGGCGCGCGGCGAGCGCGCGGACCTTTGTGGCCAACAAACCGCGGACCGCGTCGTGGTCGTCCAAGCCGCTGAATGCGAACGCGTCCGTGCGCGACGTGTCGGGCGCGCCCGTCTACGAGGCGAGCGCGGGCTACGGCGTCCTGCCGCCGGACGACGGCGAGTACGCGCCCGTGCCCGCGCGGCCGGAGTACGCGGCGGCCGGGCCGCCCGGGCAGCACTCCTACAACGCGGCGCGGTCGGCACTCTTCCCCGCCTGATGCCCCCATTTTGTTGTCAAGTAAAACATTACAACCAGCTAGAGCATCGACCGCAGCCGGTGGTGCCTCTGGTGCCCCCGCAGGTCCTGGTAGAGCCCCTCCTCCTCCCGGGTGGCGGGCCCGTGATGCAGGGCGACCGGCTCGTCGTGATGATCGTGGTCGTGGCCCCCGAAGACCGAGTCGTCCAGCCGCCCCGTGGCCAGTAGCGCCAGCCACGCGAGGCCCACGGCCAACGAGAGGAGACTCGACGTAATTTCCAACGCACACGTCACCCGTTCCGACTGGGTCCGCCGCGTCACCAACCCCCACGCCGCCGCGAACGCTCCCATCAGGCATGTAGAACAAACAGAAAAGGCCAGCAGGTAGGCCGCCGCGTCCCGCGCGCGCCGCATCTGCAGCACGGGCAGCACCCACACGACGTGCGTGAGGCCGTGGACAATTCCGACACCTAACGCGAGCGCGGCGTCGCGCGGGTTGCGGATGGGCATGGCGTGCGCGTGGCAGTGCGCGTGGTCGTCCGGGTGCCCGGCGTCCTTGGACTCCTTCGCGCGGCGCTTCCGCTCCCGCACCGCGCGGGCGCCGCCGTACAGGCCCACCGCGACCATGACCACGCCGACCATGCCCTCGGAGAACTCGGCGATGGCACCCGCGAGGTGCTCGGCGGCGTCCTTGCCGGATGTCGAGCGCGCCGTGTGCGCGACGGACCACGTCACACCGAGGAGGATGCACGCGGCGCCGACCATGCCGATGGAGTGGCCCAGGCCCCAGCGCACGCCCAATCGGAACGCTTCCACGCCGCCGCCCGCACTCAGTGTCGCGAGCGCGCTGAGGTGGTCCGGGCTGAGGACGTGGCCCAAGCCCATGACGCCGCCCATGGCTGCGATCTGGAGGAGGGACTTGTCGTCCATTTTCACTGATTGACTGCTCGTTTATCCGCTGCTCCCACAATTGTGCTCCAAAGTTGTGTTGCTCCTGTTTGTGTGGTACTCTTCCTGGGTGTTTGTTTGGATGCAGCGAGCACGTGAGGGCGTTCTCGCAGCGAACGGCTCCCTCCTTCCGTACTGTCCTGTGTATGAGTCGCGTCAAATAGCGTGGCGCGTGCGTTCACCTGTGCTTTCAAAACCCGTTTAACTACGGCTCCTCGCACCCGTGCACGGCGTCGACGCCAGGCACCCGTGCACGGCGTCGACGCCAGGCAAGCAACAGGACAACTCCTATTACTAAGTACAAATTATTAACTATGCACACGGCGCCGCCGCAGGCAGTACCTCAAGCCACGCGCTCCGCTCCGCGGCCGTGTCGACGCACACGTGGAACGTCCGCCCCGAGTCGGCCTCCATGGTGAAGGCGGCCTTGCCCGGCAGCTTGGCGTCGTTCGCCGCGATCCGCGCGGACACGACGCGGACGACGCCCTGCGGAGCCACCGCCTGCGCCGGCGGCGGCCGCCGGTAATAGAATAATTGGTTGCCCCTCAAAATCGCGTACCGTCGTCTATACGCAGACGACGTAGCGCCGCCGCCCCGCTTGTGGATCCAGCCCTGCCGCCCGGCCTGGGGGCTCACCTCGCCAGAAAACACCCGAGACAGCCGCGCGATCCAGGCGTCTGCGCTGTCGTCGTCGTCGCCCTTAGCAGCTAAATGATAGTCGCGACCAGCAACACAAACATCGAAGCGCGCGGGCGACCGCCTCCTTATTTTGGGCGGCGCGTCGGCCGGCCACTCCACCGCACCTTTGCGTTCCGGGACTGGCTTGGACGCGTCGTAGTACACTAGCCGCGGCGCCGACGTCAATAGGAACACGCGCTCCCGCCAGAACAGGCCCTTCCGCTTCCACAGGAGCCCCTTGGCCACGACGCGCTCGCCCCTTAAAGTCGCGTCCCAGTCGACGTCGTCTAAAGCGCGGCGCGCACTGTGGGACCCGACCAGTTTGCGCTGCGTGCTCGTCGAACACTCGGATACCCGCTCTGTCGGTAAATGATCCCCGTACGAACCTGCTTCTAAATCGAGCATGTAGTCCAGCGTAAAGACGGCGGCGCAGTCGTGCGTCGCGGGCGCGGGCGTCCAGGGCGCGCAGGCAGTGCCGCCACGCACGCCATTTACAGAACAGTTCGTCGCGAAGAAGGCGTGGGCTTCGAGGGCTCGTCCACTCAGACGTTCTTCAGGATCCCTTTTCAACAACGCGCGCACAATAGTCTCGACCTCTTCGGACACGTCCGAAAAGTCCACCGCGTCCGTGTCCCCCTCCGCGAAACTTATGACCGACTCCCAGATCAAAAAGTCCGTCGCCCCCGTAAAAGGTAAGCGCCCCGCCCAAAGCTGGAAGATGAGGCAGCCCAGGGCCCACAAATCGCACTTTACCGAGGTCGCCTCGCCCTCGAGTACTTCGGGCGAGACGTATTCCGCCGTACCGTCGAAGCTGCAGGCCCGCGCGCCCCCCCTCACATCGAGGACGGCCCCGAAGTCGCCGAGCTTGCACCTTCCTCTAACGTCGAGGAAGACGTTCTCCGGTTTCATGTCTCGGTGCGCTATGTGTAGCGAGTGGAGGTGTTGCAGGCCCAACAACACGTCCGCAGCGTAAAACGCCGCGGCGTACGGCGCCAGTCCTTTATCACCTCGAATAGATACAATATCCGCATCGAGTAACCGGCGCAGATCGCCGCCGGGGCAGTACTCCAGCACGAAAAAAAGATAGTCGCGGTCCTGGAACGTCTCGATCAGTCTTACGACGTGGTCGCTCTTGCACCTACTCAAGGCTTCCCTTTCCGCGTGCACCGCCCGCACCTTGCCCTCCCGCTCGACGTGGCTCTTCAGCATGACCTTGACCGCTACACACTTATCGGTCGTCTTGTGTTTTGCTAATACGCAGTGCGCAAAGGCGCCCTCGCCCAACACCCGCCCGAAGGCGTAGGCGGCGGGCGTGGACTCCTGGCGTTGCTGGGCTTGCGTTTGGGCGGCCATGGTGTTTTGTTTTGCTTTGCCCGGCTGGCGTTTTGGCTGTGTTCGTCCGCAGTGCGCCGGGTTTCGCTGTCTACGCTCACGCAGCAGTAGTAGTACTGGACCAGTGCGGCGTGCTAGGTGCACGCACGATCGATGCGACTCTGTGCGCCTCGTGCGTTGCGGGTGCACCTCGAATTGCTCGTCTGAGTCGTGCACGGGTTTATATACGGGTTTTTGTCTCCTTTTAGCAAAGGCTGCCCAGCGCAGAGAGCGGGGCTGCCTCATTGCTAGCTCATTGCGACGTATATCGGCGCGCACGCCGTCGACGCGACCGCTGCCCGGTAACACCATGCCGCTCTCCCCCGCCGCCCAGCTCACGCTCCAGGAACTGGAGGACCAACCGCGCGCCACGGGCCGCCAGCGCCTCGCCGTGCTGCAGGTGCAGGTCGTAGTGCTCGTACTCCTCTACTGTTTCTTCTGGGTGATGCTGAAGGTCCCGTGGTTCGGCCGCGGGATGAGCAAGATCGTCAAGCTCTCGCGCCGGGGACCCCTGTACAAGCTGGGGGTCTGGGTGTGTCGCCGGCTTTCGCGGGTGGTCCTGGGACGACGCGCGTACGCGCAGCCGACGCTCGCGCCGGCCGTCGGGGTCAAGCGGCGCGCGGCGACGAGCATCGAGGTTAAAGTAGTGGCGGCGCGGGGGCGCTACGGGAACCGCGACGACGTCGTCGTGGAAAGCCGCTCGGCCGACGGTGCTTGGACCCCTTTGATATACGACGCCGCGACAAAGACCGCCACCGTTACCACAGCGCCTGGCGCGTCGGTCGACGTCCGCGCCAAGGCGTCCAACGTGCGAGGCGCCGGGCCCTGGTCGCAGCCGCTCCAGGCCCGCGCGCTGCTCCAGCCGAACGCGCAGCACGGCGGCGACTGCGGGGACTTCTCCTGGCGCCAGACGCCCGAGACCGTCACTTGTGTTATTGAAGTACCGCGCGGCACGACGGTCAGGGACGTTGTTGTCGATGCAAGCAACGACGCCTTGACCGCGAGTCTGAAAGCCGGCGCGGACTTCTTCGACGGTGCGAAACTCCTGCGGAAAGTGGCGCCCGCGGGGACGGCGTGGGGAGTCGTGGACAATGACCCTTACGTCAAGGGCACGGTGCTGACCATCACGCTCGAAAAGGCGGTGGCGACATTCCGGCGCGGGGACCACTGGGACCGGCTGTTTACGACGGGCCCGCGCGTGGACACGTCGCTGCTGCCGCTGTCGCTGCCGTCGATTAGTGGCTAACTTTAGACCTACTGGACCTGCTTACATTAACTAATTATTATTTGGTCGCCGCCGCCACTACGAGAGGTTCCAGAAGACCATTGTGGCGCGCGAGGCACGCGATTGTGACCATGATCACGCTTCCCACGCCCGGCAAGCCCACGTGCCACAGCGTGTGATACAAGATAAAGGCCCGGGACCGGCCCTCGCGCAGCCGCCGCGCGCCAAGAAACTTCGCCGCGCAGCCCCCGGCGATCCTGACGGCGTAGACGACCATCGTCCACATGGGGAACGTGGACCGCCCGGCCAGGTGCCAGCAGATGACGCCCGGGCCGCAGAGCGCGGTGAGGGCGCTCGCGAAAAATATATCAACTGTTTTCCAGGCCGACTCGACGCCCCAGCAGACGACGTCGCCCATATACGACACGGGTCCCTGGAAGAGGAGCAAGATACCGAGCACGCGCCAGTAGTAACCCGGCGAGTGCAGCCGTAATGCTTCGTAGGCGACGGTGAGCATCACCACGCCGGCGACGGAGTACAGGAAGCAGGAGGCGCGGTAGGCAAGGTTCGCGTCGATCAGTTTCTTCATGGATATGGGCTCGAGCTCGCCGTCGCTGATGAAGCCCGTGTTAGAGAGGACGTGCTTGAGTGGCATTGCGGCACCGTGGTGCGTTCACCCGCTAGCGGCGCACGGGTGTGGGTCAGTGGATCGATATCGTCGTGTTTAGACGTAGTAGTGAAAACGCCCCAATCGACGAAACCCCCGGCAGGGCGATGTGGCGCTTTTTTCCGGACTAATTTAGTACGGGTTTATCGCACGGGTATTTCACATCAATTGTCGACCTAGGCGTCAGACGTCGCTCGTCTCACGGGTCCTCTCGCGAGCGACCGGAAGTCGGCCCTCATAACCGGTGATTCCTACGGTGGTGAGCCCTGAGCATCAGCATTGCAATTATATCCAATTGCTTGCTTACTATCTAGGCTTGTCCTAGCTGGAGGTACGGCTCGTCCCCGCGTGACCAGTCGCCCGCTGTGACTCGCGCCACCTCGCCCGCCGCCGCCCCAATTAGCACAATGCGCTCCGAGCCCTCTCCTCCGTCAAGTTCGGCGTCAACGTCCGGCGCAACCATGCGGTGGTCCCTCTTCGCCCTCGTCGCGGCGGGCACCTACTGGTTCTTCGGCGAGACGGGCGACGTCGGCTATTTGCTCACGTTCTTGGCGCTGGCGCGGTCGTTCGCGCTCCTGAGCGTCGCGTGGGCGTTCCGCGCAGCGAAGAAAGCGAACCAGCAGATGCCCGTCGCGCCGGACACGATCCGGTGCCTGTGTATTGTGGGCGCGACCCGCGCCTACTCGTACTGGCGGCGCCAGGGCTACGTGCCGTACGATCCGTCGGGGGATTACGCCTTTGTCGTGGTCGAGGCGAGCGGCATCGCCGGGGCCTTGTACGCTGTGTTTGTGTCGCGGAAGGAGCGCTTCGCGCCGCCGCCGGGTGATGCCCTCATCCTCACGTCGGGTGCTTGTCTCGCGGGCATGGCTCTCCACGCGGACCTCAACAAAGATATCATCTCCGACACCTTGTGGGCCGTCGCGGCGTACCTGGAGGTGCTCGCGCTGGTCCCGGCGCTCCTTGCCACACGAGCGGGGCCGGCCATCAGACTCAAGTCGGCGGGCGCGTCCGCCAAAGAACACGGCCTCACGAGCCCGCCTCTAGGCACGCCCGACCACTTGGCACGCGTCAACGCGGCCGCGCCGGCCAAGACGGAGGCGTTGCTCTACTTTGCCCGCGCGATCGCCATCTGCCGCGTGAGCTCGCTCGGTTTCTGGTCGCAAAGCTTCGCGGAGCTCAAATCGCGCGCCGGCAACGCCTACGTCGGCATCGTCGTGCTCGCGGTGGAGTGCGCGGCGGTCGTGCTCGCCGTGGAACTGCTCGCCGCGTCGGCCCCGAAGGAGGAGCGCAAGAAGGACTAAGAGGCCGGACCAACCGTGACGCCATCGGCCGCTCGGGGAATTAGTTTACTAAGTTTACTCACCACAATCTCCGGGAACCATCTAGGTGCGCGATCGACGACGCGATACCCGCCAGCGCGGCATCGACGCGCTCATTTGCCGTCGTCGCCGCGAGGAGGACCGATCGCACCTCCAGCGCGACGCCGAGCGCGGGCAGCGGATTCCCATACGCGCCGACCCACAACGCCAGGTCCGTCGGCCGCTCCGGCGGCGGTTTCGGGCCCAGGTGTGTCCGGACGAGCTCCAAATGGTCCGGCTGCCGCTCGTGGCCGCCGTCCACAACGAGCGCCTCCCACTGCTCGATGAGCGGGAGAAGCTTTTTCGCAGCCTCGACGGCCGACGCCTCGTCGTTCTCGTCAAGCTCGGGCGCCAGCGTCACGGCGCGCGGCTGCACCACGCCTTCGGGCGTGTTCTCGTCCTCGACCTCGTCGACGGTGAAGCGCCGCCCCCCCTGCAATTCGACGGAACACGTGTCGATTGCGACGGACGCTGTCAGAATGATCGCTTCGACGCCGAAGGGAAACGCGCCACCCGTCTGTCGGTCCACGCCGACGATGCCGAACGTCCCTTTGTGCTGGTCGTCAAATTGCTCGTCACCGGCCTCCTCGGTCGCTCGGACGCCGCACCACTCGATCATCTCGCGGAAAGCTTGGTCCGTCGTACTGGTGGCGAGGCGCTGGTTCGGGAGCGTGCTGTCGAGCACCACGATCGGGAGCTCGAGCTGGCGGCTCTTCAAATCACCGACGCGATTCATCAGCCCCGCCAGGAAGGCGTCGGGCGTTGACGCATCGATGGCGTCGTCGTTCGCACGTAAACCGGTGCACACCTGCGTGCGCTGGCGCGGCGAGAATGCATCGATGCGGCGCAGCAGTAGTAGCAGCAGCAGAGAGGATTGAGACATGCTCTCGCAAGGATGGCTGGCAGCGCTCGTTTGAGCGTATAACGACTGGTGCGGTGTCGCAGAGCAGTCCTTTGTGACAAATGCTGCGCTATTTACGCGCCGTTTAGCCTTTTGAGGAGTAAATCCAGGCCGGAAAACCCGTCTTCAGCCTCACGAACCCGAAACTTTTGCAAAACTTTTTGTAGTTGTCCACGCCAGTCGCCGATAGACCCCCTGGAAGACACGGGCGTGTTGTCTCGTTGAACATCGTTTTAGTCGCGAAGGCACGACCTGACTTAAACTTGCTCAGGAGACAAAAAACGCTTTCTTGGCTGTGAAACCGCCGAGCCGCGCGAGCCCATTTGACGCCACGGGAGCACATCACTCGTCAATCCCGTGCGCACAACCACCATGCGCCGCCACGCCATCGCGTGGGCCCTCCTCGCAACGGCAATTACCGCGAATCGTACGGCGCCGTGAATCAACGTCCAGCGCCAAAACCGCATGGGGCGGCGGTGTACAACGGCCCTGCCAGAACTGCCAGCGGCGGTCGTAGCAGACCATGAGCATCTGAGGGGGGTATTGCCGCGCCTCTGCCTTCTCGCCACGGCCGCGTACATTATCACTACTTAGTCTCACACTAGGGTTCGCGGTCCGTGCGCCAGAACTGGAGAATTTTCCAGAACAAGACATCGGGGAGGGCGCGGCTGCCCATCGCCTGCATTCGGCGTCTTGGCGCGAAGAGGCGCGTCGCTACCCCGCGCGTCGCAACCGCGCGGCCGCTCTCCGCACAGCTCCAAAGTGATGATATTGGACCGTGAAACCCGTCACGAGAACCCTAAGCTAGCTCTTGTCTAAGCTTCCACGCAGCCGTCGTTGAATCGGCCGGTGTCTCCCCCCACGGGCTCCGCCCAGTAAGCCCAGCATCGTAACAACAACACACGTGCACGACGACCGTGCACTATGATGCGCGGCGCGCGAGCATCGGGCACGAGAGATAAGAACACACACCATTACACAAACACTAGTCGTCCTCGTCGTGCTCCTCGGCGATGGCGTGCGCGTCCGCCTCGGAGATCTCCGCCTTGCGCCAGTCCGCGTTGCTCGCCGAGGGGTCCTCGACGCCGACGGCGTTCTTCAGGTCGTCCGGCGAGAAGTTCTTGTCCGCCGCCTTGCCCGTCTGCTCTAACGATCGGAGATTCCGGGCAATACGTCTATTTTGGGCGGCCATATCGTCCGTGATGTACTCACTTTCAAAATCGTCGTAAATCGAATTGGAGTAGGGCGCCATATCATCGGTATAGTTCCAGTCGTAGGGGAACAGTTCATAGAGGACTTGGGTCTGCGTCTTCTTCTGGGTCACGCCGGGCGGTAGGTTCGGGTCCGGCTTGAAGATCTGCGCGGAATCGGGCTTCAATTGCTTGATCCAGGACGGCAGCGAATCCACCTCCTGGCCACTTCTAATCGCCCGACCGTAGGTCTGGACGAACCTAGTATAACTTTCGCCGTCGTCGCCGTCCCACGGCCGCCGGTGCCCGTACTCCACGGCGTCTCTCCTCGCTTCGTCCACGATCTCCTCCCAGCGCATGACGCAGTACTTCCTTTTAACATCTTCTAAAGCGATGTTCAGCGCGACCTTGGGCGGCATCTTGGCGTGGGTCTTGGCCACCGCTAAACTTGATTCGTGGCTCCGCACTTCCAGCTTTTTGTCGTCGACGTGCTTCGCCGCGTCCCGTTCCAGGTCCATGGCCTCGTCACTGGACGCGATGCGGTGGAAGTTGAAGGCGTCGCCGTTCTCGAAGTTCTCTATGCGCCGCTTCACGATGTCCAGCTTGTCCAGTAGGACCTTGACCTCGTTCTTGGCGGCGTCCAGGTCCGACTTAGCCTTCTTAATCTTGTTCTGGACGTTCCTCTTTCGCCGGTGGACCTCGTTGTTCATGATCAACTTCCCGTGGCGCTGCCTTATCTTTTGTTCGATGTCCTTCCACAACTTGCGCCACGTGCTTAGGATGCCGTCGACCTCTTGCACGCGTCGCGTCGCTTCGCCCTGCGTATAGATGACCTTCTTGACGCACACCGCCGGCAGGACGCACTTGTGGTGGTTCAGGGGCCGGCTGTTTGCGTCGACGCACTCGCACCGGTCGAAGGCGACCTTGTCCAGTTGACTGACGTGGCCGTACGGGTCCTGGTACTTCGTGATCGCATCTTTTAAAACCTCCAAGGTGTAGTCGAAGCTGGACGGGGGGAGTTTGACCATCAACAGGTCGAAGAGGGGCGGCCGCGACGTCCTCCTAAATCTATCGGGCTTGCCTTCTTTCACTAAAGCATCCAAGGCGATGGCGTAGCCGCCACTGTACGCGCCGTCTTTGTCCCAGGGGCGCTGCTCCACGACGAGGACGCCGCCGCCGAACCGCCGCTTGCCCGCGCCCGTGACTCTCTTGAGTTCGTCTTCGATCACATCGATTAACGTCGTTAACAATGTATGGTAGAAGGTGTGTTCCCGTTCGTGCCTTAGATTGTCCACTCTCTCTAGTATCTCCACGTCCGTGGACGCACATGCATAATATTGCCCGTTTAAGTAGGTATCCGCTTGTTTATCAAAAGCAGCTAAATCTTCGGGCGCCAAGAACCCGGTGCGCCCCGTTAGAACGCCATGCGCCTCCGGATACATGTGCGCCTCGGAGTAGTCGAACTGGAACTCCGTCATGAGCTCCATGAACTTGCCGAAGCGCTTTTCTCTCACCCGGCAATATTGTAGTAGTATATCGACGCCTTCAGACAAAATCTCGGCCGGCGGGTTCCGCATGGGGTTGTACTCGACCTGCACGATTTTGAGGGAGGTGCAGGCCGGGATGCACGCTGGTAATTCTAAAAGGTTGTTCGAGGCGACGCCGAGGACTTCCAAAGATTCCTGGATGACGCCGGTGAGCGTGTCGTCGTAGATCCTTTCTAAGCGGTTATGCGAACAGCGTAAGAACCTTAAAGGTAATTCGCCGAGGCGTTCCGGTAATAAGTGGAGGTTGTTCGCATCTAGGTTTAGAGTTGTTAATTGCGCCAGATGCGGGCTTATCGATGGTAATTTGTACAGGTCGTTCTTGGAGACGCTGAGCTCTTCTAGTTGTCTCAAATTCGTGATGGAGTCCGGGAGGTGCTCCAGACGGTTCATGGACAAATCTAACGTGACGAGCGCTGTGAGATTACCGAGGTCCTCGGGCACGTTGTAGATGCAATTCCGCGCGCAGTTGAAGATTTCGAGTTGCCTTAAGCGCGGAAAGGTCCTCGGTAATGCGGTAAGTTCATTCTCTTCAATAATTAATTCCCTTAGTTTCTGCAAGTGGTCCACGTCCTCATTTAGTACTTTGATCTCGCAGGCCTTGAGCCACAAGACCCGTAGATTCCCCAATGAAGCCGTCAATAACGGCGCCTCCTTGAAGTGGTTCATGCTCATCTTCAGGATGCGCAAACCTTCCAAGGAGGGGTGAGCCCACGTGTCGTCCTTATCCGCGAACCGCTCGGTGCAGACCGCTCCGGGTATTTCCTCCACGCCTTGCAATTGGAGTTCTAACCTTCCGGTAGCGGCGGCCTCCTCTAGCTTGCGGGCCATTCTTATTTTATAAGCTGGTTCTGGCTCGTAGACCTCGTCGCCGGCGCCCGTTTGGTGGGCCGTAACTACAGGCACGGGGCCATTTAGTATAGCCCAGTACTTCTGGCGGCAGCTCCACATCATTGCTGGTAAGTTAGAAATGGTGTGGTAGGGCGGGTCGATTAAGGGGTTGTTGAAGACCTGCAGTTCTTGTAGAGAAGTAAGGAAGCCGATCTCGTACGGCAGCGTCTCCAGGGCGTTGTTCCCGAGCATTAATCGTTTCAAGCCACTGAGTTTCCCAACGAGCGGTGGCAGCTTCTCGAAGCGGTTCGACTGCAACGAGAGAAACTTGAGTTTGACGAGCTTCCCCGCAGACCCGGGCAAGTGGGCCATCTCGTTCTGGTTGCAGTCCAAAGTTTTTAAGGATTGCATCTTGCCGACGTCCGGCATTAATCTTCTAATGTAGTTCCCCCTACACCTGAATAAAGTAAGGGTCTTCATGTTCGCTATTGAAGGTGGTAGATCTCGGAGCTGGTTGTTGTCGCAGCGGAAATCTAGTAAATTCCTCAATTGTCCTAATCTATCTAGAGACGAGGGCATTTCTACCGTTCTTTCCCCGTTCACATGTGACGTGTAGAGCATCGCGCCGTCGCCGTCGCTCCATTCCACGGTCCACTCGTCGACCCCGGCCGACGCCAACGCCATCTTGCGGTGGTTGTAGCTCATGGAGGCCATAATTAAGGAGGGGTCCGGCCTCGGCACTTCTCCTCCCAGAGCGGCATCTGCTCTAGAGTTCCGCCCGAGTTTCAGCGCTCCTAAAGCTTCTTGGGTCAGCCGAAGCATAGAAGGCATGGTCTTCTGCATGCGCCCCGTCTTCGTGTTCACGTAGTACGCCACATTTTTGAGAGGAGTGCGCCGGAAGTCCCAGTCCCGTTCGCCGACCGTGAACTTCCGAGCTACTTCGGAGAGCGGCGCGAAGGTGCACAAGTGGGCTAAGCCGTTGCCGGAAATATCTAAATATTCGAGGTTATGCAGTCTTGGAAAAGTGGCGGGCAACCGCTGCAGGATGTTGTCCGGGACTAAGAGAGTGGTCAATCCTTTCAACTCCCCGATGTCGTCGGGTAACCTTTTAAAGTTGTTCCGCGTCACGTCTAAGTAAGTCAGGGTCTCCAGCTCCATGAAGGACTGGGGGAACTCCGTCAACGAGTTCCGGCCGAGGTCCGCCGTCGTGATGGAGCGTAGGAGTCCAACATCTTCCGGTAAATACCGCAGGCCGTTGCCCGGCAACCTTAATTCCTTGAGCATCCGCAGGGACCGGCAGCCCATAGCTGGCGCTCTCTTAAAGCAGTGGAGCTCTCTTATGGAATTGCGCGGCATCGAAATTTTGGTCACGCCCAATTGCTGTAATAATGTACTACCAAGAATGAGGGGCAGGTATTCCAGACCTCGTTCGACCACAATCAGCTCGTGGCGCTGGACGCTGAGCCAGCCCTCGCGCATGGCGCCGTCTTCCGGTAGAGGCGGCGCGTCCACCGGCGCGCCCCACGCCGATGAATAGCAATCGCCGTCGTCCCGCCAGGCTGGTGGTGGTGGTGCTTTAACAAGCTCCATGAACTCGAAGGGCTTGTACTGGAGCGTGGGTCTCCTCAGTTCCCTCAAAATGGGATCCAGGTCCTCTTCACTCACCTCCTCGGCGTCAAAGTCCTCACTTTCCATTAGAAGTAGTTCGCGGTAGGCCACGATCCGGTTCCTCGATCGTTTATCCTCATCTAAAGCTTCATAAATACGCTCGGGCAAAGCATTTATAGCCTCCCCGATACCCACGCGCCCGGCCTTGTACACGTCCGTCGCGGCCCACCACGCGTCCGCCCGCTCCCGGAACAGACTTGGGGACGGCACGCCCAGCTCCACATGGGGCTCGCGCGCGCCCAGACCCAAAGACCCTAATAAAACCTCGAAGCTTGCTTGCGAAATGGTCCCGCTCCCGTCGTCCACGGCGTCAAACGCTTTTTGCACCGCCATCTGCCTCTCCAAATCCCGAGCTAATGCCGCGGCCTGCTTCTTCTGCAAACCTTTCATGCGCCGCATCTTGTGCACCTGGAGTTGGCCCGCGGTCATCTCGCCCACGACCTTCGTTCGACGGGGCTGCTCCCGGGAATTCACGCGCGGCGGGGGCGGCGGCGGCTTGTGCTTCTTTTTCCTCATTTCGATCTGCTTCGAGATTGGATTCATGAGCGTCGGGCCGCCCGTCGTGTTCGACAAACTGATGACCTGCTTGACTTCCAGCACTTTCATCTTCACATCCACTTCCTTCCGTAACCGGTCGCTTCTTTTAACGTGCTGGTCGTCCTTCGCGGCCCGTAACGCATGCCGCGCCTTCGCGTAGGACCCATGGCGCAACAAGAGGTACTTGAAGTCGCAGTTCAACGCGCTCTCGTCCTTGAGGCGGGACTTTCTATTAACATGACGGTGCTGCGGTAAAGGCGGTAAAAATTGCTTGTCCTCCTCCTCCGGGGGCTTGACGACCCTATCGTCCGTGTTCTCCAGGTCGTCGTTGCGCTTCCTTAAGGCCGCGTGGAAGAGGGCGTTGCCGTCCGGCATGGTCTTCGATGAGGACGGCCGCGTCGATGCGCGCGGCCGGCCTGGCCCTCGGCTGCCTGGAGGCAATGCTCCCCCTAGAGCGCTTGTACGACGCTGCACGGGTGGTCAGCGTCGAGGCCGCTCTCCGACCGTCTCGGTCGAGGGCTTCGGGCTGCCTTTTGCGGCCGGTGCGGCTCGTGAGATAGCGCTGCCAAAACCAAAAAACCTGGCTTGCCGAAGAGCCACTAGTGAATTCGTATCCAGTGTGGCAAGCGTAGTCCTCGCTTAAACCGTCGCGCGGGGACGTGTAGCTACCGGCGCGTTTACCCGGACCTCGCTACGGGTTTTACAACTTTTAGCGCTGTTGCCTAAGGGGCAGGGCGCCGCAATTGATCTCTGCTGCCGGCTGGAGACTTGGGGAGCCTCGTCGCAGCGCTACGCCCCGCGGGGCAGCCGCCAGGCACCGCACTCCGACGAAGGCCCACAGTCAGTACGCCCCCGAGGCGGCCCCCGGACGGGAAGCCACGACATGGACTTCAGCGACAACCAGCGACAGCTCCAGGCCGCCTACGCGGACCGGCGCACGGTCAAGGCGCGGCGCATGGCGTCGCTGCACCAGGCGAGGGAGCGCGCCGCCTACCACGACCCGCGGACGTGGCGGTCCACGCAGCTCCCGACCGCGGCGTTGCTGGTGGGGACGCGCATGGCCGCTAGAAGGTACGCTAGTCCCACCTCGAACGCGAAAGCGAGGCCCGACGCGACGGCGGCGATGCGCCGGACGTTTATACCGAAGCAACAATCCATACAGAAGCGCCTCCCCACGTCCAAGACGGTGCGCTTCGCCGCGCCGTCGCCGCTGTCCATGTTCCCCGTGGCCAAAGACACGACGATCACGGACGTCTGGGTCTCTCCCGCTACAGAGAAGAGGGCCGCGTGGCTCTTTGGGGAGACAAGGGACGAGCTCGGCCTGGGGCGGGACGATGCCTTGGGGCGGGACTTCCGGCGCTTCGAGGGCGGCGGGCTGTTTACGACGCTGGGAGGGGAGAAAGAGGCCGCGATGAGGGCATCAAGAGCGTTCCTGATGACGCCCAACTCCGGCGTGCGCGACGAGGGCTACGCCATCGTGCCGCGGAGTGAATTAAGGGAGCTCGCTTCACTGGAAGGAAACCTGCGGAAGGAGCGGCGAAGCTTCGTGCAGGACTGCGAGCACCTCGTGGCCCGGAAGGCCATGCTGTCGGACCGACGGTACAGCTTATCCGAACCGAGCCCCGTGGCGACCTTCGTCCTCGTGGCGACGTGCGACCGGGAAATTAAAAGATGCGAGGCTACGGTTCAATCGATGTTCGCGGCTAGACGTAGAGAAGCGGCCAAGGAACGGAGCGCGCGGCCCTGGCGCAGGACCATTGACTCCGATCTGCCTCCCTTGGGGGGCGGCCTGTCCGGCAAGCTGCGGCCCGAGACGGACCTCGTCATGGCCAAACTCGCCGTCAAGACGGGCTCCTGGGGCAGCTACGTGGAGCGGCGGACCTGGCACCGGCGCATGGCCGAGACCGAGGCCATGGCGTTTGAAGATGGGTATTGTAGATGTGCCTGGCGGGCGACGGACGCGCGTATTCAAAGGGCGGACTACCAGACGTACGTGGGTTTGGTGGCGCGCTACGGCGTCCCCTTTGGCGAAGCGGAGTTCAACGCCCTCGGGAACCGCGCCGGAAGCACGTTCCGAAAATTATGCGATAGTGCCGCGGACAAGTGGCAGAAGATGTGGTGGTTCTACGCGCCGGTCTATCGACTGCGGCGCGCCCGCGCATCCAGCTTAATTCAAAGAAGGTGGCGCGGCGTGGCCTGTCGACGGACGTGGGCGCCCATCCTGTTTTTGTTACATCAGAACGGCCGGCAGCGGCCCCTGCGGATGGCCCTGGGCCACTGGCACCGGTGCATCCTGCGGACGCTCAAGGCACGGGCTCTCGTGTTTTCGATTAAGAACCACAAGGTGAAGCGGTTGCTCAAGGCGTGGCGCGGTTTGGTTGGCGACGCGCTGGCCTCGCACGTCGTGGACACCATGATCGACGCCTTCGCCGACGAAAAGATAGGACAGCACGTCCGGCGCTACTTTGGGGATTACGTGAAGAGCACGGGCCTGCGCTTCGAGATGCTGGCGAATGATGGCACTGAGAAGTGCATCGAGCCTATTGTGGATGCGACCCTCGAGGGCATTATTGAGAGCTTCTGCGCCTTTGAGGAGCTGCCGGCCTGGATGGACACGAACTGGTTCCTGCAGAAGTGCTCCTACGAGAACCATTTGTTGCTCGTTCGAAGTGGCGTGCTGCCGCCCGATCTGTTCGCGGAGTCGGAGCGGGACTACCTCTGGGCCCGGGCCGCCTGCGAAATCCAGCGGACCGGGCGGGGGCGCGTGGGCCGCGACCGCGTGCGCCAGAAGCTCGCGCGCACGTACCGCAAGCGCTGGGACGGCCGGCGCTTCTACTACGTGAACCTCAAGACCGACGAGCGGCTGGACGCCCGGCCGCGGCTCATCGGGATACTCTTCCCGCGGTCCGTGTTCTAAGATATGTGTGTTGAATTATTTTACTTTTACTACATATACTTCGCACGCGGTGGCGCTAGAGCGCCTCGGACATCACGCACGTTCTTCACAGCAGGAGGTGGGCGCCCGAGAGCGCGTCGCCGGTTGGTGCGTGCCCGCCCTTCTGTACGTCCAGCCAGATTGGTCGCGACGCCGACGACGCGGCGAGGCGGATCGCGGCGTCGTCGAGGCCCTCCAGACGCGTGCCGTCGATCGCCATTAGCCGCGCGCCGGCCGCGACGCCGCACTGCTGGGCCCATTGCCCTCGCAAGATATCGGTGACGAGCAGGCCCTGTGGCCCGCACGTTTTTCCGTCCGCGGGCACCCGTACGCTCAAGCCGGCGATCTCGCCGAGCGCAAATATTGGCACTCGCTTCGTGCTATGCCGTCGCTGCGGCGCGCTCCGCGGCGAGCCGCTCGCCAGCCGGCCGTAGGTCCCTCGCCGGACTCGCGACGTGGTCAGCGAGATGTCCTTCAGGATGCCGGAGATGGTGGACGCGTCGCGCTCGGCGGCCTTGGCGTCGCGCGCGGCTTGCAAGCGCGACTGCGCGATGGCGGAGCAGCCTACCGCCGCGCCGACGGCGATTCCTACGCTTATTGGATCTGGCATGGTGGCGCTTATAGTACTTGTGCGCCGCAGGATGACAGCAAGAGCTGCCAAAGTCGATGACCGCTCGGATCGGAGCCCGCGAGGCGCTATCGATTGCCAGCTCTCCCCAACTTCAAAGGTAGCTTCAAAATGCAGTCTTGACAAGCGCCGATTCGTCTCACGATTGCAAAACGCATGGGTTTCAGGGGCAATGCTCAGCGGCGGCAAAGAGCATTCCGGCCGCGGAAGTGGGGACCTTTTCAAGGCGAATCGCTTCTCCCACCAGTTCAAGTACCCCTCCGGCGACGCCTGAGGGGCGTTTCAGGAGGAATCACGGACGGGACGGGTTTATCACCTTAGCCTTGCCTTTGTCGAGCGACAGCCGCAGCATTGCTCGTGCAGCACAACAAGCCGCAGATCACACTACCAATACCCATCACACACGACAGCAATGATGCGGACATCCACCTTATGCCTACTGAGCATGGCTGCGAGCTGCGCAGCAGTGCGCACCAAGACTGCGCTTCACGTAAGGCCAGGCAGCAGCAGCAAGCTCACCTTCATGCTCTCCCTGCGCGGTGGCGCCGGCGCGAAGGTCTTGTCGCCGAAACGGAGCATGATCGGCAAGATCATGGCGTTCATCGCGAGCTTCTTCGACCCGGCCTTCGGCGGCAACTACGCGGGCGGCGCCGCGCAGGCGCCGACGGCGGCGCCCGCGGCCGCGCCGGCCAGGGCCTCGCGCATGAATAGGCAAGGGGGCGGCCGGACCATCTCGGTCGACGACCTCAAGCAGATGGAGGGCGGCCGCGTGAAGCCCATCAAGAACGCGGCCGAGATGAAGCGGGCGATCGCGAGCTCCAAGCTCACGGTGGTGGACTTCTGGGCGTCCTGGTGCGGGCCCTGCATGCAGATCAAGCCCAAGTTCGCCAAGATCTCGGACCGCTACGGCGGCGTCGGCTTCTACGCCGTGGACGTGGACGCGGCGAAGCCCGTCAGTCAGGCACACAGTGTGTCTTCCATGCCTACCTTCGTCTTCTTCAAGGGCGGGAAGGAGGTCGAGCGCTTCTCGGGCGCGGACGAGGAAAAGCTGAGCACCATCATCGAGCGGCTGAAGTAGGACAGCCCCGTAAATACCTGTTTCGAGTGGACAAGTAGTGGAACGTGACATATTGTAAACCGCGACGTCGCTCTCGAGAGTCGAATTGGAAATCGCGTCGAATCGCCATCGACGGACCGTCACGGTCGATGGCCGCGTCGGATGGCGTGCTGGCGTACTAGCAGTGGTTCGCTATATGTTCTTTAGAATTAATTTACACACCGGGCGCGCCGGAACTCTCCGGCCGGTCCGGTCGCTCCCACTGCGTCGTACTGGAAGCTTCGTGGTGGTAGAAGGGCTGGCCCGACTCGGGGTCGAACAGCTCCTCCCAGCCGTCCGGCAGCTTGTCCCGCCCCGCCTTGGCCTTGCGCTCCATGAGGAGCGCAACAATGTCAGCATGCCCTTCGCTCTCCGCGTCCATCAGGGGCGTGTCGCCGTCCTCGTCCTCGACAAGCATAGCATTATGTGCAAGAAGTAGCTTCACGAGCTCGATATGACCGGCGTAGCAGGCCTCGTGCAGGGGGGTGCGACCGCTCGCGCTCGCGCCCTCGTCTACGTCCGCTCCGCGGTCAAGCATTAAGCGCGCAAGGTCGAAGTGACCGTTCTCGCAGGCAAGGAACAAGGCCGTAAACCCGTGCTCGTTGGGCTCGTAGACGTCCGCACCATATTTGAGCGCTTTCCTCGCCATCGCGAAGTTTCCGGTCTGGCACCCGATGTACAACTTGGCCTGGCTGTCCACGGTCTCGTCCTGCTCGTCTCCGCCCCGCCTAGAATTGCGCGAGCCTCGCGTCAGCGAGTCCTGCGGCAGCGGGGCCAGCACGTCCGAGTACTCGCTGAGGTCGGCGTCCGGCGACGGCGGCGCGAACTGGGGCGGCGCCGTCGTCGGTGGCGTCTTCGGCGGCGTCGGCGCGCGGCGGCCGGGCGTCGGCGGCGTGCGCGCGCGGTCAAAGTCGCGGCGCCGGGCCGCAGCGGGCGGCGTCCGCGCGCGCTCGAAGTCACGGCTGCCGACGGCCGGCGGCGTTTTTGCGCGCTCGAAGTCGACGCGCAGGGGCGATTTCGCCGGGGCCGGCGCCGCCGCGTCGTCGCGCAGGATGATGAGATAGTTCCGCGGCACGTAGCCCGCCGCCGTGGCTCCCTTGGCCGCAAAGATCCAGCCCGGGGACGTGTCGTGCTCGGCGTGGCGGACGAGGACGCGCTCGCCCTCGGCGAGCGCCAGCTCCTGCGCCGATTCCGCCGCAAACGCGCGCCGCACGCGTGCCGCGCAGAGGCCGCGGCCCGGCGGGCTCGGCACCGGCACGTCGCCCTCGGCCGCGCGCCGCGCGCGCCAGTAGGCCTCCGGCGTCGCGTCCAGCGGGTGCGCGGTCTCGCGGCGGTCCGCCGTGGACGCGGCCGCCGCGAAGCTGGCGCTGGGCGAGTCCCGCGTCGGCGACTTCGCCGGCCGGGCGCGAACCTGAGCGGCCTCCTCCTCGCGCTCGCGCTCGCGCGCGGCGTCCTCCTCGCGCCGCAGCGCGAGGGCGGCCTCGGCCGCGGCCTCCTGGCGCTCGAAGTCGCGGCGCCGCGCCTCGTCCGCCTCGCGACGCTGGGCCTCCTCGCGCGCGCGTGCCTCGTCCTCTTTGCGCCGGCGCGCCTCGGCCGCCTCGCGGGCGTTGCGCAACTCGGCCTCGGCCTCAGCCTGGCGCAGCTCCTCCTGGCGCTCGAACTCGCGGCGCCGCTCCTCGGCCTCGGCGCGCCGCTTTTCCTCGGCGAGGTGCGCCTCCTCCTCGGCGGCCCGGTCGTCGCGAACTTGCCGCCTCGCTTGCGTCTCGACCCGCGCGGTGCGCCTTCTCTCCGAGGCCTGGAGCATCGTGGCGGCGTTGTCATTGGCGCGGCGCTGGCGTTTTTGCGACACCTCGTGCTTCGCGTTGCGACGCCGCACGGAGCCTTGGAGCTTCGTCGCCGCCCCATCGTCGCGGACGTGCCGGAGCTGCTGCACCTCTTCTTTGGCGTTGCGGCGCCGGAGCGAAGCTTGGAGCATGGTCGCCGCGGAATCGCCCCGGGCGGCCTCCTCCTGGCGCTCGAAGTCGCGGCGCCGCGCCTCGGCGGCCTCGCGGTGCCGGTCCTCGGCGAGCCGCAGGGCCTCCTCCTCGCGCTGCCAGTCCTCCTCGCGGCGCCGTTCGGCCTGGACTTGCTCCTCTTGCCGCTCGGCTTCGCGCCGCCGCGCCTCGGCGGCCGCCGCGCGGCGCCGGTCGGCGGCGAACGTCGCCGCCTCCTCGCGCCACTGGTGGACCGCGTCCTTGGCGTTGCGTCGCCGCACCAAGCCCTGGAGTAGGGTCGCCGCCGAATCGTCTCGGACTTGGCGCCGCTGCTGCACGTCCGCCCGCGCCGTCCGCCGCCGCTCCGACGCCTGCAGCAGCGTGGCCGCCGAGTGGTTTTGCTGCTCCACTTCTAGGGTCGCCGCGGACTCGCGCCGCTGCTGCACGTCCGCCCGCGCCGTCCGCCGCCGCTCGGAAGCTTGCAACAGGGTCGCCGCGGAATCGTCCCGGGCCCGGCGCCGGTGGTGCACGTCCACGCGCGCCGTCCGCCGCCGCTCGGAGGCCTGCAGCAGGGTCGCCGCGGACGCGTCGCGGCGCTGCCGCTTTTGACGCTCCGCCGAGCCCGTGCGCCGCCGCTCCGCCGCCTCCTGCAGCGCCGCCGCGGAGTCCAGGCCCGACTCCATGTCCGCGGCCGAGTCGGCGAAGCGCGTCGAGTCCACGGACAGGGAGTCCAGGGACAGGGAGTCCAGCCTGTCGTCGAAGCGCACGCGCCGCAGCTCCGCGGGCATCGCGCCGTCGTCGTCCGACGCGGACTCCTCATCGAGATCAAAACCCTGCGCCGCGACGGCCGCGGCGATCTCGGGCGGCGGCTCCGTGTAGACCGGGGCTTTCACGTCCGCCTGGATGGCGTCCAGCTGAGGTCTAGTGGAGAACCAGTCCGGCGTGCTCCGCGCGTTCGCCTCCTTGATGCGCTTACTCTTCGCGGCCCGCTGCTTCTGGACCGCCAGGTCCTGCTGAGCGCCGACGTAGAACCGGCCCATGGCCTTGGCGTTCGTGCGCGTCGATTTTGTACGCGCGAAGTCCTGGTCCACGTCGCACAAGGTCGCCTCGATGATGGCATCCAGGCACCGCTTCCGCGCGCGCTCCTCCATGGCCCTATAGAGTTCGTGGCCGACGCCAGCGTCCGCGTTCTGCACGTTAAGTTTAGTCTTCGCCTTGCGTTCCTTCGACCGCACGATGTCGCCCCGTCGCTTCATGTCGTCGTTGGCCTTTTTGAGGCTGAGCTGTTGAAGACGCAGGCCCTTCCTCTTTTCGATGGAGTTCCGGAGTCGCCGCTCCTCCTGCACCTTCCACGTCTGTTTCGTGGCAGTGGCCACTCTTCTAGCTTCTTCGATCTGCGCGGACTTGGCGACGACGGCCGCGATGGAAGCGTCCCGCGCGCCGGCCCGTCGCCTCTTAATCTCCATCATGAGGCGGTACTTGGGGTGCAGGATCTCCTTGTCCACGAGTTCCCCTCGTTTCGCGACCTTGGTCCACTCCATCAAGTCCAGTTCGCCGCTGCCGTCCTCGTCCGCGATCTCGAACAGCTTCTGGATACTGCCCGGGGCGGGCCGCCGGCCCAAAACCATCTCTAGCGCCCCCCCGAGCTCCTGCACGTCGATTGTCCCGGAGTGGTCCTTGTCGAAGTACTCGAAGGCCCGTTTGATGGTCGCTTCGTCCGCCAAGCGCGGCGCCGAGCCCCCCGTGCGCGACGGCGCCGCCAGGCGCGCCGCGTTCTGCCGCGCGTTTCTTCCTAGAGTCTTGCCGTGCGCGTCGAGGGACGCGCGCATCTCCTTTCTTAGTTTCTTCTTGGCGTTTTGCGCCTTCACGTGCGTGTCGTAGCGGGCCATGCGCGCGTGCCGCTCTTCCTCCGCCTGGCGGGCACACGTGGCCTCGAGGAAGGCCTTGGAGGAGAGGGGCATCTTGTTTGGCTTGTACTGCTTTGCCAGTGCGGCGCGCCGGTGGCGTAAGCTGAGCGTCGGCAAGGTGCGGCGCGGCGTCGGCGGCGGCCGCTGCCTGGGCTGCCCTCAAGCAAGCGCTGCCGTGTAGCTAAGGAGCGGTGCGGCAGCTTCTGGGGGTCACGAGCGTCGTCCCGTTTGCTCCCTCGCTACGGAAGAGCTCCTCCGGGCTAATCTCCCCCGCCTGCGGCGCGTCGCGTCTCAGCGCTAGATGGGCCGCATACCCGCACGCATTTTGCTACCCCGGCCAAATTGTCAAACAGCCGTCGATCGGTCTGGGTAGCATTGCTGCGACGCCCTGGACGCCTGGATATGTGACCCGGATTGTGAGTTGCGACGAGCCGGCCAAGTCTGGCTCTTCACCTGAGCCTCGACCGCGTGGTGCGCCGCACCACAGAGGTCATCGGGGGACGCCCGGCCCCAAGCCTTGCCAATCGCTGACGCTTTATCGCCGCCGCGGCGAGCTCGGGCTTACAACCCGCAGACCTCTAAAATCAAGAAGTTAAGGGCCGGCGCTCAAGCCGCGCTCAAGCAGATGTACACCCGCCCCGACGGCGGGCGACACGCCATGGACGACGGCGCGTCCTTCGCCTCGTCTCACTTCTCGGGCCTGCCGCCGGGCCATCCCGGCATGCCGGTCACTTTGTCGGCGCACTCGTGCCTCTCGAGCGGCCACTCCGGGGCCAATCGGGTCGTGGATGCGCTTGCCAGTGGCACGGTGAAGGAACAGCGCCTGAAGTCGGCGCGCGGCCAGGACATCGCCATCTTTGTCGAAATGGACGACGGCGGCGGGGACGTGTTCCTGAGCGGCCGCGTCTCGCCCCGGTTGCCGGCGAGCGGCGCGCGCGTCACCTTCCGTTTGAGCTTGACCGAGGAGCACCGCTGGGTGGCCAAGAACGGCGAGTGGTTGTACGAGTCCATGGCCTGGCCGGAGCCGGCCGACCCCAGACTGGCGCCGCCGAGAAGACGGCCTGGACGTAGAGTAGACGGCGTGGTTTCAACAAGAAAACCGTCAAGCGCGTGCTGCTGGGTCACGACGGGCGACCTCAACGGCGGCGTCTACTGCCTCTCGAAGTCGTGCCCGAGCGGGCAGTCGCCGCCGCTGGGGGCCATCGTGACCTTTGAACTCAAGCAGGGCAAGTACGGGGACTGGCGCGTGGCGTACCCGCCCGGGCTGGCCGTGGTGGGCCACGAGTCCGTGCTGTTGGAGCGGACCCTGTTGGACCGGGGCACGCCCCCCATGATCGGGGGCCCCATGCGCCACGACTTCGCGCCGCCGCCCTTGATGACGCCCTCCATGGCTTCTTCTATGAATTCGCGCGAGTCGCAACAACCGGTGGTCTCGTTACAATCGAACACGTGGGCGCCGCCGGTGCCGGCGCCGCGCTCGGGCGGCTACCTCGACAACATCCAGGCCAATTTGGCCCACCTCATGGGGCGCGTGCGGGTCAACGGGCCGGCGGCCGCGCCCATGCCGCCGCCCCGGGCCGTGCCGCCGCGCGACCTGGGCCGGCACGGGGCGCGCGGCCCCAGTTTCGTCATCGACGACGCGCCGCGGCGGCGGAGCGGGTCTCTTTCTCCTCCTGATGGTTGGCAGCACGCCCCGCGCCCGTTCTATCCGGGGCAACAACAACAGCCGGCCTACGACTCCTAGGCGCCGTCGGTCTACGCGACCGAGTGGCAACCGGGCATGCCGCCGCCGCGGCGCGAGGGGCCGTGAACCCCACCACATATCCCCCTCCTCCCGAATCTCATCGGCCGTCCCATCATAATAATTTATAACCTTAGCAACATAATTACACATAGATCACCGCTCTAGATCACCGCTTCTTCCGCCGCGGCGCAGGCTTCTTCGCGGCCGCCGCCGCGCCAACCCAGCGCTCCAGGCAGTTCCGCGGCTTGGCCGGCCGTCGCGCCGGCGCCCGGTCCGGCGCCGGCGCCGGCACAGATACCTCGCCGCGGGACACGGCTACGATTTCCCGCCCCGCCGGCGACCCGACGGGCATGAACGCCGCGCCGCCGCGGAAGCCCGTGAGCTTCGATCGGCACATCGGGCACTCGCCGAGCTGCTTCGCGCAGACACCGCAGACGCGATGCGCGCAGGGGTTCAGGACCATCGAACCGACGTTGTCCATACACACCACGCACTCCTCGGCCTTGTCCAAGGACGCGCGCGGCCGGCCCACGATCACCTCGGAGGGCGGCGGCGGCGCTCCCTCCGCCTTGAGGTCCGGGCATTGGACGATCATGCCGTGCGTTACCTCGTAGAAGTTGAAAGCGGCGCACTGGGGGCAGTGCTCCGTCGCGAGCTTCCCGTGGCCACAGCGCGGGCCGTCCACCACGGGCACTGGTGCTGGTGCGGGCGCTGGTGCCGGAGCGGACGGCGGCGCGGCGGCGTTCGAACCGAGGAAGACGACAGAGTCATTGTCGGACGCGTCGTCCTGCGCTGTGGGCTCCGGCGCGCCGTCGGCGGAGACGTCCTGCGCCGCGGGCTCCGGAACCGCGGCGGCGGCATCGTCGTCCGAGGCCTGGTCGAAGCGCAGCGGCGACGCGGGGGCGGCGACGGGGTCGCGCGCGGCGGCGGCCGGCGGCGACTCCGTGACGGCGCGCGGCGCGACGGCGGGCGCCGACGGCGTGGCAGCGGGCCCGGTCTCGGCCACCGCCAGGTCCGACGCGAGCACCCAGGCCATGGCGCCGCTCGACGGCGTCGCCGCGACGTCGGGCGTGCCCGGCGGCACCGCGGCGGGCGGAGGCGCCGGAGCGGGCGCCGGCGCGGTGGGCGCCCGCGGCGCGTCGTCGGCCGGTGGCGGCGGCTCGGCCGAGAAGCGGCGGACGGGCACGCTGCGGCGCCGCGCGTGGAGCGGCGCCTCGCGCAGGCCCGCGCCGTTGTGTGCTTCGAGCGTGCCGTGCCGGCGGTCGGCGGGCGGCGGTGGCGGCGCGGCGGCGGGCGCCGGCGCGGCGGTCTCCTCGAGGCGGCGCCGCTTTGCGTCGCGCACCTCCTCCTTCTGGCGCTTGCGATCCAGGGCGTCCTGCTTCTTGCGCGCGATGCGGGCTTGCTGCTCTAATGAGAGAGGCATCGAGCAAAACAGCGCAGAGCGGTCGTGGGGCAGTTCTTGGCTCCTGAGGCGTCTAGCAGTGCCGGCTCGCCGCGAGGCTGTAGCAGCGCGTTCAGCGCGTTCCTAACGCTCGCGCAGCGCTGTGTCGTGACTCAACAGCCGCTAGCACAACGTCACAAGGACGAGGCGCACGGAAGGCAAAACTCGTGCGACGGGTTTTTCGCCTCGTATTTTATCTAACGGAGCGTACAACGCGGCTGACAGGCAACGGCCGACTCAGCGTGCCCTGCGAGAGTCGCACCAATGCTCTAGCTTCGCGCTGCCGCAGCGAGACCCCTGTAACTTGGCTACCGGCACTGCTGCACTGCCACAAAGCTGAGGAGCACGCAGCGTTCACAAGTATGCTGTGCGCACCGCCGCGTCCGGACAAGACGAATCGTCCTCGGAGCTGATGCATAAATAGCCAAATGCGAGGGGGCACAGCAATCACATCAGAAGCTGCGCCCGGTGAACTCGAGAAAAAAATATAGTTTTCAAGCTGATCCGATCACCGTTGTTCACTCGAGACGCGCCACACGTCGAAGGCACACCGCGTCACCCCGCGCAGGCGCTATGTGGTCCTCGCCGCGGCCACGCGCGCCTGGCTCCTCGAGTCCTTACGCGGCGCCCCGACGCCGCAGGCGTGCGCCAACGCCCGGGCGATCGGCGCCGCCCTGCGCCGCGCCGGCTACACGTCGCGGGCCATCGGCGAACGCATTCTACGCGGCACGCCCGTCGTCGCCGCGGCCGCGCCGACCCAGGTCTTGAGACGGGCGGCGACCGCCGCCGCACCGGCGCGGCGCGACGAGGTCGACGCCCTGATCGCGCTGTTCGCGCTGGGTTTGCCCGTGGATAGAAGAGAGCTCCCGACTTCATATGAAACGCTCGCGCCCTTGCTCATCGAGGACGATGAGATAAGAGCCCGATGCATGGTCGTGCCCGTCGGTGCTCTCCAAGACGCGGGCGCCGACTTGTATGTGACAACGGACTTGCCGCCCGAGAAGCGACGGGACGAGGAGCCGTGCATGTACCTGGGCCCCGACTCGCTCGCCCTCGCGGATATTGCCTCGAAGCTCGCAACGCATAAACGCGTCGCGGATTTGTGCGCCGGCTCCGGCGTCCAGGGCCTGGTGGCGGCGCGGGCCGGCGCGCTTTCCATAGAGTGGGTCGAGCCCCAGAGCCGGGCGGCGGCTTTTTGTAGACTGAATGCGGCGCTCAACGGTGTCCCGGGAAGAGTGGTCGAGGCCCGCGTCGACGCGGTGGACGGTTCACAGTTCGACCTCATTCTGGCGAACCCGCCCTACGTGGCGACGCCCGCCCTAGCTTATGACGCCTTCGCGGATGGTGGCCTCGACGGCTACGACGTGCTGTGCGATGTTGTGGAATATGCCTCCCTCAATCTCGCGTCCGAGGGCCTCCTCGCTTGCGTCTTCGAACTGAACGGTCCGCCGGAGGCGCTCTTCGCGAAACTAGAAGCGGCCTGGACGACGGGGGGCGCCCGGTGCGCCTTGATCCATGACACGCTAAATGAGCGGACGTCGCCCGCGGCCGCGGCGGCGCGGCGCGGCGGCGATGCGGCCGACGCGTGGCTCGCGAATTATGAGGACCGGGGCGTCGACCGCGTCGCGAACGCGATACTGCTGCTGGGGCGAAGTGGCGGAGGCTTCGAGGTCGACGTCGAGGCGTGTGCGCGCGCGTGGGCGCCGCCGCCGACGAACGTGGAGGCGCGCCGAGCGGTGGCGCGGGCTGTTGGGTGGGTGAGTGGTGTTTAATGTTTTTGTGTGAGTAGTAGTAGACGGAAATATTAGGTCTAGGCGCCGCACGTTGGCATGTGCGGCACCGAATACGGGAGTACATGAGTCGCCCCGCCACGCGACTGGACGTCCCACAGCTTAGGCCGAGGTGTCCTTCTTGGCGGCCATGACGTGCTCCTCGCCCATGGCCTTCATGACGGCGAGGATCATCGAGTCCCCGGCCTCGAAGCCGTCGCGGATCGCCTTGATGACCTCCTCCTGATGGTTCGCGGTCGGCATCTTGAGGTCCTCGCGCGTCTCGCCGCCATCGTCCATGAGCGTGAGGTAGTCCTCGTCGGTGATGTCGAGGAGCGTGTACTCGGCGCGGAAGACGTTCGGCACGGTCGTGCCGTGCGTCGAGGGCACAAGGTCCTCGAGCTTCTTGCCGGTGAAGATGTCGGTGGCGACGAAGTGGCACCTGCGGCGCGGTCGGGGTCGACGCCGAAACGAGAGAATGGAGGAGCAGGGGTTTGAACCCTGGGCTTTCCGCATGCAAAGCGGACGCTCTACCACTGAGCTACACCCCCAAGTCGAAGAAAATACAGGACTCCGGCGACTGACTTGGCGTGGCCGTGCTTGCCCGTCTTGGAGGTGGAGACGGCCACCACCTTGCAGGGGCGGTTCTTGATGACGATGTAGCCACCCTTGCGGATCTGGCCGGCCTCCATGGGGATCACCGGCGAGGAGCCGGCATCCGCCGACTCGAAGGTCTCATCAGCGTCAGCCATGGTGCTAACTAGACTTTTTAAAATAAAATAATAGACCGGCAGCGACCTGCGTTGGGGACGCCATCAAAATGTTGCACGCTGAAACATAGGCGCGACCAGCAACTCTCTGTAGACGGCAACCAGCTCTCTGTAGGTGGCTTTAAACGCGACCCGCAACTCTCTGTAGACGGCAAACAACCCTCTGTAGGTGGCAACCGGCGATGCGACGCAAAATCGCTGGCTGACACACATCGCTGTGGCTCAGCGACGACGTGAGAGAGGTGTGATCTGCGTTTGAAGCGCGCTGCGGGTGGCTCTGCGGCGTACGGTGGTATCGCTGGGCTTTGCACGATGAAAATTAGAGCGCTCAGCCCGCCAAGTTCACGCGGAGGACGCAAGGGAAATATCGCGTTGCGCGGGCGACGCATATGTCCTCTGTCCGCGACCGGGCGGGCTCGCGCGGCGAGAGGCAGAAAAACCCGCACCAAGGAAGTTTAATTAGCCGTCGCGGCATGCTGTCGTGGCTAGTGCCAGGTGACTCGGCACTCAAGAGCCAAGGCTAGTGGAACAACGGAACATATTGCATAACCCTTACACCATAACCATCCTCCGCGTCTCCATCTCCACGCTCGACTGCAAGGACTGCAGGGCGCGCGCGATGGCACACGGACCCGGGTCACTCTGTTGGGACGCACAATCCTCGCGACCACCGGGACCGCATTCGTCGAAGTCAAGCTCTTTGTCTTCAAACGGCGGGATTGGTGGCTTTCCGGAGATCGATGGCGGCGGCGACGGCTCCCGCGGCGGACTCAGCGGCGGGGACGGCAGCAACGGAGGCGTCACCGGCGTCGCGGGTGCTGGGCTCACTTGCTTCGACGCCGGCGAGGCATCCTTCGCCGGCAACGCGGCGGCCTCGACGACGCGCTCTGCCTCGTCGTAGAGCAGCGCGTCGCGCACGGCCCAGCACGCTTTATGCGACAGTGTGCCCCATATCGCGAGTTGCACGACTTCGCCTAGCCAAGCATCGAGCGCCCTGGCGCGGTCGCTGTCCGCACGCGCCGCGTCGAACTGGGCTGCGCTGAAGAAGCGCGACGCGAGCGCGCGCGCCTTCGACGGCGCAGCAGGGAACGGGCTCTTGATCAACAAAGCGGCCTGCGGACCAAGCTGTCGACGCAAGGCCGCGAACGCGGCAAACGGCATTTGTGCGCGGACGCGCTCGCGACCCGGTCGCGCGCAGCGCACCATGAAGAAGCGGTCGCCGCCGCAGAGGCGGCCCGGTTTGACGCGGGCTGAAGTACCACTTTCGAGGCAGCAGTCGTGCACCGGCGCCGGTGCGGCAAGGTGTGTCAATTCGGCAGTGTCGAGCTGCGATTCCAGGCGCTCAAGCTCCATATCGCGTGAGGTAGGCTGCAGTACGCCACTACTGATGCAGATGCAGAGCTTCGTTTACTCGTTGAATGGCTGCCCAATCTCCGGCTCTGCTAGAGGATCTCTTGGAGGAATGAAAGAATGAAAGGAAAACATAGCTACCATGAATGGTCGATGTTTCATCGCTTCAACTTGGCGCCCTCGGCGCGACACCAGGCTGCAGGTGCCCGCACGGTACCACTGCATAGGTCGCCGCTGGAAGTTACGGCCCGCCGCGATCGCGAACGACAGCGTTACGACGCAAAAGAAATTCATTCACAAGTTCGTTACTAACCCCCCACCTCTTCCTCGCTGCTCGAAGAAGCCCCCGAGGGGGTCGCGTCGTCCCGCTTCTTCAGCGCCGACCGGAGCCGCGCCGCGGACGCCGTCAGAGACGGCGGCTTCCGGGACGCCTCCGCGCGCGCAGCGGCCAGCTCCTCGCGCAGCCGCAGGAGTTTCTCGGCCGCGGCCCGCTTCCGCGCCGCCCGGGCTCGCCGCTTCTCGTCGACGTGGGCCTGGAGAAGCCGCCGGTGCTCGGCGACCTCGGCGGCGTGGTCCTCGACGATCTGGCGCGCCGTCTCGGCCGCGCGGTGGTCCCCGCGCCGGTGGGCGTCCTCGAGCGCGTCCAACGCCGCATCGCCCTTGACGCGCGTGTGGACCGCCTGGGCCACGACGGGGTGCCGGTTCGGGTTCGGCGGCTTCAGGGGCGAGCGCTGCCGCCGGACGTATTGCGGGGGCTCCGGCTCCGGCTCGCGGTGGTGGCGCACCGGTTTGATGGCCTCCGCCGTGGGCGCCGCGCGGGACACGGGGGCCTCGCGCACCGGCGGCGGCGCCTCGACGTCAATGGCATCTATGTCCGGCTTCACAAAACGTCTCCTTTGATAATAGTAGCAGCCAGCGACGCAAACGAAGACGGCGAAGACGGCCAGCACGCCCGCCGCGGCCTGAGCCCCGCTCGCCGCGTTCGTCTGCTGCGCGTTCTTGTTCGACGCCGCGAGCGGCGGCGTCACGGTCGGCGCGGGGCTCGCGGTCGGCGCCGCGGACGGCTGTGATGTCGTCGGGCGCGGGGTCGTCGGCGCCGGCGTCGGCTTTGGCGTCGGTCGACGTGTAGGTCTCGGCGTCGGGGCGAAGACCGGACGCGCTGTCGGGCCGCCCGCCGTGACGGTCGGCGCCGCCGTCGGCCGCGGCGTCGGCGGGGGCGTGGGCGCGCGCGAAGGCCGCGGACGCGGCGCCGGCGTCGGCGCGGGTACAGGTCTCGGCGTCGGTCTTTGAGTCGGCGCCGGTAGAGGGCCGGCGGTAGGCTTCGCGCTCGGTGCGGGTGCCGGCGCGGGCGTCGGCGCGGGCGACGGTGCTGGTGACGGCGCTGGTATGGGCGTGGGAGACGGCTTCGGCGTGGGCGCCGGCGCCGGCGGTGAGGGCGCCGCCGTCGTCGGGGCCACTGACGGCGCCGCCGAAGGCGGCCACCAGGGACCGGCGCGGTCAACGATGCTCACGTTCCGGAACGTGTGGCCCGCGCCCGTGCCCGAGATGCCCGCCGCACCGGTCGCGTAGTCTGAGTCCTCGCTCTCCACCGAAAAGCGCGCGCCCGACGGCAGTCTTATGGAGCATCCCAGATCGTCGCCGACAGCGAAGGCAGACAGCACCCACAGCTGCGGCGCGGCCGCCTCGG
>Ga0302122_10000202_pt1 | contig 34204 bp, 44 predicted proteins | sample CB21_SCM_MG_FD_203115 | JGI IMG/M metagenome (GOLD analysis project Ga0302122, IMG submission 203115) | Marine microbial communities from Western Arctic Ocean, Canada - CB21_SCM | ecosystem: Environmental > Aquatic > Marine > Oceanic | place: Canada: Western Arctic Ocean | collected 2017-09-28 | reverse complement strand
TGTTCACTTTGATTTGATTCAAATCAAATTTGATTGCAATCAAAATTTCGGACTTGTTCACTTTGATTTGATTCAAATCAAATTTGATTGCAATCAAATTGTCGGACTTGTTCACTTTGATTTGATTCAAATCAAATTTGATTGCAATCAAAATTTCGGGCCCAAATATTTTTTCGGTGATAGACGATAAATACCAAAGCAATCGTCAAATTAAACAAATGTGGTACCAAAATATTTAAATTATAGGCTGTTACAGGTACCAACCATAGTGGTGGTATGTTCGATATCAAAAAAGCCGCATAAAAACATGCGTATAATTTCCACGGCGCCACTTTTTTCACAGTGTAGACGCCGGCAGTCAATATCAGACAACACAGCGTTTCAATAATCAATATTTCTGTCGCCAAATGTTCAAACAAGCTTACCCATGTAATGGTACCATGGAACATGCCGACTGCTGTTGGAACGACAAATACAAATTCGCATGTGCTGTGTGATTGGCGTAGCTTCCGATGAGAAAACGGTTTTTGACACAATTCACAAGTATGTTTATTGGATATGTCTATCCATTTTTGGATGCATTCGATATGTACATGTGCGTGAGTACCAGTACACCCACAAACGGACGCCAACTCGCCGGTAGGCTCGTAACATATTCTACATGTCATTTGATTAATTTGAATACACTTAAATGCGTGAGGGCATAAACACCGAGGATTTTTATGAAGAATTCAAGGTGGCCAAGCAGTAAGTAAAATCCCTGCACCTACTGTACGAATTATATAAGCTGTTTTATAAAACTAAATGTGGAAAGATATTATTATATTACTAATAGCTGTTATTACAGGTTCTGTTTCTCTATTCCTCACTTTAAACGAATGGGACGATTCTAATTACGTACATCCCTCAGCGGGGTCGTATTCCATGTTAGCAGTGGTTATATTTGTGTGTTTTATTGCGGTGACCGTCATTATTCTTGTCATTGGAAAGTTGTCGAAGCAGACGATTTCAGAATCCGTGGAAGATGTCTTGTATCAACTATGGGTGGCCATTATATTCGCTCAAAGTTGTCATGTCTGGGTCACGGCCATTAGTAATCAGCGTATCATTAATGCGTGTGGCAATATTCTAACTGTGGGCGCGCCCGTCGAGATGAATCAAACATGTCTTGACAGATGTGATGGTACACACGTGATTGAAAACCACCGCCTACCCTTTCTAACACAAGATGCTACATTTGTTGATGCATCACCGGAATGTTCTCCGTGGTTTACAGAAGATAAACACGTTGTCGAGTTTGTCATGACGTCGGAAACAATCGTATTCGTGGGGTTTGCGACACACATACTAACTCTGGTCGTGGCGGCTTTGACTGACCGGCAAAAAGTGAAATGTTCACCGTTATTGACGGTGGATATTATTGCATGTCTTTCCGTGGCTTGTATCACCGTTGTGCCTAATGGCTACTACTCTGCGTACAACATAGGAGGTGCCTTTCGATTTTTGGGACTCGTGCATTTTATCGCACCCCTGCATAACAAACTCAAGACACCACAACTTGTCGGATTTCTGATTGTTTTGAAGCTCATGTTTGTCACATTAACGGGCGCCGCCATCATGTTTGTCGCAGAAAAGCCGTGCTTGGCCATACAAGAAAACTGCGACTCAGGGTTTGACAATTTTGGGAATACGGTCTATTTCATTTTTGTGACGTTGTCTACGGTGGGTTACGGGGATATGTCTCCTAAAACAGTCATGGGGAAAGTCGCCATCGTTTTCATTATCATGGGCTCTATCTCGTATTTGCCGAATATCATTTCGGAAATACTAGAAATGTGTCGGAAGAATCCGATTCACGACCGGTTGGACGATATGCATGCTGACATTAAGCAAGTGGGATTCCATATGAACGGCGGTACATTAAAACACAGTCAACGACGTCAACAAAGTAGATTACTACAGGCTATACGAAGAAACGGCAAGTCAAATCATTGATTGTTCGTTTAATTGTCTATTCGCTTCCCTTTTTTTCTTGTTATGCCAGGCGATGTACCAACTAATCAACTTGGGTTGACTCACTCTATTCAAAATATTTTGAAGCCAGGCCCGGCCACTTTTGACGTTATGGGGTTCTGCGCGATTGCCAACTTTGTGGTAGACCATATGCCAAATGGTTGAAGGCCAATGCGTCTCACGCTCGTCATCTGGGTTCATGATGGCGTCTTCTAAAAAGTCGTCTTGCTTTTCGGACGTAAGGTATTCAAGTACGTAGGCAGATTTACAAACCGCGTTTCTCATCATGTCGTCTGTTCTATTTTGTTCCGGGACGTACTGAATAGCCCCGGGCGACGTGTGAACCGCAATTTCGTACAACCCTTGTTTTTCTCCGGGCAATTTGATGAGCTCAAAGGGTACGTCGCGCAGCAGGTAACCGTTTAGAGATAGTGCTTTTGCAGCATATTTAGCCTTTTGAGGCGGTGAAAGGTCTTGGTAATACGTTCTCACATGCGGTGAATATTGGCCAAAGAAATGAAACAAGGCGTCCTTTTCAAAAAATAACAACGGCACGTGGCTGAACACGTATTGTATAGACCGTAGGTTTTCATTGTCCTCCTTGCATAGTTCGCAAGTGCGGTCGTACATGTTGGACGCGTCTTCGTCTGACCATCGTGGCTTATGTTGCAATACAATTTTAACTAGTTTTTCCACCACGATTTTGTCCTTTAACGCGCGCGGCCACCAGTCTTTGATATATTCCACGATGTCGTACACGGATTTTCGACCTATTTCGCGTGAACTCAAATAATCCAGGGTTCTATTTTTGTGACGTAGGTCAGTATCCACCATTTCGGTTGCTGCATTTGAAGCCCATGTAATAAATCCTGCCATTTTTTTATTCGGTATATCAATCTTTATACTGTTAAAAATTTGATTTGAATCAAATCAAATTCACTATAAAAACGAATAAAATACAATTTTAGTTAGGCGCTTCGGTCATCAAAATTCTATGTTTCCGAGGACGAGAGGATTCTTTTCGGTTCGTTCGGAAGCACCCTCGGGCCCTTGATTTTTACCTGTCACGGCGTACCAAAACCAGTCGTCGAAATGTCGGCAGCTACAGCACGCCGACCGTTCCCATTGTAGCCATGTATGGCCATCCGGAGTAGTGCCCATCAACACAGTGCCTGTGGTACTTGGGACATCGTACACAGCATCTTTAGAGGCATGTTCCGACCAAATCCGCTTTCTACCTTTGGATAACTTTTCTTTGTACAAAGCGCCATCGTCTTCTAAAATAACATAGGCACCGTTTCTAATTTCGTGTTGGATATCAGGATGTAAAAACCGCCCTTTGGAAAGGTCTTTGACGGGGTCCATTGTCTACAGTGTATAGGGATATAAATAATATAATTTTATAACTTTATTTATCTGCAAACCGCCAAAGTTTACCGTAATTTTCTTTCTCACGAAATATACTACCTTTTAACAAAGAGCTTTTGCCATCATCCCAATTAATTTTATAAGAACGACCCTTTGGCGAAATGCGCACAATTTCACCCTCGTAATATTTGCCTTCGTTCGACTTGTATCTGATTCTGTCGTTTTTCACCGGCTGACGGTATCCGTTGTCTTTTTCAATTTCCTCGGGGTCAAATTCCGTTTCTCCAAGCGCAGGATTTGCATGCCAAATACCCATGATAATACCCCCGTCTTTAATCGCAGTAATAACTCCTTCTTTATCTTCATGTGACTCATCGTCCGAATCCAAGTAGTCGTCGTCATCTCCAATATAGTTCACTGAGTCACCCACTTTTAGTGACATGCCTTTTGAATCGACAGCTCCTTTTTTTGCATGAACTAACATACCACAAAAGTCGTCTATTTGAATCAAAAATGCGGACGACAATATGTTTTCTACACCGGGAATATCAATGTGGTCAGATTCTGTGAAATGAATACCAACGATGTCACCTAGAATACATTCGATGGACACTTTACCACTGACAATGTCTGTTTCTATTTCGTATACACCGTCTAGAGTTATCGTATAGCCCTCGTGTTCAATTTGATATCCTTCTCCGCGTTCATTGCGGGCAACGCGAACTTGTTCAATGACTTTTGTCATGTCTATGATTTCTTCAATAGTTCCCATCTTACGTTTAGTGGATTTTATCACTTTAAAGGTGGTGAGTATGCCCTCTGGCAGTTTTCTATATTTTTTAATTCGGTTGAATTCTTCTAAAAATTCCGCATCTGTTTTTTGGTCTTCTTCGTCGTCTTCTTCTTCTTCTTCTTCGAATACCGGCACACCGGCAAATTTTTCAATGGTCGCGGCGTAATTAGAAAAAGACGTATCCCAAAAGTACAAGTTCGTAATTCGGTAATTGCAGAACGGTTTTGTGAGCACAACGCGGTCTTTATTTATAAATCCTCGTTGATATAAACACTCCCGCCGTCCAAATTGAACTTTGCAGAGACCGTCTGGGCATGTCGGGTCAAATAGTTCATCCCATTCGTCCAGCGTTTCTTGTTTGCCATTTCCAATAAAGGACATGAAAAACATCTTACTCGAATGGGATTGCTTTTTAAAATGGACATCCTCCGGAATTTCGTCAAAATTCTCTTTTCGATGAGCAAGCGATTCCTCGACACCACCTTCTTGGTGAGAACGATTGTAGACAAAGAATTGGTCTTCCTTCAAACGATATCCATTTTCTGTGGCAGACCCTATGACTGCCGATTTATATCTGTTCAGTTCCTTATTGAGGTCTTTTATGCTTATAGCGTGAAGACTTCCTGTAATCGCCAAAATAAACGCCGAATCTTCTGGAAATACATGTTTCGCAAACATTGCGTCTACCGTGTCTGCGTTGTTCGGACGTGCGCTATTCATAAACATGCCACAGTAGTCCAAGTATGCAAAGTCTAGGTGTTCGAAACGCGTAGGTAGAGGCTCTACTAATGCAGGTCGACGAGTGTTGTAGCGTGTGCTTTTCCATTCGCTTCTTAATTTTTTGTGAAAGTCGGCGGTATCTTGGGAATCTTCGAGAGCGGTCAAAAACCCTTCCAAGGATACGGGGAAAGAGGCCAATTCTGGGAGATTTGCTTTCATGGTCGTGTATTCGGTATTTTTTTCAAAATAATTCGGAACATAGATATGTTTGGGTTGTACACCAAATGCTGCCAGCGTGGCGCTTGACCCCAAATCTTCGGAATCCAAGACAATGGCGGTCGCTTCGGCGGGGTCTTCCGTGAAAAATTCCAAGCATTGGCCCAGATATAAATTGATATTGAACTTTATTTTGTCGTGTTCGGACGGACTGTATCCTTTGTTGTTTCTCTTGCTTTCGCCCGAAAACCATCCCTTGCGAATTTTATCGACTCGGTTCCGCAATTCTTGTACATTATGGACAGAACTGTCTCGTTGATGGTCAACTTTATGGCGTGTTGAAGGCAAGGCGGGTACTTCGGAAACAATAGCGGATACACTATCTATACGAACAAGTTCCAAATCGTCTACGGATTCTTCGGAATCCGTGTCATCGTCCCACACAACGAATACTCTATCATCAGAGTATATCCCAAGTATTGTTCCGAGCGTCTCGCGTGCATTGGGGGGGTGAATATTCATTATTTGTCCAATATACCTGACTCTATCCTTAACTTTGAATATATATTTCTTTTCTGTTTTCTGAAATTGTTTAAACATTAGTTGTGAATTATTATACAATTTATATACATTTATATACATTTATTTTGTTAGGGTTGTACGAACGGCCCCGCCCGATTGCATGCTCGAATACTGCACTTGTTTATCGATGTACGTCTTCTGGGTCTGTGGGTTGTACCACGTGCACTTGGAACGAAAGGTAATCGAATAGCGGGGTTCGGTATGGAAATCAGTGCGGCATTCACGGGTTTGGTCAAAGTCCGCGTTTTTTTTACGAATGCTGGTCTTGTTACGGTCAAATTTGATACCGTGTTCAAATACTTGATTCATGTCCCAAGGCATGCAAATAAGCGAACCGGAAGATGGTTTAACTTCCAACACCCTGCGTTCCTTCTTTTTTAGCCCGGCGCGACGGTCGTACATGACTTCGAACGTCTTGGACGCGCCAAACGTAAATATGAAGATACTGCTTCCACGTACCAAATCTTTTGTCTTGTCGGTATGGGAGTTAATGCCATCATACATACGATTGTAACGAGTGATAACGCAATGATTAGGGTTTTCGCCGAATTCGGCTTGAATCTTGAACAACAGTGGCTGGACGTGACCTAAAATGTCAGCGAAAGGCGCATCCATTTTGAATTGTTTCGGTTTCACTGCCTTTGGAATACTGTAATCACGCGAACCACCGCGATATACTGTAGAATATCCTTGTGTATCGACAAAAGAATACCACATTGTATCTCTTTCGAGCGTCTTTCCGTCCGATTCGGGCGTGCGCATTTTTTGAAGGCCCGTCAACCCATTACAAAAGCAAAGCATCTTTTCTGTCAGTTTCTCTGATAGAAAATGCTCGCGGTAACAGGTGGTCTTTAAGTCACGGATTGTATGGGGGAACGCATCCAAATATTTGTTATTGGCAGCCAAGCTCCAGCGCTTATTCTGACCTCCTTCGCTGAAAACGTCTTGTAAATGCATACCGCTCATTTTTAAGGCATCGATAAACGCTTGCGGGGCCACGATTTCGCCCAAAGGCGTCGACGAAAAGGTCACATCTGATTTGCGAATCGTCAATCCCTGGGGATCGTATTCGACCTTATTTTTTTTTGTGGGTTCGTCATCCACTAAATCGCGTTTACGCTTTGTCCCAGATGCAGGCGGGGCAACCAGCATCTTTGTGTAGGGTTCATATTGACATTCTTCGTTGCGTGTCATGTAGTCCATATTATTTTACTCTCTTAAATCAAATGTAGTGATTCGAATTAATATGTGTATATGTTAGTGATTTAAATCAAATATCATTTAAATTAAATATCGTCCGAGTATATAATTTCAAAAAATTTGACCGGCCAAATATTGCCTCCAGATTCGAGGTATGTATCGTAGGCCGATATCCCCCCCATCGTTCGTCGCCATCGTTCGTCTTTAAAAACAAACATGTCCTGTATCTTGCGCCTCCATACGTAATGCATGTGGCCCTTGAGGTAGACGCGATGTGAGTTCGACCGCCGCGCGTCATAATAACCCACCCACGTTAGGCCATCGGTACATATGATACGTGTGGTCATTGACTTCGTAGGGTGGTAGTTTATAGTACAATGTCTTTGAGCGCCGCGACGAGCATTCTCTCCAGTACTGTTCTCAGATTGAGAATATTCGGATATTCGTCAACTAAATCTTCGACAAATTCACCGAAGAATTCAGTGTCCGACATGCATTCGTCCATCTCATAGGGTTCAAAAACAGCCTCGATTTGTGCGCGATTTAGAATATCTTTGTAAAAGTTTTGCTCAGGTGCCATTTAATAAAAAATTACTTTGAATAAATACTCTATTTAGTGAACTCTACAAAAAATAGATGGCGTACAAGTTACGTATAGAAACAAACAATCCTCTTCTTGTAGAACCAGAGGAATGTTCGGTTTGTTTAAAAGACATGTGGACACAAGTGACGTTGTCTTGTGGGCATAAATATCACTTTAACTGTATCAATACGTGGTTTGATTATCAGAAGAATTGTCCTTACTGTCGCCATCCCTTTTCTCCTCCGGCGTCGCCTGCGGGTGTGCCACCGCCGCCACCGGGTCGCCCCCCTCCGACGCCGACGTTTTCTGACGTTTCTTCCGTGACGTATACAGAGACTCTGCCGTCCATTCAATGCGCCGGTTGTTTCGCTTGGGTACGACGGTTGCGACGGCGACGTCACCAGTTGCAATTGGCCGCTTAGCGGACGTTAAAATCTTTTCGTCCCACGCGTCGGCTCCAGCGGCCGCATGAAATTGGTTCATCGCATCTTTAAAATCGGACTTGATCTCCACTTGAACAGAATTGACTCCCACTGAAGACACCTGCATAGCCGGAGTCTTCACACGCACAGAATTGTACATAGGCACGGACAAAGAGTCGAAATTTACTGTCGACCAGTCCCAAGGACGTTTGATGGCGTCCGGCAGCCCATCGAGCGTGTGAACACGAATTCCCGCCCCAAATCCGCATCTAAATCCAGTGTCTATGTGTCCTTCTTCGTGGATCGTTTCCGACAATGTAAATAAAATGGAACACGTCACGACAGAGCCTGGGCCCATATTACATTTCCCTGTAATTTCATTATCTCCATTGTACATATTGACATACTGTAAAACCTTAGTTCTTTTTGCTTTGTATTTCGAGCGTATTTCGAGTTTTTCGAGGTCGGGGATATAACATCTCTGAACAATTTGCTCCACTGGTATTTCCGACTGTTCCATATGCGGATGCGCCAGTTTTAGAGCTTCCACAAGATATTTTTTTGTAGCTTCTATCCACGCATCATCTTCAATTTTCAGCGTAATGGAATGTTCGCCGTTTTTGAATGCGTTCACGTCGGCTTTGATAACTGTGGCCGGCGGCGTTTGTACAAGCCACTTGCCTTGCGCACCGAAAAAATGAAACGCACCAAATTGTTGAACGGATACTGGGGCGCCGACAGGAGGGTCAAATCCTTTGGTCGTCAGAAAAGACATGGGGGCGTCCAAATCATTGAACACGCGAGCTTTGATATCGTAAATCGTCATCTTTGTCGTAAGTCTGTGTCGAAAATCCTTAAACGATTAAGTGTAACTTATGTATAAAAAATAACTTGTTTAATTGAATGTTGTTCGATAGATTCATATTTGTGGTGTACATATTATTGGGGTATGTGTGGTTTTTGTTGGGCACTCTGTACAAGACACCGTTTCGATATTTATCTATCGTTTCCATGATGATATCACTGGCCACCATAATCATCATATCTCTGTGTCAATTACAGACACTAGTCAATCAATCAGCTTTAAAAACGAATGACAAATGGTCGACGATTGCCTGGTCAATTGTACATATGATACTGTGTGGCATGTTGATTGCCGACGGTCTCGAATGGGCCAATCCTGTTGTTATATTTGGCCTGTGTGGGTTGTTGATGACAGTGGCCATCTCGGTGGTGGGTGGTTGTGCTTGTTTTGTAATTATCAATAACGGTGACGATTGGCATGCCCATATCCATTTAATTTGTATTCTTTTTTGGGTGATGGTGCAGTACATGGATGTACGATTGCCCGCCGCGGGGTTTCATTTTGTGACGTCCCTACCGATTGCACTCATGACATGCGTTCGATTTGTAGAGCAACCCGGTGCCGGTCAGATGCTGCTCTGGGTTACCGCGTTGATATTTCATATTCTTCGTGACACCGGTGGCATTACGCAAGAGACATTTTATTGGCTGTTGACGTCCATCGTTTTTTTAATGGCAACCGTCAACTGGAAAAATATTCTCCTTATCAGTTGTTTACCTGTCGCATTATTACTTGTTTCCTTTTTTATTATGGGCCGCGCCACATGCGGCGTGCCGATTCAAAAATCTATTGTTGATTGTACAAAATTATATAACGAAATCATGACCCAAGATTTGGACACTATGGTCATTCCACTTGATGAGGAATATTCAGAACAGGATTGGGACGAAAGATTGTGAAGTGACGCATACCTTTGGAAAAATACGCTATATAAATAGATTTACAAAAATTAAATATGCCTTCTCTCTCTGATCTTAAAGAACCCATTGTTCAACGTACTTTGTACCTCAATGTTATGTACGGATTGATGATTTTGTTGTCCGCCCTTGTGGTGGGTGTCCTTGTCGCCTCCGAAGACGTCGATGGCAAAAACTTCCCACGTTACGAAGTATGTAAGTTTGGTGACAATACAACCACGTTAGACAAAACTGACGACGGCCAATGTCGCAAGTTCGTCGGCGCCACCTATGATGTCGATGCCGACCCCAGTTTCGTTCCTGCCGACGAAGATTTGGCCGCTGCACAGCAAACCACGTACCAAATTGCTGCCGCCACTGTGGGCATCAACGCCGTCCTGTTAGTACATACGTTACTGCAGCATGCTGCGGAGGATGGTTACAGCGCAATGTTGGTGAAATTGCATCAATCGGGTGGTGTCGTTATCTCTTTGGTCAATATTGGTCTTTTCGCCGGTCTCCTCGGGTGGATGTACTCTGTTGCAGGCGTCGACAACGAAGATAACATGACATACAATGTCTACTTCAAGGACATCAACGTTATTTACGTAGCTTTTGCTGGGCTTTTCGGCGGTATTGCAGACATTGTGTTCCAATTGTACTTGATCGTGCCTCATTGCCTCAATCGTGACACTGATAGAAACGCTGCATGCTGGCGCTAATAAATTAAATTTAATTAAAATTATTTTATAATATCCAAATGTGTAGCACTTAATATTATTACAACTCAAAACAAAAGTCTCGAGTACAAATGACATCTATTCAAGAACAGCTGACCACCTTGACCTCGCATTCACAAAACATAGTGTATGCCGACCCTCCTTGGACATACCAACAAACTGTCAAAAACGGCGCTCTCAAACGTAAGAATGGTACCCTCCTCTATCCGTCCATGCCCATTAAAGAACTGTGTGCCCTTGGTCCAGAGATTGAACGCATCACCAAACCAGACGCCGCGCTCTTCCTCTGGGCCACCATGCCTCTACTTGCTGAAGCACTCGCGCTCATCAAAGCATGGGGATTTACCTACAAAACGTGTTTTGTTAATTGGGTCAAAACCACTAAAGATGGCTCGCGACCGGCTTTTGGCGTGGGCTATTACACGCGTTCCAATGCAGAGTTGTGTCTAGTTGCCGTCAAAGGCAAAATCGCATCGTACAAACGTCTGTTGCCCGACGAAGAAGCCAGAGGTGCGTCGGCCATGTCCTCCATAGTGCATACTGAGCAACAAGAGCGCGTCAATTTTCTAACTCTTTTGGAGGATTCGCCCACGCCGGTGGTCATGACGCCGCGTCGTGAACACTCGCGCAAACCAGAAGTTGTCCGCGATATGATTACTAAATTGCTGGGTGATATCCCCAGGGTCGAATTGTTTGCGCGCGAGACGGCGGCCGGATGGACGGCCATGGGCAATGACATTCACCATTTTGAGACCGTTTTGCTGGAGGGACAGGCCGAGTTGGCTGAGCGTAAACATAAACGAGCACGTACGCCTAAGAAAAAAAAATAACCACAGAGCCTATATTAGCATTTATTTTAATTGTAGATGTCAAGTACAGTAGCATTTTTAAAAGCACACGTAAAGAATTCAATCACGGGAGACACATTTACTGGCCCCAATCAGGAACGCAAAGTTATGCCCGATTGCGTCACCCCCAAGAACGACGAACTCTTAGACCAAGGCATTTCAATCGAAGAAAAAACAGAACTTGTTCTATCAGACCCCAAATTTGGTATGTTTTCACTGTTTGCCTACCACCTTACGAGCGGTCACCACAGTGATGCTATCAAACGAAGGAACACCGTATTCTGCTCCCATATATTCAGTCTCGTTCTAGCACTACCTATACTCGTCTTTGTAACACAATGGCTTATGTATGTTGCTATGCTGGCGTACCAAATTCGTTCGTACGACGCAGGATTCTGTCCAAATACGGCGGATTGGGAAGGAAAACTCCTGATGGCCTCAATTTCATTGTTTTACTTTATCAAATCTTTTTTCTTATGGGACAATATTGTCGACCGTACACATCGTCAAAAAATGATCCCGTCAACGTCGTACATCGTCATGTTGGACACCTTTCAAGAATTTGGATTTAACCTGATGGTTTATTTGACCAATCTCTGGGTTATTTTCGCTACGGATGATTTTATGGACATGTTTTTCAATATCATTGCGATGGAGTTTTTGATGGAAATGGACAATGAATTTCAACGCGCCTACTTTACATATTTGCCAGGTGTGGCCGTCGATATTTACGACAATATGTTTGTTACGTACCGTGAAAATGTCCTCATGGTTCAACAAAAGACACACGACTCGTGGCGTTTCAGATGCTGCAAATGTGCGACTTGCGTACCCTTTAAATTACTCATTATCATGTTTATGCTCCTTCCGTTCATTTGCTTTTTCATGATATTCTTTGGTGCCATCTGTAAATAGTAACTATAAATATCTATCAGTTATAATAAAATGAAGATGTCAAAAACAATTGTTTTGCTCGTTATATCCAGCGCTGTTGCCGGATGCGTATTATGGGCTGTCTCCACTTCGTTAGTCAACCAGAACTCTGCAACCGATGACGATGACGATGACGATAGCAACGAATCAAAAGGCCAAGAAAATTGTACATAACAACCTATTTAAATAACAACTTTATATTTAATAATGTTTACGAGCGGTTATTGTATTGATCTGGAAACGACTATCGCCTCCAAAATTCCTGACCACATTCGAAAATCCGGTGAAAAACGATTCGAAACGCGTATTATCGAGATTGGTGCTGCACACGTCACGAAAAATCGCCAATGGGGATGCTTGGTCAATCCTTTACCACGAGATGCCGTTTTAAAGACACCCGAAGATTTATTTGCCCTACTGCGCCGCATGTACCAGAAACCAGACACAACCATTAACTTTTGGTCGTCCGTCCTCGTGAAGCGAAAATCTTTGCGGGCTGACATGTTTTTACACAACGAGCCACCCATGGTTTGGTCGAATCGTACCACCTTTAATCGCGCGATAGATTTTGTCCGATGGCACAACAACCCTGCAATTGGCCCCGTATTTGTATCAGAAACACACGCCCTGAAACAACTGCTGGCATTCACCAAAGACGAACCAATATGGTACGCTCACAACGGTCGTTCCTTTGATTTCAAAGTTTTGAAAGGCTGTGCCCAACGATGTGGTCTGTCGTACAGCGTCAAAGAAATAGACACGTTGTACGAATTTCGAAAATGCTTGCCGGGACACAAGTCGTATTCACAACCAATTCTATACAAAGCACTGTTCAACCAGCGTTATAACGCACATGTGGCCATCGACGATGCTCTCGCTCTCAAACGAATCTGTGCACACGCTTTGGGGAAACGGACGGGCGCCGCTGTTCCACAGACAAAGACAAACAAACTTCCGACGTCACCCATCACAGTCAAACGTCGTATGCACTTAACATTCAAAGCTGATGCCCCTAACCCACGACCATGTCATGTCCAACGACCGGTTTTAAAACTGCGTGGTGTTGGCCCTAAAACATCACAAGCGCTGGCTTCTGCAAATATTTTCACGGTCAAGCAGTTTAAAGCCCACTATGACAAAAACGGCGTCCAATGGTTACGAAAGATTCTACCCAAAGGTGTGAGGTGGCGTGTAGTTGCGCACTCGATTTCCTCTTGCATGCTCTAAATCCGGAAGATTGACAAAAGATAGTATTTCTTTCCTCGGACTGTAATAAAATGTTCGAGTTTCTATTTGGGTTTCTGTTAGGAGTATGGGCAGGACAATCAATGCCATTACCAAGTGTAGGTATCTATGTACAAAGCTATTTTATACCGAAAGTTGAAGCTCCACCAGCGAAGCAAACACAAGTGAAGAAGGAGGAGGAGGAGATGTTTACGGGAGAAATGCCCACACATGTACCGACGACACCAGTCTAACTTACAAATACACCTATAAAGTAGACCGTCACCATTAGCGAAGCGGTCATGTTTTGGATGTTTATTAGTTTTATATGTGGGATTACAGTTGCCCAAGAGTTTCCCGATTTGCCCAAACTTCGTCCAAAAATACAACAAATCATCGACAAATTTACTAGAACAGAAGAACAGGCCGGTTAAGCTTGCCAGTCACCGATGCCGCTCCACGCGTGATTTATTTTGTGATGGTGTTGTTCAGGAACATATTCGTGCACAAACTGAATCATATCATTGAGGTCGGGCGTGAGACTGTGCACCTGCTTGCCAGCGTCTTGTAATTTTTCGTAGGCACGGTCACAGTATTGCAGAGTGCGATGTTCAGCAGTCGTGGGAGTATCAACATTTTCGAGCATGACGAGACCTTCGGCCAATAAACGTTTAATGCCTTCCAGTTCCATTTTTATGAACTATCAGGGCACAATACATGAAAACAAATATGTTATACTTATGTTTAAATATTATCCTATATAAACAACCGAGTACTTTAAGATACTATAGTACTTAATAGTAAGACACTCCCACCACGCATTTTTGTCTTTCGCACGCTTCCACTCACAAGAAATTTCTTACACATACATAAATAAAAAAATAACAACCCCACTTAAGACAAAGATGTTCATGTACACGAAATTAAACGCGCGGGATAAGTATATAAAGTCAGTTACTTAGATAAAATGAGTTCGGAATGTACATGTTATATTGCGCCTACGCAAAATATTCTACAGTTGCACGGTATTTTGAAACAGCACGTCACCATTTACTCGCCTCCATATTCTATTTACAGTGTTTTAGAACCTTTATTGGCCGACAATGGACGCCAAGTGAACATTGTCATTAATCACCGCACCAGAGATGTGCAGATAGTGGAAAAGAGCATCACGCATCACGTCCTCCAAACAACCATTCGTGCGTTCCAGACGCACCGTTTATCCGCCGCGCCGCACCCCCAACGTTTCGCGCGTTTGGCGACGACAGAGCCCGGGAGAACGACGCAACAAGCGTGTCCCATTTGCTTTGAGAAGATTTGTGAAAACGATGGCGCTGCGTTGCCGTGCATGCATTCGTTTCACACACGCTGTATTCGACCGTGGTTGATGGAAAACAACACGTGTCCGGTCTGCAGACACGCGGTCTAGAAGGCAGTTTGATTGGAGTGAAATCCGCATTTCAGACATGGTCGTATTCGAGTTTAACTGTGAACGTTCGCTTAATGTCGTGCTCGCAGTGTTAGTATTTTTCGGTTGATGTTATCGATGTGCCATTGGTGTAATTCCTTGTGTAAAAGCAATGATTGGAGTGACACGTGATTGTTTGTGTGGACATTTATAGTCAATGGCATAGCATGGATTTCATGGTCGTCCGCCACATGCAGGAGCGCTGACATTTGTCGCCGGCTTTGTCAATGTCTTTGAGGTCGATACACCCGTCTTTATTGACGTCACAGTCTTCAAAGAGCCGGTGGTATTTGGGGCCTTCGATAGCCATGATATATGGTCTTTGAAGAGCGTTCTTTGTGTGTCGCATGGACATCGTGTGTAATTGGTAGACGTTGACGCACTTTTCTTTGAGGACACAATTCCACAGAGAGCTGTGAGATACTGAGCATAAAGCGTTGGCACAAGTTGCGAAAAACAATATGATAAAAGCCCGCATTTGGTGGAGGGCAAAGAACTTTTATAGGGCGAATGCATTTAAATCCAACGAACTCGCCTATTTGAATTATAAACCAAATACATATTGTTTGAATGGATTTTGATAAGCAACACGTCGTATGGAAGCAACAGTTGCAAAAGTTGATTGCGAGTAATCAACAATTACAAGAGACAGATCCTTCTAATATGCTTATTCATTTTTTTACACAAGTGATTGAACAAGATTTTTGTCATGAACTCGACACGACAAAAGAAAGGATTAAACAAATTACGACATTGGCCATTCAGATGGCCCCTTCTATTCGTGGAACAATACGTTCTAGAACAGCGGCTGTTTTGGCCAAATCGATGCCTTTAGAAGAACCGATTGTCCAAAACATACGACTCAACGATTTTAGAAATATCCTTGTGTTTGAAATTTTCAAGCGATGTGGTGTTACAATAGATACATATTTCGAACGTTATTCAAGCCCACCGGGAACTGTGGAACAATCTGCGGCATACATAACGATTGCTCATGGAAAGGCCACGTGCACGGCAGAATGGGCAAATAAACTATCGTTCATAGTCAATGTCATGGAAGTTTTGAAGACGGTATTTCTAGTGTACGACATCTTTACAGGCACACCCACTGAGATAACGGGTGCCAATTTAAATTGGCATGGTGCCAAATGGGCAGTGTATGTGTCCCAACATGGTCTTGGAGACCTCGTATGGAATACTTTTTTAGACGTGTGGGAATACGAACATAGTGTATATAAGTAAATTCTTTTTTATAAAATGTGGAGACTTTTACCACTTCTCGTTTCAGTGCGTTCTTTTGACCATCGTGATTGCAGCGCTATACACGGATTAGGTGACACCATGTGTGATTACATGCGTAAATTTAACAAGCAGTATATCGCAGAGGATTTTGTAACCCACAAGGATAACGTTCTTAAACGAGCGCATCATGCCCAAAAGACAGACGCGAAAACTTCATACGGGTTAACCACCGTATCGGACAGAGCCTTTCGAAAAAATAAATATCTTAGTACGCCCCGACCCTTCGCCGCACCAGTGGTTAAAAAACGTTTAAACATGTACAAGTTACCAGAAACACTTGATTTGCGCGATAAGATGCAACCAGTGAAAGACCAAGGCCGGTGCGGTTCGTGCTACACCTTTTCTGCGGTCTCTGTGCTCGAATATCACGCCGGTGTTTCGATTTCAGAACAAAAAATCATGGACTGTTCGAGTTCAACAAACGGGCCATCCTACGGTTGTGATGGCGGTTGGCCGGAAAACATTTTTGAGTATGCCAAGAACAGTCCCATCGTGCTTGAAAAAGATCAGCCCTATCAAGAACAAAATTTGCCATGTAACCAAACATGTGAAGGTTCTGTTATACAGGTGAAGCGTTACGGCTCGGTGGACAAAGAGAAGGACGAAGACTCGGAGACGCGTATTCCCTACATTTTGAATACGCATGGGCCTGTTTCCGTCGCGATTGATGTGGGTACCACTGAACTACTCATGTCGTACGAAAACGGTACTTTTCCCGGCGTCGCGTGTGGCGCCGAGCCCGACCACGCCGTCACTATTGTCGGATATACGCCCGACTACTGGATAGTGCGTAATTCGTGGTCACAAGATTGGGGGGACGATGGTTATTTTTATTTGGAAAGAGACGTCAACGCGTGTGGCGTTGCTAGCTACATTTCATATGTAAGTAAAACTCAATAATTTTTTTTTTACAACTCTAATATAGATTTAGCTATTTTTACCATGGCGTGAGAGGACATATTACGCCAGGCTTCAGATTCTCCCAAGACTCTTTGAACTTCTATTTTGTCAATGGACTTTGCTAGTTGGGCCATCACCTCGATCAGATTATGAAAATCTTGTAACAATGGATTCATCTGACTTGCTTGCAAAAAATGATTGGCCGATGTCATCATATGTTTGCCATCACTCATCATCGAACCGAGATTGCTATGATTTTCTTCCAGGGAGGTGACGACATGCATCGTATAGATGCCTGCGGAAGCGATTGCAATGGTGATGGCGACTAAACACACCATCGACACCGCCGCAGAAACTGTTCGCACCCTTTCCCAACATGTTATTGTAGGCTTGTCCGACCACGGCATTTGTTTATCCCAACGCTATTATATAGTATATAAATTCGAACCGGTGAGACAGATGTTGATACCGTTGTTAGTCGCCACGCTTGGTCACGCGGCATGGGACAATGTGCTCCACTGGATGATTGTCAATGACCCAGATAGTTCTGTGTTACATATGCACTGGCTAAGAATGGTTATTGTGTATCTGTTTTTGTTTTTTATTCCAGCAGAACCACCTGAACAAAAATCGTTGACGTGGTGGTTTCATTTTTCCATGTTCGGGTGGACATTGCCTGCCCTGGCGTACACGACATCTGTCATGCTCACAGGATATCGCATCGTAGTTTCTTATCAACCATTTATTCCGCTTATTGTCGCTTGGCGTATAGGACAACCTTTAGAAGGACGGCGTTTATTAGCACTGAATTTAGCGATGTTGGGCACGTTGTCGGTCTGGATTTGGGCACCATGGTACCATAAAGAAACCGAATTATGGAAAATTTGGGCGGCCATTTGTTGTTCCGCACTACAGGTCTTTACCTTGTCGAAATGGTTCACGATGATTCCATCTAAAAATCCACTACAGTACATCAAGAGAGGTGTTCTGTACTCTATTCTGACTCTGTTCGTGGTCATGATTGCATGGACGCCACAGCATCTGGCAGGGGCATTTACAACTCATTTGGATCAATGGTTTGTCGTGTTGTTGGCCGGCGGCATTGCAGCCGCCTGTAAAAATTGGATAATTGCGTATTGTTCAGCGGAGATGGTTCCCGATGCCGTTGCTATTTTCGAATGTTTGCATCCAGTGGCAACACTATGCTCCGACATCTTGTTGGGCAAAGACGTCTTTGAGTATGAGGACATTGCCACTATCTTGTTGTTAGCTCTTGGATGGATTTTATATCCAAAAGAGAATATATACTTGCCCTAAACATTGGTATCGATATGTATAACAAACATGCAGTGTGGTGTCAATGTGTTCTCATTGGCATATTTGTACTCACAGCAGCATCTCTACTTTCCATACAAGAGATTACCTTTGACACCGATATCTATTGGTCAGTCATTCTATTGGTGACGTCCACGATTCAATTTATTGTGGCAGAACATGCCCCCGTCGCGGGAATATCTACTGATAATTGGATGAAAGCCGGTAAAATTCAAAAAACAACCGTATACGTTATCATGCTAACATGGTCAACCATAGCATGGCAAACGTCTTGGATTCAATGGGCACACATACCGGTGGGTATGCTTGTGGGTGTCTTTGTCAAAGGTCATCTCGTCCTGGCCATCGGGGTGGTGGCAAGAATGACAGCAACCTTCGACGTCACACTCATTCTTATGGGTCTATTATTGGTCGCGCACATCAAAAAACCCAAAATCATTGACAAATCAATTGCTTCGGAAGAACATAAACAGACAATCGCTATCAAAGCGATCTCACTATTTTTAGAAGCAATCATTCTATGGCTCCTAAGGTGCGAACATCGCTTTCCACATGTTGTTCGTTGGCGCCCGTTAGCAGCCGCTGCCGTTTCAATTGTGATGGCGTCTTTATGGTGTGAATACAACGTTATGGATACTGTCGGCACCGACAGAGTGATTATCGTCCGCACCGGACACGGTATCGCGGCATCTTTAAGAGCTGCGCGCTCATGCCCCGTGTGCACAAAATGCCTCACTTTTTTGGATATGGAATCGTCTTTGTCGGGCGCCAATGCGCTCTAACGACGGACATATCGTCTTTCGATTTTTCCGGCAAATAATTGGGCGCGGAGGCTTGAAGGGCACATTGCTGTAGTGTCATACTGTTGGAAACACCGTCACTCTGAACAATGGCGTACACGTCGTCGTCAGCCGTCAATTCGTGGATGTATATGTGAACCATGTCATAGGGAACACCAGTCAAATGACGCTCATCCTGGTCACCGTAACACGCTACAAGCTGTCCCAGAGCTTTATTGTCAACACAAACACACGAACCCCAATTCTCATACGCATACGTCGGCATTCGAACAGATTGAGTGCCATGAGGATACTTTTTACGTGCCATTTTTTGCTGGACAAACGCCGCCGCCGCCATATCTGGTCTGTAGAGAGCGTCGTACACCATAATAGGTTCATACAACCCGTCGGGGCCAGTGGTTTTATACTTCCTGCTCGCGTTCCAGCGATTGTAACAAACATTGCGAGGCGTTCTTGTAGCGGTTGATACGTATCTACGATAAACATCATAATTATCCCAGTTGTGTGCCACCGAGCATTGTAATATTGTATTTGAATTTACTAGCAGAGCTTCCGAATCCCCCACGTTGATTGTAATCACCCAACGTCTCTGTTCCCACTGGTGGAACAGCATTTGAACGTACGTTGCACCAGAGTGTGTGTTGGGAGCCGACATAAGAGACGTTTGTACGATGTCCCGCAGGCCGGCCTCTGCGATATAAGGATTGACAATGGGCCCACGAACAGACTCCTCCACCACAGATGCTATAGATACTGCTTGAATCGCCATGTCACTGCCATTCGGGCCGTGTCCGTCGCACACAACGATAGATTTCTCGGTATGGCCATACACATCTTGACCAGCGACATGAAATCCAGACGGTAAAGATAATAAACGATAGGAATCAGCATGTTTCGGATGTGCAACGCCTTGTGATTGCAAGGTTAGTGTATGTTCGGAGGGTCGACTTTTTAAGAGCATGCGATGCATCACATGTCCGTTCGAGGTACCATCCTCACTCACTTGTACAGTCTCTTCAAACATATTAAAATATATAGTTATCGTTTATATATATATACTATTTTCTTTTACGTTTCGGCCGCTTCGCTGAACTCATCAAAATTTCTTTCCCTTGTTCTATGTAGTCCTCTGGCGTATCTGCACCGAGACACGCCTCCATAATCGGACAGGTCACCTGGCAGCGATTAAATCCACGCACAAGGCCCCAAAGTGTTACCTTTATATTGGGGTGTGCACCATGCTTTTTCGTGACAGCTTTGGTAATGACCTTGGACAGACCAAAGTCAATCATCCATGGACGGCCATTGGTGTCTAGCATCACGTTACGGGCATTCATGTCGTTATGAAGGACGCCAGCCTCATCCATAAGACCCATGAGTCCACAGATGGCGTACTGCATGTCTTCCGGCATTTCCTGCCCTTTAAGTGTCTCCACTGGTAACGTGGCCATCTTGGTCATGACAATGTATCGTTCAGCATTTGAAACACCCAGTACGGACGGCGACGCACCGAACGCGGCACATTTTTGCTGCAATTCCGCTTCTTTGTGAATACGATTGATTGATTTTTTGGGCTGAAATGTCTTGACGGCGACGGCAGAGCGAGCGGACGTGGACACTTCGAGTCCAAACACCTGACCAGAAAAGCGCTTTCTGGTTTTGGCGGCAAATGTTTTGCCTTCCTTGCCATCCAGACCCAACTGAGTGGCACTGGCCAGTAACTTGGTGGTGGAAAATTCCTGAATACCCACGGCGGACATATTATTTTACTACGTTTTAGAGAGTTAAATAAAAAAACGATTATGTGTAGAATTTTCTTTGCTTGTAATTGAAAACCAACATTTTTTAGAGAAGAGTCTACTTCCCCGCGGACAACTTCACCACTTTCAAGTCAACATTTGATTTGATTCAAATCAAAAAGTTTTGGCTTTGGAAAAGAGATGGAGAATACACACGCGCCTATCACAATGTTTGAAAAAGCCGTCAAATCGCAATTTAAAATGCTTGTCACGACTCACGGCGCCGAGGGCGATATATGCATATGGGGGCCTAACGAAAAGACTGGCAAATTGCGTAAAAAATACCGGAGGGCGTTGGCCAATGCACGTTACTTGTATGATATAATTAAAGCACGCGAAAATGCCCGACAGGAGTCTTGTGACCACGATTGGGAATACGAACATAGTAGGGACGAGCGTACGCGCTACACGTGTAAGAACTGCGGTCTTTTCCGCTAGAATACAAGTAAATAAAAGTTACTGTTCAAATTAAATCATCTAATGTTTTTTCTCTGGCGGCCAACCATGCTGCAATTGTCAATGCGTGACTCGCGTGACCTTTAAGGAATGCTCTGCGCACGGGTTTGCCAGTTTTTTGGTCGTAAATGTCGTACAAATTGTTAGGGTTGTGAAATTCCATGTAGGATGTCCACCAGGATGCGGCTATATCAGTCATATTATTTTTATGAAGAACTAATATCCATAAGAATCCTACCCATGGCCATATTAGGGTATCATGTTGGTCTGCATATCCACGCAGCCATGCTTTTGTAGTGGCTGTATGTTTGATGGGGCCTTCGACGCGACACGGAATCCACACTGATTGTATTTCTTGATTAAAGGATTTGATAAATGTCCTGGGTACTATATTAAAATGTACGGCAAGTATTCGCGGCAGTGTTTCTTGTGTTTTGTATATTTCAGGCGTCCATGTCGAAACGGCCCTGTCATGCATTTTTACAAAGAGTTGTTGTTGCCGGGTATTCTTTTCGTACATGTGAATGAGTTCCATGGCACGCAGCGTTTGTACCATGAGAACGTTGGATAGTAGTAGAATACCATCGTGTTGCCGAGATGTTTCCCATGACGCGCCAATCTTTTCGTGCAGGGTGTCATTGACAATAGAAATATCTAACCATTGCCAAGCTCGTTGAACATGTAGGTAAAGGAAGCGGGCCTGACTTGGTTCAATTTCGTATAACCAGGCGGTCATGATAATAAATTGCATGTTTGCGTCAACAACAGGCGCGTTTTCATTCGTGTAGAGTGGAATTTCATCTCCCATCCAATGTTCTGTAAACCCCCAAGGAACATGACCATTATTTGACATGTTACTGGCCAATTTTCTCAAAAACTGTGTTAGTTTTTTTGTTGTTTCTTTGTGTTGCATGCGTTGTATTATGTAGATGTAAAAGGTGTCCCGTACGGACACGTGTAGACACCGGTTGTCTTGAAGCCATCCACCAGAATATTTTTGTAATTCTCTTAGCCGCGCCTCGTAATCGACAATGGTCACATCTCGTTGTTCGAAGCACCGTACAAAAAACCACACGATGCACCGATAACAGAAAATAAACGGAAAACACATTCACAGTATATATTATGTGGACATTTAAATAAAAAGATGTTCGTTTTTTTATGGATTTTATTGGTAACTAGTATTCGTGCACAACAGCCATGTTTTGTTCATTTGAAACGCGTTCCGAATCTACTGGGAACGTATCGGCCACAATGTAACACGATGGGATTTTATCATGCCAAACAGTGCCATGGGTCTACCGGATTTTGTTGGTGTGTGACGCCGCATGGTGTAAAAGGTGGTGAAGCTGTACCGCCCGGCCGGTCATTGTCGTGTTAATTATTGACGCCATCGGTTACCACATGTCAGACAGTGTGCAAACAGAGTCATGGGTTCGTCGGCGCCTCTGGTTTGCTTTTCATAGTAGTCGACAGTGTTTTGCTTGCATTTGCCACACTGAAGGACGGAGTCGGTAATATCAATATGTTTTTCAATGTGCTTGGGATAGACTTCTTGCAACCATTCGGTTCTGCTTTGGCCCTCTTGATGTGATACAAACCATAGTTCCGGTGCTTGTATTAAATCTTTCGGTTGGAAATGGTCAAGCGCGGATGGATTTGTGGCGTAATGAGCACAAAATTGACGTGCGTCTTGTGTAGGATTTTTCGAGGCGGAACATATTGTGTAAATAGGATTTACAAGTGCTTTTGGCAATTTAGAACGTAAAAATGGTTTCATCTGTAATATTTATAGCTATCTTTATTATATAGTTCATATAGTCTCTACACAAGCGTAAACATGACTAACAGTGGTGGTATGACGCAGTCGGTCAAAATCCTATACATTTCTAAATTGCAAAAGGTAATCGCTTGTTTGAAGTACACAAAGTTCAAAAAGCAAGGAATCAGAAACACCCACATCACAATAAGAATCGCCATTGGAACGGCAAAAATAAAATCCGAAGAAATGCCATCTGAGTAAAAAATCATACACGACAACAAGTAGGACTTCAAAAAACATGTGATCGCAAAGGGTGTCCATGCAATTTTTTCCAATGTGTGGTGTTGTTGATAATGGTGCAGAGATTCCAAACACAACTGGTCGTTGTCGTCCGAAAACCTATCTTGAAATTTAATGTCGTATTGGTTTTGATTTTCTGCCATACCCGCCTGCCAGTCTGCAACAATGTTCAACATCAAAACAAAGAGCGCTGATGATTCCACACCCATCAACAGTGTTAACATACCAAACGCCACCGAAGAACTTAACCAGTTGAAAATCGTTCGCACCGTATTAAATCCACGGACATACATTATGCGGATGTCGCACCAAAAACGACTGTCGGCCGCACCCCAACCGCCCATTTTGACATTGGCAAATTTTAAAATATACATGCCTGTTGTGATAAATAAGGCTAACACGGAGAGCCAGCGTATATTTAGACCGTATTTTAAGACTGGACTCCTCATAAATGTTATTGAACACGAACAAATACTAAAAACGGACAATAATATAGCTGTTAATCTGTGCAATTCTTGCAACTTGAGGGTATCTTCTTTTATTCGACAGTCTAGTACACCAAAAACGCGTATTGTGGAAGACTTTGTTTCGGTGGGTCGCACCAAAGAATCTTTCGATTCGATATCTGCCATTCACACTTTGCAATAACGAACAAAGCTTTATAGGTTGTATTGTTATTTTAGAGCCATATGTTGATACAATGCATTGGGCGTGGTATGTAATGGTACCAACTGATGTGCAAATCCTATACGTTGCAAGGCTGTCACACAAAATTCCGAACAAAAGTAGGACTCATATTGTTGCTTCGGTTCAGAAGTTGACCAAGGTAGCCAGGAGCACAATGCTCCAGATGTGTCATAATCTTTTCCCATCTCCTCAATCGCAAATTTCAGTGTCTCGAGCGATTGCTTTTTGGAAACGGGTTCCACGTGTTTAATTTCGGCAATAGCGGTCGTATCATTGGGTATCTGATACCATGAGTCGTGCGACACTTCGGTCAGTACACGGACAGTCATGGTATTTCCCCAGAGGGCCGCAAACGCCAATGTCATGGTGTCTGATTTTTGGGCCGCATTACGAAAGGCGGTTGAGAAAAAATTGGATTCAATTTGATGTAAGATACGTTGACAGTCCTCGGGAGCGTACTCGTTATTCTGAGCGGCCGTGTAAATTTGTTTAACGACTTCCATAATTTCTACCGGGGTCGTATGGACAACTAAATCACAATGGCAGAATTCCCCAGATGTCATCCACGTCACAAACTTGTTCAAAAAACTTGAAAAATAATCTCGTGGTCGAAAGAAAGTCACCGACAACATCATGAATTGCCCACTCTAATATAAATACTCACTTGTGGTAAAATGTATATGGGTAATAAATGCTGGCAGCCCAAAGTCACGCCCGTCATCGAGTGCATTCAAGAACTACAAAAAGTGGAAAGAACACTGCAAAATCTCATTGATAAATATTCAAAACAAATTCGAGAACAAACCAGAATGGCTCGAGCAAAAATGTACAACAAGCCGGACGCCATGCAACACATACGAACTATCAAAATCATCCGTATGCACAAACAAAGAATGGTCAACCGTCTGACCAGTTGTATCGCCAAAAGATACCAGCTCGAGTCGCTCAACGTCACGAAAATGCACATTGAAGCGGTAAAACACACATCATCCACATTCCAACAGTTTTTACAACAAAATGATGTCGACAGAGTAGCTAGACTACAAGACACACTGACAGAAATGATAGAAGACGCCTGTGAAATCAACGACGTCTTGCAGCAGCCACTGGGGTCAGACGACATTGACGAAAATGAGCTGGAGGACGAGTACAATTCTCTGTGCAACGAAATACAATTACCAGAGATGCCAGCACCGCCCGAAGGCGTGCCAGAAACAAAAAGATTACTACAAACAGATACAGAATTTGAAATGGTTTCGTTATCTTAAAGTTGTCTACACGTGAGGTACACTGGACACGCTGTCCAGAGAGTTCATCTGCAGAAGAAGGTTTTCTATCCACTCCGGTGACTCAGACTCGTCATCAGAGTCACTATCAGAGTCGTCTGAAAAAACGGTCTTTTGTTGGCGCGCGATGGGCACGAGAGAGAGGTCGACTTGGAGTTTCTTGTGTGGCTGATTCTGCACTGGTCGCTTGCGCTTTTTAGAGGGCGCAAGCGACTCTTTGGTTGGAGAAGAAGTCAGTGATGAGACGTTGTGCTTTGTTACTTGACCGGTCGACCATTCTATGAGGGCACGTTTCTTGGTCGCGTTCACAAAACCAGTGATTGTACCCTGTTTATTTTTGAGAACGTAATTAAGCCCGACTGGATTCCGGTGGTAAACGGTCGCACCCATGACGAATTTGAAGGCGACAGAGGGAACTACATCCCCGTTGGATTGTTTTGGGGTGGTTATCGTTGTCTCACAAGCGGTAAAATGCATAATAGTGGACGACATGCAAAGAATTGGTCGTATATCCCTTTAAATCAAACAGAATACATTGAAATTAAAACAGAATACATTTAAATTAAAACTGTCAACCAAGGTAGACATTTTTCTGCGGAAATGTCTTCAAAAAGAGTATTTAGTGACTCTTGTATCGGTTGACGTCTATATCCCCGGAAAGGAGATTTGCCACGTCGCCCAAACACGAGATGTTGAAGAAAGTGTTTAATAAGCCACGCTTAACAGTTTCAACGTCCCCTAAACAAGTGTCTTTGTCAGACTATAAACGTCGTCAAACTGAACACAAGACGACACAGAGAGTATTGGATATTGAAGACCAGTATTCGGAGTTGGTCGGTGAAATGAATAAAACACGAGAGCGCGTGGATTCAATTTCACGCAAATTGGATTTGTTAATCCAGCATCTTTGTAAAAATACACAGTTTGAAATGGACGATATATAAAGTATTTAATTATGTATTTGTAAAGGTAAATGCAATCAGAAAGAGTACGTGTTTGTTCTAAAAATTTGATTGGACGTGGTATAAAATGGTCTAAGTTTGTTCCTCTTGAACAAGAAGCCACAGTGCACGATATTTTGGGGTTATTTGCCCAATTTTTGTTGAACGGAACGCCTGCTCCCAACGCGACATTGCAAACGTGTTTTGAGGTGTTGTTAAACAACGAGGACGAGTGCATGTTTGTATTTATGCGACGTGGACTTGAAACGGCGGCGGGTATATTGCGGTCATACAAACCGTTGTGTTCAAAGAGAGAACAAGAATTGATGAAAATCGTCGGACACACTCAGCAATGGAATGTTCCTTTATGGACGTGGACAGAAGACCACCATGAACTTTTAGAATCAATGGAGCGCCAATGTCGTCGAAACAATACCCGAGGTGCTTGCATGGGCATATGGTGTTACCGATGACCCATAGGTTGTCCTCCTGGATTACGGTTAAACAGGTCAATCGAGTGGTAGTGTTCTTCAATAGAGAGGGCCCATTCTTCCCACTGTATGAGCATAACTTCTTGGGAGGTCATTTGTTCCGGTTCCGCATCAAGTGTAGTGGCAACAGAAGACATTGTGTCTTAAATAATAAGACCATCGTTTAAGATCAATGCCGAATCCGGTTTTGGGAAATGTGTGTGGTGGGACGGCAAAAATGTACCGGGGCACACGCGAGGTAGAGAGTTCAGACAATTAAAATAAACCTTATAAATATTTCAATATTATTTTTATGATATCTACCGGTAAATAGGAATATATATTTTCAGATAAGACATAACCTACTACCTCAAAATTTGGTTTATGACCGGCCCAGACGGGCGCATAGACTGTCGGCATTTTCTTCAAATGGAATCCTTGAGCACGCACACGCGGTCTTTGAGTTCGATTCGGTCGTAGATTAGGGTGGTGTTCTATATAGCAAACACCGTACATAATCGGAGAATGCAACTGAAATTCTGTCGTCCAGTGACGATGGGGTACCACGAGTTTATAATAGTCACTCACCCGCATTTAGATAAACGTGTTATTGTTAAATACATCCCTGTGGATAAGGTTGACCGTCAAATCCATGTGCGCCCCATCGCTGCAGTGTCGTGATATGTTCGGCTATTGGCGGAGGTGGCTTGTCTGAACGTCCGTACCACAAAATGTAGGAGGCATACGCGTGTCCCAACCATATACGGTCGAACTGTTCGGTGTACATATTGTAGTGTGGACTATTAAAACATGGATATTCTGCCAGGCGCCACTGATGTGTATCATTGTTATCGTGGCGACCACCGACTTTAAAGGCCAGACCTTCTCGTCGATATTCAATACCCACTTGGTCGAACCACATGCCGAGTGTGCAACGACGGCCCTCTTGTCTCACTACGGTGGGTGCTGACCATGGATGCACATGAATAATTCCGTCGCAATGTGTATGTACACCGGCATGTGGCCACAGTTTAGTGTATGCTATGTTGCCCGGCGTACGACAAATATCTTCCTTTTCTTCGTACGGAATATCTTCTTCGTAGGGTCGGTCGTGTTCTGCTTGTCTCGGAACACCGTTCACCCAAACAGACATTGCCATATGAATGTGGTCGCCCGTAATAGGCCGTGCTGATATAGCGTTGGCGTTCCAAAAGTTGTCGGTCGGTAGACGTTTGTGTCCCGTATGTTGCCATAGGATAATTTTGTTGTCTTCAACGCTATACCTTTTACTAAATTGTGCGCGTGCGTTCGCCACAGACCAGGCTGTAATGGACGTGCCCAGCGGCACATGAATGGAACGTATGATTATATTTAAAAAAATGTAGGCCACAACGCCGGTGGCCACAACGCCGGTGGCCAGTTGACACGTGAGAAAGGACATTATGAACAAATACGAGTACTTAAATACATCGGCTAATAATAAAAATGGGTCAAACATGGTTTATGTATGGTCGTGACAAACAAGACAAGTGGACAGAACCGCTTTACAACACAGTAGCAGAAGTCTCAGACATCGAATTTCACATGGGTCGTTTTAAACACAAAATATTCGAATTTGCTCTGAACGAGCTTGACATTATCAAGCTGTATTTGTATCATGGTTGGACGCGACACGCCAAAGTGTGGTTTCAAGAAGACACGTTAAAAATCCAGTTTTCGACCGCCGTCGCGAAAGAAGCTTGGCACAGTTGCAAGCGTTCAAAGAAGGGCAAAACATTTGATCAAAAGTACACGCCTATCGCAGTTGTGGACGAGTGGATTCTGTACTTTAAGAAGAACCCACAAGACCTTGAAGATTAATATCTTTGCGCCAAAACATTCTTGAGACGGGTTGTTTCTCAATCGAGAAGGGGATGTCGTCTTCACACGCGATTTCTACATAATGTATGAGATGGACAGCTTTGACCGAGGAGGGCCCGTTCAAAGAGCGTTGTTGTACATATTCGCCCACGTCGCCCCGCAAATGCATGGTCACGTCAATGCACTTCGATAAATCAAAAGACCACTTTCCAGTTTCGCGTTGTTCCCATGATACAGAAGGATCAGTCCATTCGATTTCAAATGTCATGATACTCTCCAGATTTACACGAATGGTTTCTTCCTCACCAGCAGGTACAGTCCATTCTAATTTGCTGTAGGTCGGGCCATACGTCATCAATTGCACAAATTCTTGAAACCATTCTCCAAGGGTCGTTGCTTGTGATGAAATGGTACCCGAAACGTGTGATTGTCCCAATGGTTGCAACCGCATGGGTGCTTGGGGGATAAAACAAAATTTCGCAGGCAATCCGGTGTGATTTATAATACATAAACGAGTAGAGCAATTTAAAATAGACATTTGAAATTAGTTTTATTATTTATATAGGTCGTCTAGTTAAGGTTTCTGAGTGTTTGGAAGTTACGCATGTCGTCCACCGTGACAGTATCACGCTTAGCAAGACCGGCCACAATCGCCGAACCAGTGAAAATGTTTGTAAGCTCACTCTCAGCCGCCACCTGCAACGCTTTCACGGCGTCCGCGTTGAAACGAAGACGTTGTGCCGAATGATTGGCGGCTTCTTGCGTGACAATACGCTTAAAGGTGGTGGCGGGCAAAATGCACGTGGATTGTTCGCGAAGTGCTTCGACTTCTTTCTGAGCGCGGCGCTCCTTGCGGGTCATTTTTACGCTTGCAATTTGGGTTGTTTTCTTAATTTGAGGTGCGGCAGACATGTTTGTTTTAATTTCTGTCCCTATATACGGCATTTCAATTGTTTGTTGGATTATGTGCAACATGTTTTAGGATTTGGCTTCCGTGGAATTAATTTGAGTGTCACCTTTGCAGGGGAAACCGTCCCTGGCGCCTCCACAACTTGATTTAAACACCGCAAGAAAATTTTTTTGGTCGAGTTCGGTTGACGAGCAGAACACGTTCCCGTGACGATATTCCAGCCTTGGCGCGCCCACGGTTCTATTGCATCGTGGACATCGTGCGTCACAGCGGGTATTAAATCGGTCTTATTGCCCACAACGGCGACAAGTTGCGGTCGACAATTTTCCAAATGTCGAAACCCTTGAACAACAGAGGCCATCGCATTCCTATCCGTCAAATCATAAATAATAAAAACAATGTCCGAATCACGAACGTATGACTCTGTTAACGAGCGAAAGCGTTCGGAACCGGCCGTATCCCACAACGAAACACATGCATTCGTATCTTGTACACAAATTGTCACGGTAAAAAAATCAATACCTAACGTAGACTGTATTTTATTGTTAGGCATTCCTAATACAGAACGAATAAACGAGGTTTTACCGGAGCCAAATGCACCAATAAAGCAACATTTATATTTTTTACAGAAGATTGACATTTTTTAAATGTATGTACAACTAAATACTCGCCTTCCAAGATAGCCACGCTTTGGATGCCAACTCCACTAAGGATTCGTCTTTGACAATGATGCGTGTCCAATATTCGCAGTAACGGGCCGTCATCAACGTCGAAACCGAACGTCTCTTCATGGAAAAACACTTGTCCGGCTTTTCAGAATCAAAGAACTTTAAATGATCCATAGGATGTCCGTCCGCCTTGCCAATGAAGCCCACACAGGAAACGTCAACAACAACAGAATCTTCGTCCAAGTCCGACACCATTGCCGCTACCGCAGCAGCCGTCGGCGCAGTTTGCCACGGCTTGGAACGCTTGTCTGTCACAACAACTTTGTACAACTGACGTTCGTCAATACGCTGGATAATTTCGCGTGATTTTCGCATGTCCTCTGAACGGGAGCGGCGAATCGCGTCCAATATAGTGTCGTCATACTGTAAAAATCGATCCAAATCTTGAATCGATTCTTCGATAGGGAGACCACTGCACCGTAGAGCATCGGAGACCATATAGTGTATGGCAACGACAGCAGAGTGACGGTAGACCGTTGTGTGCAATCGATAACGCGTCTGGAACAAATTATAAATGTCTTCATAGACCTTGTGGTGATAACAAATACAACTATCAATAACACGTGCCGCATTAATAATGCGCATCGTATCGGTGTCAAATCCACCCTGCGAAAGTCCGCACGCCCGTGCGTCGCGCTTGATGTACTCCATCTTATCGACGTCTAAATGGTTCACCTGGTTCGCCACAATATGATACAGGAATCCTTCCTGACCCTTGGCCGGTGCTATTAGTGACTGCACGAACGCAATTTCTTCGGCCGGATATTCAAATGCAGATTTGTTGAGTAAACGAGCCACAATCGCCACTGAACGATGTTCGTGGTGTGCCATGGGAGAGTCGGTATTTTTTAGAAACACATCGTCAAACAAGTGAGAAAAGGGCCCGTGTCCCACGTCGTGCAAAAGACCCGCCAACTGCACCAACAAAATTTGGCGCTCAGTGATATTCAATGTTGGCTGCTTTTTTTGCAAATGAGACGCCATACGTCCCGCCAAATGGGCCACCGAGATGGAATGTTCGAAACGCGTATGTGTGGCACCCAACCAGACCCAGTGCGCCGTTGCTAGTTGTTTCAACCGTCGCAACCTCTGGAATTCTGGCGTATTGATGATGTCGATAATCTCCGGGCCGAGCTCATATTCCCGATGTACTGGGTCAAATATAGTAGTAGGATTTAATCTACGGCGTTTTATAGACATTTTACTAGATTATTAGTCATGTAAAAATACTTACAATTATGTGCTACTTTCTATTTTTTTTTGAATATTTTTTTTTTACACTCACTGACTACGATAGCCGTGGATTGACAACATATTCTTGTATTTGATAGAAAATGTCGCGATTTTGATTCGAATCAAATTTGATAGAAAATGTCGCGATTTTGATTCGAATCAAATTTGATAGAAAGTGTCACGATTTTGATTCGAATCAAATTTTATAAAAAAATCTATCATGGAAAGTGCATCTGTATTTTGGCGTCAATTATGTGCTGCTTTCCCCTTTTTTTTTGAATTACGCTTGACCGCTGCAGAACGACGTTTCTTCTTTTGTTGTTTGGCCGTTTCAATGTTTTGGTGGACATCGGCCCAAGGGATTATCGTTCGAATGCATCGAAACACAATAGAACCTGACGCCCCACAGGGCTGACTCATGGGCGGAACACCATGCTTCACTTGTTGGTTTGCCGTACCCGTTTTGACGATAATCATGGTTCCAGTCGGTAACGTTTCCTGCCAAAATACAGTGTCTTTCGTCGAAAATGCAAAGTCGCGCGCCTGACCCAGCTTAAACACCACGAAATACGAACCAGGGACGAAATCCTTTTCTTTGTCCGAATGCATACCTATGAAATCATCCTCGTCTTCGTAGCGCGTGAAAATAGCGTGATTAAAAATAGCATTAGACTCACGAAGACCATACTTCTTCAGAATGTCAGCAAAATTAGCATTCAACCATGAGAGCATCTCACTCAAAACAGGATAAGCCGCAACATCTCTCGTCGCCGCCGAAACAGCGTGTTGCCATCCAGTATAGCCATATTTCGCAAGGCCGTCGCTATAGGAAGTCTGTGCCCAAATCTTATGACGTTTAAGAGCATTCCCTCGGTAGTGCAAGGAAGGATGGTCTCCAGTCACAAGAATGGGTTCAAGACCGTTGACAGAAACAGCGATTTCTTCATCGACAGGCTGCTTAGGGACGCTAGACAAGCGCTCAAAGACATCGTCTGGTAAAAACTCACACTTTGACAATAGTTCCAATGCCGAAGGAATGATAATAGCGTCTGACAAATATTGTTGGGTTGGTAATACAATCTTAATCATTTTTACTTGGAATAATTAATTGGTTCTGTCAAAAGAAAACATTGTCAAAAGAAAACATTGTCAAAATACCAAATGTCCGATATTAAATTCTAAATCTACAGGTATATTATGTGTACGCCCATCAAAATGCGCAGCGACCCAACGGGAACCTTGAGCTTTACATTTTTCATAGCATTCAATGGCGCGAGTAAAATATAGTAATTCATTCATTCCGGTGCACGTGCCATGCTTCAGCCACTCTTGTTCCCAGAAATTCTCGTCAGAACCAAGATAATTATGCCACTCCTTATGTAATTTCGGCAACAATGGTCGAAGTCGCTCCAACTCAAACGGTTGCTCCTTGCAAAATTCAGGCCAATGATTTGCGTCATGTTGAGGCCATAATCCATGAATTGTAAAGGGGAAATATTCTTTAGTATTGTCCAACAATAATGACAAATAATAACCTTTGATAGACATCGCTTATGAAGGGAAGTATTTATACTTGTGTTTAGATTAGAAATTACATACAGTTGAATCGATATTCGATTTTTTTCTGCATATTTATTTATAAAACATATTATCTCCTGTGAAGATTCAAACCTAAAAATAAGCTCATCCGTGACCACGTGTTTACACAACTTGATCCATATTTCATCAACTTTGATTTGAATCAAAGTGTGTATAAATAGAAACTCGAAATAAAAAATGACAACGTGGGAAGAACGTATTAAAAGTGGAAATCCTACAGACTTACATAATGAGCGTTTTTCAGTATGGCATAAATTTATAGACGAGTTTAAGCAAAACTACGAAACTTATAATAACATAACTATGCAAAAACAGATTGAACAAAGACCTTTACCATACACGGAATTTGAGACCACCGTCGTTGCACTTGGCAAGACATTTTCCAAAGTCTTACTCGTCTCCGAAGGAATACCACTGTATATTTTCGACGCTTCGTTTGGAAGCTTAGACCCATCCTCCGACCTCGACGTGGTGGTTATCGCCATTGACACTGCCGTCATTCATGCATGGAATCAGTTCTTAGTCGAGAATAGAACGGGTCAATACACATTCACGGCGTATTATGATTCAAATTTCTATTTCGAACCGGCTGTGCGTGTGATAAATAATAATGGTCATTCATTGTTAATATCTATGGCAAAACATAACTTGAGGGCCGCTCTCTCGAAGGATGCGACGATGGGTTCGGAAATGGGGCAAATAGAGGCCTATGCGACAGCTTATATAGAGCAAGCCCCTCTACGAGTAAAAGCTGGCGGCAGGTACTATACGGTTTATCCCAACCCATTGTCGCCAAACGTTGATCAAGATGCTGAACTAGAACAATACACTGCGATGGCACATTGCGGCCAACTGTGCTTCGAAGAATATTCGCCGGTAACGGCCGCAAAATTGGCAAGTACAAAGTCGGAAGCACTAATATCCACGGGTTCGTTAGCCATATGTGGCGTCTTTGGACAAAAAAT